>Ga0209048_10002674_pt1 | contig 17565 bp, 15 predicted proteins | sample FrelakmetCRP12CR_FD_187146 | JGI IMG/M metagenome (GOLD analysis project Ga0209048, IMG submission 187146) | Freshwater lake sediment microbial communities from the University of Notre Dame, USA, for methane emissions studies - CRP12 CR (SPAdes)... | ecosystem: Environmental > Aquatic >... | reverse complement strand
GATATCCATCAAGACTCACATGCATCTGCAGACCTACTCCGTTGATTGGAACGCCTCGTTGGATCATGCCTGCTACCAGATTATAGATCGCGTTCGACTTCTGACCCAGTCCCTCACCGCCATAATCATTGTAGAACAGACGCGCCTGGGGATTGGCTTCGTGCGCCCAGCGAAAAGCCAGGTCAAGATAATCGGGACCAATACCACGCGACCAGATTGAGTCGCGAAGCGTGCCATCGTTATTGATTGCTTCATTTACGACATCCCAGATATTGACCACTCCTCGATAATGAGAAACTTCAGCGAAAATATGAGCATGGAGTATTGAGATTAATTCGTCTCGAGTAAAGTGGCCTGTCGTTAACCAGAAGGGTAGCGCTCTATACCATACCAGGTTGTGCCCATGCACTTGCATACCATGCGCTTCAGCAAAAGTGACAAGGGTATCAGCATCAGTGAAGTTGTAGTGGCCGCGCTCTGGTTCTGTCGCGTCAAATTTCATGGAGACTTCTGGTGTCACCATATTAAATTCTGTTGCCAGTATGTCTCTATATTGTTGCTCGTCTTGCAATGCACCAACACTCACAGTCGTTCCGATAGAGATGCCATGAGCCTGCGCCAGTGATCGCAATGACGGTACGGTTGTTGGGAGCGCCTGTACTGGCTGATCATTTTGTACCTGTGTAGATGCCTGCCCACATGATGTAGCTATCAGGAGCAACAGCAAATAAGAAAAGATTTTAGGATGACGCAGCGCTTCACGCAGTGATTGCAAGTAACATGTATCCCCACTTTTATTTTCACGAGTAAGGTAACAGATGCGTACAGGACTGTCAATTCAAGTCAAGCCATTGTACCTATATTTATTGTTTACTTGATCGACCCATGCTATGATGCGCACGGCTTTTGTACCTCGAATATCGGAATGTATAGATCGTAGAAACGGTAGCGTATCCATTGCTAAGGGTTGGGAAAAAAGGGTGAAAGCAGGAGACAAAAGAAAGCTGAAGAGCCACCAAATGGTAGAGTAGTTGATATCCATCACAACTACACCCAGGAGGAGTATTCAGCACGATGAGTATACAATGTGTGGCAGGGAAACTGAAAGGAGAAGAACGCAAGGCGATCATCCAAGGAGTACAAAAGCAATTGCAAGAGGCAGTCCTGGGAGCGATCAAGCCTCTGTTGACAGAGTTTTGTGAAGAAGAACTGACAGTGAAACTGGGTCGGGGGAAACGAGAGTCACGACGGGTTGGCGGGCAAGCCCGTGAGATTGAGTGGCAGTGCGGGCATTGTGGATGCCGAGATGCGAACCACTTCACACGCGATGGGCATTATCGGCGCGCGTTAGAGACAGGCTGGGGGCATATCGAGGGACTGCAAGTACCCATGGTGGAGTGCCAATGCTGCGGGCATGATGTGGTGTGCACGTATACGATCCTGGAGAAGTACCGGCGCTTTTGGCTGGATCTGGATCAGCAGGTGCTCATAGGCAGTGGCCTGTGCCAAAGTTTGCGCCAGATGAGCCAGCAGTGGAGCGCGGTCCTGGGAAGTAGTGTGGGTTTACGCACCATCAACGAGCGCATCAATCAACTAGAGCCGCTGCTTCGGCAAGCCCGCAGTGAACCGATCACCGATGTACCTGCCGTGGTACAATTCGATGGCATGTGGCTGCGCGTGCAGACCCAGACAGAGACCGTCAAGCTGGACAAACGTGGGCGCAAACGCAAAAAGCGCAAGGGAAAGAAGGTGGTCGTGCTCGTCGCGCTGGGATTGTGGACAGATGGCAGTGGCAAACGGGAGATTCTGGATTGGCACGTCGCCGATGGGGAGAGCAAAGCCGCATGGGAGCCGTTTGTGCATCGGTTATGGGAACGGGGTCTGCGTCCTGAGGCGGGGCTGCAGGCGGTGATCCGCGATGGCTGTGGCGAGTTAGGAGAGGCCATCGCCTGGGTCTATGGGAGCACGGTGCTCGAGCAACGCTGCATGTTTCACAAGCTACGCAATGTCGCGGACAAGTGCCGGGAGGAACTTAAAGGGGAGACGAACAAGGAAACGAGAAAGCAGCTGATGGAGCAGGCCAGCGCCATCTACCAAGCGGAGAGTGCGGAAGAAGCGAGAGGACGCTTATCCGCCTTTGCCCAGCAGTGGCGAGCGCGATTTTGAGCAGACGATTGCCTACTTTGCCCTGGATGGCGTGGCACGCGAACTCATCCGCACCACCTCGCTCTTGGAGCGCACCAACCGGGAGTTGCGGCGCAAGTTCCGCCAGGTGTGTTGCTTCGGCAGTCTCAAAGGAGCTGAGGTGGCCATCTACGTACAGGTCAAACGTCTCAATGCTCGCTGGGCTAAGCAACCTTGGTGGGAAGCCGCTCACTCACTTTCTTTCGACTTCCTGAATCTCAACCCTTAGCAATGGATACGCTACCTCGCTACCACTGGCATTGACATCTTAATTTCTCCCTATAAGGGTCATCATGATTTGGTCTATAGCGTAGTATGGTCACCTGATGACAAGCGTATAGCTTCCAGTGCTAGAAAGCCGGATAATACAGTGCAGGTATGGGACCCCACCACTGGAAAAAAACTCAAACCTACACACATCATACTAATGATGTGTGGAGTGTTTCGTGGTCACCAGAAGGGAAATATATTGCCTCAGGGAGCTTTGATTCAACAGTGCAGGTATGGTGGGCAATATAATCCGGATTGTTGTTTCTCTTCTTTGTTTCATGAAGTAAATCAATACTCTTCTGCTAACGACTACACAGTGACCCACAAACCAGGTATTTCTGAACTCAACACACCTGTTAGTCTAGTTGAACGAAGCATCAGGGAAGCGAGTTCGTTAATAGTTTCTTTTTGGTCCATTGAAGCGTGTGTAATAAGAAGGTAGGCTGTGGCGGTTTCAGGAATATGTTTGAGCGCGCCTTGCTCGCTGGTCATCAATCGAGCGATCACAGCAGGCGACAAGATATCGCCGATGTTTATACCTGCTACCTTTGCAACAAACTCTGGACGATGAGCTATGTTATCACTTAATGGCTGATTGATCGCTTCCGCGCTCATCAGCAGAAGAGCAACATTCGTCTGCAACGGTATTACTGGCTCGTATTCCGCAGGTGCTTTAATCTTGCGATGGCGCGCCCCATCAGCTTCGACGATGACAGCATCTGCTCCGCTTTTCACGAGTAATACATGAGGCTGCTCAGGATCAAGGCCCGCGAGTTTCTCGGTTTTCAAAACACTACCAGCAATTGTAACGCGCTGATTTTGTTGCCATGCTTCTTCAATTGCGTTGAGAAGGTAATGTGTATCGGATGCAATGATTAGCTTATCTGTTTCACATGGCTGGGGATAGAATATCTGAGTGGTTGTCGTAGTAATGACACGTTTGCCCCGTAGTGCCAATTCTCCAGCCAGGGTATACATAGTTGTCGTTTTGCCGCCAGCCCCGATGATAGCCACAAGGGGGCTGGAGGGTAGATCGATGAGATCAGACAATAACGGCATTCGCGTTCTCAATCATTCTACTGTTCTGCTTTGAGCTTGATAAGCATCACCATCAATTCCCCAACCAATTATTCTTACTGGATAGATGCGTATAATTTCTGACGAGAAGCTAGAGACGATTTCTTGACCACCAGTGGTTGAAATCTCGGCGCGCCCGCGTATTTCGATACCACGTGGTTGCCATGGAGGAAGCACATCATCTACAACAAAGGCAACTTTCCCCTGGCGGGCTGCATCACGATACTTCTTACTTGGAGCCATATTTCGGCCACCTATATCGATAGTATCCAACTCAGCATTGTAACTAAAGCTGACCGGCACGACGTGTGGTTCCCCTATACTGTTCACCGTCGCAAGGCGTCCCAGGCGCTGACCTTTTAAATATTCGATCTCTGCTGGAGTAAAATGACTCATTGCACACAATCTCCTTGATTTCCATATTTATTAGCAATTATCTTTCATTTAGAACATTTCTAAACTCGATAATATTTCTTCTCATCAAACGATGCAAGCTTACTTACATGAATAAAGGAGGATATCCATTGGATACCCTCCTTTTGAAATTCGCAATTTAGCACGAGTGAACCGATCTGTAGTTCAGATCAGTTATCACAAAGGTTCAAGTTAATAGACAAGAGACTTCTCAAGCTTTAAAAGTTCTTTACTCTGCATCACCGAAGATCGTGTAGTGCCAACCTTTGCGCGCATCATTACTCAGTTCAATCATCACATGTTTGATCTGAGTATACTCCTCAAAGGAATACATGGACATATCTTTACCTATGCCACTTTCCTTATAGCCCCCATGTGGCATTTCGGATGTGAGCGGTAGATGGTCATTGACCCACACTGTGCCAAACTGAAGTACCTTGCCCGCACGCATAGCCTTGAAAACATCGGTGGTCCAGACAGAAGCAGCGAGGCCATAAACCACATCATTGGCTTTCCGCAATACTTCCTCTTCGGTACTGAAGCGGCATACCACAACAACCGGACCAAAGACTTCATTCTGCACGATCTCGGCATCATTGCGGTCTTCCGCGATCACTGTTGGCTCGAAGAAATAGCCTTTCTCCATCCCTCTAACACTTGCGCGCTTACCGCCCGTCACAATGTTTGCGCCATCGCGCAGAGCACGTTCAACAAAGCCCTCAACAGTGGCACGCTGTGTAGCAGAGATCAATGGACCCATGTCAGTGCTTTCACTTGCCGGGTCACCGACGCGAATTTGCTTGACTTTGCTAAGGAACGACTGCATAAATTCATCGTAGATCGTATCCTGGACGTAAATACGGGTAGCAGCAGTACAGTCCTGTCCACAGTTCACAAACCCACCAACTACAGCTCCATTGGCCGCAGCTTCAATATTCGCGTCATCAAAGACAATGAACGGGGCCTTGCCGCCAAGTTCAAGGTGCACACGCTTTACACTTTCAGCGCCCGCGCGCATGATATGCTTGCCGCTCTCCGTGCTACCTGTGACTGAAACCATATTGACTTTGCTATGGCTGGAAAGGGCCTGGGCTACACCCGGCCCGCTGGTGATGACATTGAGGACACCTGGAGGTAAACCAGCTTCGAGTGCAATTTCACCCAATTTGAGTGTAGAGAGTGGCGTTTCGACCGACGGTTTGAGGACAACGGTGTTACCCGCAGCCAATGCAGGTCCGATCTTCCAGGCCGCCATCATAAAAGGATAGTTCCATGGCGCTAGTGAAGCAACCACGCCAATAGGCTCGCGGCGTATAATGCTGGTATGCCCACCTGAGTATTCGCTGGTTGCTGTGCCAGCAAGATGGCGAGCAGCGCCAGCAAAGAAATGCAGGTTATCGATAGCGAATGGGATATCACTATCGCGCGCTAGCTTGATCGGCTTACCGGCGTCTAGAGAGTCAAGTTCTGCCAGTTCTGAAGAGTGCGCTTCCAACGCCATTGCCAGTTTTTCCAGCGCTGCGGCGCGCGCTCCATGTGGCAGTTCAGACCAACGCCCATCATCAAATGCTTCTCGCGCTGCAGCCACTGCGCGCTCTACGTCTTCCACTGAACTTAAAGGCACTTCGGCGATCGGTTCGCCTGTTGCCGGGCCAATATCTTCGACAGTCTTTCCTGAACTACTATTGACAAATTCACCATTAATAAAAAGTTTGTAATCGGCCACCTGAACAGCTCCTTTCTGATGCGTAAAATACCAGGGCTTGATAATGTCATTTCACCTAATCATCCGTAGGTGCCGATTTATCGCGCACACCGCCGATTTATCGGCCCTCGGTGGGTTACCCAATATCATATTGAAATAGTTCATCTGCATACTCTAGCCCTTAGCGCTAGAAATAGTACTCAATCGTTCGTTATTCGCAGTTTTACGGTAAATCTGCCACGAACCTATTGAACGTAGGTCAATCTACTAAAGACATTTTATCACAGCAGCAATGTCGGTTGTAGGGACTTTACGATATCGACACTGTGCGAGTTTCTGTTACATGCATGTCATATCGTGCTAATTCATGGAAGAATGGCTCGACAGGTATGCACCTCTCTGGCCCAAAGGCGCCACGCCGAGTAATTTCACCGGTTGCCAGCATATGCCCAGCAATAGCAAGTGGAGTGCCAGTGTCAAGAGCGCCTGCGCTGATACCCCAACGTCTATATGGTAGTACCACGATCTGATTGGTGATCTCAACCCGCTGTCCTTCAGTCTCTCCGTTAGCGACGATGCGTAAAACATCACAATCTTGTGGTTCGACATCTTCAACGGGAGCCATCTCCATTAAACGAGCCAGCACCTCACGTGGTGAAACCCTGACCCCACGCACGTTGATTGGCTCATCGCTACCAAAGCCCAGGTCAACAAGGAACTTTAATTTTGTCATGAAGTCAGTCGGGAATGCTATTTTAAACGAGACGTGGCGAATACCCTTGTCATTGAACGATATTGGAAAGGTCGCGCATTCAGAATGCAACGAATAAATTGCTGTAGCACGACCAACAGGTAGAGGGAAAACCATCTCTTCCTGCCCGCTCAATGGCTGCTGTGGATACCATACGCCGTCCTGGAAAACCTGAGGCTGTTTGGTAAACTCATCCAGTATCGTGCGTATAGAATATGGTGCAACCAATGGAGCGGATGAAGGTGTATCATCGCTACACCCCAGCTGTACCTTGATACTTTCCACACGGTCAAGCCTGTCAACAGCATCACGAGCCAGCACATTGGTAACACCTGGAGTGCCGCCCATTCCCAAAATGGCGGTTATACCAGCGGCAGAAACCTCGTCATTCATTTCCATCAGGCGGCGAGTCATATGGAAAAGGCCTCCGAGGTCGGCATAATGTACCTTCTCCTGGATACAAGCTTTGAGGACAGGTAAGTTAAAGACATATTCAACTGCGTTCAGAACCACATCCGCACCACGCAAGAGGGCACGCAATCGCTCCTCATCATTGACATCAATTTGCTTGACTACGATGTTGCTGCTATGAAGAGAAGCAGCGACCTCGTGAGCGCGTTCTTCGTTGTAGTCTGCAATGGTGATCTGGTCAATATCCGCATATTCGGTCAGCGTGCGCACCGCAATACGGCCCATCGCTCCAGCACCACCGAGTACGATAATGTGCATGTGAATCAACTCCTATACTGCTATGCGACCGCTATATCTGAACCACTGAAAGCGGCCTTTTCTACGTTATCTTCAGAAACAGGTGTGGAAAGAAGAGTCCCAGCAATGGGCACACCTGAAGTCGAAACAGATGCACGAAGTTCCTGCAGCGTATCCTCCAGGCGATTCAGAATTGTATCAATCTCTTCACGAGTTATAATCAGCGGTGGCTCAACGCGAATAACACGCGAGTTATTGAGCGTCCCAGAAATGAGCACACCCCGCTTGAAGAGGCCAGATGCGACAGCATAGCCGATGTCGTCATTCACAAAATGTTGACCAATAAGCAGGCCTTTGCCTGTAATATTCGTATACATGTCATCATAACGCGCTGCAATCTCTCGCAACTGCTGAATAAAGTATTCGCCTTTTTCAGCAGCCTGTTCAGACACACGTTCTTCGAGAGTCACGTTGATAGCTGCAATAGCAGCAGCACAGGCAAGGGGATTACCTCCCGTTGTAGAGGTATGGATGAACGGATTGCTGTTCATCACGCTCCAGATCTTTGGTGTGGACATGAATGCGCCTATGGGCATTACTCCACCACCCAGAGCTTTGGCAGAGGCAATGATATCAGGTTCAACACCCCAATGTTCAACACCCCACAGCTTGCCAGTACGACCCATACCGGTCTGCACTTCATCAGCTATGAGCAACACTTCGTATTCATCGCAAATCTGCCGGAGACGCGGCCAGAAATCATCTGGAGGCACGATAGCGCCAGCCTCACCCTGCACTGGTTCCATTATGACGGCTGCGATATCATTACCAACCTCACGAGCAATGCGTAACTGCTGCTCAACGGCATCAGCATCACCGAATGGAACATGAAACACATTATTTTGAGGGGTTAATGCGGGGCGGCGAAAAATGGCTTTGCCAGTAAGTGAGAGAGAACCTGCTGTTTTGCCGTGAAATCCGCGTACTGAGGCGATGAAGCCACTCTTACGAGTATACAGCTTGGCAAGTTTCATTGCGCCTTCGACAGCCTCTGTGCCACTGCTCACAAAGAAGCTATATTGAATGTCGCCGGGAGTAATCTCAGCCAGTAAATGGGCCAGCATTCCACGTAGAGGATCAAGAAGTTCCTGTGTAGGCATCGGGCTTTTCAGTAATTGTGCTTGAACGGCCCCCACGACTTTGGGATGGGCCCAACCAAGATTGAATAAGCCAAACCCACCCAGGCAATCAATGTATTCGCGGCCAAGCACATCCCTGAAAGTTGCTCCGCGTCCTGTCCACTCGACTGCTGCAAAGTCGCCTGCTTCAGCGACAGACTTGCGATACTCGATAAACCCGCTGTTGTAATAGTTGGCAAAGTTACTGACAGTGGTCTCCACCAACCATTCAGCTTCACTTTTGCCTAATTCCTGTTTATGGACCATGTCGAGGTATCGCTGAGAATCGTTGAGGGCCTTTAGTAAGCCATCTCCATCCGTACTCATAAAAATCCTTTCTGGTAATGCGGCCTGTTAAAGACATCCCACGCCGGCCCGCTTACCGGGTTAGCTACTATCAGCACTGATAGTCTAAAGTTAGAAGTTAGCTTGTGGGTATCTGCACTATCACCTATCCCTGCGGATACATGATATAAGAAAGTAAAAACTAAGAACGCTTTTGCTACAAGGTAAGCTTTATCTGATCTGTGAAAGCTAAGCAATTTAGAACGTTTTAAGATGAACGATGATGCGGAAAAGTGAAATGGACTAGATGCCATAGTAGTGAGACGCATCCAAATCAAAAGTTTGGGGTAGAAAAATCAGGGGTAGCAAGTAGACAGGTGGAAGCCACGAAATACGTAGAATTTCGGTATATAGCGGCCTCGTTTTTTGCCTGGCATGTCTGTAAGTTTCACGAAAAACACCAAATTTCACTCGTTTGGGTACGATGTGCGTTGAACTTACTTACAGTATAGTCTACAAACAAGCAAGAAAGCAAGGTTGGTTTTCACTCATTCTCACTTTTATCTTCGTAGAAAGATACCACTTGTTTGCCCAACATATCGCTATCTAACATATCAGCCTTTAACGCATCCATCTTATCTCCAGAAGTCTGATAAGCCCGTCCAAGACGCCCTTCTAAAAAGCGCGACACCAAAGAGAGTGGATAGCAGATTGCAAGATAGATCATCGCACCTAGAATATAGATAAATAATTTTTGATTGGGATTTATCAATGGACCGGCAAAGGCACCAGTTGTTTGTTCCAGTTCGGCCACACCAAGCACCGTGAGCAAAGCGCTGTCCTGTATGAGAGTAATGAAGTAGTTTGTGAAAGGAGGAATAGTAATTCGTATCGCTTGAGGCAGTACAATATGGCGCATTGACTGGCGAGAATTCATTCCCAGACTCAACGCAGCTTCAGTCTGTCCCTTGTTTACCGACTCAATGCCAGTACGGAAGACTTCTGTTAAATAGGCGCCATAGGCAAAACTTAAACCAATAACTCCATAAAAGAAACCTGAAAAAGCCAGGGGAACAAGGGAATTGCTCTGAAAGATAGTCATAATGTTAAAAACCAATGTGTAAGGATCAAAACCATGATTGGAGAGTAGTTGGCCTATGCCATAGTACCACACGAGCAATTGAACAAAAATAGGCGTACCACGTATTACTTCAACATACACGATGGCTATCCAACGTAATGGTGCGAAGCGAGAAAGGCGAGCTAAGGCTCCAATCAGCCCAAATATCACTGCCAACAACATACTCACGACTGAGATGCCAATCGTTATACCAGCCGCTTGCAACAAAAATGGTAGATAGAGGGTAATAAGACTAAGATTTAAAAAGAGATAATACCCAAAGCCCAGCAACAATAGTGCGAGTACCACATAATAGAGCGCATTGATGACAGGAAGCCAACTTCGCGTTCTCGGCTCAACGCCGGTGATAGTCTGAGTCTGTTGCACGAATTTCTCCTCTTGCCTATCCTAAAGTGCTGCACGTAACCTGCGTTCATACCAGCGAGCCACAAATGAAATTGGTAAGGCCATCAGCAGGTATAGAGCAATTGCCAATGCATAGAGTGGTATTGTTTGGCTGCTATTTCGAAACACAAAGAACTGCAGTACAGAAGTAAGCTCAGTGGCAGAAATCACACTGAGTATGGCAGAGTCCTTCAGCATATAGATGAAATCATTCACGAACGGGGGAATCATCAATGGGATTGCCTGTGGTAAGACAATGCGAAAGAAATTCTGCCCGGATGACATACCCAGTGAAAGTGCTGCCTCTGTCTGTCCATGCTCAACTGAAAGAAAGCCAGCGCGGAACACCTCGGCTTCAAAGGCGGCATAGTTGATTGCTAGAATGGCTATACCCGCTGTCCATGCATTATCATATATTGACAGGTTATAATTTGCAAGGATTGCACCAAGCCCATAATAAATGAGAAATATCTGCGCAATGATGGGAGTACCACGTATGACCTCGATAAAGATCTTAGCTGGTGAACTAAACCACGCAATACGCGAACTACGCATCCACGCAATGAGAAGACCAAGCAAAAGGGCCAGCGGAAATGAAACGAAGCAATAAATAAGGGTATTTCTGGCTCCTATTAGAAAAAAGGGAAGAACCTGCTGGATAAGGCTCATTAGCTACTCCCCTGTGAAATAGCAGTATTGGAGGAGCGAGACAGCGACACGTATGGCTATCTCGCTCCCTAAACGATAAGTGTGTTACATAATGCCAATTTCGGCTTGCTGGTCATTCCACAAACTCCAGGCCAAGTAGATTTTCTTGAGCGTTCCATCTTTTTTAAGACGCGCAAGCGCCTGGTTTAGTTCATTAAGCACGGTTGGGGCATTGGGATTGCTCTTGTTGAAACCAGCAACGTATACATCTGGGTAAATCGGCTTGCCAATCGGCTTCAAGGACGGGTCAGCTGTCCCACCTGGACCGGCTCCTAATACGTAATATGCAACGATAGGGAAATCCAAAAACACTGCATCGAGCTTCTTTTGTTTGAGATCATCGAATGGCAGATTGCCATTATACAGCTTGGTGGTGATTTGCGGATAACCCTGCAAGATCGTCGCTGCCCTATAACCATCACCAGTACCAACCGTCATACCATACAGAACGTTTAACTGCAGATCACTGGTCGCATTATATTGTGTGAAACGTGGGTCATCTGACCGCACAACCATTTGCTGGCCATAGCGATAATAGGGGACTGAGAAGAGCTGTGTTTTCTTGCGCTCATCGGTGATTTCCCAGCCATTGAAGACGAAATCAAAATTATTAGCTGCTAGTGCCTGGTCTAGCTGGCCATAGCATGTCTCTATCTGTCGTTGGGTAACACCCATCACATTAGCAACAGCATTCATAATATCGACTTCAAAACCAACCAGGTTGGCGGGGTTCTTGGGATCCTTAAATACATAGGGAGCGCCAGAGACATAGTCAGCACCCCATTGCAAAAAGCCTGGAGTTTTAAGTCCCGCATTGCCCACTGGCGTGACACCTGGAGTAGGTGTAGTAGCTCCTGACCCAACATTTCCGCCACAGGCTGCTAAGAAAGATTCGAGAGTTCCACCTGCAACGACTAAGCCCCCAGCCTGACCCACGCGTTTGAGAAATGTTCGCCTGTCAATTTCAGGTATCATTACGCACTATTACCTTTCTATTGGTAAACCTGGTTCTTCTATTATTCACTTACGGTAAATAAGAGAGCACGCGCTCCAGGAATAGCTTCGTGCGCTCCTGCTTGGGTTGCTTAAATATCTCTTCAGGGTCACCTTGCTCTACAATCACTCCATCGGAAATGAAAACGACACGATCGGAAACATCACGCGCGAATTGCATTTCGTGCGTCACCACTACCATCGTACTTCCCTCATAAGCCAGGTCCCGCATGACTTTGAGAACTTCGCCTACCAGTTCAGGGTCAAGAGCGGAGGTTGGCTCATCAAAGAGTAGCGCCTGGGGCTGCATGGCAAGCGCGCGCGCAATGGCCACACGTTGCTTCTGGCCACCCGAGAGCCTGTTCGGATAAGCGTCACGCTTTTCTGCAAGACCAACTTTTTGTAGCAACTTCTCACCAAGAGCTACCGCCTGATCCCTGGGCATTTTGCGAACGAGTAAAGGAGCTTCGATCACATTCATTAGAACGGTCATATGCGGGAAGAGGTTAAAATTCTGGAACACCATGCCGAGTTCACGACGAATTGGAGCAAGTTGTTTGTTTGAGAAATGAGGATCAAGCCGTTGGCCATGGATGTAGATCTCACCGCTCGTATGCTTTTCCAGCCCATTGATGCAGCGTATTAGGGTACTCTTACCTGAGCCACTAGGACCGATTAGCGCTACGACTTCCCTTTTGTGTACCTCGAAATCGACATCTTTGAGAACATGCTTATCGCCAAAATATTTATTGACTTTGCTGGCGTTAATGATGATCTCTGAAGGAATAGGCTCTATGGAAAGGTCGCCACTACTGGTACCAGGCTTTAAAATATCATCTGGTAGGGTTTGCTCGGAGTCCAAGGGTCCCTCCTTTCCTTACTGCAAGGCGAATCCTGGCAGGCAGAATCACCTGGAAAATGCAGCCTAGAATGTTGTTGTACAGTATAGTGATGAGCAAACAGCCTGTCAAGGATTATGCGCTCCAACTTCTACATATTCTTTACAAAATGCTATACTGTTCTTATTATCTAACGATAAACAGGGATAAAGGAAAGATGCCATATCTTGACACCTCGAATACTATCATGTACTACGATATTTTTGAGCCAAATTTCACCACAATACCCCTATCTTCCCAGAGAAACACTCTACTTTTGATTCATGGTTTTGGCGGAACGCCCGAAAGTGATTTTGGAGCACAGTTGCCGATCTTGCAGAGCCATTTTCGAGTTATTGCCCCGCATTTGCATGGATATGGCCGTTCTACACACCGCACTGGCTACTCACTTTCCTTTTATCGAGATGATGCGAAAGACCTTACCACACTTCTCCATTCATTCAATATTGAAAAAGTGCTGGTATTGGGCTTTAGCGATGGTGGTATCGTTGGTCTTCTACTTGCAGCATTAAATCCCGAACGAGTATCAGCGCTTGCTGTAATGGGTGCTCAACCAGAAATCAATGCCCAGAATGTAGCTGCTATACGGCACTGGCTGATCGAAGCCCCACTGTCGGAAGATTGGCAAAAAGATCTGGCTAAGCTCCATGGAGAACCTTACTGGCGATCACTTCCGCGCATGTATGTCGAGGGACAGGAAAAATTGGTCGCCGCCGGAGGTGTGATCATCACCGAGGAAGAGCTGGCTTCTATTCGCTGCCCGGCGCTTATCATGCATGGCAAACGTGACCGTATTGTCCCAGTCGATTATGCTTATACCATCTCTGAGCGCATCCCCAACGCACAGATACTCCTATTTGACGCCGGACATGCCGCACACCTACGCTGTGAAAAGGAGTATACCTCAGCAATATTGGATTTTTTCCTGGATCATTAAAGTACGAAGGGAGCATAATAACATGCCAGAAGTACGTCCACGAGCCCGCGACCTGGGAATAACGACAGGTGTTCTTCCTACGGGGCCACTTAACGCGATTACCGACATTGCAGGAGTTCGAGTCGGACATTGTACTGTGTGGGAAGGGGAAAGTCCTGGTAAACGTGGCTCAGGCCCTGCACGCACAGGGGTTACAGCAATTGTGCCTCCAGGAGATTACTTTGGCGAGCCTCTCTATGCTGGTTGCTCCGTCCTTAATGGTTGTGGCGAAATTATAGGTCTCACAAGCATCAATGAATTGGGAACACTTGATGCACCGATTCTCCTGACGAATTCAATGAGTATTGGCATTGCATTCCACGCTGCTGCTCGCTACTTATGTGCTCGAGATGAGCGAATTGGGCGTGACAACGTGGCAATGCCCGTGGTGGGCGAATGCGACGATAGCTATTTGAATGACGCTGCCGGGTTCCATGTGCGAGAGGAGCATGTAGTGCAGGCATTAGAGAGCGCCAGTGCTGGTCCCGTTGTAGAAGGAGCAGTTGGTTCGGCAACTGGCCTACATTGCTTCGATTTCAAGGGTGGCATTGGGACTTCATCCAGACAAATTCCGCACCAATTTGGGGGCTATAGTGTCGGAGTTCTGGTCAATACCAACTTTGGTGACCGTCATAACCTGACAATCACTGGTGTTCCTGTAGGACGCGAGATACAAGATCTTATGCCATCAGAAACAGGCCATGACAAACCTGCGGAAGGGTCATGCATTGTTGTCGTTGCCACCGATGCGCCATTGCATCCTTTGGGATTGCAGCGGCTTGCTCGTCGCGCAGGTTTAGGGCTTGCTCGCACTGGCTCTACGGCCCATAATGGAAGCGGGGAGATTTTTCTCGCTTTTTCAACGGGTGTACGTATTCCACGCCAACTCACTACAACTGAGGTACACATTCGTCTTGTTCCCGAAAGCTCACCGGCCCTCAATCTACTTTTTGATGCGACTGTCGAAGCCACAGAGGAAGCGGTATTGAATGCGTTATTTCGTGCAACTACGGTACGCGGTATTGGTGGTCATATCCTCTACGAGTTGCCTGTTGAGCGTACTCAAGACATACTACACAAATACGGTCGCCTGTAAGATACTCATTTTCTGCAAAACTTTGCCATATTGACGTTTAATTCCAATAGTCCTTGCTTGCTAAGAAGCTCAAGGTACAATTAGCCTATTTGCGCTACCTGAACGCATAAGGACTGGAATTCAATAGCTTTTTCAGGTAAAGTGCCCCTATACATCAAACACAGCAATTTATTCGGTCTTTGTAAAGCGAGGTTTAGTATGTTCTTTCCACCTGATCCTGATGTCAACAACTTTCAACTCGAAGAATGTTATACATCCCCCAAGACGACAAAACTTCCACCAGAAAGCCAGCCAGAACACTACAATACAATTACAAATCCCAAATACCCAATCGTCATTCCAGCTTCTACAAGACGAAAACGTACTGAACCATTAGAGCATTCAAGATATCGAAGAGGTCGTTTTATTTTTCCTGGTATTTTGCTTGGAAGTGTGTTAATTATTGCCCTTGCGACGTTCTTTGTCGTTCCATTGGATAATAATAACCAGCATCCCAGTACGATCGCGCAGGCAATCGGAAATCTGATTTCAACCCAACATATAAATGAAGTGGAAACCCTACAACAGCTTTCCACTCCTACATCATCGCTCATAACAGACGAGGGTTTATGTGGTGGGAGTGACATTTGGGGTACATGCGCAACATACATAACAGCCAGCGGGGTAATGGGATCAGGGCAAATGCAACGACCAATCAAAGGGGCTGTAATCACCCAGGCTTTCGGCCACCCTGAATATCAATTATGGTGCGGATGTTGGAAACCTCATACAGGCATCGACCTGGCTGCTCTCTACGGAACACCTGTGACAGCAGCAGATAATGGACAGGTCATCTGGGCCGGTTGGGACTGGTCAGGTCTAGGCTGGGCGGTCAAAATCAATCATGGAGATTATATTGCCACAATCTACGGTCATCTTGATCACTTCATCGTTAAAGCTGGTCAAAATGTGTCCGTTGGGCAGGTGATTGGTTACGAGGGCAGTACAGGAGCCTCTACAGGACCACACGTACACTTTATGGTGCTTGTTCGTAACATCTGGGTTGATCCTACAAAATATGTGCAATTACCCTGAACAAAGTGAAAGGCTGGCTTTGATAACTGCCAGCCTTGCAACTACTATAATATCAACTCTTTAAGAGGCCTTAGCGGTACTCTTTGGGCGACGGCGACTGATTGAACCGCCTTTTCGTCCGGCTGCTTGTGCCTCTTCACTTGTCCACTTGTGTGCAGTACCCTGGGCATGGGCTGCTTTTCCACCTTTACTGGCAATTTCACGCTTCTTTTCTGAACTCATTGATGCAAAGCCACGGCCGCTACCTTTGCTGGATGCCATTGTTAAACCTCCTTTTATCAAATGTTTAACTCTCTTTACAGGAATATTTCAACAACATTATAGATAGTATTCGTGGTACTTATCCATCGAAATATCCTTTTCTTTTAAAGGATAACAGCCAATTAACTCAAGTACAAGTGAACAATAAAATACTCCGCAATTTCTAAGGTTATCTCAACAATTTCTAAGGAAACGACGAGCTACTTTTGATTCAAGTTGATATCGCCATTATCGGATCTAATTACCACATTCGGGACTTGACTTTGTGAACTTCCACCTACAACACCATTTACACTTTGTCCTGAACCCGATGGATTATCTTGTATATTTACGTTCGGGAGATCGGAACTTATTGAACCTGAATTCGTCGAGGCATCTAAATGAAAAGCCGAGGAAGATGGCACTGTGAGTGTTACGTCGCCATTATTCGTTTGAAATTTGTATGTTCCAGTACTATCAAAAGTTCCATTAAAGATGATTCTCCCAGTATTTGTTGTCAGGTTCAAATTAGCATTCTCTGGCACTATCACATTAAGATCAACAGAGCCTTGCCGGCTATCTTGTACTGTTGCAGTAAAAGAGTTGCCTTGTTGGATAATGTTTGGTTGAATGTTATTGGAATTATCGAAAGGGCTGTTATTTTGTATTGTTTGGATACTTACATTCGTATTCGAATGGCCTTGAGTAACCGTTACAGTGCCATTCGGATCGTTAATCACAATGGTCGCTTGCCCGTTCACATGATAGTCGACGGCTTGTCCAATTACCTGAGACTGATTAAAGGGACCATGTTCGAAACCAGGACCAAAACCACTGCTGAAATGGGATCCTCCGCTTATTAAGCTAAAAATTATGAATGCCAGAATAATCCAGAACCAGGGTCCTCGACCACGCCTGCTATAAGGGCGTTGCCTATAATTACCAGCTTGCATTTGTCCTGGAACAGGGCCAGCATATGGACGGTAACCAGTATATCCCTCTTGCTGTGGTATTGAAGAGGGTGCTGAGCCCCATTTATTTTGTTCGCGAAAATCATCATTTATCGGTTGAGGAGTATATACTTCCTGCGGATTGTTATTTGTGTCAAGCTGTTGTGAGGGTTTCCAATCGGGGTCTGCAAATTGCATCTCCTGATTACTCATATCTCACTCCATTTCTGCTTTGTTCAACATGCATTCTTATATTATAAACTACGCTCCGTTATTGATAAAGTTACATCGATGACATTAGCTTACTTGACCATCTCAGCTGAGAACGTTACAATGAGCCAATACTGCTGTACGTAACGTTTCCCATAGATCTATATGGTTAAAGGATAGAAATAGAATGTCCGAAATGAGTAGAGTGAACACAGTCTCTAATGTTCTTTTTCACAGCTTTGCTGCTGAGTCAACAGGGCCAGGGGGGTTGGATATAGATGTTGTAATCGATACACCACCTGTCGTAGCACCTGCCCCTTCT
>Ga0209048_10002673_pt1 | contig 17569 bp, 15 predicted proteins | sample FrelakmetCRP12CR_FD_187146 | JGI IMG/M metagenome (GOLD analysis project Ga0209048, IMG submission 187146) | Freshwater lake sediment microbial communities from the University of Notre Dame, USA, for methane emissions studies - CRP12 CR (SPAdes)... | ecosystem: Environmental > Aquatic >... | reverse complement strand
AGTTCTCCTCGCCTGGCCTTGGCCCGGTGGGTCGAGTACAATCGTCAAAGGTCGAGCGGACGAAGCAAGGGGCAGCTCGGGAAGCCTGGCAACGGGACGAGTCATCGCGCTGTGTGGCAGGCCAGGCTGGTCGTCTCCGAGAGAAGGAAAAGGGCGCCGGATGGGCTGGTTGACGATGCCATTGCTCTGGGCGCAGGCCGCCGGAGCGGGGAGCGAAGCAGCAGCGGGTACCGGGATCGGGAATCCCGCCGCGATGGCGTCCCTGGCGTTCCGCCGCTGGTGTTCGGGACTGACACTCTCCTCGCCCCAGTTGGTGCCCAGCAGGGACGGTCTCTGGTCGTTTCTGACCGGGCTTGCCGTGTTGCTTGCCGTGGCGATGGTGATGCAAGGTCCGCTGCTGGCGCTCGAGCAGCTTATCGACATCCCGGGGCATGTCGCCCTGGTGCGCCAGGCCACCCGGAGAGTCTGGCGTGCAGGGCGGCTTGTTTCCGCGGTCATCACCTTCACGGTACTTGCCTGGACCGGCAGCCAGACCCTCGGCTTCCTGGTGGAGAAAACGGAGAAGGCAAAGACCGACCTGACGCTCCTGACCCGGTCGCGAGCAAGAGTCGAGCTGGCCCTTGAACAGGGAGTTCTCGCCGGGTTGACGCCGCTGCGCGACGTGGCCGGGCTGGGAGACAACCTGCCGCTCTTGATCTGCGCGGTGTATCTGGTCTTGCGGGCGTCCTCGGGAATGCTGCCGCCGGTCGGTCCGGCTCCGGGACGGTCGAATGAGATGTCCTCGTCGGCTCGGTTCACGAGCCGCGGCAGGGGTGCTTCTGGCTGGTCAACCTTGATCTGGGGGTGCGGCTCGTCGCACGTCTTGTACCGGCTGGTCGCGCGAGCTTCCGGCAGCGTTGACCTGCCGCTGGGGGGATGCCTGATCGTCGAGGCCCTCGTCGTGCCTCTGATGATGGTGGTATGCGACGGTTTCTTGCTGGCCTGGGTCTTGACCGAGCTTCGGAACGCGAGCTTTGACCACCTGGGTGAAGACCGTTTCCACCCGGGACAGGCACTCGAGCTCATGCCGGCCGCTGCGCTGGGCTGTGCCCTGGCGTTGCCGGCGCGGTATGTGGCGACGCTGGTCTTCCTGGCCTTGCAGCACCTGCCGACCTCGGTTGGGACCACAGCGCTGGGCCGCTATGTTCGCTGGCAGCTCGGCTGGGGCCTGGTTGACCTTCAGGGTGCCTCCCTGGTGGTTCTCGGCCTGGTCGGAGTCGTGGCCTGGAGCCGGGGATCGAGCGGCGACGCGGTCCGCGGGTTCAAGCGGCTGCTGGAAAAGCAGGCCGGTCACCTGGTCGTCGCTCTCGCCATGGCCGGAGCCTCGGCCTGCCTGCTGGCGGGATTGATCTATCCCCTGGTGCTCATGCTCCCGCCGGCCGGCTGGGTGCTTCCCGCCGCGGACAGCTATGCTCACTATGTAACCCTGCCCATCGGGCTGTGGACGCTCGCGGCGCTCATCGAGTTGGCTGCGCGCGCCCTGCCCGTCGCCGACCGGGCGAGCATCCTTGCCGAGGGCCAGGTCAGAGAAGAGGATGACCTGGACTCGACGCCCGAGGCTCGACATCACGAAACGGTCGCGGACCTTGGCCAACCCCAAGCGGCGGATGGCGGCTGAGGGAAGTTCGACATCAACGCCTGGCCTGGATCGTCTTTCAGTCAGAGCGACATCGGCAACGAGCCCGACCTTTCCCACCGGGCCGAAAGAGGAATTTCGCCATCAGAACTCCGCGGAGCCGGTGATCGGCCCACGGTTTGCACCGTAACCCGCGCGATCCATCGCCAACGCACTCCTTGCTGCCTTGCCGTGCCCGAAATCCGCGCAGGGAACCGGAGGAGCAGCGTAAGATGATCAAGGAGACCCGAGAGAAGTGGGGCCGGCCGGGACGCGATCGTTCAGGATGGTTCCAATGATTGGTTCGCTTGACAGAAAGACGAGGTCGGGGTTGTAATGACTTTTACGGACTGGCGCTGGCCCTCAGTGGTGTGCCGGTCCTTGAAAGTTGGATTCGCGTGGAGACCATCTCGTCCGTTCCCCGGACTTTTTGCTCAATCTTCGGCCCGAAGGCAGCCGGCTCCACGGGCGTTCCCATCGTCGCGAAGTTGATGTTGTTGACAATTCGGCCGAGCCCTCAGCCAGAATGAGGACGCCACAACCCGGCGCGCCCGAGTAGGGGGATCAACGTGGGCGCGGTGGATCATGCTGGGTCCTGGCCCTCGTCTCGCCCACGGCTCGGAGCAGAAGAGAGATCGAGCCGCCTTCAGGAGGGAAACATCTTATGTCCACAGGATCGGATCTGATCTCGCTGATTGCGAGTCGCCAGAATCTTGACGACTATCAGAAGAAGCACTGGTCCGGCAGCTTTGCCGAGTACCTGGATATTGTCAGACGCGATCCCAACGTGACGCGGACCGCTTACCAGCGCCTTTACGACATGATCACGAGCAAGAGTACCGAGGAGATCATCGTCAACAAGGAGAAACTGCTCCGGTACAAATTTTTCGAGGATCCTGACAATGCCGGCGAGGATGCGATCTATGGCCTGGAACGGACGATGATCAACCTGGTCAACGTCCTCAAGAGCGCCGCCCACGGGTATGGCACCGAGCGGCGTGTGCTGCTCTTGCACGGGCCGGTCGGAAGCTCAAAGAGCACGATTGCGCGGTTGATCAAGAAGGGCCTGGAGCGCTACTCGCGCACCGAGGAAGGCCGACTCTTCAGCTTCGGCTGGAAGGAGATCGGACCCGACGGCGAGGAAACGATTACCGAATGCCCGATGCATGAAGAGCCGCTGCACCTGTTTCCGCACGAGGATCGGGAGGAGGTCATGCGGTTGCTCAAGGTCGAGGCGGTGCCGCACGTCTACGAGCTATCGATCGAGGGGGACCTCTGCCCGTTTTGCCGCCAGATGTTCAACGAGAGGATGGAGCGGTCCGGGGGCGACTGGTCGCGCGTTGTCGAGGACGTCCGGGTCCGCCGCCTGATCCTCTCGGAGCAGGATCGGGTGGGTATCGGCACGTTCCAGCCGAAGGATGAGAAGAACCAGGATGCCACCGAGCTGACCGGCGACATCAACTACCGGAAGATCGCCGAGTACGGCACCGAGAGCGATCCCCGGGCCTTCAATTTCGACGGCGAGTTCAACATTGCCAATCGCGGCGTCATCGAGTTCATCGAGGTTCTCAAGCTCGACGTCGCGTTCCTTTACGACTTGCTGGGCGCCAGCCAGGAACACAAGATCAAGCCCAAGAAGTTCGCGCAGACCGACATTGACGAGGTGATCGTCGGCCATACCAACGAGCCCGAGTACAAGAAGTTGCAATCCAACGAGTTCATGGAGGCCTTGCGGGACCGGACGGTCAAGATCGACGTTCCCTACGTGACCCGGCTGATCGACGAGGTCCGGATTTACGAGAAGGACTACAACGACCGCAAGGTTCGGGGCAAGCGGCTGGCCCCCCACACCCTCGAGGTCGCCGCCATGTGGGCGGTGCTGACCCGGCTGGAGGAGCCCAAGAACGCCGGCTTGACCCTGATGCAGAAGCTCAAGCTCTATAACGGGAAAACCCTGCCGGGTTTCACCGAGGACAACATCAAAGAGCTGCGCGAGGGGGCCGAGCGCGAGGGGATGCAGGGCATCAGCCCCCGGTATGTCCAGGACAAGATCTCCAACGCCCTGGTCGCTCATCCCAACGAGCGGTCGATCAATCCGTTCATGGTCCTCAACGAGCTCGAGGCCGGCCTGAAGCATCACTCGCTGATCAACAGCGACGAGACGCGCAAGCACTACCGGCACCTGCTCTCGCTGGTGAAGGAAGAATATGAGGACATCGTGAAGAACGAGGTGCAACGCGCCATCGCGGCCGACGAGGACGCGATGACGCGCCTCTGCGGCAACTACATCGACAACGTCAAGGCCTACACCCAGCGTGAGAAGGTCAAGAACAAGTACACCGGTCAGACCGAGGAGCCTGATGAGCGGCTGATGCGGTCCATCGAGGAGAAGATCGACATCCCCGAGAGCCGCAAGGACGACTTCCGCCGCGAAATCATGAACTACATCGGTGCGCTGTCCCTTGACGGCAAGAGGTTCGATTACCGGACCAACGAACGGCTGCAGAAGGCCCTGGAACTTAAACTCTTTCAGGACCAGAAGGATACGATCAAGCTCACGAGCCTGGTCTCGAGCGTGGTGGACAAGGACACCCAGGAGAAGATTGACATCGTCAAGGCCCGTCTGATTCGCAACTACGGCTACGACGAGGACTCGGCCACCGATGTCTTGAACTACGTGGCCAGCATCTTTGCACGGGGTGACGTCAAGCGCGGCAGCCACTAGGCAATCGATCGTGAAGGTCGAGGGGCCGGTCAGCGACCCGACCGGCCCTGAGAGGTCCAGGACCCATTCGCGTGTCCATGAGCGGCCGGGCGAGGATACTCGTTCTCATAGCCTGGCAACCGAGCAAGGCTCGCCAGAAAGTTGGGCAAATGCATCATCCCGATGAAGTTGGTGCTCGTCCGCGCTGCAAAGTCTCGATTGTTTCCTTGAATCCGGGATGGGCCCGGGTCGAAAATTTGCTATTATAAGGTAGCGGAGCGAGATCGACATCATCCCGGAACAGGATCGTCGCGAAACCATCGCCTTCATGACCTACCCTTTCGGATGCTCACCGCGGCACCGATTCTGATCCGAGCCGGCGGGAACCAATCTGTTCTTTTCCATCTCAAGTGCGGTCGGATCGTCGATCCTTCCGGGCCGCGGATGACGTCGCTTGCGCGGCGCGCCGCCAGCAGGAGGAAAGCTCGACTCTGCGCGACGGCGGGCCGAGCAATCCGACCGCGAGCGAGCACCGAGCAGGGCCAAGAACCAGGAAGGCAACGTCGGCCGAGCTTGCGATAAGTTGAGGTCTGGCCGAAAAATCGTTGCTCCAATACACGCAACGGCGGGGGCAGGGGAGCCGTGGTGCGAAAAATCGATCGAGATGCCAATCGGTTCAAGCAGATCGTCCGGGGAAAGATCAAGTCGGACCTGCGCAAGTACATCACCCACGGCGAGCTGATCGGCAAGTCGGGCGGCGAATTCGTGTCGATCCCGCTGCCGCAGATCGAGATCCCCGAGTTCCGCTACGGGACCAAGAACCGCGGCGGCGTGGGGCAAGGGCCCGGCGACGTGGGGACCCCGATCGGCCGCACCAGCGACGGCGAGTCCGGGCAGGGGGCCGGCGAGGCCCCGGGGCATCACATCCTGGAGGTCGAGCTGACCATGGATGACCTTGCCCAGATTCTGGGCGAGGAGCTTGCCCTGCCCCGGATCGAGCCCAAGGGCCGCGCCAACATCATCGAGGAGAAGGACAAGTACACCGGCATTCGCCAGGCCGGCCCGGAAAGCTTGCGTCACTTCAAGCGCACCTACAAGAAGGCGCTCAAGCGCCAGATCGCCTCGAACCAGTACGACCCGCGCGATCCCCTGGTCATCCCGATCCGCGAAGACAAGCTCTACCGCTCCTGGAACCCGATCTCCCTGCCCCAGTTCAACGCGGTCGTCCTCTACCTGATGGACGTGTCGGGCTCGATGACCGACGACCAGAAGGAGATCGTCCGGACCGAGGCCTTCTGGATCGACACCTGGCTGAAAAGCCAGTACGACGGCGTGACCACCCGCTACATCATCCACGATGCGGTGGCCCGCGAGGTCGACGAGCACACCTTCTACCACACCCGGGAAAGCGGCGGGACCCGGATCAGTTCGGCCTACGCGCTGGCGAACAAGATCATCGACGAGTTCCATTCCCCGATGGACTGGAACATCTACGTCCTCCACTTCTCGGACGGCGACAACTGGGGCGAGGACAACCGCAACTGCATCAGCCTCTTGCGCGACCAGCTCCTGCCCAAGTGCAACCTCTTCTGCTACGGGCAGGTCGAGAGCCCCTACGGCTCGGGCGAGTTCTACCGCGAGCTCGAGGAAGCCTTCGACGAGATCCCCAACCTCGCCCTCTCCGAGATCCGTAACAAGGAAGGAATCTACGACTCGATCAAGGAGTTCCTGGGCAGGGGACGCTAGACCAACGAGCCTTGGAGCACTTCGATGATCATGCGCGCGACGGCAATGCGACTTGGAGGATTGTCAGTCCTGGTGTTGGGATGCGTGGCTGTTGCACTGGCCCAGCAGCCCCGGGGAGAGTCCGCCCCGTCGTCCAACTCCAAGTCACTTCGAGACAAGATCGTAGCCGTTCGAACCGAAATCGAGCTCGCGCAGCTCGCTTTTGACGCCGCCCGCGCCAATCTCCTGGAGACGATGCAGGAGAAGGCAAAGGCCCGGCTTCTGATCGAGAAAAGGCTGCAATTGACCGAGATCGAGGCACGTTACGCAGGGGCGAAATAGTCCCGGGAGTGGTTCAGTGGTTACGAGGGTACCAACCTGGAGGGGCCCCGCCACCGACGACGACCAGTGTGTCGAGCTTGGCGATATTGGCTGGAAAGGCTATTCCTTGATTCTGCGCCTCCGCGGAGATCGACCGTCGCCTCGGATCATCTATCTGGACGGGAGCGCCTTGCTGATGTCGCCGTCTCTCCCGCATGAGCATCTCAAGGAGCGGCTGGGACGTTTCGTCTCGGAAGTTGCCACGGGTCTTCGCCTCCCCTTCAGGCCGGTCGGCCAGACGACGTTTCGCCGTCGAGCCAGGCGGGGCGGTCTCGAAAGTGATCACGCATATTACATCCAGAACGAGGCTCTCGTCCGTGGCAAGGACCGGATTGATCTGCGGATTGATCCTGCTCCCGACCTGGCGATCGAGGTGGTCCACACGCACGACGCGACGGCTGCCCTCGAGGTCTATCGGCGGCTGAGGGTGGCCGAGGTCTGGATTTGCGATCGCACCGAACTCCAGATTCTGCTCCGCCAGAAGAACGGCCGATACGCCCGGTCCAAGGCCAGTGCCGCCTTCCCGTTCTTGGCAGCGGGAGAAGTTCTCGACTGGGTCCAGCAGCCCCAAGACGTCTCCGAGATGGAATGGCAGAACGAGGTCCGCGACTGGGTCCGCGACGTACTGACCCTGCGCCTTCAGAAGCCGCAAGGAGGTGGGTGATGGCCACCGAAGTCCAGGCTCCGCCGCGGACCGAGACGGGATGGAAGCTGTACCGGCTGAGCGTAAGACAGTTCGAGAAAATGATTGCCACGGGGATACTGGACAAGAGTCCACGACTCGAGCTGGTTGGAGGGGTTCTCCTCGAGCGAATGACAAAGAACCAGCCGCATAATTTTACCGTCGGGCAACTTGCCGATGCGCTCCGGGCAATCCTTCCTGCCGGATGGTTCGTGGACGAGGAGAAGCCCTCGGAGATCGACCGCCGGTCTCGCCCCGAGCCCGACATCACGATCATCCGGGGAAAACGCGCTGATTTTCGCCAGCGTTCCCCACTGGCGAAGGATCATGGCCTGGTCATCGAGGTTGCCGATACAAGTTACGCGCAGGACAAGGGAACAATGTGGCGGCGGTACGCAGCCGCTCGAATCCCTTGCTACTGGATCGTTAACCTGGCAGCGAAACAAATCGAGGTTTACACTGACCCCGCCGGCAAGGGGAGATTGGCCGGCTATCGCGGCAACCAGAATTACGGCGTTGACATGCAGGTCCCCGTAGTCCTCGAGGATCGCGAACTGGGGCGGATCTCCGTCCGAGACGTTCTGCCGTGACCAGTCAGGTCCCGACCATCCGAGACCGGCTTTCAAGGACCCCCAGATGACGACCGCGACAACCACCCCCACCCGAACCGTTGAAGCCGAGGGCGATCAGTGCGTCGTGCTCCGGGATATCGGCTGGAAGGGGTACACCTCCCTCCTCAAGACGCGAGGCGAACGTGCCGTTCCGCGAATGGTCTATCTTGACGGGAGTCTTTCCCTCATGTCTCCCTCGTTCACTCACGAATACCTCAAGGAAAGGCTCGGGGTCTTTGTCACGGAGGTCGTGGTCGGCCTGGTTATTCCGTGCATCCATTCCGGGTCGACAACGTTTCGTCGCCGGGCCAAACGAGGCGGCGTCGAGGGGGACCAGACGTATTATCTCGCCAACCTCGAGCGGATTCGCGGCCAGAAGAAGATCAGCCTGAGAATCGATCCCCCTCCGGACCTGGCCATCGAGGTGGTCGCAAGCCATGACGCGGACGATTCCGTCGAAGTTTACCGGCGATTGCGGGTTCCCGAGGTCTGGATCTGCGATCAGGACCAGCTAACAATTCTCGTGCTCCAGCCGACCGGCCGGTACGCCCCGGCCGAGCGGAGCCATGCCTTCAATTTCCTGACGGCGAGCGCGATTCACTCCTGGATCTCGCGCGGCCAGGATGACAGTAATACGGCATGGATCATCGATCTTCGCCGCTGGGTCGCCGAGGTTCTCGCCCCGCGCCATCAGGAGCTGAAGAAGTGAGCCGCGATCGCGACAGACAGGATTGACGGATCAGAATTAGTCACTGAACCAACGCCGACTTTGAGAGACGAGGATCCATGTCGACCGTCAACACCCACAACCTTCCCGCCGACCTGCGAGCGATCCAGCTCGAGACCGAGGATCACGCCCGCGCCTACGGCCTGGACTTCCACGACACGATCTTCGAGGTCCTCGACTACGACGAGATCTCCGAAATCGCCGCGCTGGGAGGGTTTCCGACCCGCTATCCCCACTGGCGGTTCGGCATGGAGTACCAGCAGCTCTCGAAGGGCTATCGCTACGGGCTCCAGAAGATCTACGAGATGGTCATCAACAATGACCCGTGCTATGCCTACCTGCTGCGCTGCAATCAGCTGGTTGACCAGAAGCTCGTCATGGCCCACGTCTACGGCCATAACGACTTCTTCAAGAACAACATCTGGTTCAGCCAGACGAATCGTAAGATGATGGATGAGACGGCGAATCACGGCAGCCGCATCCGCTCGTACATGGAGCGCTATGGCGAGGACACCGTCGAGGGGCTCATCGACAGTTGCCTGTCACTGGAGAACTTGATCGATATCTATTCGCCCCACATCAAGCGGCGCGATGCCATCAAGCGCTACGACTTCCCACCCAACGAGGAAGAGCAAGAAGAGCAAGCCTCCAAGTTCCACAGCAAGGGGTACATGGACTCGTTCATCAACCCGCCCGCGGTCCTCAAGGAAGAGGCGCGCAAGCGGGCAAGCGACAAGGAGAAGGCCAAGTCCGTCTCGATCCCCGAGCAACCCGAACGCGACGTGCTCCTCTTCTTGCTCGAGTACGCGCCGCTCAAGCCCTGGCAGCACGACGTGCTGGCGATCATCCGCGAGGAGGCCTATTACTTCGCTCCTCAGGGGCAGACCAAGATCATGAACGAGGGGTGGGCGTCGTTCTGGCACTCGACGATCATGACCCAGAAGATCCTCCACCCCTCGGAGCTTGTCGATTACGCCGACCACCACTCCGGGACCATGGCCACCCAACCCGGCCGCCTCAACCCCTACAAGCTTGGCATCGAGTTGCTGCGAGATATCGAAGAGCGTTGGAACAAGGGGCAATTCGGTCCGGAATGGGAAGAGTGTGACAATTACGAGACAAGGAGGAAGTGGGACAAGCCGCTTGGCCTGGGCCGGCAGAAGATCTTCGAGGTTCGCCGTATTCACAACGATGTGACGTTCATCGACACCTTCCTGACCGTGGATTTCTGCCGCCGTCACCAGCTCTTCAGCTACAAGCACAACGACCAGAACGACACTTACGAGATCGAGAGCCGCGAATTCAAGAAGATCAAGGAGCGGCTGCTGTTCAACCTGACCAATTTCGGTCAGCCGATCATCCGGGTCAAGGATGGGAATTACCGCAACCGGGGAGAGCTCTACCTGCTTCACGAGCACTTCGGCGTCGATCTGAAGCTCGACTACGCGCAGGACACACTCCGCCATCTCCACCGCCTCTGGACCCGTCCGGTGCATATCGAGACGGTCGCCGATGGGCGGCCCACGCTGTTGTCGTTTGATGGAACCGATCACTCAATCCGCCCGCTGGGAGGTTCATCCAATGAATCCGAGCCGAAAGATCGCCGCCGCGCTTGATGAGAACACCCGGGCCTACGTCTTGCCGTGCTCCATCACGGTCGAGGACGCCCCGAACCGGTTCACCCTGAATTTGACGGCCCTCGACAGCGTCGGGGTCGCCTTCGACAACCTTGACTTCGTCACGACCGACCGTCAGGAATGGTCGTCCGACGCACTCAACGCCTGGGGCCAGCGCCTCGCCGCCCGCGTGACCTATTTGCTCGAGCCCCTCAAGGTGCTCGAGATCGACGCCGGCGGAGGCGAAGTTCAGATCCGCAGCCAGACCCCCACCGCGCGCGCCGACCAGCGCGGATTCTACGAGGTCCGGCTGCACAAGCAGGGAATGCTTCGCATGGAGCGCTATGTCGTCGATGACGCCACCCGCCAGCGCCGGCGTACCCCCTGCCAGTTCACCCGCGAGGTCCTCGAGCGCCTCGCCGACGACATCGCCGCCAGCGCGTCGTGAAGCTTTGTCGCGGAGCATAGATTCAAGCACGCCTGGATTCCACCTTCCAGCGAGCTCTCAATTCGCTTTGCTTCTGGAAGGTGGAATCCTGCGCTTCTGGAATGGACAGATCCCTCGCGAACCAGGCCTTGGTCGCGAACCGCTCTCAACCTCGTCGGGATCGATCGGCCAGACCGGGACGACCGGTGGCGTCTGCATAACTTTGGTCTGGGATTACCGTGGACCGACGGATCGGATGAGGGAGACTCATGAATCACCGCCAATGCAAGTCGAGAAAAAACACCTGGCTCCTGGCCGCGACGGTGACCGGAGTGATGGTCGTCTTAATCCCGTTGAAAGCGGTAGCCGACGATCAAGCTTCGTCCACTTCCGGTGCCAACGCCGCCGCGAAGCGCTGGTTCGAGGACGCAAAGTTCGGCCTGTTCGTGCACTGGGGGGTCTACTCGCTCCTGGGCAAGGGCGAGTGGGTGATGAACAACGACAAGATCCCGAATGCCGAATACGCGAAGCTGCCGCCGCGGTTCAACCCCCAGAAATTCGACGCCGAGAAGTGGGTCAAGCTCGCCAAGGCCGCCGGGATGAAATACATCACGATCACGACCAAGCACCATGATGGTTTCTGCATGTACGACAGCAGCCTCACCGCCTATGACATCGTCGATGCCACGCCCTACGGCAAGGACCCGATGAAAGCACTGGCGAGTGCCTGTCACAGGCAGGGGATCAAGCTCTTCTTCTATTACTCGCTGCTGGACTAGCACCATCCCGATTCCTTCCCCCGGGGGAAAACGGGCCGGACGACCGGGAGGGAGGAGAAGGGAGACTGGACGAAGTACGTCGCCTATTATCAGGGCCAGGTTCGCGAGCTCTGCACCAACTACGGGGAGATCGGCGGCATCTGGTTCGACGGCTGGTGGGACCGTCCCGAGGCCGACTGGGACCTGGCGGGGACTTACAGGATCATCGACGAGCTCCAGCCGGGGGCGTTGGTCGCCAACAATCACCACGTCAAACCGTTCCCCGGCGAGGATTTTCAGATGTTCGAGCAGGACCTGCCGGGGGAGAACTCGGCCGGTTTCAACAAGGCCGGCGTGGCCGCGAGGCTTCCGCTGGAGACCTGCCTGACGGTGAACCAGTCGTGGGGTTACAGCGCCCGGGACACCAATTTCAAGGCGCCCGAGCAGGTGATTCACGCCCTCCTGGGAGCGGCTGGCCGGGGCGCCAACTTGCTGCTGAACGTCGGTCCGCGGCCGGACGGCACGATCGGGCCGGAATTCAGCGATCGGCTGGCGGTCGTCGGCAAGTGGCTGGAGACCAACGGCAAGGCGGTCTACGGAACGCGCCGGGGCCCGATTGATCCCCAGCCCTGGGGCGTCTCGACCATCAAGGCGTCCAGACCGTTGGACGTTTATCTGCACATCCTCGAGCCGGCAGACACCATCGCCTTGTCCATGACGACGGGTTCGTTCACTCCCTTCGCCTTCGGCGGGACGACCCCCCTGAAACTTGTCCAGCGTAATCAGATGCTGGAATTGAATCTCCCCGAGAACGCTCGAACGCTCATGGACACGATCATCGTCTTGAGCCCGCTGGGGGATGGCGATCAGAATTGAGGTCGGCATTACTCCGCGTGGAACGGTCATGAATTACGAGACGAGCAGTGAGCAAGCCAACGGTGATTCGCCGTCCCGTCGCCTGGACTGGGTGGGCGTCCTGATGGCGCTGGCGACGGTCGCGATCGTGGGCTGGACCGCGTGGCTGCGGTTCGGTCCGGTTCCCCGGCCCGAGCCTCCGGCCGTCGGCTCCGCGCTGCCTCCGCTTCGGCTCCTGGACCTCGAGACCTCGGAACCCTTGGTCCTGCTCGGGCTGAAGGGAAAGGTCGCCTGGGTCGTGTTCTGGTCGGCGGGCTCGCCATCAGGCGGGGCGAGTCTGTCGAGGCTCGAGGGTGTCTGGAAACGCCTCAAATCGCACCGGCGTTTCACTCTGGTGACTGCGGCGGTCAATTCGGACCAGCCGGTGCGCGTGCGCGCGGCTCTGGCCGAGATCCATGCGACCCTGCCGGCCTACCTGGCCGGCCCCGAGACACGGCGGCGTTTTGGCGCCGAGCTGGCAGACCCCCCGCTCCATATTCTCATCGATGGCGAGGGCCGGATCGCCGCACTCGTCCGGGGCGGGGGCCAGGAAACGATCAATCGCCTCGCGGCACAGGTCCAGGGCTGGCTCGAGGAGATGGATCCGCTGGGCAATACGCGGTTCGCCAGCGCGTCTCGAGCGCCCGGGGACCCGTCCGAGTCGACCGAGCCGGCCGGTTGAAATGGAAACCCTTGTGATCGCGCTGGCCCGACGTTAGTGTTGTTTTCCGAGCACGCGCTTGCTCTCCCTGTTCTGGATGAATGCATCTGGGCCAAGTTGGGGCGTGGTGCGGGCGCAGGTCATCGAGGTCTCGATCGCTTCAGGCGAACAGGACCGCGCCGCGGCACGTCCCCTCGCTGAATCAATCTGACAAACAACAGTCACTCGATGGGAGTTGCGAATGTCCCCTTCAGCCTCAGCCTCAACCACTCTATCCGCACCAAGTCCCCGCCAGATCCGTCGCGTCGCCATACTCTTCGCCGGCGGTCCCGCTCCGGCGGCGAACGCGGTGATCTCGACGGCCGCATCCGCCTTTCTGCGCAACAACATCGAAGTCATCGGCATCCTCAACGGCTATGCCCACCTCGTGGAATACGGGCCTGAACACGCCATGCGGGAGGGGCGTGACTACATGGTCCTGAACCAGAAGGCGCTGCGCCGGTCGAGGAACACCCGCGGTATCATGATCGGGACGGCCCGGACCAATCCGGGCAAGGACGTGTCGCATCCCAGCCACCTGACCGACCCGAAACTCACAGGGCGGCTGCGAACCGTGCACGAGGCCCTGGCTTCACTGGGGGTGGATGCCCTGGTCTCGATCGGCGGTGACGATACCCTCAAGACCGCGAACAAGTTCAAGCTGTACCAGGACCATCTGCCGGCGGATGCGAAGCGGATCGCGGTGGTCCATGTTCCCAAGACGATCGACAACGATTACCGGGGTATCGATTTCACGTTCGGCTACTTCACGGCCGTCGAGACCCTGGCCAACGAGATCCGCAACCTGCTGGCCGATGCCGAGGCGACTCGCAGTTACTACATTGCCGAGTGCATGGGCCGCAGCGCCGGGTGGCTGGCCTACGGGGCCGCGATTGCTGGCGAGGCCAGCCTGGCTCTGAGCGTCGAGGATATCGACCAGGGGCTGAGCGCGGAGGAGACCCTGACCGATCCCAGGACCGGGGTCACCAGCACCCGCAAGATCATGGACGTCGCCAAGCTCGTCGATCTGATGGTGAGGGCGATGCTGGCGCGCGAAGCCGAGGGGAAGGAGTTCGGCGTGATCGTGGTGGCCGAGGGCCTGGCCCAGTACCTGCCCGCCAGTTACTTCGAAGGCGTCAAGTTCGACGAGCATGGACATATCTCGCTCGCCCAGACCAATCTCGCCCGGACATTGGTCAAGGCGGTCGAGGCCGAGTACAAGAAGAGGACGGGCAAGACCAAGCGGCTGACCGGTCTTCAGCTCGGTTACGAGGCCCGCTGCGCGCTGCCCCACGCCTTTGACGTCATCCTGGGCAGCCAGCTCGGCGTGGGCGCCTATCGCGCCCTGGTGGAAAACAACCTCGACGGCGTGTTGATCTCGTGCTCAGGACAGCTCAACCTTCATTACGTACCGTTCGACACGCTTGTCGATCCCGACACGCTGGTGACCGTCATCCGCTTCATCCAGACTGGCTCCGACTTCCACCGCCTGGCCCGGTTCCTGGAGAATTACCCGCACGATTGAAGCCAACGCGACTGGCTGGCTCATGACCTTCGACGGCCGGTCGTCGCTCTCGGCGGCTCCGCCTACCCGGAGAGCGCCCTGGAGGCAGGCTCTTGCCCCAGGGTGCCGTTGCCAAAATTTGGTTGTCAACCATGGCACGCGCACCTAGTTTATCGTTATAACATGAGTTCGTCCCGGAGTCGCACCGGGCGGATCTCGTCCGCCGATTTCCACGGTGAGTCCAGATCCGGGAGCAAAAGGCTCTGGTCTGATCCGGGTTGCACCCGAGCGGGATTTTCCATTGTCCGGAACCACAACCCTTTTTTTTGACGTCGGCGGAGTGCTCCTGACCAACGCCTGGGATACGGCGGCCCGCAACCGGGCCGCGCTGGCCTTCGAACTGGACAACAACGACTTCCATACCCGCCACGGCATGGTGAAAACCGCCTTCGAGACCGGCCGCCTGAGCCTGGATTCTTATGTGGAAAAGACGGTCTTCCACACCAAGCGCCCGTTCTCCCGTGACGACTTCAAGGCGTTCATGTTCAAGCAATCACAGGTTCTGGGCACTTCGCTGGAATGGGTCGAAGCGCTGGCGGCGACGGGCCGGTTCCGGCTCTTCACGCTCAACAATGAATCGCGCGAGCTGCATGAGTACCGGGTGCGGACCTTCGGGCTCTGCTCTATCTTCCGGTCGTTCCTGACCTCTTGCTACCTTGCCCAGGTCAAGCCCGACGAGGACATCTACCGCAACGCCCTGGGAATCGCCGGCTGCGCCGCTCGGGAGGGCATCTTCATCGATGATCGCCCCGTCAACGTCGAGACCGCACTGAAGCTCGGTCTGCGGGCAATCAGGTTTCAGAACCTCGAACAATTGCGCGCGGCGCTCGAGGATCTGGGGATTTCGGCATGAAAGTTGGATCAGGACCCGCGACATTCTTGAATCTCGAGGAGTCAAGAGACTTATGAGCTCCGACCGGAATGTGAAGCAGCCTGTCACCTCGGCAGAGAATCCCCTGGATGCGCTTTGCATCAACACGATCCGCACGCTCTCCATGGACGCGGTCCAGCAGGCGAACTCGGGACACCCCGGGACGCCCATGGCCCTGGCGCCCGTGGCGTACTGCCTATGGCAAAACCACCTCCGCTTCGATCCCCTTGATCCCGTCTGGCCCAACCGCGATCGCTTCGTACTCTCGGCGGGGCACGCGTCGATGCTGCTTTACTCGCTCTTGCACCTGGCCGGCGTCAGATCGGTCAACAAGAATTACGAGATCCTCGGCACGCCTTCCGTCTCGCTCGACGACATCAAGAAGTTCCGGCAGTTGCACAGCAAGTGCCCCGGCCATCCGGAATACCGCCTGACCTCGGGGGTCGAGACGACGACCGGCCCGCTCGGACAGGGCGTTGCCAACTCTGTCGGAATGGCCATGGCCGAGCGCTGGATGGCCGACCACTTCAACCAGCCGGGCTTCGAGGACCTGATCAACTTCAATGTCTACGCCCTGTGCAGCGACGGCGACATGATGGAAGGCATCTCGCACGAGGCCGCCTCGCTGGCCGGTCACCTCAAGCTGTCCAACCTCTGCTGGGTGTACGACAACAACCGGATCACCATCGAGGGCCGGACCGATCTGAGCTTCAGCGAGGACGTTGCCGAGCGGTTCATGGGCTACGGCTGGAACGTGACCCGGGTGAGCGACGCCAACGACCTGGAGCTGCTGGAACGGGACTACAAGACATTCCTCGAGACCCACGATCGGCCGACTCTGATTATCGTGGACAGCCACATCGCCTGGGGCGCTCCCAATAAGCAGGATACCCACGGCGCCCACGGCGAGCCCCTCGGCGAGGACGAGGTCCGGCTGACCAAACGGTTCTACGGCTGGCCTGAGGACGCACAATTCCTGGTTCCCGACGGCGTCTACGATCACTTCAAAGAGGGCATCGGCCGCCGCGGCAAGGAGCTTCGTGATGCCTGGTTCGCCCGGCTCGAACAATACAAGGCAAGGTACCCTGAGCTCGCACTCCACCTCTACCAGATGCAGCATCGCCAGCTTCCCGACGGCTGGGACAAGGGCTTTCCCACTTATCCGCCGGACCCCAAGGGAATCGCCACGCGCGTCTCGTCGGGCGAGGTGCTCAATGCGCTGGCCAAGAACGTCCCCTGGCTGATCGGCGGTGCCGCGGACCTCGCTCCCTCGACCAAAACCCGGCTCACCTTCGACGGAACCGGCGACTTCGAAGCCGGCAGCTATGGCGGGCGGACCCTCCATTTCGGCATCCGCGAGCAGGCGATGGGGGCGATCCTCAACGGCATGTCCACCGTGAAGGTCCGGCCCTACGGCGCCGGGTTCCTGATCTTCAGCGATTACGGCCGGGCACCGATCCGATTGGCCTCCCTGATGGAGTTGCCGGTCATCTACGTCTTCACCCACGACTCGATCGGGGTCGGCGAGGACGGGCCGACCCATCAACCGATCGAGCAGCTCCCCTCGCTGCGGGCGGTTCCTGGGTTCCTGGTGATCCGGCCCTGCGATGCCAACGAAGTTGTCGAGGCCTGGAAGCTGGTCGCGCAGTTCCGCCACCAGCCCGTGGCCTTGATCTTGAGCCGCCAGAACCTCCCCACCCTGGACCGGACCAGGTATGCCTCGGCCGCCGGCCTGGCGAAGGGGGCTTACATCCTGGCCGACGCGGCCGACGGCAAGCCCGACGTGATCCTGATGGGCACCGGCAGCGAGATCTCGCTGTGCGTGGGCGCCCACGAGAAGCTCACTCGGGCAGGCGTCAAGGCCCGCGTCGTGAGCATGCCCTGCTGGGAGCTCTTCGACGATCAGGATCCGCCTTACCGCGACCACGTCCTGCCTCCCGACGTCAAGGCCCGCGTGTCCGTCGAGCAGGCCTCGACCTTCGGCTGGACCAAGTACGTGGGCGACCAAGGCACGAGCATCGGCATGCGAACCTTCGGCGCCTCGGCCCCACTCAAGGACCTGCTCGAGGAATTCGGCTTCACGGTCGATCGGGTTGCACAGGCCGCGCGCGATCAGTTGAAAAAAGGACCTCGTTGACCTCGTTTGCCGGCCGCGACCGTGGCCCTGCCCGCGTTGCTGGTCCGGCCGGAAATCGCGTAGGATTGATCTTGTGGTTCCTTCGAAAGCAGCCGGCATCCCTGAGGCCAGTCCCATG
>Ga0209048_10002672_pt1 | contig 17578 bp, 17 predicted proteins | sample FrelakmetCRP12CR_FD_187146 | JGI IMG/M metagenome (GOLD analysis project Ga0209048, IMG submission 187146) | Freshwater lake sediment microbial communities from the University of Notre Dame, USA, for methane emissions studies - CRP12 CR (SPAdes)... | ecosystem: Environmental > Aquatic >... | reverse complement strand
GCATAGTGGGGGACCTCTACCAGGTGGTCCCGAAACTCATCCAGGAACTCAAGTCAGCTTTGAAGGCATAGACCAGGCGGTTGTCCATATGCCTAGGTTGTACAAATAGTAACAAACTAAAATTAGTACGAATTTGCATTGACAGCCCCCTGCTGCCGTGCCATAAGGAAATCAGGAGGTTTGGGTGTATAGTGCTATGAATGTAGGCCGGGTTTGAAAGAAAGGAGGTAACCGAGGTAAGATCGAGAAAGGGGGTGAAGAAAAGGGAGAAGTGTTTTTCACTCATATTTTTTGCATTTTCTCGTTTGGATATTCCTCTTCCGTCTGGTTCTAACAGCATCACCAATGCAGTTTGCTGGAATTCGAAAGTTGTCCCATCTGATCATTCCGGGACAAGGTTGTCGCAGAATAGGCTGAAGACATACGTAGATCTGTGGTGCCTTTTCAAAGTTCACGGAGCCTCTTTTTCGGGGTCTTTGTCGATTTCAATCTGATGTGTTGCCTGGTTGTCGTCCCTGACAGATTAAAGCATTTCTAGATTTTATGCAAACTACGAGAAAAGTCCTGCCTCAACCCGGGCGGATAGGGCCATGACAAGGGGGAGTCTCTTTCTCTCACTGCAATGATCTGGCTGTTGAATGTGATGGATTTTATCAAGCCTTTCCCTGCCGGGTGGGCGGGGGTAGGAAATGGCCTCAATTCCCCCAGGTGACCAAAGTGTATGGGAATTGGCTTTGTGGCCGCAGATTCTGTTTAGGATATCTGCAGCTCGATTCTGGGGGTGTTCGAGTAAGAGCATTCTTTAAGGAATAAAGGAGAATAATATGGCAGCACCTATCGATAAAGTCCCAGGAAAAGCCTGGGTGGTTACCTTCGCCGGCACGGCGATCAATCTTTGTTTGGGAATTCTTTACGCATGGAGTGTTTGGGCGAAAGCTCTCATCAACGAAAAGATGGTGGGGCAAGCCATGACCGGTGTGAACGAAGGCTGGGTTTACCTCAACAACGCCCAGGCCGCCACGCCGTTTTCACTATGTGTGATCTTGTTTGCAGTGTTCATGATTCCGGGAGGGAGAATTCAGGACAAGTACGGTCCCAAGGTTGGTGCAACCCTTGGCGGACTTCTCCTTGCGGCAGGCTGCATTCTCGCCGGCTTAATGAAGAGCTATACGGGGCTGATTATTGGTTTTGGAATTCTAGGTGGTGCAGGTATGGGGATTGGGTATGCCGCCCCGACCCCGGCAGCCCTCAAGTGGTTTGGCCCCCACAAGCGCGGCCTCATTGCGGGGTTGGTGGTTGGAGGCTACGGTGGAGCGGCGCTTTACGTCTCTCCCCTGGGTCAGTACCTCATTGATACGATGAGCATATCGGGAAGTTTTATCACTTTGGGAATCATATTTGCCGTTGTGTGTATCATTGCAGGACAACTTCTTGCTTGGCCGCCGGCGGGTTACGTTCCCCCAGGGGCTGTTGTCAAGGCAGGGGCCGCTCCGGCTAAGACTTTGACCGCCATGGACTGGGTCGTGGGTGATATGGTCAAGACCTGGCAGTATTATGCTCTGGTGATCATGTTCATCGGGACGACGCAATCTGGCCTTCTGGTCATCGCCAACGCCGCCGGGATGTTGGCTTCGACAGCGAAAGCGATCCCATTCCTTGCGGCGAACGCCTGGATCCTCGCTTCATATGGTGGAGCGGTCAATGCGGCTGGACGTGTGGGTACGGGAATGTATTCGGATAAGATCGGCCGCGGCAATGCCTACGCGCTCAACTGCGGCGTTTCGGCTCTTTGCCTCTTTGCCATGCCCGCCATCATGGCATCAGGGAATGTCTTCTTCCTCTTCCTGGCAGTGGGAATCGCCTACTGGCAGTATGGTGGAGGACTGGCGCTGATGCCCTCCTTTACGGCTGATTTCTTTGGCCCGAAGAACCTTGGCTTCAACTACGGCATGGTCTTCATTGGATGGGGTCTCGGCTTCTTCATGACCAGACTTGGCGGAACGATCAAGGATATGACGGGAAGCCTTGATTGGGCGTTCTATCTCTCGGGACTTGTTCTGGTTGGAGTGGTGATCTTGAGCAGGGTGACCAAAAGACCCTCGGCTGTTGGCGAAAGCCAAGCCTAGCCACGAGCTAGATCCCTTGACTCTCCTTATTTGGGCTACCCGGGCTGTTTTGCCGCCTGGGTAGCCGTTCACTGTGTGTTACCCCGCATGTCCTCTGACACCATCCTGCTCATCAATCTTTCGCCCCAGGAAATCATCTTCATACAAAACCTCCTTGACCGAATAGACCCTCATGCAAACGTCATCACGGTCCCTTCCATTGAAAAAGCCGGCACGGAGCAGTCCTTGCATGCAGTGGTCCTTGTGGTTTTTCGCCCGGAATCCGGAGGAAAGAACCCGGGCCATGTTGTCCGCCGGATAAAGCGTTTGGTGGAACATCCCGTGGCTGTTCTCCTGCTCATCTCTCCCGAGTTGGCCGCAAAGATAAAGGGATACCTTCGCGCGGGGGTCGATGAATACTGGATCCTTCCCATGGATTCCGTGGTTTTTCCCCAAAGGCTCCATATCATGATCGAGTGGGGGCGGTCTTCGCTGGACGAGGAGCCCTTTAAAGGATCTGCACATCATCAATCACGCAAGGCTGGGCCGACATGGTGGGAGCGACTGAAGGAGTCAGTTAAACGCCTCTTCAGAAAGGGATTAGCGCGGAAGAGGTTGGTCTGCGAACTCAGTGCACCCTTTGCAGGGAGATGGAATAGAGTTCGAAGCCTGGGTTTTGGGAGCTTCGGTGAGGTCTGGCTGGTGCAGGAGGAAGCTAGCGGGATGCCGGCGGTAGCCAAAATTCCCCACAACGCCAAAATGAATTCCGTATTCATTCGTGAAGCAGCCATTCTGAGACGGCTCGGGGGCCATTCCAACTGCGTGGAACTTAAGGAGGTGATCGAGGAAAATGGAAAGGTAATCCTCATCGAAGAGTATGTTGAGGGGGAGACCCTTCAGGATTTACTGGATCAGGGTATGGAAACCCTCGGAAAAGAAAAGGCCGTTTCGGAGTTGCTCGATTTTCTGGCCTATGCCCACGAGAAGAGAATCATGCATCGGGACATCAAACCGGAGAATATCATCATCACCCTCTCAGGGGCTTGCAAGCTCCTCGATTTCGGGACGGGAAAGGACCTGACGCTCAAGAGCACCAGCAGCACGGTGGTGGGATCCCGCCCGTACATGGCGCCTGAACAGATTGCAGGAAAAAGCAGTATCGCAAGCGATGTCTGGGCCTTGGGAGTGCTGCTCTATGCTCTAGCTACAGGTCTTCTGCCTTTCTACGATGAAAACGAAAAAAAGCTGATGGACATGATTCTGGAGTGCTATCCTGAACCTCCCCGGCAGCTTGAACCCGATCTTCCCGAAGAACTGGAGGAGATTATTCTCAAGTGCCTCCGGAAAGATCCGGACCTTCGCTTTCGGGACGCTGGGGAATTGAAGCGCATGCTGTTGGAGCATTTCCCCCATTTTGGGAATGGACAAACCCTGCCCCCCGGATAGCAGCCGAGTATGACACACACATGACCCTGCATTAGCGACGCGGAGAGGGGGTGAGAGGGAGACGGGGAGACATAGTGAGGTGGCGGTTGCAGATTTTCCGATTCATATCCCCATATCCCCATCTCCTCCTCTCCCTATCTCCGCGTCTCCGTGTCGTTTCTGCGGGGCCAGTGTATGTATTTGTCAGCACTGGTTATGGGTATCCCACTGGCGATCGAAGAATGCGGGAATGTCGCACACCATGATCAGGATGTCTTGATTCTGGTTGCGGACATCTTTGACTAACCCCTCAATGACCGCCTTGCAGGTAAAGCCTGCGTTTCGGCAGGCTCGAATCGCCTTGACGGAATCGAGAGAGATCTCAGCCCAGAGCTTTTCCAGACCAAGTTCATGAGCCAGGCGCACCAGTTCGTTGAGCATGAGGGTTGCAAGGCCTATGTCCTGGTACTTGGGGGCAACGACGCACCGCACTATTCCAATATGGCACTTCCAGCCATAGGAGATCCTGTGGAGTGTCGCATCGCCCACAATCTCCCCGCCAATCCATGCCAGAATGGGAAGAACCCGGGCATAGTTGAGGTGGGCGGCCCAATCGCGGGACACATTCCGGTCCTTGACGTCATGGCGCAAGGTGAGGAGTTGATCTTCAGAAAGAGTTTGAAAGAAATGGTACAGGGCCTCTTCGTCCTCTTTGACCATGGGCTGAAGGGTCACTTCTATTCCGTCTTTAAGAATTGCCTTCTTGCTTCCAAACATTGTCTCCATCCTAAACTCCATCTTCAAGACGCAGTGCAAGGTATTCCGGCAGTCCGGCCTCACGAATTCTCTTTTGAGTCTTCCCAATGTCGTAAGGAACTGCTCTGAACTGGATGATTCCGGAGTCAGCATCGAAGACGAGATAGTGGGCCCGTTTGTCCCCTTGTCTCGGTTGGCCGACGCTTCCGGGATTGACGAGGTAAAGCTTCCCATTCTCCATTGCCATGGAGCCATTGGTCGCTTTGGGCGAAGACACTCGGCCGCGCTCGTCTCTCATCCAAACCCTTTGAATGTGGGTGTGTCCAAAGAAGCAGGCACGAACCCCCACGTATGACTTCTGAAGAAGGTTGAAGACCCTCTTAGCTTGAAACGCATGCAGAATATAAGACCCTATATTCTCTGGAGTCCCGTGGCAGAGCAGATAGGTCCCAAGCAAGAGATCCGAGCGGGGTAAATCCTCAAGAAAACGTTTGTCGCCGATACTGAGTTGGCGTTCAGAATAATGAAGGGCCTGATATGCGAGGATATTGAAGTCTTCTGCGTATTGAGGTTCGAGGATTGCCAGATCGTGGTTTCCCATGACTGAAGCGATCCCTCGCTCTTGCACGAGGTGCAGACATTCGCGTGGATTTGCATTGTATCCCACCAGGTCCCCAAGATGGATCACAGATTCGACATCATCTGCCTGCACCGCGTTCAGGACGGCTTCCAGGGCCTCCAAATTCCCGTGAACATCTGAAATGATCCCAATTCGAGGCATTTTCCAGCTCAAGGATGATCAATCGGTAAATCTGATAAGTAATTGCTTTTCGTGAGTTTCTTGATAGCATGTCTTGTTAAGACGGTCAAGAACAAGTTCGGCATCAACTCTTGGGCGAGCTATGACAAAAGCGGCGGCATTGCCTTCCTCACACGTATTAAATGGAAAGCACCATCCCGTCCTCAAGAACTTCAATGTTGGTATGATTCAGGTCCCCGAGTTGCTTCTTAATGGTATCCTTATAGAAAGGTTTGAGGTGGGTGATGTAAATCCTCTTGGGAATGACCGGCATTTTCTTTATCTCGGCGGCAAGCAGTGAAGGGGTGAGATGCCCGGAAGTCATGGCTAGTTCGAGCATTTGATCAGGAAATGAGACCTCAATGATAAGAGCTTCCACCCGGTGCCTGCTCATGAGCCTCCAAAGTCCTTCCGTTGGGCCGGTGTCACCGGTGTAGACCACGGCGGCATTTGCGGAATTCTCGATCAAATACCCATATGCAGGAACACTATGATCCACCGTTGCTGCATGGACTCGGTAGCCCCGCACCTCAACAGGTTTGCCAGGAAAGACCTCCTGAAACCGAATGACAGGGTGCTGAGGATTCGGCAGAGCAGTGAAGTCAGGCCATATCCTGCCGTTGAAGATGTTGGTCTTGAGATCTTCGATGACTTCCTTCCCACTTAGGATTGTCAGGCGGCAACCCTGGTCGCTCAAAACGATATTATCCAGCAGAAACGGAATGGCTTTGATGTGATCCAAGTGAGCATGGGTGAGGAAGATGTGTGTGATCTTACACTGGGCATCATGATCGAGAGAAAGGGATACTGTCCCGGCATCCAGCAGGAGGAAATCGTCAATGAGAAAAGCGGGAGGATTGTGCCCGGGGACTTCCGAACCGGAGGATCCAAGTACTCTGATTAGCACTGTGCAATTTCTCCTTCGCTGGAAGCTTTCTGAGCTTCAGCAAGAGCTTTGGGATTCTGTCGGGAGATTCAGGCTCATCCTGCGATGTCTGAACGCTTCTCCTCCGGATCTCTTCGGCGTTTGGCCCCTGGCTGAAATGGATAACATTCGCCAGGCTGAAGCGCATAGGTTATATTACCACGCCGTCCGAAAGCGCTCTATTATGAAATTCTTGCAACGTTCTGTCCACTTGGATGAACTTTCCTGGCGGTGGTGATTGGTTCTGATCACGCTCGGTGCTTGCATGCCTCAAAGCAATTTCCCAACTATAAAAGGATGTTAACAAGGAACGGGGCCAGGAGATCGATTCCTTTTGCTTCAAAATGCCTGACGATTTGTGCTTTCTAGCATAATCATGTTAATATTAAAGGGCAAGTGAAGAACGACTCTGAAAACGAAAGGGTGCAGGAGAGAAGTGGCACGGATAGACGACTACAAGGAATCCTTTCGGCTGGCTTCGGAAGAGCTCAGTAAAGCGAATCTTCATCGGTTGGCAAGACTTGCCGAGGTTGACATTTCGGTTCCTGAGGACGGAATGACCACACTGCGCATGCTTTTCTTTGGCACACCTCATCTCGTCCTGGTCGGCCAAAATGTAGATGTGCGGCGAGAAGGGGACCAGGGTGAAGTGCCTCTTCCTGAAAAAATACTCGTTTGCCATTATCTTCTTCATGCTTCGGGTAATCCGTCAACGGGTGAGCTCATTACCTTCCGTCAGATTCCAGACGGCCATTTCTACTTCGACGCTTTCCAGCGACGTGCCCGAGACCCATTCCTGGCCACTTTCGGCAAGCATCCGGAACTCTTTCAGCGCTGTGCACAAGCGCTCGGAGGCAAGCCGGCAGCGACAGGGGATGTGGGACTGTCCTTCCAGGTATTCCCTCGAATTGCCATTCATCTCATCATATGGAAGGGCGATGATGAATTTCCGCCTGAGGCCAGTATTTTGTTCGATGCGAGCATCCAGCATAACCTGGCTGTTGAAGATATTGCGGTATTGGCTGGTATGTTGGTCTACCGGTTGATGGGGATCGCCAGAAGTCAGAAATGAGGGGACAGGAGACAGAAGAAAGAAGTGAGGAGACAGGAGACAGAAGTAGGGAGTAGGGAGCTAAGAGCCAAGAGCCATATACTACAGGGAGAAACCTGAATTGAAAATTGCCATTAGTGGTAAGGGTGGGGTTGGGAAGACCACGCTCTCTGCTTTTCTGGTAAGGTGGTTTGCGAGCCAGGGGAAACAGGTCCTGGCCATTGACGCTGACCCTGATGCCAATCTCGCTCACGGATTGGGAGCCATAGGGGCATCGGAACTCATTCCCATTTCAGAAATGAAGGATCTCGTTGCGGAGAGGACGGAATCCGTACCGGGAAGCTTTGGGGGCTTCTTTAAGATGAATCCCAAAGTCGACGATCTTCCCGAGAAGCTTGCAGTCAAGATCGGCGAGGGTATCCGGCTGATGGTCATGGGTGGAGTGAAAAAAGGGGGTATGGGATGCGTCTGCGCCGAGAGCGTACTCTTGAAAAACCTGCTTCAGCACCTCATCTTGAGGCGTGACGAAGTAGTAGTGATGGATATGGAGGCCGGGATCGAACATCTCGGGCGGGCTACTTCCAGATCGGTCGATTGCCTTATTGTAGTGGTGGAGCCTGGACGTCGAAGTATCGACACTGCCTTGAAAATTAAGGACCTTGCTCGAGACATCGCCTTGGAAAGGGTATTCCTGGCTGGCAACAAGATTCGCAACCGATCAGACCAGGATTTCCTGAGAGACGCCTTGTCCGGTTTCCGTTTTCTGGGGTTCATCCCTTACGATGACCACATCATTGAGGCTGACTTGCACGGCGCTTTCCCGGAGGATATGGAAACTCAGACGATTGCCTGTTTCAACGAAATCGCTCAAAGCGTGATGGACTTATCCACGAAGTCACACTAAGTTTTTTTGATCCACGAATGAACTTGAAGGAACGCTGATAAGATGATTCTACGAATCTGCTTTAGCCAGACGGATAAAGGACTGCCATGATTGACGTGCAGAGTCAGACAGATCACCGTAATATCAATGTTGACAAAGCCGGGGTCAAAGACATTCGATATCCGATCACGCTGATGGACAAGCACAACGGCTCTCAGCATACCGTTGCCTCCATCAACATGTACGTGAACCTGCCCCGCGGCTTCAAGGGCACCCACATGAGCCGCTTTATCGAGATTTTGAATGAATTTCACGGCAATCTCGACATTCGTGAATTCCGGGTAATCCTTGAGTCCATGCAGGAAAGGCTCCAGGCGGAATCAGCTCATATCGAAATACACTTCCCCTACTTTATCAAGAAACACTCACCCATTACAGCAAGTGCCGGGATGTTGGAATACGGTTGTCGGATTTCCGCCTCCCTGGACCGCAAAGATGGTTATGATCTTGTCCTTGAAGTCAACGTTCCCATCACCACCGTCTGTCCCTGCTCAAAGGAGATCAGCAACCATGGCGCTCACAATCAACGAGGCATGGTACGGCTGGCTGTCCGCTTCAAACGATTTGTCTGGATCGAAGATTTGGTGCGAATGGTAGAATATGCCGCATCCTGTGAGGTCTATTCCGTCCTGAAGCGCCCCGATGAGAAATTTGTGACCGAGAGGGCTTATGAGAATCCTAAGTTCGTCGAAGACGTCGTTCGCGATATCGCACAGGATCTGAAGAATAACTCCAATATCTACTGGTTTCTGGTCGACGTTGAGAACTTCGAATCCATCCATAATCACAGTGCGTACGCCTGCATCGAGCGCACCAAGTGACGGTTTCAAGTTAGCGTTGCGGGTTGCGCGTTCTTCTCACCCTGCAACATGCAACTCGCCAAAGGCAAAATGCAAATTCCTATCCTATTGAATTAGCTGCCATGCAGAATCTACAGGCTTTTCAAGACGTTTGCGAGGCCATGGCAAAGCCCTCCTTTTATCCCCATCCCGTTGGCCGGGTTGAATTCAGGGAAACTCATATCTCTTCTGTTTTTCTTGCCGGAGAGTGGGTTTACAAGCTGAAGAAACCCGTGGATTTCGGGTTTCTCGATTTTCGCAACCTCGACGTCAGACGCCATTTCTGTCAGCGGGAAGTCTGTCTTAATCAGCGCCTCACCCGAGGAGTATACGAAAAGGTTGTGGGCATTTGCCGGGATGAGACCGGGAGGTTCTTTCTTGATCGTGGAGAGCCTGTGGAATATGCCGTCAAAATGAGGCGACTGCCGGATGAGGCAAGCCTGGTGGAGCTTTTGAGGCGACGAGCAGTCACCGGTGATGATATGGAGCAACTTGGCCGGCATCTGGCCGCGTTTTATTCTCGGAGTGACAGCAGTTCCGAAATTGACCACTACGGTGATCCCCAAGTGATTGCCTTCAACATGGAGGAAAATTTTCAGCAGGTTGAACCTTTTGTGGACGAACTTCTTGAGTGCGAACGATGGGAATTCATCCGGGAGGTGAGCCGGGTATTTTTCCAGAATTGGCGCAAACTCTTCGAAAACCGTGTGCATAAGGGTTGCATACGGGATGGACACGGGGATTTGCGTGCCGAGCATGTCTACTTCTACGATGGAATCCAGATCATAGACTGTGTGGAGTTCAACGATCGGTTCCGCTATGGCGACGTGGTCTCAGACTTGGCTTTTCTCCATATGGACCTGGAATCTTTTGACCATTCCAATGCCAGCAGGACCATTATGTCGGCCTACACCGAGCACTCAGGAGACCACCAGTGCTACTCGCTGCTTGATTTCTACGCCGCTTACCGAGCCATAGTGAAGGTCAAGGTCGCCTGCCTCCGGTCCACGGAAATAGATGTTCCGGAGGCAAGGTCCGCTTTGAAGGAGGCTGCAAGAGATTATTTAGGGCAGGCTTACCGTTATGCTCTGCAATTTAGCCGTCCGACTTTGTGGGTGTTTTGCGGCCTGCCGGCAACGGGAAAATCGGCGCTGGCTGAAGAGCTTTCCGAAGTTTTATCGCTGAGGCTCTTTCAATCCGATAGGATCCGGAAGGAGGGAAAGGACCATCTCGGTCCACAGGAAGAGATCGTGCCGTTTGATCAGGGCATATACCGTGCTGCGATGCGGCAGCGGGTCTACGCTAGGATGCTCGCTCTGGCGCAGGAGGAGCTAAAAAAAGGCCGCCCCGTAATTCTCGATGCGACTTTTTCCCGAACCAAATGGCGGGAAGAAGCCAGACAACTGGCAACGGATCTGGATACCAATATGATCTTCGTGGAATGCTTCTGCAGGCTGGCAACTATCAGGGAGAGACTGGAGCAACGCGAGCAGAGGCTAAGTATCTCTGAAGCCCGCCTCCAGCATCTCACAGACATGGTAGAGGCTTTCGAACCCCTGAGCGAAATCCCAGGGGAAATCCTTATTAGACTTGATACCGAGCAAGCCTTCAACAAGTCCCTCTTGGAGCTGCTCGCCGCAGGCTATGCTCGCAAATGTACTCAGGTCAAACAGGCTCTGGCTAAGTCATAGTATAGAGATTCTCTTTTTTCACCGCAGAGACCGCAGAGGAAAACTCTCATTTCTCCAGAGCCAACTCGATCAAACGATCCAGGAGTGCCGCAAAAGAGATACCGGCAGCTGCGGCAGCTTGCGGCAGAAGGCTGGTCTGAGTCATCCCCGGGATCGTATTGGTTTCGAGGATGAAAACTTCATTGTCCGAGACAATCATGTCCGTCCGACTATACCCTTTGCAGCACAGCGCCCGGTGCGCACACATGGCGTATTCCTGAGCTCTTGACGTAAGCTCCGGGGACAGCCTCGCAGGACAGATCTCATCAGAGGCGCCCGGAGTGTACTTGGCTGCATAGTCAAAGAACTCATGATTCGCACCAGGAATGATTTCGACCAGCGGCAACGCCTGCAGGGAATCGTTGCCCAGCACCCCACCTGTAATTTCTACTCCTGGAATGAACTTCTCCACCAGACAGCGGCGGTCAAACCGCCAGGCCTCTTCGAGCGCTTTGGGTAACCGATCAGCACTCCGAACAATGCTCAAACCAATGCTTGAGCCTTCGTGTTCAGGCTTCACCACTACCGGCAGCCCGAGTTGATCCAGCACCCTTGAGGCCGCTTCCGACCCGGTTCTATCCATCACCACAAAAGGCGCAATGGGAAGGCCTGCCTGCGCGTAAAGCTGTTTGCTGAGGACCTTGTTCATTGCCAGCGCGCTACCCAGCACTCCACTACCCTGGTAGGGGATATCCAACAGATCCAGAAATCCCTGGATCGTGCCATCCTCCCCCAGGCGCCCATGGAGTATGATCAAGGCTACGTCAATGCTGGCTGCATCCTGGGCCAGGCGTGGCAGATCATCGCGTGGGTCATAGCGTAAGACCTCGTAGCGCTCTTTATCGAGCACCTGGAAAACCTGTTCACCGCTCTTCAAGGAAACCTCGCGCTCGGCAGATTTCCCGCCAGCCAATAGAGCTACTGTCATTTTTGTGTGAGCCATTATCCTTCGATTCCTTGTCGTGTAAGTGTTTGCCCGAAAATTCACCCTTGGTACAACCGCTGTCGGGGAAGACTTGGTGCCCCCCCGCAACTTATTCCATCCGTTCTGCTCCCAGGAAGACGATCCTTCACTCCTCTACCGAACTTGGCGATGTGCCTGGATATCTGGATCGGCATTGTCGTAAGGCTCAGCTTGTGACAAATGCAGCCGGCTTAGATCGTCCGGGGTTATGGTAAGATGTTCGAAGATCTTGGATTCGAGCAGCATATAGAGATTGGATTTTTCCTGGAGCCAGGCCCGGTGTTCTTTTGTCCTTGCATAACGGCTGATCAGGTCGCAGAAGCGGTCCTTGAGAGAAACGACCCGGTCGTGTTTGACTCGTTTGTCGGAATAATTGACCAGCAAGGATTCTGTGATCGGTCCATCGAGAGCCGAGACGTCGAGGACTACATGTTCTTTCACGATGGACGAAAGCGGGGCATAGCCCCAATCCTCCAGCATCCTTGATCCCACATCTTCATGCCGTTCGCCGGTGGAAAGAGTCCAAGCTTTGGCAATGTCATGAAGCAGAGCGCCCGCTTCCAGGAGTTCAAGGTTCAAGCGCAGAGTGTTGTGATTGAGCAGGCGCCCCAAGTATACGGCAATTCGGGCGACGACAAAACTATGTTTTTTGATATGTTCCGGCATTCTGACCTGTTCTATCAGGTCCAGGCATTGGCTGTGCGTGGGGATAATCATGCTCTGACCTTCATTCCTTTTTCCGTGATTACTTGGAATAGCTTACAAAATTATTATAAACAAAGCAGAAGAGTTTTGCAGCCATTTCGTCTTTCCGGAGCCACCCGGTTACAGACTTAGAGAATATGATTTCTTGAGAAAAGCTGCGAAAATGAAAGTTCGTTCTAGAGTCACTTGAGGAATCAACAGCCAGAGTTGGATCAACCTGCTGAAATCGTTTCAATAACTCCTATGCGAAAATGTCATAGAGTCTCAACACCTTATGCCGAGTTGGGGGCTAACATCAACTCATTCCGAGAAGAATTGCTCGGCCGGACTCGCAAGGCTTTCTATCCGAGAAAGGCAATTATCAACTTTGACCTGACCGTTTTTCCGCTGTATGAAGGACGCAACTTTTGGGGTGAGTATTATTGGGAGCGCAATTTGTGCTTCCATTTTTTCTAGCAACAATTCCATTATTTTTATATTCCTTTTTTCAGGCTTGGGTTCGGACTCATGGACGGTTTCCTCTAGTATCATGACCGGGTGAGGATTGGGCGTCGTCATGGATCAGAAGTGGCAAGAAGTTAAGAAAGAGCTTCAGCGCTCCCTTCCGAAAGGCCAATACGACCTTTGGGTGTCGACCATCGATTTTCTGGGAGTTCAGGAAGGCTGTTTAGTCGTTGGCTGCCGCAATCGTTTCCACATGGATTGGCTGCGTGAGAAGCTCCAGGAGGCTCTACTGAGCATTGTCGCCCGTTACTTCCCGGAGGTTCACAAGCTGACATATCAGATTGTCCCCGAACATCAAACCGAAGCAGAGGAGCGAACTGAGGGCCCCATTCAGGTTAACTTCGGGGAACTGATCCGCCGGCCAGGGCCGAAGTTCAATCCGCGTTTCACATTTGACCAGTTTGTGGTCGGGAATTGTAACCACTTTGCTTATGCTACCTCCCTGGCAGTGGCGAGCGGTCAACAATTCTACAATCAATCGGTATATCTGCTCTCGGATGCGGGCTTGGGAAAGAGCCATCTTTCTCATGCGGTTGGCAACTTCCTCCTGAAACAACAGCCGCAAGTCAGTGTTCAGTACGTCACCACAGAGCAGTTTGCCAACGAGATGGTGTCAGCCCTCAAGAACGGCAGCATCGAAGCCTTCAAGAATCGATTCCGCTCTTGTTGTGATGTGCTTCTGCTCGAAAGGGTTGAATTCTTGAGTGGAAAGGAGAAGCTTCAGAGCGAATTGGTCTACACCCTGGATGAACTCATGGATCAAGGGAAAAAGGTGCTCTGCACAGGAAGCTACTATCCCAAGGATATTCCAAAGTTGACGAGCGAACTGCAGTCACGCTTGAGTGGCTTTTTGGTGGCACCGATCGAACGGCCGGATTTTAACACTCGAATGGAAATCATAAAGCGCAAGACCCGCAATGAAAACGTGGTCATGCCTGCTGAAGTAGTGGAATTTTTGGCCGATCGCATCACCGGTGATGTGCGTCAAATTGAAAGCTGCATAGTTGGAATCATTGCCAAAACCAATATCCTAGGAGTTCCCGTCTCTCTTCGTCTGGCTCAGGAAGTCACCCAGACCATGCTGGATTACCTCCCGAAGATTACCGTGAGTCACATCCAAAAAGTGGTATGCGAGAGTTTTAAGATTTCCCTGGAGGAATTGAATTCGAAATCGCGTCGGAAGGAGATTGCCACCGCCCGAAAAATAGCCATGTACCTCTGCCGTCAGTACACCACGCAATCCCTGGCGTCCATCGGCCAGTCATTCAAACGCAGTCACAGTGCAGTCTTGCATGCGGTGACCGAAATGAGCGCAGAAATGAAAGAGCAAGGGAGCAAACTGAAACGTCAGGTGGACTATGTAGTCCGCCTGCTGGAAACGAGCTGCCTTTCTCAATCGCGCTGAGGGCCGTTCAGCATCACACCCCGCCTATTTTCCGCGATTGATCCTTTCCCTTAAGACTCCGGAACATTTGAATGTAACCACTTTCCGTGGGGCGAGGATGATCGGGTTGCCCGTTTGGGGATTGCGACCACGGCGTTGGTTTTTTTCTTTGACGCTGAACTTGCCAAAACCGCTGATGAGGACATCCTCGCTCTTTTCCAGAGAGTCTTTAACAATTTCAAATAACGTCTCTATGATTTGAGCTGATTCGGTCTTGGTGAAGATATTCTTGGCGAAAAGATTCTCCACGATATGGGCTTTGGTCACTGTCATGGCGTCTTCCTTTCTCTCATTAACACCGAATCTCCGTGGAACCTCGGTGCCTTCCGATTAATCTCCTAGATTTCTGAATATTGTTAAGCTATTAAAGGATGATTCTCGTTTTTTCAACAAAAAAATAGGAGGTTGGACCAAACCGGTCAAGCGTTCATGAAGCAGTAGGGGTCCCGCTTTTCGAAAACATCGAGTCCGAGGCTGTGAGCAACCGCCAGACAACCGCCGCACGAGGGCCTTATGGCGCAGGTTCGGCAGGCGCGACAGCCTGCCCGATAGCTGCATGCAGCATCTGAATCATAGAGCTCGCCTATGGTGTTATGAAGAACATTGCCGATAGGAGAGGGAAATTTACGACACGCATGGACGTTCCCGTCCGCAAGCACACAAAGAAAATTGAACGCTGCTCCACAGCCAAACCCGGTGCAGCCGCCCGAAAGCGGCCAGCCTCTCTGGTAGTGTGCAATGTTGATCAGGTTATCTTTCACACCTATGACAGGATTATCCCTTACCGCATCAATATAGGCCTCCAGAAAAGCCACATAGTCATGCCTTGAAGGGAGTTCCAGCTTTGCCCCTTCTCCTACTCGCGAGAGTCGATTGAATGTGAAAAGGTCGGTCCGGTCCCGGAGGATCTCCGCGAGCGGAAGCACCTGGGCGAGATTGTCCTTGGTGAGAGTGAGCATGACCATGGAGTAGATTTCAAGATCGCGGAGCACGCTGAGGAATTCGAGTACACTTTGGAAATGCCCGCGTCCCCGAATGAAATCGTTATGTTCCGGCAACCCTTCCAGACTCACCTGATAAAAAACGGGGCGTTCAATGGCTATCATCTCCTCGAGTCGCTTCCGCGGCACTGGATTCCCAAGGATGGCAAGGGCGAAGCCGCGATCTGAGGCGGCGTGGTAGAGCTCGAGAAAATGGGGATAAAGGGTGGGGTTACCGCCGGTAAAGGACACCTGGCCACGCACCTGTCGATCCCGGCAAAAAGAGCAGAGGTCATCAAGGATCACGAGCGCCTGTGACAATGGAAGCGCCTGCCGATTGCTTCGGTCATAGCAGTGCCGGCAATGGAGATCACAGGCCTGAGTAATATGCCACTGGAGGGTGAAAACCGAGGCGGACGAGAAGATCCGTGCCGCATCCTCGTCCATGACAAATACCAGGGGATCGCGTCGAATCCTGGATGGCGGAACCAGAAGCAATCCCCTTCTCACGGCGCGATCAATCACCGTCCCAATGGCATGAACAGGCACTTGACAGTCAGCGGCGGCCTTCTGGACGGGGATCTCTTCGGTCACCATTTTCAGCACCAGGAGATCCTCGTTGGATGCTGGCCGGACCCTGATTTGCCTGGTTTCCGGGTGTGGCCACACGAGCACGTACTCCTCTCCCTGTTCCGGGAAGGAATGAGAGCCGTCACTATTGGGATTCACCAAATCTGTCAGGTTTCGCCATGACAGCCTGAGCAAGAAGACATGAGGGTTCACTGACAGCTGAGCGACAGCAGGAGAAGATTCGATCGGTGTGGATTCCACCATGTTGATTGCCCGCTCCAGCCGGGCAAGTTCCGGCAAAAAACCGGGCATTAGCAGGTTCTCTGCCAGGCGAGCCAGAACCTCAGGAAATTCTTCCGGGCTTTCAAGCATGGCCGAAGCGCTCTTGGCTTGGCACCAAATATGTGGGTCAAGAATACGCCGGCATGCCGGGTAGACCATGTCGACCAGTGCTCCGCTCGTCTGCTTCATCCTTTTTCCTTGTCTCTACTCTCCTTGGACATTCTGCGGTTCCTTGTTCGATATTCGATATTCAATCGAGTCAACGCTCTGGGTGATGGTGGGGAGGACGAACTTCTGTCAAAAAACAACTGATGAATCGAATTGCCAGGGTTGCTCGGGCATTCCCGAAACAACTTTCAAAAGAAGCTTTATCTGCGGAAAGCCTGGAGGCATGCAACCGACACTATTGCTTAACGCCGCTTCCGCTGCTCTTATCTGGTTCTTTCTTCTGCTCCTCGGTGCTACCTGCACCGGGCGCGCTGCCACTTAAGCCGCTTGTTCCGGGTTCCTTTTTCTCTTCTCCGGTACTAACTGCACCGGGCTGAGCTCCGCCTCACCCACTCTTTCCGGCTTCCTTCTTCTGCGGTTCAGTGCTACCTGCACCCGACTTCATTCCGCCTCATCCGCTGCCTGAAGCCGCAAAGACGAGACCGGAGCCGGACACCAGACTGGCAAGGCATAATCCTGCCAGGATCTTCTTGAGCTCCTTGTTATCCATGCTCACTCTCCCTGGATCTGTTTGGCTTTTCTGTAGATTTCTTCAGTCTTCCCCACCATCTTTGGACGCTAAGGACCTGACACGGGCCTGTCAAGGTACGGCCGTTTTCATCGCTTCATCCGCACACTCGTGACGCCCTGATTGACAAGCAAATCCTGCCAGGAACCGGTGCCCGCGCAAGTTATAATGTGCCCAAAGTATGGTTTCAATAATTTCCCATTGCTTTTTTAAATTTAACGTTTATACTCGCCACATGCTAGTTGAGTACGATATTTTGAGTTCTGCAGGAAATCGGTCTTTCGCCAAAACAAAAGGTGCGGTTTCGGAGCAGCTCCGAATACCGGACCAAAAAAGCAGTGGAAAAATACAATTCAAATTACAAATTTAAAGAAGGATTTAAGAAATGGCGGAAGGCAAAGTAAAATGGTTTAATGACAGCAAGGGCTTTGGCTTTATCGAAACTGACACTGGGCATGACGTGTTTGTTCATCACACAGCCATCCAAGGTGAAGGCTTCAAATCACTGAGCGAAGGTGAGCGGGTGAGTTTTGTGGAGGAAAAAGGCGCCAAAGGGCCTCAAGCGACTAATGTGAGAAAGCTCTAGCCGGAGTATAGCCCAAGCGGTTCAACAATCAGCATTAGCCGGAGTGATAAAAAGCTCCGGCTTTTTTTGTTCCAACAATCCCCCCTTGCCAGTTTATTCAGACACATAAACAACCTGCTTTCTACCTTTCAAGAAATCCCGCACCGCATCAGCAGATGTTCCGACCGCTCGCACTGCATTCTTTAGCTGCATGTCGGTGCAAGTGAACTTTTGACACCAGTATTTGACTTCATT
>Ga0209048_10002671_pt1 | contig 17579 bp, 14 predicted proteins | sample FrelakmetCRP12CR_FD_187146 | JGI IMG/M metagenome (GOLD analysis project Ga0209048, IMG submission 187146) | Freshwater lake sediment microbial communities from the University of Notre Dame, USA, for methane emissions studies - CRP12 CR (SPAdes)... | ecosystem: Environmental > Aquatic >... | reverse complement strand
GCGCCCCCAGGCGCCAGTCTCATCTCCTCACCCCTTCACGTTGTTTCTTACGTGAGGCAACGACCCCCTCTCCAGTCGATTCTTGATGAGGCAACGCGCCGGATTGACACACGCTCAGGCGGAGGTTACTCTCGCTCTTGCAACGGCGATCGACCGATCGCCGAAAAGGAGCCCCCCCCATGCATCCAGTTCGCAGCGTCGTCGTCCCGATCGCCCTGTGTGGTCTGCTCCTGGCGTTCTGTGTCCCCGCCTCGGCGCAGGGCCCTTACTGCACGCCGACCTATACGACCGGTTGTACGTTCGGGGACGGTCTCACCCTGTTCCAGCTCAACACGATCAACCAGTCAATCGCCTGCGACGGCTCGCCAAACGCGTGGTATCACGACTACACCGCCGTGTCCACGCAGCTCCAAGCCGGCACGCTGTACACGGTGACCGTCAAGGCCGGGTACTCGAGCACCTACGTGAGCGTCTGGGTGGATCTGGACAACAACAACGTGTTTGATCCCTCCGAGGTCCTCTCAAACATTGTCTGCTCAAGCCCCGGCACCAGCTACAACGCGAACTTCACGATCCCCACCGGGACCTCCGCCGGCAACCACCGCCTGAGGTTCAGGACTGAATGGTTATCTTACCCGGGTCCCTGCACTTCACAGTCGTACGGCAACTCCGCCGACTTCACGGTCAATGTGACGGGGAGCAAAACCGCAACCACGACCGCAGTCACATCCTCGGCCAATCCCTCGGTGTTCAACCAGTCCGTGACGTTCACGGCGACAGTCACCCCCGTTTCCGGGGGCGGGACGCCCACCGGCACGGTCCAGTTCCAGGCGGACGGCGCGAACCTGGGTACGGCGGTGACTCTGAGCGGGGGCGTTGCTACCGTGAGCACTTCCTCGCTCACGGTCGGCACGCATCCCATCACCGCAGCCTACAGCGGCGACGCCAACTTCGACACCAGCAACGGCACGCTGGCGGGCGGCCAAAACGTCATGGAGCCGATTCCGACCCTGACCGCCTGGGGCGTCCTCCTGATGGCCATCTTGATGGCGGCGGCAGGTTTCCTGCTGCTTCGCCGCGCATAGCCGGCCTGTGGCGCTGCTCCGGTGGGGCAGCGGCTCCCGGTAGTGCCAGGCACCGGTTGCTGCCGGTGGGTACCGGCTGCGCACCGGATCACTTGCCGCAAGCTGACGAGGTAGCCACAAGGTGTGATGTCGGTGCTGGGTGCCGGTCTGCAGTGCGGCTCAGCGCGATCTCAGACTAGGGCGGCATGGAGGGCTTGGACGAGCAGTGAACGTGGGCGCCCACGCGGCCGCCACTCAATCGCTCCTACCGGTGGTGCCGCTCGCGGAAGCCGATAATGTCGTGGCCCTCACGGGGACGGTCCGGACCCAGGACGACATGCAGCGCGCCGAACAGATCGTGCGGTCCGCCCAGAGCGTGCACGGCGTCGTAAACAACCTCCCGGTGCAGGGAACACACACGCTGGCGCCGGCGGCGATGGCTCCCGGCGCCCATTAGCCTCCCGCCCCGTCCCCCACCCGGCGATCGGTCGCCCTCGTCCACCTCGGGATTCTTCGTCGCTTCGCTCCTCGCACTGACCGTTCCGACTTCTGTCATTGCGAGCGAAGCGACGTAATCTCGTGGTAACCCGCCCCCGGTCTGTCATTGCGAGCGAAGCGAAGCAATCTCGTCGTGGACGATGGCGGTGAGCCGGCAGCCTCCCTGGGAAACAAAAAGCCCGGGATCCCGCAGCGAGCGGGACCCCGGGCTGGTTCACGTGGTGTCTGGTCGCCTACAGGCGCGGGCCGCGGTCAGTCCTTGGTCCGGACTTCTCCAGCCGCGACTTCGCAGCGTTGACCGTGAGCGGCTTGCCATCGAGGGGCTGCTGGTTGAGCTTGGCGATCGCTCCCTCTGCCTCGGCGTCCGAGGACATCTCGACGAAACCGAAGCCGCGCGACTGTGCGCTGTCGCGCTCGGTGACCACCGCAGCGGACACGACCGTCCCGCACTGGGTGAAGTGCGCCCGCAGTCCATCTGAAGTTGTGGAGTAGGACAAACCGCCGACGTAGAGCTTTGAAGCCATGTGTGCCTCCTGTTGGTCCCGGGGGTTCCGGACCGGTCATCTTCCGCACTGCAAATCCCACCTCGGACCTGCGGAAGGTGCCGCTCGGAGGCGAGGCCGGCGGTGCGCCCGATGGCGCGATGCCCGGCTGAGATGTGAAGTATACACCAAGTGCTCGAAAAATCAAAAACATACACAGTGCGTCCGGCGCTGCCGGCGCGGATCGCAGTGCGTGAGGCATGAAGAAGTTCTGACCCCGCAGACGATCGCTGGAGTCACAGGCTAGCGCGCGCGTTCGCCAAGCGGACGCAGCGCCGCCTCGGCAAAGCGCCGGCGGCGAGCGTGCCGGTCAAGCGCGAGCGCGATCAGGCGCTCGAGCAGCTCCGGGTACGGCACACCCGAGAGGCCCAGCAAACGCGGGAACATCGAGATCGGCGTGAAACCCGGGATGCTGTTGAGCTCGTTGACGAGGAAGCGGCCGTCGCGCTGGTCGAGAAGAAAGTCCACCCGGGCCATGCCGTCGCACGAGAGCGCCGCGAATGCCGCGAGCGCGAGCCGCTTCGCCTCCTCCACCTGGCCGGACGCGAGCGGCGCCGGGGCGAGCAGTTGGCAGGCGTTATCGAGGTATTTGTCCGCGTAGTTGTAGAACTCGTGGCCGGGCACGATCTCTCCCGGCACCGAGGCGAACGGCGGGTCACCGCTGAGCACCGCGACCTCAATCTCCCGCCCCGGGATTCCTTCCTCCACGATGACGAGATCATCGTAGGCGAGCGCCTGGTCCATCGCGGCCGCCAGCGCACCGCTGTCGTGGATCTTGCTGATCCCCACCGACGAGCCCAGCCGCGCCGGCTTGACGAACAGCGGCAGTGGGAGCTCAGCGCACCGTGCCGCGGCCGCTGAGCGCTGCCTCATCCACTCCGCTGCCGTCACCGCCACGAAGCGCGGCGTCGGCAGCCCGGCCTGGGCGAGCACGCGCTTGCTCAGCACCTTGTCCATCGTGACCGCGCTGGCGGCGAGACTGCAGCCCACGAAAGGCAGATCGAGCATCTCGCACAACCCCTGGATGGTGCCGTCCTCGCCGTAGGGACCGTGCAGGATGGGGATCACGACATCCGTCGAGCCGTCGAGCAGGCGCAGATCCAGCCGCGTGGACCCGGTGAAGGGGATCACCTGATCGGGCTTTGCGCCTGACTCGGCGAGTACACGCGTGGCGGTGGTCGGGTCCGCCCAGAGCCCGGCCCGGTCGATCGCCATCGGCACCAGCTCGTAGCGCTCCCGGTCGAGCGCTGCCGCCACCGAGCGGGCCGACACGACGGAGACCTCGTGCTCTCCGGACCGGCCGCCGAACACGAGTGCCACCCGAAGGCGTCTGCTCACCAGACCTCCCGCATGCGCGCCGACCCTGCCAGAGTTGCGAGCGCGAGTTCCCGGTCCCACGCACAGCACGCACGTCGGCGCCCGCTCATCTTACTGCCACCCACGACCGTTGGCCGCGAGCCAGCCGGGGAGCTCGCGCAGGTCGGACAGCACCGCGGTCGCGCCTGCTCCCGTGAGCAGCTCGCGCATCGCCACATCGGCGTTGACGCCGAGCACGCGCATGCCGGCGGCGCACCCGGTTTCCACGTCAACCTCCATGTCGCCGACGTAGAGCGCCTGCTCCGGCGCAACCCCGAGGCGCGCGAGCACCGGTCGCAGCGCGCCCGGGTCCGGCTTGCGCACGCCGAATGTGTCCGGGCCGACCACGATCGCCACGAACGGCCCGAAGCCGTTGTGCTCGAGCCAGGCGCGACAGAGGTCCTCGTACTTGTTGGACACGACCGCTACCCTGCCCCCCGTACGCTGGGCGCAAAGCACGACCACGTCGAGCGCTCCCGCCATCGGCGGCGTTCGGTCGAGGTAGATCGCGCGATAGTGGACGCCAAAGCGCATGCCGACCGCGCGCATGAGCCCGGCGTCGTCCCGAGGCGCGATCGCTTCACGCACAAGCACCACCGCGCCGCGACCGACGTGACGTTTCACCCAGCCGACGTCGTGTTCAGGCAGCGCGCGCTCGCGCAGAGCGGCGTTGAGCGCCTCGCATATGCCGCCGAACGAGTCCGCCAGCGTGCCGTCGAGGTCGAAGAGCAGCGCGACCGGGTGACATTCCACTGAGGTCGCGTCGCGCACCAGGTCACGCTAACACGACTCCGCCGCGCCGTGAGCGCGCGCCGGCTCTGCTAGACTCCGCTGCCCGTGATGCTCGAACCGCTGCCGGCACGCGCCCGTCGGCTCCTGCGCCGGGCGGCCTGTGCGGTCTGGCTGCCGCCGCTGGTCGCCCTCGTTTTCTGGGGCCTGTTCATCGAGTGGGTCGCGGCGGTGCGCTGGCACGGCGATGTCCGTCCTCTGCTGTGCGTCGGCGAGTGGCAGCAGCCGCCCGCGCTCGCCCGCATCGGCCGCATCGGGCCGTACGGCTACGACGGGCAGTACTACGCTGCGATCGCCGCGGATCCGCTGCTGCGCAGCCCAGAAACCGTCACCGCGATCGACGCCCCCGCGTACCGAGCCACACGCATCCTGGTGCCGCTCGGCGCGTGGCTGCTCGCGCTCGGCAAGCCGGAGCGAGCGGTGATCTGTTACCAGCTTCTGTGTTGGGCGGGCGCCCTCGCGGCGGTTTGGCTCGCCGCGCGCTGGTTGCGCGACGAGGGACACGCGCCAGCATGGGCGCTGCTGCTGGTGTGGAGCGTCGGCTTCGTGGCCTCGGTAGTGCGCAGCACGCCGGACGCCGCCGCCCTCGCGCTCATGCTGGCCGCGCTCTTCTCTCACCGCAACGGCCGCTTTGGCGGGGCGCTCGCCTTCGCCTGCGCAGCGGCCTTGACGCGGGAGACGGCGTGGCTGGCAGCGGCGGGCATGGCTTTTGCCGAGCTCCGGCAGCGCAGGTTCGTCCGCGCCGCAGTGCTGGCCTCGCTGCCGGCCGCGCTCGTGCTCGGCTGGCAGTGGATCCTGATCCACGCGCTGCACCTGCCTTCCGCCAACGTCGCCGCAGAGGCGTTCTCCCTGCCCTTGCGCTGGCTGCCGGAGAAACTCGTCGCCATCGCTCACAGCGACGGCAGGATCGCCTCGGTCGAGTTTCTCGGCCTGCTCTCGGTGCTGGCGGCGTTCGTCGCGCTCGCGCTGCTGATCGTCCGGCTGCGTTCGTGGGCTGCGGCGGAGGCAGCGTTCGCGCTCTTCGGCGCGCTCGCGGCCGTGCTTTCGTTCGCCGTCATGGTCGAGATCTGGGCTTATGGCCGCGCCGTGATCGCGCTGCCGTTTCTCGCCATCATCGTCGCCCAGCGACAGCGCCCGGGCGCACGGCGCTGGTCGCTGCGCGCCGTGGTCATCCTGTTCGCGCTCGCGGGCGCAGCGCTCACCCTGAGCGACGTCGGCCACGTCTTCGCCGGGCGTCCGTTCGGCCAGGTGCTGCGCGCAACCCTGCGCGCCAAGTTGCGACAGGTGACGGCGCCGGCGGTGCCCCGCGCCGAGGACATCGGCCAGCCGCTTGTGCTGCTGCCGATTGCGCGTACGGCCGGCAAGGTTGGCGCCGACTGGCAGACCGTGCTCGAGATCGAGAACCTTGCCGACCGTCCCAACCAGGTGCGGGTGGAGCTCTTCACCCGCCCCGGCAGCACGGTGGGCAGGCCGACGCCGGTCGTGCTCGGCCCGCGCCAGCGCCTGCGCGTGGAGAATGTCGGTGAAGCGCTCGACTTCTCCGGCGCTGGCGCGCTCAGGCTCACGCCGGCAAGCGGACGCATCAGCGCTGCGAGCAGGACGTACAACGCCGCTCGCGGGCTGCCGCCGGGCGCACTGCTGCCTGCCCTCAGGCCAGAGCGGGCGTTCGCAACCGCACAGCGAGCGATCATGACCGGACTCGCTCACGATCCGGAGGCAGGCGCGGGCATGCGCAGCAACATCGGCGTGCTCAACCTCGGCCGCGAGGTGGCCTGGTTCAACCTCGAGCTCTTCGGCGACGCCGGCGACAAGCTCGGTGAGCTCGCCCAAGCCGTGCTGCCGCAGGAGTACTTCCAAGTCAACAACGTCTTCGCCAAGGTCGGGGCCGGCTCGGTGCGCAGCGGACGCGCCGAGCTCTCGACCGGCACCGCCGACGCGAGTTTCTTCGTCTTCGCCTCGGTGATTCGCGGACCCGACGCCGAGGAGCAGTACGTTTTCCCGCGCCCGCCGCAGGCGCCGGACTAGAATCCCTGGCTGTGAACAGGCCAGCCGCAGCTCTCCCGCGCTCACGCCGGCGCGCGGCGCGTCTCGTGGCACTGCTCGCGGCGCTGCTGTGGGCTCTTGTCGTCGCGTTTGTCGCGCACGTCCGCTACGGTGACGACGTGCGCGCGCTGCTGTGCATCGGTGGCGAGAACACGCTCCTCCCAGCCTTCGCGACCGTGCCTCGGGCGGGGCCGACGGGCTACGACGGCCACGTCTACGCCGCGCTCGCGACCGACCCCTTTCTGCACCGGTTCGACACCCAGAACGCCCTCGACTCGCCCGCCTACCGCGCCACGCGGATCATGATCCCGCTGCTGGCGTGGCTGCTGGCGCTCGGCAATTCCGCCGCCGCCATCGTCACCTACCAGTTGCTGTGCTGGGGTCTCGGCCTGGTGGCGATCCTCATCGCCGCGCGCTGGCTCGCGACGGACGGTCGCTCGCCGTGGCAGGCGGCACTGCTCATCGGCAGCGCCGGCCTTGCGGCGGCGATGATCCGCAGCACGCCCGATGCCGGTGCACTCTGCTTCATGCTCGCGGCGCTTTGGTGCCATGGCCGCCGCCGGCACGCGCTCGCACTCGCATTTGCCAGCGCCGCCGTGCTCACTCGGGAGACCTCATACCTCGTGGTGCTGGCGATCGCGGCGGACGAGCTGCGGCGCCGGCGTCCCGCAGCCGCGACGCTGTTCGCTGCCGTCCCACTCAGCCTGATCGTGGGCTGGCAGCTCTACCTGAAGAGCGTGCTGGGAGCCGCATTCGCCACCGCCGGGAGCAATTTCTCGCTCCCGTTTGCGTGGCTTCCGGCCAAATTCTCGGAAGTTCTCCACGGCCCGCAGGTGTGGTGGCAGGAGGTCTTCGGCCTCGCCGCGATCGCCGCCACGCTTCTTGCCATGGCGGCTCTGGCGCTGCGGCCGGCGCACTGGTCCGCCGTGGAGATCTCCTTTCTCGCCTTCGGCGTCATGGGCCTGTTCCTCTCCTACGACGTGTACAGCGAAGCCTGGGCCTACGGCCGCGTGTTGATCGTGCTTCCCTTCCTCGCGCTGCTGATCGCAGGGCGGCAGGACACGACGTGGCGACGGTGGCCGCTGTACGCGGTTACGGTCTGCTACCTCTTCGCCGGCGTGGCGATGACCTGGTGGGAGCTCGGTGAGACGCGCAGTAGCCACAGCCTGAGTGCGGCCGCGCGCGCTGACGCAGTCGTGGCAAGCCGCCCGGATGCCGCTCCTCGCCGGTACAGTGGGGCATTCCCGGGCGAGCCGCTTCCGGCAACAACCCACCACCAGCTCTTTGTCTTGCCTGTCGCCAGCTCGTCGGGCCGCGCCGGGGCGCGCTGGCAGACCAGGCTGGAGCTTGCGAACCTCGCCGCGACCGACAACCGCATCGCCCTTGAGCTGCTCCCGGCCCGCCGGGGCGCATTCTCCTGCTTGCGAACGACGATCACCATGGCGCCAGGCGAGCGGAGATTGTGGCCCAACGCGGTCGACGCGCTGTTCGGTTTCGCGGGCGCAGGTGCGCTACGCCTGGTTGCCCACTCTGGGCCGATTTCCGCGCGCAGTCTCACGGTTAATGTCGCCAGGGGCGAGGTTGGGGCGCCGTGGCTGCCCGCCTTCACCGAGGACCGGGCGATTCGCAGCGGCGAGAGCGCCGTGCTCCGAGATCTCGCCGGCGACGCCCGCCGCGAGGCGGCGGTGCGGACCAACGTTGGCGTGCTCAACGTGACCGCAAGGCCGATCACGATCCGCGTCCAGGCGACCGACGCCCGCGGGCGACGGCTGGGTCAGGTCCGGGGCGAGCTGCCAGCGCTGGGCTTCGTCCAGATCGACGACCTGTTCGCACGGCTGCAGGCCGGAACGGTGAACGGCGGCTCAGCGGTGGTTGAGAGCTCCCCAGGCGGTGGCGCATTCCTCGCCTACGCGTCCGTGATTCGCGGCCCCACCGCCCCCGTCGTCTATGTCTTCCCTGAGCGGCGGTACCTCAGGGCGCGCGTTGACAAGTGAGCCGTTTAGGCGTCCTGCGGGTAGAGCAGGAAATCACTGCGCACCGTGCTGAAGCGCTCGCAGAAGGAACGCCACGAATCGAAAAGGCCGCTGAGGTCGGCGCGGCTTTCGATGACCGCGCGCGCGGCCGGTGAACCGGTGAGGAGATCGATCGCGGGTACGTCGGCGACGAACTCGTACGGCGCCGTGCGCCAGGCGAACTCGCCCGGGTGCAGCGCGCGGATCTCGGCCAGGAGGCGAACGCCGGCCTCAAGCGGACGCAGCGCCTTGCGGTCGGCGACGTGCCACTCGACCCCACGGCAGACCTGTCCCGCGTGTTTGCCGAACTCGGGACGGAAGCGCGTGGCGCGGAAGCGTGCGCCAGGCAGGTCGAGCGCGTCGAGTCTGCGCGCCAGCTCCCCGGCCTCGAGCCACGGCGCGCCCACGAGCTGGAACGGCCGCGTCGTGCCACGTCCCTCCGAGAGGTTCGTCGCCTCGATCAGGCACGCGCCCGGGTAGATCGTCGCGGTCAGCGGCGTCGGCATGTTCGGCGACGGCGCCACCCATGGCAGGTCGGTCTCGTCCCACCACATGTCGCGTTGCCAGCCCGCACATGTCAGGACCGCGAGTGGCAGCTCCGGGTGACGCTGCGATCGCAACAGCAGCGCGAGTTCGCCCAGCGTCATGCCGTGGCGCACCGGCACCGGCAGCTCCGACACGAACGACCGGCACGCGGGCTCGACCGGCCCGCCCTCGAGCGTGACCCCGCCGATCGGGTTGGGCCGGTCGCAGACGATCACCTCGACGCCTGCGCACGCGCACGCAGCCATGACATGCGCCAGTGTCGCGGCGAAGGTGTAGTAGCGGCAGCCGATGTCGGGCAGGTCCACAACCACGGCATCAAGACCGCTGAGGTGCTCAGGCGCCGGCGCGAGCGACTCCGGCGACGCGCCGTAGAGCGACACGACCGGCACCTTGAGCTCCGGATCGTGCGCCTCCCCCACTGCCTCCATGTCCTGAGCGAGTCCCCACAGGCCGTGCTCCGGGGCGAAGAGCTGCGTAAGCTGGCCGCCGCACCTGGCCAGCGACCGCCAGGCGGGCATGAGATCTGGCGTCACCGAAGCCTGGTTCGCCAGCACCGCGAAGCGTCGGCCCCGGATCAACGTCGGGTCGTCCAGCAGACGCTCAAGGCCTGTCCGTACCGTGGCCGCCATGCGCAAAGTATAGTGAGGCACGGCCGCGGCGGCATTTGCTCGCTCGCGACGGGGAGGTCGGAGTGGACCGCGAGGAGTTGATCAAGATCATTGAGAACACGAACCCGCACACGGTGTTCGCACCGCTCGGGATCTGCATCGCCAAGTACGACCCGGACGAAATGCAGGTAGCGATGGTCATCGACGAGCGCCACCACCAGCACCTCGGCATGCTGCACGGCGGTGTGTCGGCGCTGCTGGCAGAGTCGGCGGCATCGCTCGCCGCCGCGATGAGCGTCAACCTGCACACGCACACGATCGCAGGCGTGGATCTCAACGCCACCCACGTGCGCCCGAAGCGCACCGGAACGCTGCTCGCCACCGCCCGGCCGTGCTACCGAGGGCGCACAACGCACGTCTACGGAATCGAGATCACCGACGAGAAGAGCGACGTGATCTGCATCGCGCGCTGCACGATCGCAGTGCGCCAGCGCCGCCACGACGCCTAGGGCACAGGCGCATAGGTATCAGACCCAGAGGTTGCGGCGAACTCGCTGACCCGTGCAGGTGCGTCTAGATGTGCATGCGGATTGGCATCACGACCGCCTGCAGGCCGTCGAACTGCAACCGGCGTTGGATCGCATATGCGGTGTCGTTGTGCAGGATGCGGTAGCTGAAGCGCTCGTGCGCGAAGATCAGCTTGCCGAGGAAAAACACCGCGTGCGGGTACAGCTTGGCGACCTCAAGGCAGAGCTTCTCGGCCTCCTCCACGACATCGGTGGCAAGACGGGACTCGTAGGCGGCGTTGAAGCCAAGGCGACGCGCAAGATCGGTGTAGCGATCAAGGCTCTTGCCGGTGTCCGTCACGAGGGCATCAAGCTGCGACTTGCCCTTGAAAGCGCCCGAGTCCACCGAACCGACAGAGAGGAAGAGGTAGTTCTTGAACGTTCCGGGAAACAGTCGTTGGACAGAAAGCAACGAGTGCACGCCTAGGCCGCTGTAACCCGACACCAGCAGCGCTGCCACCGGTTGCTTCGGGTCGAGAGTGCCTGTCCCGGTGGGCACACCTTCCGTCGGCAGATCGCGGAAGACCGCGTCAAGCTGCGCGATCTCAGAGCGCACCTTGGTGTAGTGGTGCTTCACGAGCAGGCAAACCGCAATGAACGAGCTCGTGATCAGGAAGGTGAGCCAGCCGCCCTCCCTGAACTTCTCAAACGTGACCACAACGAGGATGAACACGCATAGCAGCCAGCCGACCGAGTGCACCGCGACATAGCGCAGCCACTTCGTCTCGCTCTTCCGGTGTGTGAACCAGAACCGCAACATGCCGGTCTGAGTCAGCGTGAAGGTGATGAAGACGTTGATCGAGTACAGCACCACCAGGAACGAGACGCTGCCCTTCGTGTAGACCATCAGGAGCGCGGCGGCAATCCCCATCACAAGCACGCCGTTCTGACTGACGAGACGCTCGGAGAGGTTGCTGAAGCGATGCGGGAGCCAGGAGTCGAGCGCCATGTTCGCGAGCACGCGCGGGCCGTCGATAAACCCGGTCTGCGCCGCAACAAACAGCAGTGCGCCCTCAGACACGAGCGTGAGGATCACCAGCAAGGAGCCAATCTGCCACCCGCCCAGGGTCCAGGGGCCAAACACACGCTCGAGCAGGACCGCGTTCATGGTCTTGCCCGCCTCAGGTGCAGCGTGCCAGAGCAAATAACAGAAGATGATGCCGCCAGCGGTGAAGATCAGCGACAGGGCCATGTAGAGCATGGTCCGCTTGGCGGTCGCGACGCGTGGCTCTTTGAGAATCTGGACGCCGTTGGAGACCGCCTCGATGCCGGTGTAGGTGCCCGCCCCCAGCGAGTACGCTCTCATGAACAGGAGGAACAGGGCAAGGAACCCGAGCGATCTGACGTCGGCGCGCAACGACGCGTGCGTCTGGCGCACGACCTCTGGCATCGCCGAAGCGTGCGCGAGAATGCCGTAGCCGATCAGTACGACGTGAGTGAGGATGAAGACGCCGAAGATCGGCAGCAGGATCTCGATCGACTCCTTAATGCCACGCAGGTTGAGCAACACCAGTACGAGCAAAATACCGACGTCGAGCGGGACCCGGTATTCCTGCCAGCCCAAGGGCAAGAAGCTCAGAATCGCGTCCACGCCCGAGCACGTTGAGACCGTGATGGTGAGCACGTAGTCCACGACCAGCGCCGACCCCGAAACCACGCCTGCAACCGGGCCGAGGAGCTGGCTCGCGACCACGAAGCCGCCGCCGCCGGATGGGAAATGCTCGACCACCAGGCTGTAGCAGAATGAGATCACGCCGACCGTGAGAGCGACCATGATCGCGAGGAAGAAGGCGAGGTACTCGTGACCAGCAAGCGCGCGGAACGCCTCATCCGGGCCGTACGACGACGACGACAGGCCATCGGCGCCGAGCCCGACCCAGGCCAGAAACGCCATCAGCGAGAGCTTGTGGAAGACGTGCGGGTCGCGCAGATCACGCGGCCGTCCGATCACGACACGCCTGAGCCCAGCCAACAAGCCCAACGAGGTTGGCGAGTCAGGCGCGCGCGCCGGCGGCGGGGGTTGTGGGCCGGTCTGGCTCACGGTGTGATCCTACTCCCCCATCACACCATGCGGAGCAGATGTCCCATCTTGTTCTTCTTTGCCTCGAGGTACCTGCGGGTGTGCTCCGTGGGCGGCACCTCAAGTGGGACGCGCTCGACGATCTCGAGGCCATAGCCCTCGAGAGCGACGTACTTGGCCGGGTTGTTGGTCATCAAACGCATGCGACGGACGCCGAGATCGCGCAGAATCTGGGCGCCGACGCCGTAGTCGCGCTGGTCGGCCGGAAACCCGAGCGTGCGGTTGGCCTCGACCGTGTCGGCGCCGGCGTCCTGGAGCTCGTAGGCGCGCAGCTTGTTCACGAGACCGATGCCGCGGCCCTCCTGCAGCAGGTACAGCAGCACGCCGTGGCGCTCGGCGGCGATGCGCTCAAGGGCGGTCTCGAGCTGGGCGCCACAGTCGCAGCGCATCGCGCCGAACACGTCGCCGGTGAGACACTGCGAGTGCACGCGCACCAGCACCGGCTGCTCTGGGGCAATCTCGCCCATTACGAGCGCGATGTGCTCCTCGCCGGTGGCTTGCGAGCGGTAGGCGTGGACGCGGAACGCGCCGTAGCGCGTCGGCAGCTCGGGCGAGGCAAGACGCTCGACGAGGCGCTCGTGGTGCATGCGGTACGCGATCAGGTCGCGGACAGCCAGGATGGGAACGTGATGCCGATGGGCGAACTCGATCAGGCGTGGCAGACGCGCCATCGAGCCGTCTTCGTCCATGATCTCGCAGATCACCGCGGCCGGCGCCAGCCCGGCGTGACGCGCAAGATCAACCGATGCTTCGGTGTGCCCGGCGCGCTTGAGCACGCCCCCGTTGCGCGCGCGCAGCGGAAACGTGTGCCCCGGCCGCAGCAGGTCATCTGGCGCCGTCGCGGCGTCGATGAGGGCACGCACCGTGGCGGCGCGGTCGGCGGCCGATATCCCGGTGGAGACGCGGTTGCGCGCCTCCACCGAGACGCAGAACGCGGTTTGGTGCGGCGACGTGTTGCGTTCCACCATCGGCGGCAGTTGCAGCTCATCGCAGCGCTGCTCGGTGAGCGCCACGCAGATGAGGCCGCGCGCGTGCGTAGCCATGAAGTTGATCGCTTCCGGCGTCACCTTGTCGGCAGCGAGCGTGAGGTCGCCCTCGTTCTCGCGGTTCTCGTCGTCCACCACCACCACGAAGCGGCCGCGGCGGAACTCCGCCGCGGCCTCCTCGACGGTGGCAAAGACCTTCTCGCCGCGCAGGAAATCAGCCATCCGAGCTACGGCTTGGCGGCAGGCGATGGCGCTGCGGCTGGCGACGGCGCAGCGGTTGGCGCCGCTGCCTCTTTGAGCACCATGAACGGGATCTTCGTCGTGCGCGCAACGTTGGCGTTGGCGTCACGGATTGTAATGTCAATGCGGAAAGGAATGTTTCTCCTGAAGCTGTTCATCGGCAGGCTGCTGCCAAACATCCATATGTCGGTGTTGGCGATGCGTGAGATGCTCGCGGGCTGGAACGTCGTCTCGTCCTGTTTCTTGTCGCCGACATAGAGCGCCATTGCGAGCTCGATCTTGGGCTCGCCCGGCGCCGCCGCAGGCGCGGGAGCGGCCGCTGTCGGGGTTGACTTGGTCGGGCGCACGATGAAGGCAAAGTAGGCGAGGTTCTCGTCGGACTTGTAGCTATTGTCCAGGCGTGGGAGGACATGCCAGCCCCCGACGTTGAACGCGCTTCCCACGCGCGCCGTTGACTCCTGGCGCACCTCCGCTCCCGTGTAGATCTGGGACACAAACGTACCCTCGGTGGTTGCGGCCTCACCCGTCGCGTCGAGCGTCGTCACCGCGATCGGCGTTTTCTGGGCGTCGAGCAGGGCAAGATCGACTTTGTACTGCGCTGCCGGAACCGCGAACGAGAACTCGTAGGCCCGTGCCGACGCGACGCTGATCGGGGTCACCGCCACCTCGCCGAAGCTGCCGACCGTCTCGCTGCCGTCAGCCTTACGCACCCGCCCCGTCGCCAGTGCCGCCACCGGGGCCGCATCGGGGAGCTGCAGAAACACCCAGATCGGGTGCATCTGCTCGCTCTGCACGCCCGAGGCGACCGTCGCAGCCGCACCGGCCGGCCACGGTCGCGCCTCGCCGTCGAACACCTTGAGCTGGTCCGGGATCGCGGCCTTGCTCCCCGGCAGCAGCCCGGGGCGCGGGATCAGAGCCACGTTGGTGAACGTGGGGTTCTTGATGAACCTCTCAGGCGTCTCGGTCAGGTACTTCAGGCTGAAGACGTTCTTGCGGTTGCTGCGGTCAAGCGTGAAGTCGCCCGCGCCCTCGCTCGACTCGACAAAGACAAAGTGGATCTCCTCCTCCTTGCCCTTCTTGCCCGGGACCTTGTACATCCAGTCCTCACCCCTGCCCTGTGGCGCGAACTCACTCGCCATCGCGCTGTCGGCGGCGGCGTCGCCCGGTTTCAGGTTCGCGCGCGCACTTGGGCGCCCCATCAGAATCAGCACCTTGCCACGATCGGAGAGGCTGCCCTTGAGCTTGTCGGTCGTGAACAGTTTGTCGGCAGCCTCGACGCGCATGTCGAAGTCCACCTTGGCCTCGTTGGTCACGGTCGAGAGGTCGGGGTCACGCCGCGCCCAGAACAGCTCGATGAAGTCCTTGGCCTCAGCGTCGGACTTGAGAACGCTATAGGCCTTCTTCTCGCTGTCGGTCATGAGGAACCGCACCGGGCCGTTAGGCCAGTCCTTGTTCGTCTGCGAGAGTTGAGCGCCCGCTGAGGCAGCGATCGCGAGCGCCACCAGGGCGACGAGAAGAGTGCTACGACGCATGATGTTGTCCTCTTTCCACCCCACCGCTCGCCAGGCGGGGCGCATCATCATACACCCCGGCAATCGGATCGGAACCCAGGGGACAGTTGGAAATGTGACCCTATCTCGGTCTTGCGGCGCACGCCAAAGCCGGCAGTGATCCGCCGCGCGCGCGCCACGCTAACCCTCGCGCTCACCCCACTTGAGTTTGTGGTGCAGGATCGAAAAGAAGCTCGCGTGTGCGTCGCGCACAAGCGCGAGTGGCTCGCCTGCGGCGCGCACCGCGACGCGCACCCCGGGCGCCAACGGCAGCCCCTGCTGTCCGTCGAGGGTGAGGTAGACCTCCTCGTCGCCCTGCTCGACCCAGATCTCGACGTGGCGGTCCAGCGGCACCACGAGCGGCCGGTTTGTGAGCGTGTGCGAGCAGATCGGCGTGATGAGCATGGCGTGTAGGCCGGGATGGACGATGGGGCCGCCCGCGGACAAGTTGTAGGCGGTCGAGCCGGTGGGTGTGGCAAGGATGAGGCCGTCGGCGCGGTAGTGCGACAGCACCTCGCCGTCGACCGCGACGTTGACCGTGATGATGCGGGCGAGCGCCGTCTTTGCCACCGCGACATCGTTGAGCACGAGGAACTCGCTCCGGGGCTCGACGTCGTTGACGACGACATGAAGACGGTCGCGCAGCTCGATCACGGCGCGGCCGCCAAGCAGGTCGTCGAGCAGCGGCAGCGCTTGCTCCGGGGCGTGCTCGGTGAGAAAGCCGAGCGTGCCCATATTGATGCCCGCCACCGGCGTGCGCGCGGGGCAGCCCCGCGTCACCGAAAGAAAGGTGCCGTCACCTCCGACGACGAGCACCGCATCCACGTAGCGGCCAAGATCGGCACGCGGCGGGCCTGGCTTCGCCCCGAGCGCCGCCGCGGACTCGGTATCCGCAACGCCCTCGACCCCGCGCCGACGCAACTCGGCGAGTAGCTTCCTGCCCAGGGCAATCGCTTCGCCGCTTGAGAGCTTGACCACCACTCCGACGCGGCGAATGGGGCGCGGCTTGTCCCCGGCCATGTCGCCATTCTAGCGCCGACGGTCGACGCGTGGACTGGTGCCGGGGAACTAGCGAGGCTTTGGACGCAGCAACCCCACGACCTCGCCTGGCTCGGGGAAGCGGCCGGTGTCGGATTTCGAGTAGACCTTGGTGCCGTCCACGACGACATCGAAGACGCCGCCTGACCCCTTGACCAGCTTCACCTCGGCGCCCAACGCCTGCTTGAGCTCGGCTGCCAGACCGGCAGCCCAGGGCTCGTAGTTTCAAACCACGCAGTAGGTGATTTCAACCTTCATCGCCGAACGCCTCCGTGCTGCTCCCGTTTATTTGCTGAGAACCGCGCCACCTCGCGGACACTTCCCTCCCCACCACCAGCGCCGATACCACGCACACGGCGCCCGCCCCCGCTACCGTCGCTGGCGCTCCCGCCCGCTCGGCGACCGCGCCTGCCAGCAGTGCACCGATCGGCGCCAGGCCGGCGAACAGCCAGAGGTAGAGCGCGACCGCCCGGCCCCGCATTCGCGGAGGCGCCGACGTCTGCAGGAACCCGTTGCTGGTCGAGAGCTGCATCGCCACCGAGATGCCGATCAGCATCATGACCGCGGCCACCACCGCAAGGTTCCGGATCGTGCCCAAAGCCACGAGGCCGAGCCCGAGCGCTCCCTGCCCCGTCGCCACGAGCACGCCCGCGCCCGCGTTGGAGCGCCGGGACGCGGCCAGGAGCGCACCCACCATAGCGCCACACCCCCCGGCCGCCAGCAGCACGCCGAAACCCCGCGGCCCCGCGTGGAGAACGTCGCCGGCGAAGACCGGCATGAGGGCCGTGTACGACAGGCCGAAGCAGGACGTGATCGCCACCGCAAACAGAACCAGCCGCACTCTGGGGGTCCGCCAAGCGTACCGCCAGCCTTCAACGAGGTCAGCGCGCCACGACCCGGTTGAGACCGCGACCGCCGGCACCGGCCTGATCGTCATGAGCGCGATCAGAACTGCCAAGTAGCTCGCCGCGTTGAAGGCGAAGCACACAGCCTCGCCGTAGGCCGCCACCAGCAGGCCGGCGAGCGCAGGTCCCACCATGCGCCCGGCGTTGAAGGCGGACGAGTTCAAGGAGACGGCGCTCTGCAGGTCCTCGATCCCGACCAGGTCCACCTGGAGCGTCTGCCGAGCCGGCATGTCGAGCGTGTCCACGGCCCCTCCCAGGAACGCGAGCACGAGCAGGTGCCAAACGCGCACCGTCCCGGTCAGCGTGAGCACGCTCAACAGCGTTGCCTGCGCGAGGCTCAGGCTCTGCGTCATGAGCACGAGTGTGCGGCGTGGGAAGCGGTCGGCAATCACGCCCGCGAGCGGCGCCGCTACCAGCGACGGGCCGAAGCGCGCTGCCGCCAGCACACCGAGCGTCAACGGCGAGTGCGTGAGGCGGTAGACAAGCCACGCCAGTGCGGTGGTCTGCATCCAGGTGCCGGTCACCGATACCCACTGGCCGAAGAAGAAGGTGCGGAAGTCGCGGTGCTGCAGGGCGCGGAAGGTGTGCTGCAGTCGGTGCGAAAGCGCAGTCATCGGTCGGCAACGGTAGCAGATGGCTATTGACTGCTGCATAATAAATGTCCTATCTGAGGTGCAAAGAAAGAGGGCTGTGGTCGATGAAGGAGCGCAGGAGGGCGTGGCGGCGTTGGACGGAGCGAGCGAGACGGCGTGTGGT
>Ga0209048_10002670_pt1 | contig 17580 bp, 19 predicted proteins | sample FrelakmetCRP12CR_FD_187146 | JGI IMG/M metagenome (GOLD analysis project Ga0209048, IMG submission 187146) | Freshwater lake sediment microbial communities from the University of Notre Dame, USA, for methane emissions studies - CRP12 CR (SPAdes)... | ecosystem: Environmental > Aquatic >... | reverse complement strand
GCCGTGCCAGCCGCTTGCACCGTGGCATTGCCGCCGGCCTGCGCGGTGATGTTCCCGGTCGCCGTGATGTTGATCGTCGGCGCGGTCGCGTCGATTTCAGCATGCCCATTGACCAGCAGCTTGCCGTCGTTCATCAGCTTGATGAACGAACCGGATTGATGCACCAGCCAGAATTCGCCGCTCGGCACGTCCAGCGGTCGGTCGCTGTCGTTGTAGAAGCGCCCGACGACAAAGCCGGCCTCGAAGCTGTCTTCCTGAAACTGCACTTCGACCAGATCGCCCGGCGTCGGCGGGGCGAACATCCCCCAGCCGTTGCCGATCCACGGCGATGTCACCGGCAGCCAGCCGGTTTCGGTGTCCTCCGGCTGCACGCGCACCTTGGCGCAGTAGTTGGCATGGTCGTAGCTGCTGACGATGCCCAGCCGCACCGATGCGCGCCCGCTGCTGGCGAGTGCCGCCTGCGCGCGCATGGTGTTCATCAACTGGTTCATCATGGTGCGACGACGCTTTCCGGGCTGTGGTTCTTGGCGTTGATCGACATGGTGTAACCCTCGCCGATGCTCATTTGTCGGACGATGCTGTCCGGGTAGTAAATCTGATCGAACGCGGTGCCGGTGCCGATGACCTGAATGATGTTGGTCACGCCCAGCAGGTTGTCCGCCGGCAGCGTCGCCGAGAACTTGACCTCATGCGCCGTGATTTCCTTGAGCAGCGCCTGCGCCCGCTGCAATGCCTGCTCCGGCGTCAGGCCGGGGATGGTGTAGCTGTAGATCTGCGCCTCGCCGATTGGCTGGGCCGCCCCTTTCAGCACGGTGTTCTTGTTGTGCGTCGCCTGCGCGATCTTCGTGAAGCCCTTTTTGCTCTTGGCATTCCACGACCGCACCTTGACGATCACGTCTTTTGCCAGCGTCAGGTTCCGCGAAAAGGCGATGGTCTTGCCGTTGAAAACCGGATGCCCGCGATCTTCGGTCGGCTGCTCCCATTGCAGGACATACGGGTCGTCGTCCGGGCTGGGCTTTGGCTCGAAATGCAGTTCCCGGCCTTTCACATAGACCATGAACTGTTCTTCGTGGGCCAGCCACGTCAGCAAGTCCCATTCGCTGCGCTGGTCGGTCAGCCGGGCGTGGTCGATCTCGTAGTAGCGCCCCGACTTCGTTTCGGTCTTGGTGACAACCGCCTTCAAGTCATGCCGGGCCGCCAAGTCCGCCGCGATTTCCGAGGCCGTGTGGTTCGGCCATTTCTCGGTCGTCTTGGCGTCAATGAAGGCTGATGTCAGGTCGCGGCCAGACACTTCGATTTTCCGTCCAACCGGGTCAAAGGTCACATCATCGACGCGGCCATAGATCAGGCTGTCCAGTTCGTCAGCCGTGAAGTTCTCCGGGTCAGCGGGGAAGCCGGCCAGAATTTCGATGAAGATTTCCGACCGCGCCGCCCACCACGCCGCATCCCGTTCATATGGCATGAGCGACAGGGCAAAGCAGACGCGGAAGGTGTCGGCTTGGTAAAAGGTGTTGTTGTCGGTTTCCCAAGACACCCAGCCCGGCAGGATTTCGCCATTGACCTTGACCAGCCCGCGCGGCTGGCGAGCGGCGGCAAAGGCTGGGACATCATTACGCATACATCACGCCTCCTGAATCATCCGGCAGGGCCGGGACGGTCAGCGTTTGAACGCCGCTGATCGTCGGGTCTTTCAGTCCGTTGGCTTTGGCAATGCCCGTCCAAGCCATTGCATCGCCGTAGGCGTCCGACGCCATCTGGTACAGGTTGCCGCCAGCCGTCGTGACCTGCCGCCCGGCGGTGCCGATGCTGCCAAGGTTGCCGCCCATGCGCCCGAGAACCGATTGCAGGTTGTAAAGCTGCGGAAGCTGGGTCATTGCATTGACCTGTCCCATCAGCTTGTTCGCCTGCTGGGCTATCGGGTTGTTCGGCAGAATGCCGCCCAAGGTCGTCACGTTGCCGATGACGTTGCCCACCGAAGCAGTCAGCACCCGAACGCGGGCCTGCACTGCCGCCAGTGGGGCAAGCACGCTGTTGATCGTGCTTTGCACCGCATTGGCGAAGCTTGAAACTGTGCTGATGGCGCTGTCCAGCGTCTTGAGCAGGTCGGACAGCGGGCCGTCGCCGATCAGGTCGCCCAAGGCATTCGCCTCGGCCATGTCGTCAGAAATCCATTCATCGACGCCAGCCGGGGCCAGCGTCGTGACGGGCATGCTCAGGTCAGCGACGACGACGCACGAAATCGAATAGGGCAGTTTGTAAGACCGCTCGAAATCGCAGCGGAACGTCTTGATGACCACCCAATAGGCAAGCTCCGACCAGTAAAGCGGAAGGGGCTGCCCGGCGACCCGCAGGCCGTCCAGATAGCGGGCGCGGTCAAGGGCGGTTTCGCCTTGGAACAGGCCCGACCATTCCAGCGGGGCATCCATGCGGCCCATCGCATCGACAACGCGCACGCCGCCGACAAGCTCATGCACGACCAGAGCCTGATCGCCGCCGAACGAGATTTTTTCAGGAATCTCGAAGCGGGAAAACTCGAAGTCGCCAAGGGTCAAAATGGTGTCAGGTGTCATCGTGCATATCCCATGCCGACAGGCGGGGCCGCCATGCCGTAGTCAAACGAGGAAGCCCCGGCGAACGGCTTGCTGGCGGCCTTCGCTTGGTGCTGGCTGACCGCCTCGGCGACCTTGCGCCCGTCCATGTTGATCTGAGTCGTTACCTGCACCGGCTTGCCTGAACTGCCGGCGACGAACGGGCTGTCCTTGTGCGTCGCGTCGTAAATCCAGCCACCAAGCGTTTGATTCTTGTCGCCGGTCAGCTTCTGCACCGCAGGATTGATCACGTTGTCGTTCAGCCAGCCGCCGGCTTTCCAGCCAATGTAGGCAGCCATGAACACACCGGCAACCCGCGCCAACGCACCAAGCCCGGTCGATGCTCCGGTCAGCGCCATCCCTAGCTTTGTGATGCCGGCAGCGCTGCCGATGGCTTGGAACGCCAGCCCGCCGCCAAGGCCACGGAATGCGGCGGTCAGCAGCAGGACAGTGCCTTTGATGGCAAGTCCAGCAGACAGCGCCAAGAACGCAATCGTCAGCCCTTTGGTTACGGTGCTGTGTTCGCGCATCAGGTTGGTGATGCCATTGAGGGCCGTCAGCGACAGTTCAAGCCCCCGGACGTAAAGCGGCAGAACCGTTCGCCCAAGTTCAAGTTGCAGGTCGCGCTTCTTGGCAAGCAAGTCCAGTTCTTTGCCCTGTGCGTTGCCGCTGCCTTCCTTGTAGAGCGCGGCGACGCCAAAGGCTTGTGGCGCGGCCTTCATGTGCTTTTCGATGTTCGACCGCTCAAGATAGAGCGACGTGAAAAGGTTGGACGCCGTTCTGTTGGAGAACAGTTGCGAAATGCGCGTCAGAACCTGCTGATCGGTCGTCGCTCCTCCGGCGCGCAGCTTCGGCAGCACGTCTTCCATCAGGAAGGCGAAGGGGTTGCTTTTGGCCTTGTCGGAGGCAATCAGTGCATCGGGCGACAGCTTGGTGATATGCCCGGTTTTCCCGTATTTGATCGAATCGGGCTTTACCAGCCCAGCCTTGACCAGTTCTTCGGCGGTCTGTTGCGTGGTGCGCCCCATCGACCAGTTCTGGTAGGCCGACATCAGCGCAGTGCCTGTGCGGCTGCCGCCCATTTCCTGCATGGTGTGCAGCAGGCCAAAGAAGAAGCTCTGATCGCTCAACTGCTTGGCAGCAACGCCGCCGGTCTTAATCATGTTGAGCATGTCCGCCGGCTTCACCAGCCCGCCGGAAGCGACGTAAGCCTGCGTCGAAAAATCCAGCACGCGCTTGAACGTGTCCATGTCCTTGAGCGCGCCGCGCAGTTCGGCGACCTTTATCAAGTCCATGAACATGCGTTCGGCTTTTTCGCCGTGGCCGCCGCCGTGGCCGCCCTTGTCCATCACCGATTCAATGCCGAATCGCATCTGCGCCAGCAGCGGGGTGACTTCCTTGGCATGCCCAAAATCCCGAAGGATTGAGTGCGCCTCGGTCAGCATTTTGAGATTGTCACGGGCGCTGCTGCCCATGATGTTCATCCCCTTGGAGAACTGCATTGCTTCGCTGACGATGCTTTCGCCAACGCCAAGGGCGCGCAGCTTTGATGCCTGTGTCTCGAACAGCTTGGCTTCTTCCAGCGGCTGCTTGAACAACGACAACCCGACAGCCCCAAGGCCAAGCATGAGGCCGCCTTTGATCGCCAGTTTTTGAATCGACAAAATCCGGGCTTCAAGTTTGGCGGCGTCCGCCTCCGTCCGCATAAAGTCTCTCGACAGCGCCATCAATCCGAGACTAGAATTGTTGATGAGGCTGATCTTTACGCCGATTTTGTAGGCTTCAAACATGACAATCTCTTTGAAAAACCGCTTCCGCGAATGGCTGGCTGACCGCCTGCCTTGGGTTCAATACCCGAATGTGCTGCCGGCCAGCAATAACGCCCGGCTGGCCCGTCCTGCTTGGCCGCTGCGCTGGCGCTTTGCCATGACCATCGGGCAGCGGCTGGACATGCTGTTGATCGGCCTGTTCGGCGTCGTCGTGTTCGGCGCGCTGCTGGCCTTCCTGCTGTTCATGGCCTACGCCGTTTTGTTCGGCTAAGTGTCGAACTCGTAGCCCAGCCCGGCGGGCATTGACGCCCCGCCAAGCAGACCGCGCGCGGCGGCCTTGCCCAAAATTTCCTTGATCTTTTCTTCATTCAGCAGCGCCGCCGGGCCAAGCACAGGGCGCGGCGGGATGGTCTTGGTTCCAAGTTCCTGCCAGACCATCACGTCGCTGTCGCTTCCGATTACCGCCTCAAGGCCGCTGACTTCGTGGCTGATGCTGTCGCGCATTTCGCCAGTGCGCAGCAGGGGGTCGTTCTCGCTGAACCCCTGCCGCACCCGGTCTTCCTTGGTGCTGTCGGCCAGTTCCGGCCAAGCCTGAAAAGGCCCGACTGCCGGCTGGTAATGGCCGATTTCAGCCTTGGCCGTCGCTTCGATGGCCTTTGCCACAGCTTTCAGGCCGTGGTGCAGGGCCAGCACTTCGGCGGCTTCGACTGCCAGCAGATGCGTCGCGAACGCCGCGAGGCTGTTGAATTCCTTCATGGCTAGTCCTTGTCGAACTGCATGCTGTTCCAGTTGAACTTCGCGCCTTCCATTTCGCTGAAAACGATGCACCAGCCTGCGCGGGTCACATCGTCAATCTGGAAGGCAACATCGAACGGCACGCCATTGCGGACAAGCCACAGGCATTCGCGGATCGGCCCGGCGGTTGCTACTTTTTTAGGGCAGCTTTATCCGCCTCCGGGTCGGTCTTGCCGAAGTTGGCCTGCACCCCGGCCATGACAGCAGCGATGCCGTCCTCGTCAAGCTGCTGGATCAAGGCTTCGACCTCGCGCTTGGTGGCCGGCTGATAGACCGGTTCGTCGTCAATCGAAACGACGAAGATCATGGGCAGCACCATCCCCATATAGACCTCATTCTTGGCCGTCTCGCCAAGCGCTTCGATCAATCGGAACTGTGCCAGCACACCGGGCTTTTTCAGCTTGATGGTGCGCCCGCGTTCGTCGGTTACGACCGCTTCGACGTTGGCTTGCTGGACGACCTGTTCGCTCGGGTTGAGCGTGACTTTTACCTTGGGATCGCCCATATCAAGACACCTTCATGCGGCGGGCAGAAACGAAGCTGACCTTTTGCTTGACCGTCTGGTCGCCCTGCCACTGGCCGGCATCGTCCAGCTTGAGCAGGACTTGCAGGTAGCGGTATTGCGTCACAGCGCCCGAAACTTCGGTGATCGTTTCGGTGATCGTGCAAGGCTGCTCGTTCAGGCCGGCGTAGTAGTTCGCCTCGATCTGCGCGAAGTAGTCATCGATGGTGCTGTCCTGCCGGGTGACATCGAAGCCGCCCGACCAGCCGTCCGGGAAGCGGACATGGCGGGTGATGCCGTCCAGCCCCTTGATCTTCTGGTCGGTGATGTCGGGCTTGCTGTTGAAGCCGGTGATGAGATTGAACCGCAGCGGCCCCGAAGGGCCGATGATGTCCAGCGAAACGTCGCGTCCGACGCTGAATCCGTTGAGCGGCATGGTTGCCTCCTGTTAAGCCAGATTGGTCGATTGGCGGTTGATCTGCACAGACTGGCCGCCTTCGACGTTGATAAGGAACTTCTCGATGATCGACAGATAAACCACCTTCACGTCGGCCTGCATGTAGCCCAGCGCAACGCGCGACATCGGGTTGTTTGCTGCGTCGATCTGCACGCTGAACGACGGGCCGCCATTGACCGCGCCGATCATGCCCTGCTGCTCCATGTTGGCGAGGAAGCTGCTGATGGTCGCGGCGGCATTGCGGCGAACCGTCTGGCTCTGCAACTGACCGATGAACAAGCCCATGCCCCCGTTCAGGGTGTAGGCGATGTAGTTGGTCATCCGGGTGTAGTTGTCGCCGTTGGTCACCGCATTGGACGAACTGTTGTGGCCGAAGCGAACGCCGAACATGTTGCCCGCCGGGATCGGGTTGGTAATCAGGTCGATGCCAGCCTGGCCGAGCGCTTGAAGCTCCGCGCTCGAGTAAGTCAGGTTCTGGTAGGACTTCTGAGTGCCAACGATGCCGTACAGCGGCTTGTTGAGGCTGGACTGTTCCGGCGACAGGTTCGCCAGCCGGCCAGCGACAAAGCCCTGCGGCGAGATCATGCGAATCTGACCATTCACCGTGTCGTTGAAATAGACCCAATCACCCAGCAGATACTTGAAGGCGTAGCTGTCGATGCCGGCCGTGCCCTTGGTCGTGACCGCGCTGCTGATCGCGTCGCCGGCCGGCGTGACGCCGATCATGTAGATGCCTTCCGACAGACCGAACGCCATCTGGGTGGAGAAGCTGGTCGTGTCGTCGCAATCGGCAAGAACGCCGATGCTGGTGAAGGTGTTGCGCAGGGCGTACATGCCTTTGCGCGGCACGGTATCGACGCCCAGCAGCACGGCGCTGGTGATCGTGGTCGTGCCATCGGTGCCGCCGGCCAGCGTGTAGCTGGTCAGCGTCGGGGCCGTGGTGCCAGCGCCAGCGGTGGCCACGATGAATTGCGACGGACCACGCAGGCCGCTGATGCCGTTGTTGATCGCGGCAGCAATGGCGACCCACAGCGCATTGGCGGACAGACCGGAGCCGATGTTGTCGAACACTTCCGGCACTTGGTTCGGCATGGTGACCGTGACCTTGCTGGTGTTGGCCTGGCTGCCGGCGGCAATCGTGACCGTGCCCTGGTTGCCCAAGGTGCCGGTGTACCTGCTGGTGAAGGTGATGCAAGTCGATTGCACGATGATGGTGGCGGCCGTGTCGGTGCCATCAGTGACGCGCACGGCTCGGAAGTTGTTGGCGCCTTGCAGTACGGCAGCAGCAATGGCGGTGCCGAGGTCGTACTTGCGGGCCTGAATCGCGCCGAACTGGCGGGCGTAGTCGGCCATGCTGCCGACGATGGTGGGCGCGTTGGTCGGCCCCCAAGTGGCGGTGCCGACGACGCCGAGAATATTGGTGGACAGGCCATTGAGAAGCGTGACCTGCGGGGGGACGATCTGGACATAAATGTCCGGCACGATCAGGGCGGTGGTGTTGATCGAGCCTTGTTGGACAACAGGCATAGGAAACCTCCGGGCAAGAAAAAAGCCGCCAAGCGGCGGCTTCTATGGGTTTGGGTGGGTGGCCGTTATTCCTTGGCTTTCGCCGGGGCTTCTGGCTGCTGGGTTTTGACGACGTGGGCGGCATGCTCGGAAGCAAGCACGTCCTCGACAGTCTTGGGATCGGTGATGATTGCGCCTCGGTCATAAGGGCCGAACGGCTCGGTGACGATCAGTTGAAGATTCATGGCTTGCCTCGCTTAGAAGTAGATGGTTGGGGTCTGGATGGGAGCCGTAGAACCGTCCCGCTGCACGGCGATTCCAAGCTGTTCTTCGGTGATCTGTGTTTCGGTTTCGGTCTGCGTCGTCGCGTATTCGACCGAATAGATCAGGTCGCGCCGGTAAAGGCGGGTCTTCTGCATGGCGTCGCTGATCGGGCTGTTCCGGTAGATCAACCGGGCCAGAAAGCCGTCAGGCATGGTCAGGAACTTGGTCGCGGCCAGCGCCTGATCGACCGGGCCAATGACTGCATCCCGGTGAGCCGGCGTGTCCGCCCATGCCGTAATCTGAAAGCTGCGTTCCTGCCGCCTGATCTCGCGGGCCGATGTTCCGGTTACGCCGACGCGGGCCGCGCTGATGCGGCCAGTGCTGGGAAGCGTGATAACCGCCCCGGCTGCGCCCGTCCCGGCAATGTCGGCAGCGATCAAGGCGGCCAGCGCCGTCGCAATGCTGGGCAGCGTGTCGGTTGTCAGCACGGCATAGACGTAAGGCTTGCCGTTCGCCATCACAACGACGTTGTGCGGGTTGTTGGCCGGCGGGATGCTGCCGCCTACCGTGACAGTCTGCGCGGAGACGGTCAGCGTCAGCGTCGGCGTGTTCGCGGCCAGCGGCTGCCAGTCCTGCCCGAAGCGCGTTGTGTTGCGTTCCTCGGCGCGCGGGAAGACGCTGATATGCACCTTGCCGGCGGCCAGATCGGCGTCAAGCTGGGCAGGCACAGGCCACCCGGCATAGACGACGCAAGGCACGCCGCCTGCTGCGCTGGCCTGCCCGGTTCCGTTTGGGTAAAGCGCCTGCGCGATCAGGCTGACAAGCGCATTTTCAACGTCGGAAAGATCAGCCATGTTCAGTTCTCAAGGCGCTCGCACAGGCAGTTGTAGCCCAGCGAATTCCAGTAGGCCGCCTGCACTTGGTAGCGGATGCCCAAGTCGTCGGCGATGATGTCCCGGTCGGCGACGGTGCCATTGGGCAGGTTGAAGAAAATGCGCCAGAGCGTCATTCGCGCATCGCCCGGCAGGCCGGCAGGCGGTGGCCGCCCTTCCTTCTTCTGCTGGATCGATGCCGCGACGCCGCTGGCGACCGCCGTTTCAGTCGCTGGCAGTTCGCCGCCATAGCCAACCGCGCCGACGCCTGTTGGCTGCGTTGGGCGGCTGATGCTGATGGTTCGCGGATAAAGGAAACTCATGCGAACACCCGTCGATAGGGGGCCAGCATGCCGCGCGTGTCGCCGTCCATCGCCGTGTCATCGAAGCGCTCGATTTCCGAATCCCCGGCCTTCATGCGCTTGGTGTTGCCGGGCATGTTGGCCGTGTTGGCGAAGCCGATGATGTTGGCGACGGCCTGCTTGACTGGGGCCGGCAGGCTGGCGTAATCCCAGCCGGCCAAGTAGGTCACGCGCAAATCGCCGTCGCCGACGAAGTTCAGCGACGGATTGTCCAGCCAGAGGCGACCGCCGACAGACCAGTCATATGAACCGGAAACCGTCACCCACGCGCCCTGATTGCGCTGCTCGATCAGCGTCACCAAGGCAACCGGCGAGTAGGAAAGCTGTAGCTCGCCGCGTCGCGGGAACTCCCGCCGCTCTTGGATGGCCTGCCCGGTGGATTTCATCACCGTGGGAGTTTGCCCGGCCAGCGTGTATTCAGCGCCAGCCGGGCGTTGCAGGTAGCCATCGACAACAGCGCTCGCGGCATGGACTTGAGCCTGTGCAGTGTTGGCTGGCAGCGAATAAAACGCGTAGTCAGCGGGCAGAATGTATTCGCTTGCCATGCTTCACCCCTTACTGTGCTGCGCCGCCTTGATTGGCGGCCTCGGCGGCTGCGGCTTCCGCTGCTGCCTTTTCAGCCGCTTCCTTTTCCGCTGCTGCTGCGGCTTCCGCCTCGGCGGCTGCGGCTGCAATCGCTTCCTCATCGACTTCGGTGATGAAGCCGTGCGGGATCAGTTCGGCCACTGCCTCGTCGGGGACGGTGACATAGCCCTTCTTGACCGCGAATTCCTCGCCGCCAACGCTGCAACTTGTGCAGCCCTTCGGTGCTTTCAGTTTTGCCATGATGCTTTCTCCTGAATGGGATAGAGAAAGGGGCAGCCGAAGCCGCCCCCTTCATGCAACGCCGTAGCGATCAGCCGTTGGCGATGTTGGTGATGACGCCCATCGCGAACGGTGCATAGACGGCCAGCACTTCTTCGGCATAGACGCCGAATTCCTGCGCGCGGGTGCGCAGCGGCCAGTCGATCTGGTAGTAGTCCTGACGAACCTTGACCTCGGCGACGTTCGGCACGTTGTTGCTCTGGTACTGCGTCGGCAGGTTTTCGCACCAGCCGATGATCGTGCCAGCAGGCAACGCCGGGTGGATCATGACCGGAATCTTGATCCCGCCGTTCATGGCGAACGGGTTGAAGTACCAGCCAATGACGCCGCCGGCCATCAGGTTGCCGTAGCCTTGCTGCGGATCAGCGAACAGTTGCAGCAGCGGCGAGGACGACGGGCCGTTCAGCACCTTGCTGGTGATGTTCTTCAATTCCTGCGAATTGACGTAGATCACGGTCGGGCTGACCTGATAGTTGTCCCACATCGACTGCAACATCACGTCGATTTCGCTGATGGTGCCGCGTCCGCTGGCCGTCAAGACGGTGCCGGTGCCGGGCGTGCCGGTTGCCAACGACTTGACGTAAGCGCCGGAGCCGCCGAGGAAGGCGGTGGTCAGCAGGCCATCGAACGCCAGCGACGAGTTGTTGGACTTGTCGGTCGCGGTAATGGCGGTGGCAGCTTGGCCGGTGCCAAGCAACGGGGCCGCGAAGGTCGCGCTGTTGATGGTGGTGATGGCTTCCAGCTTTTCCGCGCCGGCAGCACCGACGAACCAAACGTAGCCCAGCGCGCCAGTGACCGGGGCGACGGAGCAGGACAGAATCTGCCCCAGCGTCACGGCCTGCGTGGAAGCGGCGGACTTGTTGGACGAGCCGCCGTTCAGCGTGTAGGTCTGGCCGTCAGCGCCGGTGATAGTCTGGCTGGTCGGGACGCCGCCGGCCAAGGATGCGCCACGGAAGCCTTCGCCGGTCAGGGCTACGACGATGACCGAGTAGGTCAGCGCCGGCAGGGTTGCGCCGGATCCGGCAGCGGACAGGGTAGGCGTGCCGGGCGTGCCGAGGGCAAGCGACTTGTTGCCGAACAGCAGGGCGTTTTCTTCCTTGAGCATCATCTTTTGCAGGACGCGCATCGTGCCGGTGGCGCGAACGTCCTCAAAGGTGCGGCCCGCGTTGATCGCCTCGAAGGTCGCCTGATCTTCTTCGCCGATGGTCACGTAGCTGGCCGACTTGGTGACAGCCGAATAGCTCATGCGCCCGGTGCGCTGGCCTTCTGCGACCCAGCCCATTGCATCGAAGCCGGAACCGGTCAGCGCCTGAATGGCCTTCCAGTTGGTTGCGACGCCGAGGCCGCCGCCGACGCGCGGCAGCTTGTTACGGATGGGGGTATTGACCGGGTAGATGTTCTTCGCCGGGGCTTGCAGATCATAGGCGACAAGGCCGGTGCCGGTGCTGATGGTCTTGGCGATGTCGTCATTGGGAGCGCCGAGAGCGCCCTTCATCAGATCAAGGGTTTGTTGGGTGGGGTTCATTGTTCAAGCCTCCAAAAAGGAAAGGCCGCTCAACGGCGGCCAGATTCTCGAAATGTTTGGCCCTGCGGATGCGGGGCCGGGTTAATGGTTGATGAATGGCAATCAGCGGGTGCGGATGCCTCCCGATTGGTACATTTTGCGAATGTCAGCCATCGCCCGTTCTTCCGGCGTGGCCTTGTCGTCCATCGGGGCGGCTTCCTGCTTTTTGACCTCGCCGCCCACGTCCTGCCCCTTGTCGATGGCTTTCAGCAGCGCCTTTCCGGGGGCTGGCTCTGCCTCAAGTTCCTTGACGCGCTTTTCCAAGGCGTCGCGCTCGCCGGCCAGCTTGGCGACCTCGGACTTGACCAGATCAAGTTCGGCGGACACCTTTGCCAGCGCTTCGCCGTCAGCGGCGGCAGCCTTCTGGACATCGCCAGCGGCTGCGCCCTTGTCGGCCAGCGCTTCGGCGGATTCTTCCTTGACCATCGCGGCCAGCAGCTTCAAGCCGGCAGCGAGCCAGTCCTTGATCTTGCCGGGCAGGGCGGAATCGTCGCCTTCATATTCGGATTCCCACGCCGTGTCCTCTTGCAGATACTGGACGGAGGCGAGCAGTTCGGCGAAGCGGGCAACGCCGTAGAGGCCTTTCGCCACTTCGCCGCCTTCGCTGGCCTTGACCGCATCGCCTTCGCCAACCCCCTCGCCGCCAGCGTTGGCCGGCGGGTCATTGGGGGCCGCTTCCTGCTGGTGGGGGTTATCCATTTCGGCTTTCGCCAGTTCAATCAGGCGTTCGGGGCTGATTTCGCCCTTGTTCAGCATTTCGGCCAGCGCATCGACTGCGCTGATGCCGTCGCCGTTCGGGCTTTCGATGCCCTCCGCCTTGTAGCAGGTGAAAACCGCTTCCGGGTTGGCCGGGCGATCCACAAGGCTGACCTCGACCAGCTTCAAGCCCTTGATGATCGACTTGTTCAGTTCGTCGCGCGCCGTGACCTTACCGCCGATGCTGAACCCCTTATAGACGCCGGTTTCGATCTTCTTGACGGCAATCGGATCGACCACATGCGCGCCGAAGTAGGTGCGCCCGTCGTCCTCGACATTGGCTTCGATGGCCGTGCCGGCGGCAAGCGGCTGGTGCATTTCGCGCACCGCGCCGAACTTCATGTAATCCGGCAGCGCGGCCTTCATGGCGTCGGCGGTGATGGTTTCGCCGTCGGAATCGACCGCTTCGCTGCTGGCATAGCCCCACACCTTGATGGTGCCGTCGTCCTGCGCCTCGGTCTTGCTGATCTCTGCGTAAATTTTCATGGTTGGTTGCCCTCGATTTCCTCCCCGGCTGGGGCGGTGGGTTGCTGGGTGGCCTGCGCCAAATCGGCGCGCTGCTCCTTGGTTAAAGGTTCCCGGCCAAGGTCGGCGCGGATTTCGTCGGGGTGCAGCACTTTGGACGCGACATAAATCTGGTTGATCTTCGCCTGCGTCAGCGGGTCGATTGCATCTTCTTCGGCCCATGCGAACTCGATGTCCGGGGCTTTGAAGTAGCGCTGGATAATCAGATCGACCAGCCCTTTGACCCAATCCTGCAACGGGGCAAGCCCTTCGGCGATTGACTGGTTCCGGGCCGTTTCCGCCGTGCTGCGATTGACCTGTTTGATGAACGGCGTCGGCTCGATGCTGAACGCGAAGCAGACGATCCGGGCCAACCATTCGTCGTATTCATCCTTCAGCGCGCCTTCCTTGGTGGGCCGGTAGGTCACGCCATCAGGGATGAATTTCAAGTGCCGGCGGGCCGCCGTGTCGCCTTCCAGCAGGCTGTCCCAATACTCCTGAAACTGCCTGATCTGCTCGGGCTGCCATTCGGCTGGAACGCTTGCCAGCGCCTCGGGAACATTGCCCTCGGTGTAGAACTGCAACTGATGAACCTGCCGGCGGATGGCGATATTCACCGTGACGATGATCTGCTCTACCGGGCTGTAACCATAGACCTTGTGGGTGCGCAGGTTGCGGGGCCGGTAGATCAGTTCTTCGCGGGTGTAATCGACCGCCGGCATGCCCTTCAAGACCTGCTGATAGGCAGGGTCGGGCGGCAGCGGCGTGCGGCCTGTGGCGTCCAGCACGCGCTTGATCGTCGCCCCATCGACCGGCTCAAGGGCATAGAGGCCGCCGCCGCGCGTCATGCGTGAGTAAGCCGTCGGGGCGTCGATGACAAGCAAGTCCTCGATCAGCATCCGCAGCCATTCGTCCCACGTATGTTCGCGGTCGGGCATGTTGAAGAATGCTTCGATCTCGGCGCAGCGCTTGTCTGGCTGTGACTTCTTGTCCTTCGGCTTGATCTTCCAGCGCAGCTTCGACATCTGATCCTTGCGCGTTTCGATCACCAGCCGCAGCAGGTCGTAGCTTTCAGCCAGCGCCCGCATCTGCGGGAACGTGACCGCTTCGCCTTCGCGGGGCCGCACGCGGGCATTCGACAGAACCGGGAAGTCGAACTGACGACCGACGGCCTGTTCCTGCGCCACGGCAGGGAGCGGGTCGCCGGGGCCGAACCATTCCGGCTTTTGGCCGGTCAGTCCGTAGCGAACGCCCGCCACCATGCGGGCAATGACGCCCGGCTCGATAGGGGTTTTTGTTGCCATCAATTCGCCTTCTGTTGTTTTGCTGCTTGGGCCGCCTCGGCTTGCTGACGAAGCATGTCCAGCATCCCGAATGTGTTGGTATTGAGCGCCGAGAAGGCGTCCGAAAGTGCGTCAATCTGGTCGTCGTGCGCCCCATTGGGGAACAGCCGCATTTCAGCCACCAGCGCGTCGTTCCAAGGCGCGCGGAGCATCATCACGTTGCCGACGTTGGTCTGCGCGGCGAACGGTTCGGCCCGCGTGATCTTGTCGCCAGTGACCGGCGCTGACGTGACCGGGAAGCCGGCCAGTTGCTTCGTCAGGTAGGACACCTGCGACTTTCCGGCTTGTCCGGGGTCTTGCGGAATCTTCACCCGGCAGGTTGTGCCGTCGCGCTTGGCGGTATTGACCAGCGCCGATTCGACATCCTCCGGGCCGCCGCGCATTCGGTTCATGTCGGCGATGATCCAGCGTCCGGTTGGCGTGATGCCTAGCTTGCCGCCAGCCGTCCAGTCGGGGTCTTTCCCCGGCGTCGGGTCGGTGGCTGCCAAGTCCCAAGCCCGCACGAAGCGGGTGCCAGCCGGGACAGCATCGACCACCTCGATCTTGTCGGGCTTGAAGATGTTGCCTTCTGGTGGGGCCGGGGCTTGCTGGTACTGGCCGGCGAAGGTGTAAGGCGCTGCCGTCTGCATCCGGCGCAGTTCTTCGGCGGGGTGCTTCTCAGGCCACAGCGCGGTTCCGTCGGCTTGCAGCGCCGGAAGGCAGACATGCTCCCATTCCTCGCCATTGCCGCCGGCCAGCAGCCAGCCAGCCAAGTCCCGTTCATGCAGGCGCTGCATGATGAGGATGATCGGCGTGTTCGGCGCGTTCTTCCGGCTTTCAAGCGTGTTCTGGAACCAATCGATGACGCCCTCGCGGATGACATCGGATCGGGCCTCGTCGGCTTTGTGCGGATCGTCAATGATGATCGCGCCGCCAAAGCCGGGCCGGTGCTTGCCTGCGCCGTAGCCGGTGATTGTTCCGCCAGCGCCGACCGCATAGACGCAGCCGCCGGCAGTCGTCCGCCATTCGTCCTTCGCTTGGCTGTCCTGCCGCAACGCTACCGCCGGGAAGATTTCGCGGTAGTCATGCGACTGGACAAGCTCGCGGGCCTGCCACGCATTGTTGCCGGCGAGGCGGCCCGAATAACTGGTGTGGATGAACTCGGCGTCAGGAACCTGCCCAAGCGCCCACGAAATGAAGTTGATCACCGCGATCTCGGTTTTCGAGTAGCGCGGCGGCACGTTGATGATGAGGCGCTTGCATTCGCCCCTGAAAACCCGCATCAGCGCGTCACAGATGGCCTTGTGGTGCTGGCCCCTGATCCACTTGAAGCCCTTGCGCTGCGCGAACATCCAGCGCGAAAAGAAATAGAGGTCGGCCTGCGCCATTTGCACAGCCGCAAAGCGCTCCTTCGGGCTGAACTGGCGCATGGGCTAAACCTCGTCGGCGATGTTCTTGGCGATCTCCCTGAACTCGGCAGTGGTGATGCTGTGCTTCTGGATCGGGCCGCCGTCCTTGCCGGTAACTTCCAGCCGGTCGGTTTCCTTCCAGCGGGCGCGTGTTTTCAGCCAGAAGATCGCCGCTGTCACTGCGCCTTGGCCGGTGCCTTGGGTGGCGTGCCGGTAAAGGCTTTCAGCGACCTTGCTGTTGGCGATGATCTCGCCGGTATCAAGCTCGTCGCGGAAGTGCTTGCGGAGCGTTTTGCCATCGACCGGCTTGTTCGTCGTCGGGTTGATGACGATCTTGCAAATGTCGTCCTCGGGGATGCCGTAGCCGGCCATCGCCTTGACCATCTTGCGGTGATCGGCGGTCGGGATAAAAGGTTTTCGTCCTGCCATGTTTTCTCCTGTTCTGGACTCGACACCCGGTCACGATTGGCTAGAGTCCAGAGCGACCAACGACAACCCGGAGGAAGCATGGCAACCGCTCAAACAGCCCCGCGCAGCAAGGCATCAATCGTCCGCGAACACATGGCCGCCGGGCGCTGGCAGGAAGCCATTCGCATCGCTGCGCGCTTTCCCCAGCTTGGCGATCAGCGGGGCGCAATCCTTGACGCGCACACCGCCTACACCAACCCGCGATTCATGGTTCAGATCGGCAAGGACATCGAAGCCATGAAGGACGGTGGCCGGTCAGCCCTCGTCGCCCGCTTCGGGGAATAAATCCTCGCCGACTTCCACGTCGCCGCACGCGGCCACGGCTTTCTTCGGGTCGCCCTTGCAGAACACAAGAATGTTCTGGTGCGTTTTCCCCAGCTTGCGGCTAACGCTGAACTGCTTCCCGGCCCTGATTGGCAGGCTGCCAGCCATCGTGATCAAAATGGCCTCGTTGTAGTAGTCCAGCCCGGCGTCGCGGAACGCCTGCACGGTGTCGCCCACGAAGTCGTAGTAAGCGCCGCGCTTGTCGCGCACCTCGCCAACCACGAAGGCGGCGAAGCGGTCTTGTTTCAGCAGGCTGCACGCCCGCTTGATGATCTCGAAATAGGCCGCCCGGAACTCGTCGTAGGCCAGCGTCGAAAGGTCGTCCGGGTTGTCCGAATAGACTTCAAGGTCAGCATACGGCGGGCAGGAAAACACGAAGTCGGCCTGCACGCCCTTGCAGGTCTGGTCAATGTGCCGGCTGTCGCCGCAATGCCAGACCGGCGGGAATTGATCGTCAGCGCAAAGCTCGTCGCCTTGGCTGCGGTTCGCTTCGACCTGCTCGGCGCGGAGGTCGCCGCCGACGTATTGCCGCCCCAGCTTGGAGGCCACAATGCCGCGCACGCTGCCGCCCGCGAAGGGGTCGATGATCGTGCCGCCCGGCGGGCTGAACCAGCGGTAGGCCAGTTCGCACAGCACCGGGTCGAAGATGCTGGTGCCGTTCATTTCCTCGCGGCCATACTTTTCGCCGATGCCTGTTTCGAGGCACTTGCCGTAATTCGATTTCTCCGCGTCCGTCTTGCCGCCCTTGCGGGCCGGTATCTTGGCCGTGTCGCTGAATCCCAGCGCGTTGTCGCCCCGGCCAAGCTCGGAACGGATGCCGATGCCGATCCACGCATTCTTGCGCGACTGCCACCAACCCTCGCGGGCGTTCAGGACGCTGAACGGGGCAACCATGAAGCGCTCGGCCAAGCTGCCCGCGCCGCCGCTTTCGTCGCCGCCTGACCCATCGCCAGCCCCTTCCAAGGGGAGCAGTTCGGCCAGTTCGTCGCCGTTGAAACCGATCAGGTCAAGGTCGAAACCATCGTCCCGCAGTTCGCCAAGCTCAAGCGCCAGCAGTTCGGTGTCCCAGCCCGCATTCAGCGCCAGCTTGTTGTCGGCGAGGATGTAGGCTCGCTTCTGCGCCTCGGTCATGTGCGCAAGTTCGATCACCGGCACGTCATCGAGGCCCAGCTTGCGCGCGGCCAGCACGCGGCCATGCCCGGCGATGATGCCGTTCTCGCCATCGACCAGAACCGGGTTCGTCCATCCGAACTC
>Ga0209048_10002669_pt1 | contig 17582 bp, 13 predicted proteins | sample FrelakmetCRP12CR_FD_187146 | JGI IMG/M metagenome (GOLD analysis project Ga0209048, IMG submission 187146) | Freshwater lake sediment microbial communities from the University of Notre Dame, USA, for methane emissions studies - CRP12 CR (SPAdes)... | ecosystem: Environmental > Aquatic >... | reverse complement strand
GGGGCCGCAGCGGCCGGCGTCATCATCGACATCATGTCAGCCATTTCGTTTCTCCTGTCTGAGTTGCTGTAACTGTTATGGTGCTTCTGCTTCGGTGCAGGCGGCGCTGGATCTGTCGATCGGGACTGCAACCTCTTGACAAACCCACTGCTACCTGCTGCCTGAATTCTAGCCACATTTTCTCGAATTGCAAGATTTGTCCGCCAATTCCGAGCGTTGCGCGCGCGACTGTTGCGAATTCGCACACACGAAAAACGGGCTCGCGCAGCCGGCTGCACGGCGCGCGCGCACCGTCACGGCAGCATGGATTCGTGCGCGAAAAGATCGGCGCTGCGCTCGCGCGGCCTGGCGAGATGAACACGGTCGCCGTCGACGACGACCTCGCAGGCGCGAGGGCGCGAGTTGTAGTTGGAGCTCATCACGAACCCGTAGGCACCCGTGGCGCGGATGGCGAGGAGATCCCCGGCGGCGAGGGCGAGGTCGCGGTCGTGCGCGAGGAAATCGCCGCTCTCGCACACCGGACCGACGATCTGCCAGCGGCGCGGCGGCCCCTCGCGCGGGCAGACCGGCTCCACCGGATGCCATGCGTCGTAGAGCGCCGGCCGGATGAGGTCGTTCATCGCACCGTCGACGATCGCGAAGTCGCGGCTGCCGCCGTGCTTGAGGTACACGACGCGGACCAGCAGCACGCCGGCTTCGCCGACGAGGAACCGGCCCGGCTCGAACAGCAGCTCGTGCCGCCGTGTGCCGAGCGCCTGCCGGAGCGCGAGCGCGTAGGCGCAGGGGTCGATCGCCTCCTCGTCGCGGTAGCGGATGCCGAGCCCGCCGCCCAGGTCGATGTGGTCGAGCGCGATGCCGTCGCCCTCGATCCGGTCGACCAGGCCGAACACCTTCTCCGCCGCCTCGACGTACACCGAGAGGTCGGTGACCTGGGACCCGATGTGGCAATCGATCCCCCGCACGGCGATGTGCGGAAGCCGGGCCGCGCGGCGGTAGAGCGCCGGCGCGTCGGCGAACGCGATGCCGAACTTGCTCTCCTTGAGCCCCGTCGCGATGTACGGGTGCGTCTTCGGATCGACGTCCGGATTGACCCGGAGCGACACCGGCGCGACCTTCCCGGCCCGGCCGGCGACTTCGTTCAACGCGTCGAGCTCGGCGGTCGATTCGACGTTGAAGCAGCGGATGCCCGCCGCCAGTGCGGCCTCCATCTCGCCCGCCGTCTTGCCGACCCCCGAGAATACGGTTTTCGCCGGATCGCCGCCGGCGGCAAGCACCCGCTCGAGCTCGCCGCCCGACACGATGTCGAATCCGCTCCCCAGCCGCGCCAGGATGTTCAGCACAGCGAGATTGGAATTCGCCTTGATCGCGTAGCAGACGAGGTGGCGCGTTCCCGCGAACGCCGCGTCGAAGGCGCGGAAGCCGGATTCGAGCGCCGCGCGCGAGTACACGTAGCAGGGCGTGCCGAACCGCTCGGCGATAACGGCGAGAGGCACGGCTTCGGCGTGGAGTTCGCCGCGAATCGGCGCGAAGGCAGTCACGGTTTGCGTTCGGTCGGCTGCGGATCAGGCGCGGCGGCGGCCGGTTCCGTGGGCGGCTTCGCGGGCGTCTGCGAAGCCGGTGCGGCAGCCGGGGCCGGCGGTGGCTTCAGGGGTCCCTTGACGCCGCATGCCGCAAGCGGCGCCGCGCCGATCGCCACCGCGGCGGCGAGAACGACCGCGCGGGCGAGCGCGCGAAGCGATGCGGGGAAATCACGTACCATCGGGCGGGAATCGTAACAGGGAAAGCGCGGGAGATGGGGTCTGTCCCCGACTTGGAGCATCGATGATCACCGACAGCGAATTTGCCGCCGCGGCGGACCGCACGCTGGTCGCGATCGGCGCGGCGCTCGATGCGGCGCTCGGGGACTCCGACGTCGACCTCGACTGGAGCCTCAACGACGGCATCCTCGAGATCGAATGCGAGGACCGCAGCAAGCTCATCGTGAATCGCCACGTGCCGAATCGCGAGATCTGGGTCGCCGCCCGGTCGGGCGGGTTCCACTTCCGACCGCGCGACGGCGTGTGGCGCGACACCCGTTCCGGCGACGAGCTCGGCGTGGCGCTCGGCGCGCTCGTCCGCGCGCAAGCCGGGTTGCCGGTCGCGCTGGAGGGGCTCGCCGCACCGCTGCTGTAGCCTCGGGGCGTTTCCGGGACGTTCGGCGCCGCGGGCGTCTGCGGAACGGCCGCCCGTGGCGCGCCTGCCGATCGACAACGCCGGACGATGCGGCGGGCCGCGCCAGGTGCGCAGCGTCCGCTTCCGCGCGAGATCCCGCCGGCGGTCAGGCCTCGAGCAGGGCAGTCCAGTCGTCGAGCGCCCGACGCGCGCTGGCGTGGCCGGGCAGGAGCGTCTCGACCAGGTTCCAGAAGCGCGCCGAATGGTTGAGCTCGACGAGGTGGGCGACTTCGTGCGCGATGACATAGAGCGCGAGCTCGGGCGGCAGCTGGACGAGCCGCCAGTTGAGGCGGATGACGCCCTTCTGGTTGCAGTTTCCCCACTCGGAGCGGGCGTTGGACAGCTTCACGACCGGGGGCGTCGGCGTGACCCGCACGGCGAATTCGGCCACGCGCGGAGCCAGCAGGCGCACGGCCTCGTCCCGCAGCCAGCGCGCCACGATCGCCGCGACCGCGCGCTCGTCGTGGGCGGACGGATGCAGCACCGTCAGATTGAGAAGGTCGGGGGCGATCTCGCATTTTCGGGCGGGGTGCACGGCGAGCGTCAGCTCGCGGCCCAGGTAGAGGATCGGTGCGCCGGTCTTCCACTCGCGCGGCAGCACGTCGCGCCGCCGCGCCTTCCACTCGGCGAGCGAGCGCAGGATCCAGACCGCGCGCTCGGCCAGCGTCGCCTCGATCTCGCGGACGCTCACCCGGCGCGGCGCGCGAACCGTGAGACCGGAAAGGCCGATCTCCATTCCGATCGAGCGCCGGCGCACGCGCACGAGAACGTATTCGACGTCCACGCCCGCCAGGGCGACGCGGCGGGGCTCTCGTTCCTCGCGCGGGCTGCCGTCGCGTTGCGGGCCGCCTCCGAAGATGTCGCGCAGGCGCAACCGGGCGAGCGCCGGCCGGCGGCACTGTCCTTCGGCGGCGCGCCGCGCGTCGCGGCGGCGGTGGGCTTCACCCACGGGCATCGGCCGGAACGCCAAGCCGCGCAACTTCGGTCTCGATCCACGTCTCGACCATCTGCGTCAGCACCTGCGCATCCTTGCCGTCCGCCCTGATCGGCTTGCCGATCGAAATGGTCACGGTTCCCGACCGCTTGCCGAAGACGCCTTTCGGCCACAGGTAGCCGGCGTTGTGCGCGATCGGCAGCACCGGCACGCCGAGCTCGATGGCTAGGCGCGCACCGCCGGTCTTGTACTTCGCGCGCGTGCCGGCCCGTATGCGCGTGCCCTCGGGGTAGACGACGATCCAGAACCCCTGGCGGAACCGCTCGCGCCCCTGCGCGGCGATCTGCTGCATCGCGGTGGCGCCGGACTTCCGGTCGATGGTGATCGGCGACGCGAGGGCGAAGCCCCAGCCGAAGAACGGGATGGACAGGAGCTCCTTCTTGGCCACGTAGGCGAGCGGCGGGAAGAACAGCGTGAGGGCAAGGGTCTCCCAGGTCGAGCTGTGCTTGGATATCACGATGTGCGGCGTCGACGGAATGTTCTCGGCCCCGATCACGCACCACCGGATGCCGCAGATCCAGCGCGCGCCCCAGAGGTTCGTGCGGCACCACGACGCCGCGATGCGGTACATCGGCACGCGCGGCAGCCAGAATAGCAGGACCATCGCGACCGCATAGGCCGGCGTGACGATCGTCTGGAAGATGAGGAAGGCGAGCGAGCGGAACGCCGACATGGCGCTCATTCGCCGGCGAGCAGGGCCGACGCGGCGAAGGCGAGGTCGGGGAAGATGACGGTGTTCTTCGGGAAGTTGCCGCCGCGGAGCGTCTTCTCGCCCTTGCCTGTCAGCACCAGCATCGGCTGCGCGCCGACGGCCTCGGCGGCCAGGAGGTCGCGCAGGGAATCGCCGATGCAGGGCACGCCGGTCATGTCGACGCCGAAGCGGACGCCGATCTCCTTCAGCATCGCGGTGTTCGGCTTGCGGCACTCGCATTGCGCGTCGGCCGTGTGCGGGCAGTAGAACACCGCGTCGACCCGGCCGCCCGCCAGCGCCAGCGCCTTGTGCATCTTCTCGTGGATCGCGTTCAGCGTCACCATGTCGAACAGGCCGCGGCCGATGCCGGACTGGTTCGTCGCGATGACGACGCGGAAGCCGGCGTGATTGAGCCGCGCGATCGCCTCGAGGCTGCCCGGGATCGGCCGCCACTCGTCGGGCGACTTGATGAACTGTGCGCTGTCCTGGTTGATCACGCCGTCGCGATCGAGCACGATGAGCTTGACCGGTCGGGTGGGGGCGACGGCTTCGGAGGCGAGTTGGACCATCGTTCGCTCAGCGCGCGCTCGCGCCCTGCGGGTGCCGCCGCGCCGTCGCGACGCGGCCGGCGGCGCGAAGCCGCGGAAGGGCGCGACCCATCATGCCGCCAGCCTGGAAATGTCGGCGAAACGGTTCATCGTCTCCGCCACGCCGCGAAGCAGCGCGAGCCGGTTCGCCCGGACCGCCGGATCGTCGGCCATGACCAGCACGTCGTCGAAGAACCGGTCGACCGCCGGCTTGGCCGTCGCGAGTGCCTGCAGCGCGCCCGTGAAGTCGCCGGCGGCGCAACGCGCGTCGACGATCGGCTCGAGTTTCTGGAAGGCGAGGTAGAGGTCATGCTCGGCGCCGTCGGTGAGGCGCCCGCGGTCGACGGCGACCGCCGCCTCGCTCCCCGACTTGCGCAGAATGTTCACGATGCGCTTGTTCGCGGCCGCCAGCGTGTCGGCTTCCGGCAGCTCGCTGAACGCCCGGACCGCCGCCGCCTGCGCCGGCACGAGGTCGATCCGCGCGGGACGCTGACACAGCACGGCCTCGGCGTGGTTCGCCGAGTGTCCCGCGTCGCGCAGGTACGCGCGCAGCCGCTCGTAGATGAAGGCCTCGAGGTCGGCATGCACGTCCTGCACGGCCGGAACGCCGTCGAATGCGGCGAACGCCGCAGCGACGAGGTCCGGCAGCGACACCGGCAGCCGCTGCTCGACGAGGATGCGGATCAGTCCGATCGCATGCCGGCGCAGGCCGAACGGATCCTTGTCCCCTGTCGGCTGCGCGCCGATGCCGAACAGGCCGGCGAGCGTCTCGAGCTTGTCCGCGAGCGCCACGGCCTGCGCGACCGGCCCCTCGGGCAGCGCATCGCCCGCGAAACGCGGCCAGTAATGCTGTTCGACGGCGGCCGCGACCGACGGCGGCTCGCCGTCGTGCTCGGCATAGTGACGGCCCATCAGGCCCTGCAACTCCGGAAATTCGCCGACCATCTCGGTGGTGAGATCCGCCTTGGCGAGATGCGCGGCGCGCATGCTGGCCCCGCGGTCCGCGCCGATGGTCTCCGCGACCTCGCCCGCGATTCGTTCGAGCCGCGTCACCCGCTCGAGCTGGCTGCCCAGCTTGTTGTGATAGACGATCGATGCGAGCTTCGCTACGCGCGCGTCGAGCCGGGTCTTGCGGTCCCGGTCGAAGAAGAACCGGGCGTCCGCGAGGCGCGCGCGCAGCACGCGCTCGTTGCCCTGGACGATTGCGCCCGGCTCGGGCGTCTCGACGTTGCTGACGACCAGAAACCGCGGGGCGAGCCGGCCGTCATCGGCCCGCAGGGGGAAATACTTTTGGTTCTGCTGCATGGTCAGGATCAGGCATTCCTGAGGCACGGTCAGGAACGCCGGGTCGAATGCGCCCGCGTAGACGGCCGGCCACTCGACGAGCCCGGTCACTTCGTCGAGCAGCGCGTCCGGCATGATGACGGTCGCGCCGCCGGCTGCGCGCTCGAGTCCCGCCACGATGGCGGCGCGGCGCTCGGCGAACCCCGCGACCACCTTGCCCTCGGCACGCAGCGTCTCGTCGTAGGCGTCGGCCGTCGCGACGGCGATGCCGTCCCGCGAAAGGAAACGGTGGCCCCCCGTCAGGCGATCGGCGTGAAGGCCGAGCGCCGAGACCGGAACCACGCCGGCGCCGTGAAGCGCGAGCAGGCGGTGCGCGGGCCGGATGAACTTGACGTCGTTGTAGTAGCCGTCGCCGCCGGCGTAGCTCATGACCTTCGGGATGGGAAGTTGCAGGAGCGTCGCGTCGAGCGCCGCCTGCAGCCCGCTCTGCAACGGGCTTCCCCGGGCGATCGAATGCAGGTAGAGGGCATCGGACTTGCCGTCGGCTTCGCGCGTCAAGCGGTCGGGGCCGTCGGCGGCGTGCGGCCACCGCTCCGCGAGGTGCGCGCGGCCGAGGGCGGCCAGCTTCCGCTGCAGCGCGACGGTGGGATTGCCTGCCGCATCGAGCGCGACCGAAGCGGGCATCAGCTTCTGCGTGACCCGCTCGTCGGGCGAGGTTGCCAGCACGTGCGTGATCGAGACGGCGAGCCGCCGCGGCGTCGCATACGGCGTCATCACGCTCGCGGACGTGACGAACCCGCGGTCGGTGAGGCCCGCGAGCAGGCCGTCGGCAAAGGCCTGGCCGAGCGGCTTCAGAGCCTTCGGCGGCAGTTCCTCCGTGAAGAGCTCGACGACCAGCGTGGCGGTGCCGGTCATGGCGCTCCCTTGGCGCTGCCGCTCATGCCGCGCGCGCCCGCTGCGCGTCGGGCAGCATCGGGAAGCCGAGCGCCTCGCGCGCTTCGACGTAGGTCTGCGCGACGAGCCGCGACAGCGCCCGGATCCTGCCCATGTACGAGGCGCGCTCCGTCACCGAGATGGCGCCGCGCGCGTCGAGCAGGTTGAACGTGTGCGCGGCCTTGAGGATCATCTCGTAGCCTGGCAGCGGGAGCCTCGCGCCCAGCAGGCGCTTCGCCTCGGATTCGAAAAGCGCGAACAGCTCGAAGAGCCTGGGTGCGTTCGAGAGCTCGAAGTTGTAGGTGGATTGTTCCACTTCGTTCTGGTGATAGACGTCGCGGTAGGTGAGCCGCCGCGTCGATCCGCCCTCCTTCCATTCGGACCAGACCAGATCGAACACGTTCTCCTTCCCCTGCAGGTACATGGCGAGGCGCTCGAGCCCGTAGGTGATCTCGCCGGTGATCGGATTGCAGTCGATGCCGCCGACCTGCTGGAAGTACGTGAACTGCGTCACCTCCATGCCGTTCAGCCACACTTCCCAGCCGAGGCCCCACGCGCCCAGCGTCGGGTTCTCCCAGTCGTCCTCGACGAAGCGGATGTCGTTCTTCCTGAGGTCGAAGCCGAGCGCCGCGAGCGACCCCAGATAGAGGTCGAGGATGTCGGAAGGCGAAGGTTTCAGCACCACCTGGTACTGGTAGTAGTGCTGCATCCGGTTGGGGTTCTCGCCGTAGCGGCCGTCCTTCGGGCGGCGCGACGGCTGCACGTACGCGGCGCGCCACGGCTCGGGGCCGAGCGCGCGCAGGAACGTCGCGGTGTGCGACGTGCCGGCGCCTACCTCCATGTCGTACGGCTGCAGCAGCGCGCAGCCCTGGCGGTCCCAGTAGTCCTGGAGCTTGAGGATGAGCTGCTGGAACGTGTGCATGTGGGGCCGGCGACCGCGGGAGTGATCGCGCATTTTACCGGCATCGCGCCGGTGCACGAAGCGCGATCGCTCAGGCGGCGCCCTTGCCCGCGCGGCGCGGCAAGCCCAGCGCCGCGACGAGGAGCGCCAGGGCAAGTGCGCCGGTGGCCGCATCGCCCCAGCGGACATAGGGTGTCGTGCCCTTCCGACCCGCGATCTCGACCTCGAGGATGCCGCGCGTGAACCAGGGCAGCCGAGCGAGCTCGCGGCCGTCGTGGCCGATCGCCGACGTGATGCCGGTGTTGGTCGCGCGCAGCAGCGGACGGCCGGTCTCCAGCGCGCGCATCGCCGCGATCTGGTTGTGCTGCTCGGCGGCGAGCGAGCGGCCGTACCACGCGTCGTTGGTGACGTTGACGAGCAGCGTCGCGTCGCGGGCCTGCCGCCTTATCTCGGCGCCGAACGCGTCCTCGTAGCAGATGTTGACGGCGACCTTCTGGCTCGCCACGGCGAACGGCGGCGGATCGGTGTCGCCGGGGGTCTGGCTCGCAATGGGAATCGCGAGCACCCTGCGCAGGAACCAGCCCACGACGGGCTCGAGCGGGATCGTCTCGCCGAAGGGGACGAGGTGGCGCTTGCGATAGAGCTGCGGGGGGGCCGCGCCCGCGCTGACGACGCTGTTGTAGTAGCGCGGCTCGCCGCCCGGCTCGAGCGGCGCTTCGATGGTGAACATCCCCACGAGCGCGTCGCCGTCGCGCGCGGCCGCAATGCGTTGCAGGTGCAGCAGGACGGCTTCCGGCACCTCGTCCGCGAACACCGGAAATGCGCTCTCGGGAAGCACGACCAGCCGCCCGCGGCTCGCGTCGACCTGCCGCATGTACAGCTCGAATGTCGCCGGCAGGAAGTCCGGATCGAATTTCAGCTCCTGCAGGACGTTGCCCTGCACGAGCGACACGGCGACCGGCGCGCCGGCCGCCGATGTCCACTCGACGCGCCCGAGCGCCGCCCCACCGGCCACGACGCCGGCCGCGACGGCGACGGCGGCCAGCAGCACGCGCCGCGCATGTGCCGCCTCGGCGATGGCGTCGACCGCCAGCGCGAGGGCCGCGGCCACGATCGCGGTGGCGAGCGAGACCAGGAAGACGCCGCCCACCGGCGCGTAGCCGGCGAGCGGGCTCACCGAACCCGCGGGCAGCGCGGCGTAGCCGAGGGACAGCCATGGAAAACCCGTGAAGACGACGCTTCGCGCCCACTCCGAAAGCGGCCATGCCGCGGCGGCGGCGAGAGCGCGCGCCGGCGAACCCGCGCTCGTCCACTTCACGGCCAGCCATCCCGCGGCGGCCGGGTAGAGCGCGAGGAAGGCGCAGAAGCCGGCGGTGGCGATCGCGGCCACGGGCAACGGCATGCCGCCGAAGGTGTTGAGCGCGATGAAGACCCACGACGCCCCGGCACAGAAGAGCCCGAGGCCGAACGCGTAGCCGAGCGCGGCTGCCGCGCGCGCCGATGCCCCGTCCTGCCAGAGCACGAAGAGCAGCGTCAGCGTGACCACCGGCAGCGCCGCGAGGCCGAACGGCGCAAACCCGAACACCGTTGCGGCGCCGGCGGCAAGCGCGAGCATGAGGCGCGCGCCGTCCGCCGTCTTCATCGGGAGGCTCCGGTGACCCGCGCCGGGGCGCCCTGCACGGTCAGCGCTCGCGTCGCGGCGTCGCCACGACGGCGGGGCCCGGCGTGCCGCCCGTCGCCCGCTCGACCTGAAGCGTGTACAGGCGGCGGCTGTCCGCGCGAACGACGCGGAAGCGGTAGTCGCCGACGATTGCCGTCTCGCCGCGCTTGGGCAGCCGGCCGAAAGCCTGCAGCACCAGACCGCCGACGGTGTCGAACTCATCGTCGGCGAAATCGGTGCCGAAGTGCGCGTTGAAATCGCCGATCTCCGTTTGCGCCTTCACGCGGTGGCCTCCGCCGGTCTCGGCGATGATGTTGTCCTCGCTCTCGTCGAAATCGTATTCGTCCTCGATGTCGCCGACGATCTGCTCCAGCACGTCCTCGATCGTGACGAGCCCGGACACGCCGCCGTACTCGTCGACGACGATGGCGATGTGGTTGCGGTTCGCGCGAAAGTCACGCAGCAGGACGTTCAGGCGCTTGGATTCGGGCACGAACACCGCCGGGCGCAGCGTGTCGCGCAGGTTGAAGCTCTCCGGCGTCCGGAAGAAATTGAGCAGCTCCTTCGCGAGCAGGATGCCGACGACGTCGTCCTTGTTCTCGCCGATGACCGGGAACCGCGAGTGCTTGGTCTCGAGCACCAGCGGCAGGAAATCGGCCGGGTCGTCGTCGATGGAGACGACATCCATCTGCGCGCGCGGGATCATGATGTCGCGCACCGACATTTCCGAGACCTGCAGCACGCCCTCGATCATCGACAGCGCGTCGGCGTCGAGCAGCTTGTGCTCGAACGCGCCGTGGAGGAGGTCGAGCAGCTCCTCGCGGTCCTCGGGCTCGCGGGTCAGGAACGCCGAAAGCCGCTCGAGCAGCGTCGGCTTGTCCGGTCGTTCGGCCCGGTCGTCGTTCATGGCGCGGCGTCGCTCAGGCGCCCACGCCATAGGGGTCGCGGACCCCCACCGCGGCCAGGACGGCCGTCTCGCGCGCTTCCATCGCGCGGGCGGCGCGCTCCGTGTCGTGATCGTAACCCTGCAGGTGCAGCATGCCGTGGACGACGAGGTGGGCGCAGTGGTCCGCGAGCGTCCTGCGCTGCTCCCGGGCTTCCTGCCGCAGCACCGGGGCGCACAGGACGACGTCGCCTTCGATCCGCGCCGCTTCATCGTACACGAACGCCAGCACGTTCGTGGCGTACTCCTTGCCGCGGTAGAGCGCATTCAACGTCTGCGCCTCGCGCCTGCCGACGAAGCGCAGCGTGACGGCCGCGTCGCGGTCGACGGCGGCGCGCGCCCAGCGGCGGAGCGTGGCCGGCGCGGGGAGCTTCGCGGGCGAGACCGCATACTGGACCGCGAGCGACAGGCGCGGCGCGGCACGTTGCATGCGCCCCGCCGTCCCCGGCGCCGCCCCGTGCGCCCGGACGCCCCTCGCCGCCGTGGCCGTGCCCGGCGCGCGCATTGGTGCACCCTTGGCGCTGCGCGCCTTCCCTCCGAGAGGGAGCAATTCGCGCTTGGGACGGCCCGGCGCGCGCATTGATGCACCCTTGGCGCTGCGCGCCTTCCCTCCGAGAGGGAGCAATTCGCGCTTGGGACGGCCCGGCGCGCTCATTGGTGCACCCTTGGCGCTGCGCGCCTTCCCTCCGAGAGGGAGCAATTCGCGCTTGGGACGGCCCGGCGCGCTCATGCGCCGGTTCCCTTCCTGCTCTCGATATCGCGCTCGTACGCGCTGATGATCTTCTGCACCAGCGGGTGCCGCACGACGTCGGCGCTCGTGAAGCGCGTGAAGGCGATGCCGCGCACGTCCGCGAGAATGCGATCGGCCTCCACGAGCCCGCTCTTCTGGCCGCGCGCGAGGTCGATCTGCGTCACATCGCCGGTGATGACGGACTTCGTGCCGAAGCCGATGCGCGTCAGGAACATCTTCATCTGCTCGGGCGTCGTGTTCTGCGCCTCGTCGAGGATGATGAACGAGTGGTTGAGCGTGCGGCCGCGCATGTACGCGAGCGGCGCGATCTCGATGGTGCCGCGCTCGAAGAGCTTGCCGGTCTTGTCGAAGCCCAGCAGGTCGTACAGCGCGTCGTAGAGGGGGCGCAGGTACGGATCGACCTTCTGCGCGAGGTCGCCGGGCAGGAAGCCGAGACGCTCGCCGGCCTCGACCGCGGGCCGGACGAGCACCAGCCGTTTGACGGCATCGCGCTCGAGCGCGTCGACTGCGCAGGCGACGGCGAGATAGGTCTTGCCGGTCCCGGCCGGGCCGATCCCGAAAGTGATGTCGTGTTCCCGGATGTGCTTCAGGTACAGCAGCTGGTTCGGCGTCCGGCCGTGCAGGTCGGCGCGCCGCGTGCGCAGGCGCAGCCCGTCCTCGTCGCCGGCCGCCGCCGGGACGACCCCGCCGGGCCGCTGCGTCGTGAGCTCGATCAGCCCCAGCTGGATGTCGTCGACGGACAGCGGCTTTTCGGCAAGCGCGTAGAAGCGGCGCAGGATTTCGGCGGCGAGCCGTGACTGCGCCGGCGCCCCGGTCAGCGTGAACGTCCCGCCGCGGTGCGCGATCGCCACGTCCAGCGCCGCCTCGATCTGGCGCAGGTTCGCGTCCAGCGGGCCGCACAGGTTCGCGAGCGCGCGGTTGTCGAGAGGCGTGAGCGCGATCTCCTGCTGCTCGCGTCGGTTGATCATTGCCTCGCCGCCTCCCTCTCGTGGCCTGCGCCCGGTCGTCCCGCGCCGGGCGCTCAGACGCCCTGCCGCACGATCGGCGCCTTCAGCGCCTCGTCGAGCATCGCGAGCGCCTCGGCCAGGTGCGCCCGCGCTTCCGGCGAATAGCCCTTCCGCGCCTTCGCGGCCGCAAGCTCGGCGCGCAGCGCGACCGCGTCGGCGCGCAGCAGCGCGCGGGCGTCGGTCGGCAGCGACGCGGAAGGCCGCAGGAGCGCCGCCGCCATCCGCGTCGCGTGCTCGCGCTGGAGGTTGCGCCGGAGCAGCGGAATGTCCCTACCGGATTTCAGTTCGCTCCAGATCGAGCGGCGCAGCGTCCCGTAGAGCTCGGACAGCTTGAGCCCCTGCGCCGGATCGTCCAGCTTCGCTTCGCTGTCCAAGAGCCGCTGCGCGACGCCCTCGCTGGTCAGGCGGCCGAGCACCTCGCGCTGGATGGCGAGCACCTGGCCCGGCAGCGAGTAATCGTATCCGCGCGGGATGTCCGCGACTCCGCCGTCGAAGTTGTCGTCGTTGCGTTCGAGATAGTCGACGGACAGCCGGCGCATGAACTCGGGCTTGAAGCGGAAGCTGTCCGCGGCGAACACGCCCGTCTCGAGCAGTTTGAGCGCGTCGCGCTGCTTCTGCGGCGGAACGGGCGTGAGCGGGGCGCGCGCCGACCCGGCGTGGTCACGCAGCACGGAAACCCCGCCGATGTACTTCGCGGCGATGGCGCTCGCGCTCTTCACCTGGTCCAGCCCGCGCGTGATGTTGCGCCGCAGGGATGCATACGACTCGCCTTCCTTCAGCGGCCGCACCTGCCACCGGTCCCACAGCTCGCGGGCGAGGGCGAGCCTTGCCGCTGCGAACTCGAGTGGGTCGTTGCCGAGGTCGCCCTGTGTCGCGTCCGGATCGAGGCCGGCGGCCGTTTCCTGATCCTGCGCGAACGCGAGCAGCGGCTCGGCGCTGCGGCCGGCGATCCGCTTCAACTCGTCCGCCTCGCGTTCGGGCGCGACCGGCCGGTAGCCGTATTCGATCGCCCAGTAATCGTAGGGCCCGAGCGTGACCATGTTGAACGCGCCCTGCGGTTCGCCGGCGAGCGCGATGTTGGCCGGGTTGTACTCCATGACCGATCCCGCGATGCCGTTGGCCTTCGTGAACTCGAGGTCGCCCAGCTGTGCGTGCGTGTAGACTGTCGAGGCGCGGAAATTGTGCTGGAGGCCGAGTGCGTGGCCGACCTCGTGCATGACCGTCTCCTTGAGGTCGGCGAGCACGAACGCTTCGGCCTCGGGACTGTCGGGCTCGATCAGCCCGCGCGCATCGAGCAGGTCGAGGGCGAAGCCGATTTCCTGCGCTCCAAATTCGGCGCGCAGACACACGAAGTCGGCGCGCGCGCCGAAGCCCGCCGGGGCGACCGGCGGAGGCACCATTTCGACGCGCAGGAACCGCCGGTTGCGGATGCGCACCGGGTCGATGCCGATCGCGGCGTTCAGGATCTCGCCGGTGCGCGGGTCGGCGAGCGACTGCGCGACACCGCCGAACTGCGGCCGCGCCGTCGTCATCCAGCGGATCGCCGTGTGCCGCGCGTCGAGCGTGTCCCAGTCGGCATCGTCGGGCTGGACCTTCGCCTCCAGCGCCCCCTTGATGCCGATCCTCTCGAACGCCTTGTTCCATTCGAGCACGCCCGCGATCACGGTCGGCCGGTAGCGCTCCGGGATGCTGCGGTCGAGCCAGAACACGACCGGCTCCTTCGCTTCCGACAAGGCGACGTCCGGGTCCTTCTTCTCGATTCGCCAGCGGCGGATGTAGGTGACGCGCGGCGTAAGGGTGTTCTCGTGGCTGAAATCGAAGCGCGTCGTCGTGAGGTAGCCCAGGCGATCGTCGGCGAGCCGCGGGCGCATCGGCGCTTCCGGCAATCGCGCGAAGTTGTAATAGATGCCGAGCAGCAGGCTGCGGACGTCGGGCACCGTCGCCGGCGTCGGCGTGAAGGGCGTGGCGCCCGGAACCGCCGGCGGCTGGATCACGCGCCCGAGCGCGTAGTTCGCGGAAACGTTGAAGCTCGTCTGCTCGGCCGTGACCCGCGCCAGCGTGATCGACGAGTTGCGCGCGTCGAACGCGTAGGGCTGGCGAAACGTCCGCTCGAGCCAGCCGTTGACGCCGGGAATGTCGGCGAGCAGCAGCGCGGTCGCCTCGACCAGCACCGACTTCCTTTCCGGATGCGGCTGCGACACGACGGGCGCGGAGGCGAGCAGGCTGTCGGCGAACGCCTCTTCGACCGCGCGTGCTTCCGCGGTCGAGGGCTTCGCGAAGTAGCGCAGGTTGCGTGCGACGAGCTGCACCTGCGGGCCCATCCTGCGGAACGAGACCACGTCGCTGTCCAGGCGCATGCCGCCGAACACGTACTTCTCGCCGAGGCCGCGGCTCAGGTTGACCGAAAAGAAATAGGGCTTGTCGAACTGCTCCAGGGCGATCTCCAGCCAGGTCTTGTCGTCTTTCTGCCAGACCCGGAGCAGGCCCGGCATCTCCTTGGCGTCCTTGATGACGTCGGCGAAGGGCCGTGGCTGCCCCGGTTGCGCGGCGGCCGCAGGGCTCGCGGGCGGGGATCCTGCCGGCGCAATCGCCGGCGCGCTCGTTCCGATGTTAGCGCTTACTCCGGCGGCGGCGACCGTGGCCGCGCCCGCCGCGGCCGGCGATTTCACCGGCACGGGCTCGCCGGCGGGCGCCGTCGCACAGCCGGAAAGGGCGAGCGCAGCCGCGGCAACGGCCAGCGCCCAGCCGCGCGGCGGGCGGGAGGGAAGCGACGGTGGAACGCGGCGGGTGCGCATGGGAAGGCCCGGAAGCGGTTGCTGGCGGTCGGCACCGCACGCGGCGGGCGCGCGGCACGGCCGCAACATTCATGTCTGGCTAGGCGATGGCGAGCTCGCCGCGCAGCGAGTGCGGAAGCGCGGCCGTGATCGTGACGTCGACATAGGTGCCGATCCGGCCCGCGGCACCGGCGAAGTTCACGACGCGGTTGTTCTCCGTGCGTGCCTGCAGCTCGTCCGCGTCCTTCACGGAGCGCCCCGTGACCAGCGCGCGCTGGCGGGTCCCGAGCATCGCGGCGCTGTGGGCCTGGTACTGCGCGTCGAGTCGCGCGTTCAGCGCTTCGAGGCGCGCCTGCTGCACGTCCGCCGGCACCTGGTCGGCAAGCGCCGCCGCCGGTGTTCCCGGGCGGGGGCTGTACGCGAAGTTGAAGGCGCCGTCGAAGTCGACGTCCTCGACGAGCTTCATCGTCTGCGCGAAATCAGCGTCGGTTTCGCCGGGAAAGCCGACGATGAAATCGGATGTCAGCGAGATGCCCGGCCGCTCGACGCGTAGCCTCCGGACGATCGACTTGTACTCGAGCGCCGAATAGCCGCGCTTCATCGCCGCCAGCACGCGGTCCGAGCCCGACTGCACCGGCAGGTGGAGGTGGGAGACGAGCTTGTCGATACTGCCGTAGGCGGCAATCAGCCTCGGCGTCATCTCCTTCGGGTGCGACGTCGTGTAGCGGATGCGCGCAATGCCGGGAATCTCGGCGACGTATTCGAGCAGCGCGGCGAAGTCGGCGATCTCCCCGGTTTCGCCCATCGGCCCGCGATACGCGTTGACGTTCTGCCCGAGCAGCGTGACCTCGGCCACACCCTGGTCGGCGAGATCGGCCACTTCGGTCAGGACGTCGTCGAAGGGCCGCGAGACCTCGTCGCCGCGCGTGTACGGGACGACGCAGAACGTGCAGTACTTGCTGCAGCCCTCCATGATGGACACGAAGGCATGGGAGCCTTCGACACGCGGCGGCGGCAGGTGGTCGAACTTCTCGATGGCCGGAAAGGACACGTCGACCTGCGGCCTGCCCGTCGCGCGGCGCTCGCGGATTAGCGCCGGGAGCCGGTGCAGCGTCTGCGGGCCGAAGACGACGTCGACGTAGGGTGCGCGGCCGACGATTCCCGCGCCCTCCTGGCTGGCGACGCAGCCGCCGACGCCGATGATGAGTCCCGGTTTGTCCGCCTTCAGCGCGCGAACGCGGCCCAGGTCGTGGAAGACGCGCTCCTGCGCCTTCTCGCGCACCGAGCACGTGTTGAAGAGAATGACGTCGGCATCCTCGGGGCGGTCGGTGAGCGTGAGTCCGTCGGATGCGCCGAGTACGTCGGCCATCTTGTCCGAATCGTAATCGTTCATCTGACAGCCGAACGTGCGGATGTAGAGCTTTTGCGTCACGAAGCGGGCGCGCGATCGCGGAGCGCGGGTCCGGCGCCAAGTTGTTGAAAGGGCGCGAATTATAGCAGGCGGGCGCGGAACGTCGCACGGCCGGCGATCGGCGGCCGTGCCGACCGGTGCCGCCGGTCCGCGCGCGGGCGGTAGAATGCGCGCACGCAGGTGCCCGCCACGAATCCTTCGCGGCGGGTGAAACGGGAACGCGGTGCCGCGCGGATTCACTGCGCGCCAACCCGCGGCTGCCCCCGCAACGGTAGGCCAGTGCGGGCCGCCCCAAGAGGCCACTGTCGGAGCGCTCCCGGGGGAGCGCGCCGGCGGGAAGGCGGGCGGTCAAGACTGGCGAGCCCGGAGACCGGCCTGCGCCCGGTCCCGCTCGCGCTTCGCTGCGCGCCGGGGCCGGCGACGGAATGCGACGCGGCAGGCATTGCGGCGCGCATCGTCGGCCGGAGGCAGCGCGCGCGAGCCGTGTCGCCCTGCCCAGCTCTGCGGCCCGATGCGCACCGCTCGTCTCCTTAGCGCCGTGTCCGCAGGACGCCGTGCGGGGTCGCACGGTCAAAGCGAAGAGCTGCGATGGCGTACGCCTTCCCCCCTTTCCCCGCGGCCGCGCCGTTCGCCCTCGCGCTGGCCGTGGCGCCCTTTGCCGCGCACGCCCAGGGGACGGCGGCGCCAGGCACGGCATCGCTCGACCCCGTCTCGGTGACCGCAACGCGCGGCCTGCAGCCCGCGGCCGAACTGCTCGCCGACGTCACCGTCATCGGGGCGGATGAGATCGCGCGCGCCGGCGCGCAGAGTCTCGCCGAGTTGCTGCAGCGGCAGCCCGGCGTCGAGATCGTCCAGAACGGGGGACCGGGATCGGTGTCGGGCGCGCTGCTGCGCGGCGCGAACAGCGGGCAGACGCTGGTGCTGATCGACGGCGTGCGTGTGGCCTCCTCGTCGACGGGGGCGACGACGCTCGCCGCCATCCCGCTGGACCAGGTCGAGCGCATCGAGGTTCTGCGGGGCCCGGCGTCGAGCCTCTACGGTGCCGATGCGATCGGTGGCGTGATCCAGGTGTTCACGCGGCGCGGCACGCAGGACTTCTCGGGAAATGCGAGCGTGGGCTACGGCAGCTATGCGACGTCGAACCTCTCCGCCGGCGTTGCGGGCAGCGCCGGAGCGCTCCGGCTCTCGCTGCAGGCAGGCGCAACGAAGAGCGCCGGATTCAACGCCATCGTGAACCCGGCGAACTTCAGCTTCAACGACGACCGCGACGGCTATTCCAGTGCGAACGTGTCCGCGTTCGCGGCGCTCCCCTGGGCGGACGGGCAGGAGCTCACCGCGCAGTACTTCCGCAGCCGGCTCGACGCGCAGTTCGACGGCGGCCCGGGCTTCGACGACCGCACGATCACGACCGTCGAGACGTGGCAGGTCACGAGCC
>Ga0209048_10002667_pt1 | contig 17587 bp, 17 predicted proteins | sample FrelakmetCRP12CR_FD_187146 | JGI IMG/M metagenome (GOLD analysis project Ga0209048, IMG submission 187146) | Freshwater lake sediment microbial communities from the University of Notre Dame, USA, for methane emissions studies - CRP12 CR (SPAdes)... | ecosystem: Environmental > Aquatic >... | reverse complement strand
TGCTGGCGGCATCGACGGCCGAGATCGCCGCGGTGCGCGGCGTCGGCCGCGCGAAGTGCGCCGAGCTCGCGGCCGTCGTCGAGCTCGCGCGGCGGTCGCTCACCGAGGAGGCGCGCGCGTGCGATGCGCTCGCTTCGCCGCAGGCGGTCCGCGATTACCTGCGGCTCCTGCTCGCGGGGCGGCCGTACGAGGTGTTCGTCGGGCTCTTCCTCGACAGCCAGAACCGGCTGCTCGCTGCCGACGAGCTCTTTCGCGGCACGCTGGCGCAGACCAGCGTCTACCCGCGGGAGGTCGTCAAGGCGGCGCTCGCGCGGAACGCGGCGGCGATGATCTTCGCGCACAATCATCCGTCGGGGGTCGCCGAGCCGAGCCGCGCCGACGAGCTTCTCACCCAGGCGCTGAAGCAGGCGCTGGCGCTGGTCGATATCCGGACACTCGACCATTTCGTCGTGGCAGGCGGGCGGCTCACGTCGTTCGCGGAGCGGGGGTTGCTCTGAACGGGGCACGCCGCCAGGCGGCGCGGTCGCATCCGGCTGGAGGCCGCCCGGCGGCAGATGCGCGGCGGGCTAAGCGGTTGAATGCGGGCCGGAATTCCGGCTATAATGCAAGACTTTGTCAGAAGCGCACTCGCAAGCGGGTGCTGCGCGAACCCCGAAGGAGCGAGCGATGGCTCGAGTCTGTCAGATCACCGGCAAGGCCCCGATGGTGGGGCACAACGTTTCGCACGCGAACAACAAGACCCGCCGGCGCTTCCTGCCCAACCTGCAGCGGCGCAATTTCTGGGTTGAAAGCGAGAACCGCTGGATCAAGCTGCGGCTCACCAATGCCGCGCTGCGGACCATCGACAAGAACGGCATCGACGCCGTGCTCGCCGACCTCCGGGCGCGCGGCGAACACATCTGACGCACTGACGGAGCCCGCCCATGCGCGAAAAGATCAAGCTCGAATCCTCGGCCGGGACCGGCCACTTCTACACGACGACGAAGAACAAGAAGCTGATGCCGGAGAAGATGGAGATCAAGAAGTTCGATCCCGTCGCCCGCAAGCACGTCGCGTACAAGGAAACGAAGCTCAAGTAACGTCGGGGTGCCGTGGGTCCGGCTTCGGCCGGACGCGGCATGGCGAGCGGTTGCCGGCCGCCTGAAGGCGGTCCCGCGCAGACGACTCTCCGCCGCATGCGCTGACCGTCGGGAAACCCGGCGAGAATGCGAAAGAAAAGCCCGCCAGTCGGCGGGCTTTTTGCTTGGATCCCCGCGTCCGTGGGGCCCCTGCTCCCAGGCTCGCGCCGCGGCCTCCTTGGTTCGTTGGCGCAATGTGATTGGTCGCGTGTCGGCCGTAAGCGTCGACTCGCCCCGGTCGCATCCCCACGTCGTGGGGCCCCTGCTCCCAGGCTCGCGCCGCTACGCGTAGCGCTTGAGCTGGATCGAGAACTGCGCGAGGGGCGCGATGCCCGAGGCCTCCGCGCGCCGGCACCAGTCCTGCAGCCGCGCGAGCAGCTGCTCGCTCGATTCGGTCGAGCGCTCCCACAGGGCATCCAACTCCTGGCGCATCGCGTAGATGGTGGACAGCGCGTTGCTCTTCTCCATCGCCCTGGCAAGCGTCGCGCGCTCGCGCTCGCGCAGCGGGGTGACGGCGTCGCCGGACAGCCAGCCCTTCAGCCGGCGCATGCTGGGAATGTCGCCGAACTCGCTGCGGCCCGCGCGATCGCGCAGCCGGGCGAGCTCGCCGGCGCAGGTCACCTTGAGCGTCCGCGCATAGGCGGTGGCCACGGCGTAACGGTTCGCGATCACCGCGTGCAGCGTCGCGACATCCGGCACCGGCTTGCTCGAAGGCGCGACCCGCAGCTTCGGCGCGACCTTGCGCACCGCGGCGAGGCCAAGCGTCTCCAGGATGCGGATGTAGGCCCAGCCGAGGTCGAATTCGTACCAGCGCGACGAGAGCTTTGCGGAGGTGCCGTACGCGTGGTGATTGTTGTGCAGCTCCTCGCCGCCGATCAGGATGCCCCAGGGCACGATGTTGGTCGACGCGTCGGCCGACGCGAAATTGCGATAGCCCCAGTAGTGGCCGATGCCGTTGATGATGCCCGCGGCCATGATCGGAATCCACGCCATCTGGACGGCCCAGATCGTGAGCCCGGCGCCGCCGAACAGCATCACATTGATCATCAGCATCAGGCCGACGCCTTCCCACGAGAAGCGCGTGTAGAGGTTGCGCTCGATCCAGTCGTCCGGCGTGCCGCGGCCATACTTCTCGATGGTCTCCGCGTTCTTCGCTTCGGCGCGGTAGAGCTCGGTGCCGCGCCAGAACACGGTCCTGATGCCGCGCGTCTGCGGGCTGTGCGGATCATCGGGGGTCTCGACCCTCGCGTGATGCTTGCGGTGGATGGCAACCCACTCCTTGGTGACCATGCCGGTGGTAAGCCAGAGCCAGAAGCGGAAGAAATGGCTCGCGATCGGGTGAAGGTCCAGCGCCCGGTGCGCCTGCGCGCGGTGCAGGAAGATGGTGACGCAGGCGATCGTGACGTGCGTCACCGCCAGCGCGACCACGATGTAGCCCCACCACGGAAGCGGCATCAGGCCGTGCGCGGCGAAGGCGAGAAAATCGAGGGGCATCGGGAAATCCCTTGTGAAGCGGGGCTTGCGGCCCCGGGGTCCATTCGTCGTAAGTCGCGCGATTATACGCGCAGCGGTGCGTCAGGCCGGACCGGCCTTGGAAACCAATTGCAAAACAAGGGGTTGCCAGCACATGCCCAGGTGGCCGCGGGGGGTCAGCCGGTGAGGCCCGGCGGGCCCGATTCGACAATGCCGGCGGACACGGGATTCGTGGGGGCGATGACGCGCAGCTCGCGCTGGGGATAGGGAATCCTGATGCCGTTGGCCCGGAAAGTCCGCAGGATCGACTGGTTCAGTGCGCTCCTGATATTGAGCTGGCCGTTCTCCGGGTCGTTGATCCATACGCCGAGCTCGAGCTCGATCCCGCTGTCGGCGAAGCGGACGAGGTAACCCATCGGCTCGTTGGGGGCGCCGAGGACGCGCGGCTCCGCGCGCGCCGCCGCTTCCATCAGCTTCAGCGCCAGCGGGACGTCGCTGTCGTAGCTCACCTGCACGGGCACGGCCAGGCGGATTTCCCGGCTCGAATACGAATGGTTGAGCACCGTCGTCGTGACGAGCGCTTCGTTCGGGACGATCGCATCGACGCCGTCGGCCCCGCGAATCACCACATAGCGCGCGGTGACCTTGGCGACGACGCCGAAGCGGTTGTCCACGGTGATGTGGTCGCCCAGCCGGATCGAGCGGTCGAGCAGGATCGTGAAGCCCGCGATGTAGTTGCTCGCGAGCTTCTGCAGGCCGAGACCGATGCCGACGCCGAGCGCCCCGCCGAACACGGTGAGCAGGGTCAGGTCGAACCCGATCGCCCGCAGCGAGATCAGCACGCCGACGACGAGCAGCGCCGCGCGCAGGACCTTGCTCACGACGGCGCGCACGCTGCTGTCGAGATTCGCCGCGTGCTTGAGCCGCTGCTCGACGAGCCCGGACAGCCAGAGCGAAGCGGCGATGGTCAGGATCACCACCATCGCGCCCTTCAGCAGCTCGAGCACCGACACGTCCGCGCTGCCGATGGGTATCGCCATCGCGTCGAGCTCGGCCCACAGCTCGGGCAACACGCCGACGAAATGGAGCAGCACGGCGAGCCAGATCGTGAAGCCGATCACGCGCTCGGACATGGGCAGCCACGCCGGCGTCCCGAAGAGCTCGCGCATCGCGTAGACGAGGAGTCGGATCAGCCCCAGCGCGATCGCGAGCGGAATCGCGATCGGAAGTATGAACGGCGTCCGCCAATGGCGGAACACAGCGGCGGCGATGAGCAGCAACCCGAGCGTGACCAGAGGCATCACGAGCCGGTTGACGCCGCCGACACCCACCCGGACGAAGCCGGCTTCCGACCGCGACTGCAGGCGAACGCGGCGATCGAGCAGCCAGCCGGCGGCGAAGCAGCCGGCCACGACGGCGAGCTCGATCCACCCTCCCTTCGACGCGAGCGCGGCTTCCATCCGGCTGAGGTCGATCGGAGCGATCATCGCCAAAGTCTACCCGAATTCGCAGCTGCGGCTCGCGCCTCGGACCGGCGCGCACGGGCGCCGCGTCACCGCGCGGGCCGCGGGCTTCTCCCGGCAGGCACGCCGTCCCCGGACCAGCGCTGCGCCTTCGCCTGCAGGCGCCTGAAGTAGGCACGGTACGCGCGTGCGACATCGGGATTGTCGCGGAAGACCACGACGTTCTCGGCGTTCTTCCTCTGCGCGGCGAGCGTGAAGTTGTAGCTGCCGGTGATCGTCGTCGCGTGCACGCCGTCGGCATCGATGACGACGACCTTGTTGTGCGCGGCCCCGAAGTTGCCGTCGAGCCACACGGGAATGCCCTCGTGGGCAAGGACCGGCACCGCGCTCTGCGGAAGCTCGAGGGCTTGCCCGCGGTCGGCGATCACTTCGACCCGGACGCCGCGCAGGTGGGCGGCGGCGAGCGCGTGCGCGATCTTCGGGTGCGTGAACGCGTACGCGAGCACCAGCACTTCACGCTCCGCCGCGGCGATGGCCGCGACGATCGTCGCGTCCACCGCGTCGCCGGGAGTGAACGCCAGCTCGATCGTGCCGGCTGCCGCGAACGGTGTCTGCGCCGTGTGGGCCGGGATCGCCGCGAGCCACGCTGCGCAGCCGACGAACGCCGCGACCAGGGTGCGCAGCGTCACCGTCGGTCGCCGCACGTGGCCGGCGCGAGTCACGCCGATCGCGCTAAGACGGCAGCGAAGAAGCCGTCGCAGCCGTGCTTGTGCGGGAGCAGCTTCAGCGTGCCGCCGGTGTCGAGCGCGATGCCGGCGCGCGCGAGCTCGGCCGCCGCATCGACCGGCGCGAAGTCCGGATGGTCGGCGAGAAAGGCGTCGACGACCGCCTCGTTCTCGTCGGGGAGCACGCTGCACGTCGCATAGACGAGGCGGCCGCCGGGTTTCACGAGCGTCGCGGCCGAGGCGAGGATCACCCGCTGCTTCGCCGCGAGATCGGCGACTGCGGCTTCGGTCTGTCGCCACTTGAGGTCGGGATTGCGGCGCAGCGTTCCGAAGCCCGTGCACGGCGCGTCGACGAGCACGCGGTCGATCTTGCGGGCGAGACGCTTGATCTTCGTATCGCGCTCGTGCGCGAGGAGCTGCGGGTGCACGTTCGACAGCCCCGAGCGCGCGAGCCGCGGCTTGAGCCGCGCGAGGCGCTTGTCGTGGGTGTCGAATGCGTAGAGGCGCCCCTGCGAGCGCATCAGCGCGCCGAGCAGCAGCGTCTTGCCGCCGGCCCCCGCACAGAAATCCGCGACCATGTCGGAGCGCTTCGGTGCGACCAGATAGCCGACGAGCTGGCTGCCCTCGTCCTGCACCTCGAGCGCGCCGGCGGTGAACAGTGGATTGCGCGCGAGCGCCGGCCGGCCGGGAAGGCGCAGGCCGAGCGGCGAATACGGCGTCGGCTCGGAAGCGATGCCGGACGCGGCGAGCGCAGCGCGCGCGTCGTCGCGCGTCGTCTTCAGCGGATTGATGCGCACGTCGAGCGGCGCCGGCGACAGCCACGACCGGGCGAGGGCATCCCGCTCAGCGTCCGGGTACGCGGCGCCGAGCCTCGCCCACAGCCAGTCGGGGAGATCGGCGGCGACCGCCGGCGCCAGAGGCGTGGCCAGGCGTGACTTGAACGCGCGCAGCCAGACTCCGTCCGCGGGCGTGAGGGCATTCTCCATCTCGCGCACGCCGATGCCCATTTCACGCGCGGCCACCGCCAGCGCGAGATGCGCTGCGCTCGTTGTCCCTGCGAGCTCCTCGAGCGAGCGGCGCCGGCGGAGGTAGGCGAACACGCCGTCGGCGACGAACGCGCGGTCGTGCTGGCCCATCGCGGGGTGTCGCCGGAAGAATTCGTGCAGCAGCGCGTCGGCGGGCCGCTCGAGCGGCTGTACGTGTGCAATGGCTGCGGCGAGGCCCGCGAGCTGGTTCGCGCGCGGCGTCATTGCACCGCGATCGTCTCGTCGACGCGGATCGAATCGAGCACCGCCTCGAGCGTCGCCGCGAGAAGTCCGCGGAAGTTCGCCGTGACGCGTATCTTCACCGGCACGTAGTGCAGCGACGGCGCCAGCCAGAAGTACGCATCGCTCTTCCCGTCCTCGCTCCGGCGGTGCCACCGCTCCGTCGCGATCTCGCCCTGCGGCCACCGGATCGTCTCGGTGCCTTCGCGCGTGACCGTGTAATGGCCGACGCGGCGCGTGGTCGCGACATCGAGCTCCTGCGTGTCGCTGGCCGGCGGCTGGAAGTATGCCTGCCACATCAGCGCCAGCGGATCGAACGTCGGCATTGCGAGCGCCTGGGTCTTCTGCTCGTGCAGCGTCACGACGCCGGCTTCCCAGTCGAAAACGGCGGTCTCGCGCCGCTCCTTGCTGCCGCGCTCCACCGTGAACTCGAGCGGCTGCAGGCCGGCCGCGGTGATGAATCCCCGGCTTTCGAGCTTGCCCTGGCCGCGCACGAAGAGCGCGGCGAGCCCCTTGGCCTCGCCGATCGTCGTGATCCGGTATTCGTTCGCCGCGTGCTCGAAGCGGTACGCCGCCTCGCCGACCAGGAATCCCTGCGTGCCGAGAAACGCCTTGTAGACGAGGTCCACGCGCGGCGGAAGCATCTTCGGCGGCGGCTCGGGCGTGGACGCGGCGGGTTCGGCAGGTATGGCTTCGACCGGCGGTGCAGGACCCGTGGCGATGGCCTCGGCCGTCGGCGCGGACGCAGGCGCTTCCTGCGCGGCAGCGGCGACGGGCTCCTGCGGGACGACCGCGGACGGCGGCGCCGTGGCGCGCTGCGGCCTGGGGCGCGGCTTGGCGGCGGCCACCGGCACGGGCCTGGGCGGCGGCGGCAGCTCGGTGATCGTCGCCTGCAGCGGGGCCGTTTCGGGCATCGCCGGAACCTCCGCGGGCCAGAACGACACCGCGAGATGCACCGCGACCGAAAGCGCGAGCGCGACCAGCAGGCCCCGCCGTGGCGGCTCTGCGAGGAAGCGTGCGACCGTCGCGCGGACGGCGGAGGCGGACGAGGGTGCGTCGATGAGGAGCGGGTTCACGGGGGTTGCCGGCGCGCCGGCGACTCCTGGTTATGCCCCGGGCGAGGGCACTTCGAGCGTCGCGTCGGGCACGATCTCGCCCTTAACGCGCACCCGGTGTCCGGCGATGACGAGCCGGCCTTCGCAGAACGCGCGCACCGCGGCCGGCAGCAGCCGGTGCTCGACCTCCAGCACGCGCGCGGCGAGCGAATCCTCGTCGTCGCCGTCCCGTACCGGCACCGCGCCCTGGGCGATGATCGGGCCGTGGTCGAGCGCCGCGGTCACGAAATGCACGGTGCACCCGTGAATGCGCACGCCGTCGGTGAGCGCGCGGCGGTGCGTGTGGAGGCCCGGATACGACGGCAGCAGCGACGGGTGGATGTTCAGCATCCGGCCCTCGTAGCGGGCGACGATGGCCGGACCGAGGACGCGCATGAAACCGGCCAGCACGACGAGGTCCGGCTCGCTCGCGTCGATGGCATCGGCGAGCGCCGCGTCGAACGCGTGGCGCGCCTCGAAGGTCGTGTGGTCCACGACGGTCGTGGCGGCGCCGTGCCGCGCAGCGATGTCGAGCGCGGCGATGCCGGGACGGTTGCTGACGACGGCGGCGACCGTGCCGCCGAGGCGACCGGCACGCTGCGCGTCGAGGAGCGCCGCGAGATTCGATCCGCGGCCGGACGCCAGCACGGTGATGCGCGGCGCGCTGCCGCGCGATGTGCGGATCATCCGTCGACGACGGTCGTCGCGGGCGCGCCGGCCGCGCGCGGCGCCACTTCGCCGATCCGGAAGACGGTCTCGCCGGCGTCGGCGAGCGCCTGTTGCGCGCGCTCGGCCTCCTTAGCCGCCACCACGACCACCATGCCGATGCCGCAGTTGAACACGCGGTGCATCTCGGCGTCGGCGACGTTGCCCGCCTTCTGCAGCCAGTCGAAGATCGCCGGCCGCGGCCAGCGCCTGCGCTCCAGGCGGGCGGCGACCCCGTCCGGAAACATCCGATGCGTGTTCTCGAGCAATCCGCCGCCGGTGATGTGCGCCATGCCCTTGACGTCGACGACCTGCATCAGCGCCAGCACCGGCTTCACGTAGATCCGCGTCGGTTCGAGCAGCGTCTCGCCCAGCGTGCGCCCGCCGGCACCCCCGGGAACGGGCGCCGCGAGGTCGGCGCCGGAGACGTCGAGGATCCGGCGGATCAGCGAGTAGCCGTTGGAGTGCGGCCCGCTGGACGCGAGGCCGAGCAGGACGTCGCCGGCGCCGATCCGCGTTCCGTCGATCGCCTTCGCCTTCTCGACGACGCCTACTGCAAATCCCGCGAGGTCGTATTCCCCCGGGACGAAGGCGTTCGGGTGCTCGGCCGTTTCGCCGCCGATCAGCGCGCACCCGGCTTGCTCGCAGCCGAGCGCAATCCCCTTGATGACGTCGGCGGCGATCGCGACGTCGAGCCGCTCGCACACGTAGTAGTCGAGGAAGAACAGCGGCTCGGCGCCCTGGACCAGGATGTCGTTGACGCTCATCGCGACGAGGTCGATGCCGATCGTGTCGTGCCGATCGAGCGCGAAGGCGAGCTTGAGCTTGGTGCCGACGCCGTCGGTGCCCGACACGAGCACCGGTTCGCGGTAGCGCTTCGGCAACTCGACCAGCGCGCCGAACCCGCCGATGCCGGCCAGTACCTCGGGGCGCAGCGTCCGCTTCGCGTAGGGCTTGATCCGTTCGACCAGCGCGTCGCCGGCATCGATGTCGACGCCGGCATCGCGGTAGGAAAGCGGGGACGGCGGGGCAGGGACGGGCGGAGTCATCGGAGGTCGGGAAACGCGCGGCGCCGGGCGTCGACACGGGCCGGAAGCCGCGAGATTGAGGGAAGCGTCGGCGACGCGGTAAAGTGCGACGCTCGCCGGATTTTACCGGAATCGCAACGGCCCCGTCCGCCGTGGCGCCCATCGCGTCCCTCCGCCGCGCAGACCCCAAGTGACCGAACAGCTCGTCTTCGAACTCGCGGCGCCGGAGCCACCGTCTTTCGGCAGCTTTCTGCCCGGCCGCAACGCCGAGGCCGTTGCCGCGGTGCGGGCGATCGCGGCGGGCGACACGGCCGAAACCTGCCTCTTCCTCTGGGGCGCGCCCGGCGCCGGCAAGACGCACCTGCTGCGTGCGGCGACCGCGGCCGTGGACGCGCGCGGCGGGACGGCAACGTTCGTGGCCGACCCGGGGGAACTGCTCGCGCACGACGCAACGCTCCTCGCGGCCCAGGCCCTGGTCGCCGTCGACGCCATCGACCGGGCCAACCCGGAAGCACAGGCTCGCCTCTTCACCGTCTTCAACGGGCTCCGGGAACGGGGCGGGCATCTGCTGGTGGCGAGCGACATGCCGCCGGCGGCGACGGCGTTGCGCGACGACCTGCGGACCCGGGTCGGATGGGGGCTCGTCTACGAGCTCTTGCCGCTCGCCGACGCGGACAAGCCGGCGGCGCTCGCCGCCTACGCGCGGCAGCGCGGCTTTCGGCTCGCCGACGACGTCATTGCGTACCTGCTCGCGCACGGGCGCCGGGACATGGGAGCGCTGCTGGGGGCGCTGGCCGCGCTCGACCGGCATTCGCTTGCGACGAAGCGCCCGATCACGATCCCGCTGCTGCGGGACTGGCTCCAGCGCGACATCCGGCTCGATCGCTGACCGGATTTCGCGCATCTGCCCGCCGCCGGGCCCCGTCGCGCAGGGATGCGGCGGAGCGGCCATGCCGGCGCGTGCCCGACCCGATGGGCGTCGCGCAACGCCGATGTGCAGCAGCGATTGTCAACCACTGGCCGACGGGAGCCGTTAATTGCGCCAACACGGCGAATCCGTGTTGCCCATCCCAATGAGATCGAGGAAAAACGCATGACCAAGCTCCTGATGGCCCTTGTGGCGAGCACGTTTGTCCTGACGGCGTCCGCCCAGGCTCCTGCGGGCACGCCCGCGACGCCGACCAAGCCGGTTTCCGAGGCGGCAGCGCCGAAGGGCACCGCCGCGGCGTCCGCGCCGGCCTCTTCGCCGTCCGCATCTTCCAGCACGGCGAAAAAGAGCGACACGAAGAGCAGCAAGAAGACCAAGAAGAAGAACAAGAAGAAGCCGACCGAAGCCCAGAAGTCGGCTGAACCCCAGCCTGCCAAATAAGCGACAGGGCGCCATGGAGGTCCCCGATCGACGGGGATCCCGGGTTGCTCCGCGAGGCAGTATTTCTCATAATTCTTCAGTTTTATCAAGGCAGTACATAACTAGACGCAGCACCTGACCAGCACCCACCGAGCACCCGCTCACCACCATAGAGGAATCGAAGATGAACAAGCTTCTTACTGCACTGATTGCCGGCGCCTTTGCCGCTACCGCTGCCGCGCAGACTCCCGCGCCCGCGACCCCCCCGGCCAAGGCCCCCGCGGCCGCTCCGGCGGCTGCGCCCGCCGCCGCTCCGGCAATGGCCGCTCCGGCTGCCGCCCCCGCCATGGCGGCTCCGGCTGCGCCCGCCGCAGCGCCTGCCATGTCGCCGGCTGACGCCAAGAAGGCCGCTGCCGACAAGGCTGCTGCCGACAAGAAGGCCGCCGCCGACAAGAAGGCCGCCGACAAGAAGGCCGCCGCCGACAAGAAGGCCGCCGACAAGAAGGCCAAGGCGGACAAGGCGGCCGCCGACAAGCAGGCTGCCGCCGACAAGGCCGCTGCCGACAAGAAGGCCAAGGCGGACAAGGCCAGTGCCGACAAGGCGGCCGCCGACAAGGCTGCTGCGGACAAGAAGGCCGCTGCGGACAAGGCTGCCGCCGACAAGAAGGCGGCCGAACCCAAGAAGCAGTAACAGTAACGACCGAACGGGCCGGTCGCACGCCGGCCGCGCCCCGTTCGACCAAGGAAGGCAGGGTTTCATCCCTGCCTTTTTTGCTGTCCGGCCGCCAATCTGCCATCCTCCTCGCCGATGCGTGAAATCCAGCTGTCCCGACCTGCGGCCACCGTCGCGACGATCGTCGTCCGCGACGGCGCGTTCCTGCTCGTCGAGGAGGAAACGCGCGCGGGCGTCCGCCTCAACCAGCCCGCGGGCCACCTGGAAGCGGGTGAAACGCTGGTCGACGCGGCGGTGCGGGAGACGCTCGAGGAAACCGGCTATCGCGTCGCTCCCACCGCGCTCGTCGGGATCTACCGCTGGCAGGCGCCGGAGACGGGGGCGACCTTCCTGCGCTTCGCCTTCTCCGGCGAGGTCGTCGCGCACGATCCGCAGCGCGTGCTCGACGACGGAATCGTCCGTGCGCTGTGGCTCACCTACGACGAGCTGATCGTGCGCCAGGGGATCCACCGGAGTCCGCTCGTGCTGCGCTGCGTCGACGACTATCGCGCCGGCTTGCGGCGTCCGCTCGACCTCATTACCGAGATGTGATGGCGCGCAGGTCCCGCGTGATCGTCGGCATGTCCGGTGGCGTCGACTCGTCGGTCGCCGCGTGGCTGCTCAAGCAGCAGGGATTCGACGTCGTCGGCCTCTTCATGAAGAACTGGGAGGACGACGACACCGACGACTACTGCACGTCGCGCGCCGACCTCGTCGACGCGGCATCCGTTGCCGACGTCATCGGCATCGAGCTCGAGGCGGTCAACTTCGCCGCCGAGTACCGCGAGCGCGTGTTCGCGCACTTCCTGCGCGAGTACGCGGCCGGCCGCACGCCCAACCCGGACGTGCTCTGCAACAGCGAGATCAAGTTCCGCGCGTTCCTGGACCACGCACGGTCGCTCGGCGCAGATCACATCGCCACCGGCCACTACGCGCGAGTGCGCAGCGTCGGCGCGCGCGTCGAGCTCCTGAAGGCGCTCGATGCGACGAAGGACCAGAGCTATTTTCTGCACCAGCTGACGCAGGAGCAGCTCGCGCCCGTGCTGTTCCCGCTGGGCGGGATCGCGAAGCGCGAGGTGCGCGCGATCGCGAAGCGCGAGGGGATCCCGACGTGGGCGAAGAAGGACTCCACCGGCATCTGCTTCATCGGCGAGCGGCCGTTCCGCGATTTTCTCGCGAAGTACCTGCCGAAGTCGCCCGGGCCGATCGAATCGCTCGACGGCACGGTCGTCGGCCGCCATCACGGCCTCGCGTACTACACGCTGGGCCAGCGGCAGGGACTGGGTATCGGCGGGACGAAGGACGGTTCCGACCTGCCGTGGTTCGTTGCCGGAAAGAATCCGGCGCGCAATGCGCTCGTCGTCGTGCAGGGCCACGACCATCCGCGGCTCTACCGGCTGGCGGTCGATGCGCAGGAGCTGCACTGGATTGCGGGGATGGCGCCCGCGCAGCCGGCGCTCGCCCGACTCTCCGCGAAGACGCGCTACCGGATGCCCGACGCCGCGTGCAGCGTCGAGCTCCGCGACGGCGATCGCGCCCGCGCGGCGTTTGCCGCGCCGCAGTGGGCGCCGACGCCGGGGCAGTACCTCGTGCTGTACGACGGCGACGTCTGCCTGGGCGGCGGCGTGATCGACTCGCCGATCGAAGACACCGCTCAGCTTGGCGCCGTGGGTTCGGCTTCAGCCGGACATTCCTGCGCCGCCTGAAGGCGGCCCCACGAAGCGCCGCGGATCCCGCTTCAGCCGGACACCGAAAGCAGGCGACCCTAGAACGGAATGTCGTCGTCGAAATCGTCGGGTTTCGCCTTGGCGCCGCCGCCCGCCGGCTTCGCGGCACCGCCGCCGCCGCCACCCGCGCCACTCCCGCTCGAGCGGGAACCGCTGCCCCCGCCGCCGCTGAACTCGGTGTCGCCGCCGCTGCCGCCCTCTCGACTGCCGAGCAACTGCATGCGGTCGCCGACGATCTCCGTCGAGTACTTCTCGACGCCTTCCTTGTCCGTGTACTTGCGCGTCTGCAGCCGGCCTTCGATGTACACCGAGCGGCCCTTCTTCAGGTACTCGCCGGCGACCTCGGCCTGCCGCCCGAACAGCACGACCGTGTGCCATTCGGTCTTTTCCTGCTTCTCGCCGGACTTGTCCTTCCACGTTTCGGTCGTGGCGATGCGCAGGTTCGTGACGGCGTCGCCGCCCGTCGTGTAGCGCGTCTCCGGATCGCGGCCGAGGTTGCCGATCAGGATCACTTTGTTCACCGAGGCCATCTCACGTTTCTCCCATCGAGTAGTTGCTCTGATTGTAAGCCGGCGGGGCCGCCATCGTCGCGCTGACGGCCAGCCACAGCGCGGTGAGCACGAGGCAGAACCCGAACACGGCGAACGCGCCGTGCCACTGCGAAAGCCAGCCGCCCGCGGCGGCGCCCACGAACGTGCCGAAGAACTGCACGCTCGAGTACACGCCGACCGCCGTGCCCTTGAGCGCCGCCGGCGCGAACTTGGAGACGAGCGACGGCAGCGTCGCCTCGAGCAGGTTGAACGCGGTGAAGAACACGACGAGCGCTGCGACCGTCAGCGCCAGCGACGCGCCCGCGACGGCGAGCAGCGCCTGCCCGACGAACAGCAGGGCCACCGCGCCGACGAAGACCGGCTTGCCGCGGCCCGGATGGTCCGCCTGCCGGAGCGCCGGCCACATCAGCACGACCGACGCCACGAGCACGGGCAGGTAGACGAGCCAGTGCTGCGCCGGGGCGACGCCGTTGTCGCGCAGCATGAACGGCACCTGCACGAACAGCGCCATCAGCGCGGCGTGCAGCGCGAAGATGCCGTAGTTGAGCCGCAGGAGCTCGCGGTCGGACAGCACGCGCTTCCATTGCGTCGCAGTGTCGTGCCGCGGTGGCGTCGCCTCGGGGTTCGGCACCGCGCGCTGCAGCAGCGCGATCGCGGACAGCGCGAGCACGCCCGTCAGCGCGAAGACGCCCGGGACGCCGATCACCGCGGTCAGCGCCGGCCCGAGCACAAGCGAGAGGGCGAACGTCGCGCCGATCGTCATGCCGATCGCCGCCATCGCGCGCGTGCGCACCGCGTCGCGCGTGAGGTCCGCGGCGAGCGCGATGACGGCGGCGGAGATCGCGCCCGCGCCCTGCACCGTGCGGCCGACGATCGTCCACAGGATCGTCGGCGCCCATGCGGCGATGAAGCTGCCGAGCGCGAAGACGACGAGCCCGGCGACGATCACCGGCTTCCTGCCCCAGCGGTCGGACGCCCACCCGAACGGGATCTGCAGTACCGCCTGCGTCAGCCCGTACGCGCCCAGCGCAAGACCGACCAGCGCATGGTCGCGGCCGCCGGGGAGCGTCTCCGCATACAGCGCGAGCACGGGCAGCACGATGAACATGCCGAGCATCCGCAGCCCGAAGATGCCCGCGAGGCCGACCGTGGCGCGGCGCTCGGCGGGGGTCATCGGCGGCACGGGTGGGCGTGCGGAGCGCTCTTCGGCGGGGAGCTCGCGGTCTTGCGGCATGGAGGAAGCGAAGCGACGAAGCGGTGACGAAGGGGCGAAGAGCGGTCGGCTGGGCGGAGCGGGAAGGCCGGCGCGCGTCGCGCTTTCCTGCGACTCGTAAGCGCATGCGGAATGGCGGTATAGTAACAGGTTGCCCCTTCGCCCGGCATGCGCCGGATGGCCTAAGACGACCAGCATGGAATACATCCGCATCCGCGGTGCGCGCACGCACAATCTCAAGAACATCAGCCTCGATCTTCCGCGTCACCGGCTGATCGTCGTCACCGGGCTGTCCGGCTCGGGAAAGAGCTCGCTCGCCTTCGACACGCTGTACGCGGAAGGGCAGCGGCGCTACGTCGAGTCGCTGTCCGCCTACGCGCGGCAGTTCCTGCAGCTGATGGAGAAGCCGGACGTCGACCTGATCGAGGGGCTGTCGCCGGCGATCTCGATCGAGCAGAAGGCGACGTCGCACAACCCGCGCTCGACGGTGGGGACGGTCACCGAGATCCACGACTACCTGCGGCTCCTGTACGCGCGCGTCGGCGACCCGTACTGCCCGGACCACCCCGAGCAGAAGCTCGCCGCGATGACGATCTCGCAGATGGTCGACGCGACGCTCGGCTTTCCCGAGGAAACGAAGCTCATGATCCTCGCGCCGGTCGTCGTCAACCGGAAGGGCGAGCAGCTCGAGCTTTTCGTCGAGCTCCGCGCGAAGGGCTTCGTCCGCGTGCGCGTCGACGGCGCCGTGCACGAGATCGACGCGGTGCCGCGGCTCGCGAAGAACACCAAGCACACGATCGAGGTCGTCGTCGACCGGCTCCGCGTGCGCGCGGACCTGAAGCAGCGGCTCGCCGAGTCGTTCGAGACGGCGCTGCGCAACGGCGACGGCCGGGCAATCGTCGTCGAGATGGACAACGAAAACGCCGCGGCCGCGGAGCACCTCTACTCGGCGAAATTCGCCTGCCCCGTGTGCAGCTACGCGCTCGCCGAGCTCGAGCCCCGGCTCTTCTCGTTCAACAACCCGATGGGCGCGTGCCCGCGGTGCGACGGTCTCGGCTCGATCAGCTTCTTCGATCCCAAGCGCGTCGTCGCCTTCCCGCAGCTCTCGCTCGCCTCCGGCGCGATCAAGGGGTGGGACCGGCGCAACCAGTTCTACTACCAGATGCTCGGCAGCCTCGCGAAGCACGTCGGCTTCGATCTGGAGCGGCCGTTCACGCGGCTGCCCGAACGCGTGCAGCAGGTGATCCTGTTCGGCAGCGGCGACGAGAAGATTCCGTTCGCGTATCTGTCGGACCGCGGCAAGCCGTCGGTGCGCGAGCACGCGTTCGAGGGGATCATCCCGAACCTCGAGCGCCGCTACCGCGAGACGGACTCGGTGATGGTGCGCGAGGAGCTCGCGAAGTACCTGAACTCGAAGCCCTGCCCGGAGTGCGACGGCACGCGGCTGCGGCGCGAGGCGCGGAACGTCAAGGTCGGGCAGGGTGCGCTCGCGCGCGCGATCTACGAGATCTCGGCGCTGCCGCTCAAGGAAGCCGCTGCCTACTTCGACGGCCTGGCGCTCGACGGCCACAAGCGCGCGATCGCCGACCGGATCGTCAAGGAGATCGTGAGCCGCCTCGCGTTCCTCAACAACGTCGGTCTCGACTACCTCGCGCTCGACCGGTCGGCCGAGACGCTCTCGGGCGGAGAGGCGCAGCGCATCCGCCTCGCGTCGCAGATCGGCTCGGGGCTGACCGGCGTGATGTACGTGCTCGACGAGCCGTCGATCGGGCTCCACCAGCGTGACAACGACCGGCTGCTCGCGACGCTCAAGCACCTGCGCGATCTCGGCAACAGCGTGATCGTCGTCGAGCACGATCACGACGCGATCCAGGCCGCCGACTACATCGTCGACATGGGCCCCGGCGCGGGCGAGCACGGCGGCCAGGTGGTCGCGCAGGGAACGCCGGAGGAGATCCGGCTCGCGACGCACTCGCTGACCGGGCAGTACCTCGCCGGCCGCCGGCAGATCCCGATGCCGTCGCGCCGGCACCGCGTCGACCCGGGGCGCATGCTGACGATCGAGGGCGCGCGCGGCAACAACCTGCGGCGCGTCACGCTGCGCCTGCCGGTCGGCATCTTCGTCTGCATCACCGGCGTGTCCGGCTCCGGCAAGTCGACGCTGATCAACGACACCCTCTACCACGCGGTCGCGCGGCACCTCTACGGCAGCACGACGGAGCCGGCGCCCTACGACGAGATGCACGGCATCGAGTTCTTCGACAAGGTGATCAGCGTCGACCAGAGCCCGATCGGCCGGACGCCGCGGTCGAATCCGGCGACGTACACGGGGCTCTTCACGCCGATCCGCGAGCTCTTCGCGCAGGTGAAGGCGGCGCGCGAGCGCGGCTACGGACCCGGGCGGTTCTCGTTCAACGTCAAGGGCGGCCGGTGCGAGGCCTGCCAGGGCGACGGCCTGATCAAGGTCGAGATGCACTTCCTGCCCGACATCTACGTGCCCTGCGACGTCTGCCACGGCCAGCGGTACAACCGCGAGACGCTCGAGATCCAGTACAAGGGGAAGAACATCCACGAAGTGCTGTCGATGACGGTCGAGCAGGCGTTCCCGTTCTTCGAGCCGGTGCCCGCGGTCGCGCGCAAGCTGCAGACGCTGCTCGATGTCGGCCTGGGCTACATCACGCTCGGCCAGTCCGCGACCACGCTCTCCGGCGGCGAGGCGCAGCGCGTGAAGCTCGCGCTCGAGCTGTCCAAGCGCGACACCGGCCGCACGCTCTACATCCTCGACGAGCCGACGACCGGCCTGCACTTCCACGACATCGAGATGCTGCTGACGGTGCTGCACCGGCTGCGCGACCACGGCAATACGGTCGTCGTCATCGAGCACAACCTCGACGTCATCAAGACGGCCGACTGGATCATCGACCTCGGGCCCGAGGGCGGCGCGGGCGGCGGAACGATCCTGGCCGAGGGTCCGCCGGAGACCATCGCGGACACCGCGGCGAGCTACACCGGCCGCTATCTGAAGCCGGTCCTCGACGCGCACGCAGGGCGCCGGGGGAAGGGCGCGCGCGGGGCCGAACCGACGGCGACGCGCGGCGCGCGGCGCCGGAAAGCCGCCGGCGATCTTCTCGGATGAGCGCGGGGCAACAGGTTCTGATCCGCCGG
>Ga0209048_10002666_pt1 | contig 17587 bp, 20 predicted proteins | sample FrelakmetCRP12CR_FD_187146 | JGI IMG/M metagenome (GOLD analysis project Ga0209048, IMG submission 187146) | Freshwater lake sediment microbial communities from the University of Notre Dame, USA, for methane emissions studies - CRP12 CR (SPAdes)... | ecosystem: Environmental > Aquatic >... | reverse complement strand
TAAACCTTTTTTTGTTACATCATGCCGCCCATGCCGCCCATACCGCCCATGCCGCCCATATCGGGCATGCCGGGTGCACCTGATCCCTTTTCATCAGGGATCTCGGCAATCATAACCTCGGTGGTGAGCAGCAACCCTGCAACTGAAGCTGCGTTCTGCAGGGCCGAGCGTGCAACCTTCGTGGGGTCGATGATACCGGCCTTCACCAAGTCTTCATATTCCTCGGTCTCGGCATTGAATCCTACATTGCCTTTGAGGCCCTTCACCTTTTCCACCACAATGCCGCCTTCCATGCCTGCATTCACTGCGATCTGGCGAAGAGGCTCTTCAAGGGCCTTCTGAATGATCTTTACGCCGAACTGCTGTTCGCCGGGCAGATCAAGCTTGCCCAGCTTATCGATGCAGCGCAGCAGCGCCACGCCGCCGCCTGCGATAAAACCCTCTTCCACTGCTGCGCGGGTGGCATGGAGTGCGTCTTCTACACGGGCCTTCTTCTCTTTCATCTCAGGCTCGGTAGCAGCTCCCACCTTAATTACTGCAACACCGCCGGCAAGCTTGGCAAGCCTCTCCTGAAGTTTCTCGCGGTCATAATCAGATGACGTTTCTTCGATCTGGGCCTTGATCTGACTGATCCTTGCCTGGATCTGGGCCTTTTTGCCAGCACCCTCAACGATGGTGGAGTTATCTTTGTCAATAATGATCTTCTTGGCAGTTCCAAGGTCAGTCATGGTCACTGACTCGAGCTTTCTGCCAAGATCTTCGGACACAAGCTCACCGCCGGTAAGAATAGCGATATCTTCCAGCATGGCCTTGCGCCGGTCTCCGAAGCCTGGAGCCTTGACCGCGGCACACTTGAGCGTGCCCCTGAGCTTGTTTACCACAAGTGTGGCGAGCGCCTCGCCTTCGATGTCCTCAGAAATGATGAGCAGCGGCTTACCCTTCTTGGCGATCTGCTCCAGAACAGGGATAATATCCCTCATATTGCTGATCTTCTTATCGTAGATAAGTATTACCGGGGCCTCGAGCACCACTTCCATACGCTCTGCATCAGTAACGAAGTAGGGTGATAGGTAACCCCTGTCGAACTGCATGCCTTCCACCAGGTCAAGGGTGGTGTCCATGCTTTTGGCCTCTTCCACAGTGATGACGCCTTCTTTGCCGACCTTGTCCATTGCATCGGCAATCAGGGCGCCCACTTCATTGTCGCCATTGGCCGAGATGGTTCCGACCTGCTCGATCTCCTTCTTGTCCTCAACCTTTCTGCTCATCTTCTTGAGTTCTTCAACAACCGTTGAGGTAGCCTTGTCGATGCCGCGCTTAAGATCCATGGCATTCATTCCGCCAGCCAGATACTTCAGGCCTTCAGTATAGATGGCCTGGGCCAGGACGGTAGCCGTAGTGGTTCCATCGCCTGCTACATCGGAGGTCTTGGAGGCCACTTCCTTGACCATCTGAGCACCCATATTCTCAAACTTGTCCTTAAGTTCAATCTCCTTGGCCACACTCACGCCGTCTTTTGTGACAAGCGGTGCCCCAAAGGCCTTATCAAGGATTGCATTGCGGCCCTTGGGGCCGAGAGTAGCCTTGACTGCATTGGTGAGCTTGTTCACGCCACTTACTATTTTATTCCGTGCTTCCTGATTGTAGATTATCTCTTTGCCTGCCATTTCTTCTTCCTCCTTACCTACTGGATAATCCCGAGGATGTCTTCCTCTCTCATGATGAGCAGTTCCTCACCCTCGATCTTGATCTCGTTCCCTGCGTACTTAGAGAAGAGCACCCTGTCACCCTTTTTCACATCGAGGGGGATGACTTTCCCATCCTCGGTCTTCTTGCCACCACCAGCGGAGATGACCTCTCCCATCTGGGGTTTTTCTTTTGCCGTATCAGGGATGATAATTCCCCCTTTGGTCTTCTGTTCCTCTTCGATCCTCTTGACGAGAACCCTGTCGTGCAATGGCTTAATCTTCATTCCTTTCCTCCAAGGTCTAATTGTTAGCACTCACTATAACTGAGTGCTAATCTCGTAGCAAGGATTATAGGTAAGTTCAAGGCTCAAAATTACTTTATTCCATAAGCCCTTCATGATTTACAGATACTATAGGGGTAAATAATCCTTAGCCTAAAGATATCAGCAAATTGCTGCTTCTTTCCCTTAATTACTTACTCAATGATCTTAAACATGTACTCTGGCAAACGCTGATTTGACAAATAAGCACCCTGTGTGCAAGATGACCAGGTCCATTAATCAAAAAAGGGGAATATCAAAGATGAGCCTGCTATCGAAAAAGATGTTGTTCGGCATGTCTCTGATTATCTTATCTGTCCTTTTTTATCTCTTGGACTACCTCTTATTCAGGAATGCGAGGGATCTAATCTTCTATACCATCATGGACATAGCATTCATGTTCATCCAGGTGTTGCTCGTTACCATCATTATCCAGGAACTCCTCGATATAAGAGAAAAACAGGTGCGGATGCAAAAACTCAACACCGTTATTGGTGTCTTTTTCAGCGAGTTCGGGACCGATCTCCTTTCCTATTTTTCCGATCTCGACCGCAACTTGGGCACCATTAGGAATGATTTGCTTGTCTCTGCACAGTGGACTGATGATCAATTCTCCAAGGCTATGGAGCGGCTTGGCAGTTATATATATAAAGTGGAACCGGAAAAACTCGACCTTGAAAGACTCAAGCAATACCTCCTCGTGAAGAGGGATTTTCTGCTTATAATGATGGAAAACCCCAACCTCATGGAACACGAGCGCTTCACCGAGCTCCTCCTGTCGGTCTTCCATCTTGGGGAGGAGCTCAAGCTGAGAAAAACCATTGAGGACCTCCCCTGCGAAGACTGCGACCATATTGCAGTCGACATTAACCGTGCATATCAGATGCTGGTCAGGGAATGGATATCCTACATGAAACATCTCAAGGACAACTTCCCTTACCTTTTCTCACTCGCCATGCGCACAAACCCCTTTGACCAGGATGCATCGGTTATTGTGAGCTGAACTTCAGCCCCGATTCGCCATTAAATAAGGACCACTATAATTGAAATCCGAATCGATTCCTTACATCGATCTTGTGATTTGCACCTCAATTATGAAAAACAACAACATCAAGAGAATCAACGCCTTGATTACCCTTCTTATCCGTTACCGTGAACTCTACGGTGTAAGTAATACCATAATTAGAACCAGTCGCATTTATAAATTCAATATTCCCGGGATCTTTAACGTTAACATCTGGTGCAACATCATCAAAATTCCAATTATAGGTATAAGGTGGGTAGCCCCCTGATACATCCCCCTTAAAATTTATAAACTCTCCCTTTTTTATTGTTATATATGCCAATGGTTCCCCATTGGTTCCTGTTGAATTAATAATATCTTTAGTGACTATCTTGACCTTTAAAGGTTCTGCGGGTATCTCTTCACTGCCTTCTGCGCTAACATTATGTTTACCGGTTTTATGTCCCCCACAACCGACTAGGAGCATAATGATTGAGAGAACAAGCACTAATCGAAAGGCCCTTAAGAATTGGGTTGTCCCCATAGGTAATACCCCCTAATGAAATAATCCTTCATGGATGCCAGGTTTCTTTGATGCTATAGGGTTCCTCATCATCTCAGATGCATATCAAGCAAGATAGAGTAGCCCTTAAAATGTTATGCAACGTCAATGCCACAGAGCATCTAATGAGTTATCAACCAATTAGCAGGAAAGGCCTATATAACACGCCGGAATTATGTGTAAATCTATACCACTTAAAGGCAATTAATTTCTATTTACCTAGGCTGGTAAGCGATTATGAGGGCGCATTAAGCAGTTCGCTTACAACGCCACCCACAAATCAAGCAAGGGCAGGCACAAGGCCTTCTCCTATTATCTATATTAATCTAATGGTCGGGAAGCGGGGATTTGAACCCCGGACCCCAGCGTCCCGAACGCTGTGCTCTACCAGGCTGAGCCACTTCCCGAAACCAAGGTCTATCTATAGAAAAGAATCACTTTCGAAGTCAAGCACCTTTGCTCTTTATCGTTTCTTGTTTTCAAAGGTGATAAAGTCCTCGCGCATCACCCGATGATCCATCTGGCTCTTTACATTCAGGGGATACTCTCCATAGTTGAATGCCAATAGATCCTTGCCAAGCCTCTGCAACGGTATGGCAAACTCCAGCTTGAAGAAGAGCTCACTCTTGTCGCGACCGGCCTGCAGTGCATCGTTCCTGCCTCCGACACTTATAAACAGGGGCTTGATAGGCTGTAGCTGGAGCATCAGGGACATGCCGGCCATATCCTCCCTGTCCCTGCCTGCAAAGTAATAGAACCCCGGCCATAATGAGATAAAGGGGGCGTTTGGTATGGGGATGCCGAAGCTCAGATCGATTCCCGGCAGCGCCTCCTGGCCCTTCTTCTCATCAGATACCGGCAGGTAGAGGTTCATGTGTCCTGAAAAGTTTGAATGGTACACCTCAAGGCCGGTGCCGAATCTCTGGTGGGAATTGTTTGTGGTATAATCATAGAAAAGGTTGCAGCCCCCAACCACCAATCCATTCAGCATTGGCTGCCTGCCTCCAATCCCAATATCAAAACCGGGTTCTCCACCCTTTAAGGTGAGCATGGGCTGTGAGAACAAGGACATGGAATCGAGCTGTGCGAGCCACACAAATGCATCAGCGTAATAACAGGGGTTAGACTGGTTGGATACCTTCAAGCCACCCCCAGTCCAAATAAGATCAGGCTCAACCGCATAGAGCATTGACCCGGCCATGCAGAATAATATAGCAAAAATCAATTTCTTCATCTTAACACCTCCTCATTCAACGCTTGATTGCTCATAAAGCTTCATACACATTATGCATCAACTACCCCACATTGGTATAATACCAGCACAAATATCCTCCGGTTTCAAAATGGTCAAGGTCTCACTGTGGAGCATGCCCATATAATTGATCTGGCTCGTATCGAATGGCGGTATACTTACCCTCGGGCATATCCTGATATGAGGCGTGAACAGGTTATTGTCCTTGAGAAAATATATGGACATGTTCAGGCTGCTCATGTTGAGCGAAGCGATATACCTCATCACATTCAAGATACCACTCACCAGATCTTGCAGGAGATCTCCGTGGATTTCTTCCGGTGATCTCACGCCGCCTAGAACCCCGATAATATCAAAAACCCCCATGGGCGCAAAGGCCACAATCCATGAGATATTTTTTGTAAAGGCAATCACCCGCTCCCCTCTCTTCCTTTCCTCCTCAACGAAATCGAGCCAATAATTGCGCCCATGCATTTCCTGATACTGGGAAAGGCCATAAAGCGCGGAGGTATAATAGTTGGTGGGCGAACTCGTTGCAGCAATCTGGAGGTGGGGATGTATGATGGAGCCTCCAGCCAGAGGCATGTAATTCCAATTCACCGACTGGTAGATCATATCGGGTTGCCTGGCGTTTACATCTAAGAGATACTGGAAACAGCACTCGAACGCTTCTGTCATGATCTTGGATGTAAAGTCATTCAACCCCATATAATGTTCCCGGGTCATTATGGTGACCGCACCGTTCTCGTCATAAGGGAAGGCATTGGGAAAGCACAATGCATTCCCATGTGAATACCTTTCCCTGCTTGCCAGGTCGGGGTGGAATTTTGGTGTTACCTGCTCCATAATCTCCGGGCAGAACGGGCAGAACTGCCTGGAGCTCTCTATAAGGGCTGAGAGGTCTGACTTTTTGATTTCCCTGATGGGAAAATCCAGGATGCGACTTGAATGACCGGTAAGCGGATCGTACCTCACTTCGAAATATCGTTTGACCTCTGCATATCCCTGAGAAGGGTCCAAAAATCGTGATGTTTTTAATACTTTAACAAATTCCATTAGATATACCTTTACACTATGGCAGGCTGAGGGTCAAGGGCATTACCCCAGTGAACTTTAAGGGTTTTCTTCTCTGAAAGGTGATGTTTCCTTGATCAATAAGCCTTGTCCCGGTATAATTCCTTGTTATTGGAGCAATAAGATCAAAGGAAGTGGTGGTAGTGCTTTCATGAAAGATACCCTGATTGCAAGAAAGAACATGGTTGACGAACAGCTTGTAAGACGCGGCATAAAGGACCAGCGTGTGCTGAATGCCTTTCTGGAGGTGCCGCGGCATAAGTTTGTGGAGGAATATCTCAAATACAAGGCATATGATGACTATCCGCTGTCCATCGGCTACGGTCAGACTATATCCCAGCCCTACATGGTTGCACTCATGACCGAGGCTATCAATCCTCAACCTGCAGAAAGGATACTTGAGATCGGCACGGGCTCGGGGTACCAGGCTGCAATTCTCTCTCGCCTCTGCTCTGCGGTTTATACCATCGAGCGCATAAGCGCACTGGCGTCCCGTGCCAGAAAGGCCTTGGATGATCTGGGTTACTTCAATGTCCATATCCGCCTTGGCGATGGCACTACGGGACTGCCCCAGGATGAACCCTATGACGGGATCATTGTCACCGCAGGTGCCCCGTATGTACCTGAGTCCCTCATAGGACAGCTCAGAGAGAATGGCAGGCTCATCATCCCGGTTGGCGATGAGGGCATCCAGGACTTGAAACGCATCATCAGGACCAAGGATGGCGTCAAGGAGGAATCGCTTGGGGGCTGCAGGTTTGTTAAATTGATCGGGAAGAACGGTTGGCAGTCTTAACCCAGGATTTTGCAATTGAATGTACCCATAATAGCTGCATTCGCATTGGGTGGCCTTATGCATGAAACTCATAGCGACCATGGTATTGCTTTTTTAAATAGGTCCGTTCAAAAACTCAATCTCGCAGCCTTGAAGGCCCGATAAATTTAACGTTCCACAAAGGCTGCGAGATTGAGTTTTTGAACGGATCAGTTTTTTACTCTTCTTAAATGCAGAATCCGGCTTAAGTGCCAAGTGAACTGTAACCGGTAAACAGACCTTGCACTACAGCTTCACTGATCACTTTTACTTACGCATTTCCATCCCACGTACTGAAGTTTTTGAGGATCTTGAGCCCAGGGCGTCCGCTCTTTTCCGGGTGGAACTGTGTGGCAAAGACATTCCCCCGTGAAACGGCAGAAGCAAACGTGATCCCGTAGGACGTTTGAGCAACCACGTCTAGCATGTTGGCAGGATCTGGATAATAGGAATGCACAAAGTAAAACCATGCGTCACTTTCTATTCCATAAAAGAGGGGATGGTCTCTGGTCTTGACAATGGTGTTCCATCCCATGTGCGGTATCTTCTCACCCATATCAGGGAATTCTCTGACTGTGCCGGATATAATGCCAAGGCAGGCTGCAGCGTCCTCCTCACTGAAATCAAAGATAATCTGGGTTCCGAGGCAAATGCCCAGGAAAGGAGTGCCGCGCGCAATCACCTCGTTTATAATTTTGTCGATCTTGAGTTCGCGTATTGTCTCCATAGCCTTACCGGCTGCCCCAACCCCGGGGAAGATTACCCGTTCGGCATTCATGATTTCATAGGGGCCGGCAGTAATGGCACAGGAAATCCCCAGGTGCTTGAGTGCCCTCTCAACGGATCTCAGGTTTCCGGCTTTATAGTCTATAATGGCAATCATGGAAGTTACACACTACAATGCAATCCAGGCCCCGATATAGGCTATCACGAGCCCAACAAGCAGTGCAATAGAGCCGACCTTGGTTCTGGTTTCCGCATTCGTGAGCAGACCCAGATAGCCTGTGAACTTTTCCTGCTTTTCCTGCGATGAATTCAGCATGGGTGCAATCATGCGGATGGTGTCGAGGATCTTTGCAAAGGTGGTCTCTTTCACCAGCAACACAATGCAGCTTGCAATTATGACGATGTACCCGTTCAGCATCATAAAGGTTCCGAGGATAAACCCGGACACGCCGATCCTATGCTGGAGATTATCCGTGGGCATCTCAAGATGAATGGGCGCAACTAACTCTTCGTGATGACCCTCACCACACCCGAATATCATCATGGAACTGACTAACAAGACCAGGAGAAGACCGGTTTTAATCATCTTCACAAAAAGGCCTCCGAATTCAATTTGATACGCACTATACCTGTAGCTTTTATTTTGTGTCAACTCTCTTTAAAGTCAAATAGCCCTTTATGCCGAACTAGTACTAAGACCATACCTACAGGAGAGTGACCCGCGTGGGTGAATTTGACGACCTTATAGAGGAATTTGTAACCGAATCTAAAGAACATATCGCTGACATTGAGGATGATCTCATAAAAATCGAGGCCGACATGGAACATGTGGACCCCGAGGTTATTAACCGGGTGTTCAGGGCGGCCCATTCCATCAAGGGCAGCTCGAAGTTTCTGGACTTCAACAATATCGGTGACCTCGCACACAAGATGGAGGACGTACTCAACCTTATCCGCTCAGGGAAGCTGGTACCAACCAGCGATGTGGCCGGCCCCCTGCTTATGGCGGCTGACATGTTGAAAAATATGCTGGAAGACGTGACCTCCAGCAATGATATGGATATCTCAGAGCACCTTATATCGCTCCAGAATATCCTCATCACAGATGCTGCTGTTCAGAAGAAACCTCAGAAGCCGGAAAGGGCTAGCCGTTCGGACGATCCTCTTTCAATCTTCGACATCAACATGGATATCATCAAGACTAAACTCGCCTCGTTTCAAGTCTTTATCCTGACCATAGATACAGCAGGGGGCGATATGGACCATATCAGGTCCGAACTCAAGAATTTAGGTGAGGTTATTGCCCAGAAGACTACGGTGGACAATAAACTTGTAATGCTTTTTGCCACCATAATGGAGTCCGACATGCTCCCGCTTGCATTGGGTCTCAATAAGGATTCTTTCACCCAGGTGACGGAAGGAATGCTCAAACCAAAGGCCAGGCAGGCACCGCAACCTAAGTCTGAAGCCCAGGTGAAACCAGCGCCAAAACCAGTCCCGAAGGCCGCGAAACCAGCAAGTACGAAACCGATTGTCGTGAAAGAAACGCAAGATGATGAGCGTGAATACAGCACTGTATCTTATGATGAGCCTGTCGCCAAGCAGATGATCGACTCTCTCAAGAAAGATGTTCAGGCTGCCAAGGAGGAAGAAAATACCTCGTTTATCACCTTCACGCTCGACAGCGAACTCTATGCCGTGCCCATCCAGACTATCGAGGAGATAATCGGCCTGCAGGAGATAAGCCTGCTGCCCAATGTCCCGAATTTCATCAAGGGGGTCATTAATCTGCGTGGTGAGATTGTCCCCATCATGGACCTCAGACTCAAGTTCGGGCTCGAAGCCAAGGAATATACCCCTTTCACCGTGTTCCTCATTGTGAGGGTAGATGAACGGCTCATGGGTATGGTGGTGGACAATGTGGCCGATGTGCTCGTTATCGAGCCGACCAAGGTCCAGAAAAAGCCGGCATTCTCAGCCAAGATCTCTACTGATTTTATCAACGGTGTCTATAAGGACACCCAGGAAGACCTGGTGATACTGGTGGATGTTCCTTCCCTTATCAAGCCTGAGGAGTGGGATCTGGCCTATATCTGATTCTCTATCAGATCAATGTTTTTTAGGCATAATGAATGAGTAGATAAGTAGGCCCACCATACCACTTGAGATCCAGGTGTCTGCCATATTGAAGGTCGGCCACTGAAACCGCCCGATATGAAAGAGTAAGAAATCAACTACCTCACCCCATAAGAGCCTGTCGGTAAGGTTTCCCAGGGCACCGGCGATGATCAGGCTGAAGATAGCCTTGAGTATCCATGAATCCTCACTCATCCTCCAAAAAAGAATGAACATTGCACTGCATGCTATTATGGTGATGACTGCAAAAAACAGGGTCCGGTAGGACTCAGGAAGTCCCTGCAGCATGCCGAAGGCTGCCCCGGTGTTCCTGGCGTGGATAATATCGAAGAACCTGGGGATCACGGTGAATCCCGAGCCGATCTCCAAACGGGTGTAGATTAACCATTTGGTCCACTGGTCTATAAGATAACAGGGAAGAGCCAGGAGACACATCCATACTGCCATAGTCTTCATCTTCATTTCGCTTCCTATGCCTGTTCTTTTTTTAAGCTTAAGATAGTAAGATAGATTGTTTAATATAGACCTCACAAAGCACAAACAACCGTGGCATGCAAGATCAAAGAACTCAATCAAAAGCAAAAGTCAGGGCCTGATTCCATGATTCGAATTTGTAACCTGCCTTGAGGTATGCCTGTTTCATCCGACAAAGTCTTAAGAGCTCTTAAATGCATAATCATACAAGGGTATCAGTCCACAAAGGAGGTATGATTCATGAAGGTGATAAAGACAATGTTAAGCTGCATTTTTTCTGTTATCCTGATGTGCTTATTCATGAGCAGCATAGCTTTTGCAGAAAAAACACTGGTAGTTGCTGTCAATGCAAACTGCCCACCCATGCAGATCAAAGACGGGAAAGGGAACGTGAGCGGCTACGAGATCGACCTCTTGAAGGCCCTTGCTGCCGAGGCCGGTTTTAAAGTCAAGTTAGTGAATGTTTCATGGAGAAACATCTTTAATGAACTGGTTGCAGGCAAATACGATGCAATTATGGCCTCTGTAAGCATTACAGATGGGAGAAAGGAGAAATTTTCCTTTTCCGATCCCTATTTTACGGCCGAGCAGATCCTCCTTGTACCGAAGGCAAAGGCAAAGGCACAACTTCAGGGTAAGACAATGGCTGTCTTTAAATTAACAACAGGTGCTGAAGCGGTCAGGAGCACCCAAGGCTGCAACATTACATACTACACGGTAGATGAAACCGAACAAGCATTCAAGGACTTGTCAAAGGGCTTTGTTGACGGCATTCTCTGTGACTCGCCGCTGGCCTATAATTATGCCGCCAAATACAATGGCAAGTTCGCCCTTAAGGGTGATGCATGTGCGTTGGCAAAAAAATCAGCAAACGAGGATTATGGGATAGTAGTCAAGAAAGGCGACACCGAAACCCTTGACCTCATTAACAAAGGCCTCAAAGCGGTTAAAGAAAAAGGCATTGAAGCAAAAATCAAAGACAAGTGGTTCAAGGAGATCCTCCTTGCCTCCGGAGTAAAAACACAAGACTCCATACTGGCTTCCGAGATAATGACAGGCCCCCAGAATTCACCGGCATCTGCCAAATAGTCTCCTGGTTTAAGCAAGTTTTCAGTATCAAGGGCCTTCTCCTGCTGCCCCGGCCGGAGAAGGCCCTTTTCTCTATGTGCTCCTTAACCCCGGATTTTGCAATTGAATGTACCCATAAATACCCTATGCATATCAGGCGGCCTTAATCATACAGCTCATAATGACTAAGGTATTTTTTAAATAGGTCCGTTCAAATCCTTCATCTCGCAGCCTTGAAGGACCGAGAAAATTACCATTACACAAAGGCTGCGAGATGAAGGATTTGAACGGATCAGTTTTTTTACTCTTCTTAAACGCAAAATCCGGGTTAAAATACTTCCATCCAAAATTAATAAATTCTGGTAAGAGGATCGATAAGAAGTCTTATGAGAATTATATATCTGACAGATATCCATGGCGATTTTGAACGGGTGAAGAACCTGCTCTCAGAGACTGTTGCGCAGCTCTATATCCTATCCGGCGACATCATAGACATCCCCTTTTACAATATGGAGACCTCCATCAGGTATTATGAACTCCAGTCTTATTTCCACGGCCTGAGAATGAGCATGAAAGAGGAAGGCAAATTGCTGGAGGACTTTGTAGATCAACTGCTGGAGAGCCCGGATGTCACTGAAGAGATCGAGGAAAAGGGGACCAAGTACCAGCAATACACCATCCGGGCCCGCAGGGTGATGCAGCAGAAATATAAGGTCCTGAAGAACATCGTATCCATGAAGATAAAATCACGCGTATTGTGCCTGCCCGGGAATTATGACATGGACCTCAAATACACGGCGCTGCATGACAATGACCTGCATCTCCACTGGTACAAGCTGGATGACTTGCGCATATGCGGCTATGGCGGCGCCGAGGTCTGGACACCGGGCATCCCCGAGCGATACATTGTAAGGTACCAGGCAGGCATGAACACCTACGGGAAAAGAAACGGGAAGAAAAACGAGATGTACCCTTTTTTCCGGGTGGTAAAACCAGATATCATAGTAGCCCATCAGCCGGCCTACGGGGTGAACGACAATACAACGGCGGGCGGGGCCTTCGGTTCGCCTGTATTGCGTAGCTACTGCGATGATAAACCGGTCATGCTCTGCCTGACCGGTCATGCCCATGATTCCTGGGCGTGGCCTTCCATGAAGACACCCTCTATCTCAACCCCTCCAACTTCGGGGAGGTAACCGGACCTACGGGGGAGGTAGCTGAAGGAGGATTCTTCTACCAGATCGAGACCGAACATCTCAAGGTGAAGGGCATCATCTTTAAAAAATTCTACGATGGAAGAATTTTCGACATAGCCGATTACTACCCCGAAGGAAAAAAATGGATAGAGAAAATTATTGACCACGACCGCTACAATGCGCTGAAGAACAGAAAGAACTATGATATGAAGGATATTAAATACTCACATATTCCCCAGATACAGCTCTTCAAGGAAATCAAACAGTTCTTCAGGATGTTCCAGACCCCCGAGACCGAAGAGCGAGTCGACAAGCTTGAGGAGGTGGCACAGCTGCTGGAAGAGAAGATCCCGGGCGACATCGCCATGGATGTCATGGGCTCGGTGAACATGGGAACCTCACAGGCCGGATCCGATATCGACCTGGTTTTATATCTGAGATGCGGCCCTTCCTGCACCAAGGGCCACGATGAATGCGAGTTCTCTCAGAATGCTCAATCCATGATCAAGGAATACCTGGGCCATGAGTACGAACCCCATTTTCTGGATTGCATCGATCTGGACCAGGTGGAAAAGAGCATCGAGGAAAAGAACTTTGAAAGTGAATCCCTCCAGCGCTTCGTAGCTTACCGTTCCATCTGCCGCCCCATCAATTATCGCATCATCGCGCCAATCGAGGACATGCTCAATCAGGACATGATATTTAAGAAAGAGATTGAAGGAAGCATCCAGTCTTATATACAAATCTTCGCCAATACATCCGAGCATGTAAGGTCGCTCAAGAAGTATGAATCCCGGCTGAACGAACTCGGGATAAGGGTGCCCGAATCAGTCAAACGAACCATTAAGCAATATTTGCACGAAGGCTGACCAGAGGATTTACTTTTTCTCCCAATGGAGCTATAGGGATCTAATGTTCCTATCCATGACCCCCAAGACCAATAAAAACGGATCCTAGGACATTTACGATGAAAAACTATATTTATAAACTCGTCATATATAACGTAACAGACCTCTGCTATAATAACTGTCTGAATTACTTCCCTTCAGGGTCTCGAATCCTGGACGTAGGTATTGGCAATGGGATGATGCTCCGCAATTACCATGGACTGATCAAATCCAAGAACTTTTCAATCGTAGGCATCGACATCAACAAAGACTATCTCAGTCATTGCAGAAGTCTTATCAGAAATTGCCGGCTTGAAGACCACATCCGGATTTTTCACGAACCCGTAGAATACTACGAGCCTCCTGAGGAGGGTTATTATGATTATATCCTCTTCAGCATGAGCTTTATGCTTTTTAGCGATCAGGAACTGGTGCTCGACCGTGTAAGGAGTTGGCTGAAACCAGGAGGAAAAATACTCTTCTTCCAGACCATGTTCCACAATCGTTCATTGTTTATGGAGTTTATCAAGCCAAAACTCAAGTACGTCACCACCGTTGACTTCGGACGGGTGACCTATGATGACGGGTTCTTCGACCTGCTCAGAAAAAAGAAGTTGAACATTGACGAAGACAGACTCATCAAAAGAGAATGGTTCAAGGGCGAGTACCGGCTCATTATATCAAGTCCGGAAAACGGCAAGGCAGTGAAGAGTGAACTCAAGATTGCATCAAGGATGAAACCTGCCCTTCTGAACCTTCTCCCGTCCAGAAAGGCAGAAAGAAAATCAAACATCATCTGAGATAGACATGACCCCAGGGATCTTCAAAAGGTATGTCAGCTCACCCATTATTTCTCTGCTGAAGCAGGGTCTTACGCCACAGATACTGGCGATGAGCATGGCAAGCGGCATCATCATTGGAACCTTCCCCCTTGTGGGCACCACCACTGCCATTTGTACTATGGCGGCAATCCTGTTTCGCATGAATCTCCTTGTAACGCAGCTTGGTAACTGGCTGGTATACCCCATCCAGCTCTTGCTCATCGTACCCTTTATCATACTGGGCAAACACCTTTTCGGATCACCATCCACCCTTGACCCATCCCATATAGTAACCTTGCTTCAAACTGATCTCTGGACAACCCTTCGACTCTTCTCAAAAATGCTCCTGCACGCGGTCATTGCATGGATGCTTTGTGCGCCTTTTGCATTTGCAGCCATTTATATAGTGCTCAAAACCCTCTTCAAATTTCTCCATGCCCGTACGGTATAGGTCCTGCTTATGAAGCTAAAGGATCGGATTCTGCTCCATGTGTGCTGCGCACCCTGTTCTACTGCTGTAATTGAGAGGCTTCAGGAACAAGGCTATGATATAAAACTCTTCTTCAGCAACTCCAACATCCACCCTGCTGAAGAATTCAATAAAAGAATTGATGAAGCCCGTAAAATTGCCTTAATGCTGAACCTGGACCTTATTGAAGATGCATACGACCATGATGCATGGCTGGCTCACATAAGCGGCCTTGAAGACGAGCCCGAGCGAGGTAAGCGCTGCCTGAAGTGTTTCGCGTATAGCCTGGGTAAGACATGCATAATGGCACAAAAAATCGGTATACCGGGTTTTACTACCACGCTCACCGTGAGCCGGCACAAGTCATCCAGAGACATCTTTTCCATAGGGAACACACTGCCGGGTTTCCTGGCCATGGACTTTAAGAAGCACGATGGTTATACCCGCAGCATTGTTCTTACCAAACAGTTTGAGCTCTACCGCCAGGGGTATTGCGGGTGTGAGTTCAGTAAAAGAAGGGCAATATAAGTAAGGCGTTTGGAGGCAAACGCGTGGGTACCATCACCAATTAAGAATATTTAGTCCTTGCTAAAAAGTATCAGGTTGACAGCACTATTTTGATGGTTCTTATATATGAATTAGGTTGGAAATATTGGACAAAATATGAATTATCCATCCTCAGCCTATTCCTGGGATGTCTTATCCGATGATGTTGCTATAAAGCACATGGATAAATCATCATTCTTACACCATGGGACAGGCATCCCAAGAGAAATTGCTTCCTTCTTTGAATTGCCGGAAAATGGCCTCCTTGCCCCTAAGCCAATTCAATTAATGTTAGGCACTACTATCTATGAAGCTCATATTCACATGGATGCAGCGAATTCGAGGTATCGATTATTCTGGAAGACCGACTTCGCAGATCAACTTATAGAACGATTCCCATACATCTATAGAAAGCATGCCTTAAATGAAGAATATGATGATGAAAATCCAGTGATGCGTTTCGAGCGAATCCAACAAGATTTATATAGGATTGCTTTGATTGAATCCGCTACCTCTCATGAGGACATTGATCCGAAGACAATAGACTGGACAGACCAAGAACTTGAAGCTGCAATCTATGCCTATTTCACAATGCTGAACAAAGAGCTCAGGGCTAAGAAATATAACAAGGCTGAGGCAAATAGACAGCTACGCAGTTTTGAACTTATAAATAGAAGTAGAGGCTCTGTTGAATTCAGAATGCAAAACATCTCTTCGGTACTTCAGCAGTTGTGCCACCCGATAATTCAAGGATATCTTCCAAGGATGATTGTCGGTTCGGATGTCTCGGAGAGGATCAAGAAAATCATCTTTAACAGAAAATTTCTTAATGAGAGGGATTACTCCCCTACTGCTGATAAAAACGAACTAGACAAAAGAGTAGGATCTCTTCTTGGGAAAAAAATTATTGGAATACCAAAAGGACAACGAAATTCAAAGAAGCAACAATCATCTCAAACAGCTTATGAGAGCGATCCTCTGGTCAAAGCCTGGGTTCTGCAAAATGCAAATGGGACATGTGAATTATGCAAGAAACCAGGCCCATTTCGTAACAAGTTGGGGGAATGGTTTTTGGAAGAACACCATGTAGTTTCCCTTTCTGATGGTGGTTCAGATATTATTGAGAATACCGTGGCCTTATGCCCCAACTGTCACCGGAAGTGTCATTTGTCACCAGAAACAGATAAGGTTCAAAAGGAACTAAGAAATACAATAGAAAGAATTGAGTAGCATCATTCTCGTAAACGTAAACAGACCTTTAACCGAGGGTTCTTTTTAAAGATCACGTGTCATTCAGAACGCTTGCCTATACTGGATATCTACAACCATTATCTGCCAAGGCTGCTCACGGATCGGAATCAATAATCAGCTTAATCTCCCTCCTGATGCACTGATTCTCCGTTGAGGAATATCTGGGAACAACCCTACAAATCTTTTCTTTGAATCGATTTCAAATCGAGAAGGTTGATCTCAGTCTTTGGTTGGTATTTCTTAATCAGCTCGCCAATAGCCTCATTAACAAGAAGAGAGAGCTCTTTCCCCGTTAATGCAGAAAGTACCGTAAGAGCCTTTGCATGACGTTCCTCAATGTAATAGTTCCTTTTGATGAGCTTTGAGTGCTTATCACCATTCCTTAAACTTAGTGGTGGTCTTCCACGAGTAGCCATGATTATCATCCTTCCATACTTTTATTGATAATATTTAGAGTTGTTTAAATCTCATTAGATTCATTTTTTATAAACATATGATTCATGTCACCTCAGGTTATATCTTGAAACTTTCATTAACAGAACATTTACTTTCTTGTCATGAGAACTTATAATTATTTATGATCCGGTTTTAGATAATAGGCCGAGTATGAGAGGTGAGTAATGGCAGGAAAGATCTTCTATCGTGAGCGGACCAAGGCAAAGGACGGCGAGAAGAAGCCCAAATTCTTACTGGTGGCGGTGGCAGGATTGGACATGAAATTCCATGCCAAACACATTCGCAAGACCGAGCTTGAAAGGATCGCCAAGGAGCTCGGAGCTGAGCTTATCCTCCTGGAGCGTGATGAAGAAGGGAAGTACAGCACTGAAGATGTGGAGATAAAATAGCCTGTCTTGCTCCTCGAAGTACCACCAAAGAAAGGTGAATGCATGTCCCTGGTAAGAGAAAGAGATGGGAAACGCCTGCACATAAAGAGCAGGCTCATGGGCGAGAGTCTGGTAAGAAAATCGCTGTATAACGACATGGATATTCCTCCGCAGATCCGGTTATTCCCTGACGTGAATGTGGTGAAGATCGGCGGCCAGTCTATATGTGACCGCGGAATTAAAGCCCTGCCTGCCATAATCAAGGAAATCGCCTCAGTGAAGAAAAAGCACAAAATCCTGCTCACTACAGGCGGCGGTACGAGGAGCAGGCATATCTACACAATTGGTATTGAGCTGGGCATGCCCACAGGCATAATCGCCAAGTTCGCCAGCACCATATCCGAACAGAACGCCCTCCTCATTGCCACCCTACTGGCACAGTGGGACGGCATCCGCATCGACCAGGACGACATCCT
>Ga0209048_10002665_pt1 | contig 17596 bp, 15 predicted proteins | sample FrelakmetCRP12CR_FD_187146 | JGI IMG/M metagenome (GOLD analysis project Ga0209048, IMG submission 187146) | Freshwater lake sediment microbial communities from the University of Notre Dame, USA, for methane emissions studies - CRP12 CR (SPAdes)... | ecosystem: Environmental > Aquatic >... | reverse complement strand
TTGTTGCTGGTCAACGTGGCCTCCGATTTCGATATCGTGGTCAACGTCCGGGGCGGGGGGATAGAAGGGCAGGCCGGGGCAGTGAAACACGCCTTGAGCCGGGCCCTGGTGATCTTCAATCCGGAGTTGCGCGCCGTCCTGAAAAAGGCCGGCTTCCTGACCCGGGACTCCCGCATCAAAGAGCGGAAGAAATACGGTCTCCGGGGCGCCCGCCGCGGCTGCCAGTACTCGAAGCGCTAATGCATTGATTTTTTGAGGGGAGGGCCGGGGGAATTTTTTGTAAGGCATTCCGCCGCCCTCCCCCATAACGAATCCGTCCCTCTGAGCGTCAAACGGCCGGCTTGCCTTTTCAGGTTCACTGTTCCGGGTTGACAGTGCTTTCATCGCATTAAAGCCGCCTATACCCATCGGCGTTATTGCCGCCTCGGAGCCCCCGGTGAACATCACGTTCGCGTCTCCCCGCTGTATAAGCATGTACGCATCGGCCACCGCGTGCGATGAAGTAGCACAGGCGGAGGTGGTCGCATAGTTCGGACCCTTTGCATTGAACCTCATGGAAATGTAGCCTGCGGCAATATCGGCGATCATCATCGGCACGAAGAATGGACTGATGCGGTGGGGACCCCCTGTTTCATAAACCGTCTGCATCTGCTTATGCCATGTCCACATGCCGCCGATACCAGACCCGAATATGACACCGATCCGCTCCCGGTCTTCCTTCTCCAAATTGAGCCCTGAATCGCTCACCGCCATCTCAGCACAAGCCATAGCGTACTGTGTGAACAGATCCATCCGGTTGACCATCTTTTTCTCCATAAAGGCCAGCGGATCAAATCCTTTGACTTCACAAGCTATTTTCGTATCGTATTGACTGACATCGAAGCTTGTGACGTGTCCCGCTCCGCTTTTCCCTTTCAGAGAGTTCTCCCAGAATTCTTTGACACCAATCCCGATGGGAGTGACCGCCCCCATGCCGGTAACCACAACACGCCGTCTATTATTTTTCATTATTTCCATTGATACTCCACCCTTGTTCCCCTTACGATCCTACGGAATAATCGGAGAGCAACCGCAGGTTTTTCTTACTGGACTTTCGCCGACAAATACTTGACCGCGTCACCGACGGTTGAGATTTTTTCCGCGTCTTCATCCGGTATCTGGAGGTTGAAAGCCTTTTCAAATTCCATTACCAGTTCAACCGTGTCCAGAGAGTCCGCGCCCAGGTCGTTTGTAAAGGAGGCCTCGGGAGTCACCTGAGAAGCTTCGACTCCCAGTTTGTTCATTATGATATCCTTTACTTTTGATTCTATGTCTGCCATGTAGATTGCTCCTTATATTAGTTGGTATTCAATTGTTGTTTTCGTCTTTAACAATCAAACAAACGGCGGTCTACATCGCCATTCCGCCGTCCACCTGAATGACTTGCCCGGTTACATAACTAGATTCATCAGATGCAAAAAACAGCACTGCGCTTGCTACATCCTCGGCTTTTCCGAAGCGGTTCAGCGGTATGCCCGCCATGTAATTTTGCTTTACTTGCTCTGACAGCTTTTCCGTCATAGACGTTTCTATAAATCCGGGAGCTATTGCATTACACGTAATATTGCGCGATGCGAACTCTTTTGCAACAGATTTAGTGAGAGATATTACGCCACCTTTAGAGGCGGCATAGTTGGCCTGACCGGCATTGCCAATAATCCCCACCACTGAGGCAATGTTGATAATCCGTCCGCGCCTCTGTTTCATCATAACCGTGCAGACAGCCTTCGTCATCAGGAACGTTCCTTTCAGGTTGACTGAAAGGACAGAATCCCAGTCTTTTTCATCCATCCTGATCAGAAGATTGTCGCGGGTAATTCCGGCGTTATTGACAAGAATATCTATTGTCGGAAATATTTCCTGCGCTTTCTTGACAAGTTCTGCCACCTCCGAGGAATCGGAAACATTGCATTTAATCGCGGCCGCTTTCCGGCCGAGTGCTTCAATTTCCCCGGCTGTACTTATGATCCCATCCGCGTTCATGTCCGAGACAACCAGATCCGCACCCGCTTTCGCCAGAGTCAGGGCGATGGCCCTCCCTATCCCCTGGGCGCTACCAGTGACGATCGCAACCCTTTTATCAAGAATCCCCATCCTTACTGTCCTTCAGAAAGTTTTACTGCGTCCTCAAATTTATCCACCCCTTTTACACTTATGCTCTCATCTATCCTTTTAACCAGCCCCCTTAACACTTTACCAGGGCCGATCTCTATGAAGGAATCCGCCCCGTCTTTAATCATCCGGCGGACCGATTCTTCCCAGCGTACCGCCTTTGTTAGCTGCTCTTCCAGCAATGTACGGATTTCTGCGGCTTTTTGCACAGGTTCTGCCGTGACGTTCGCATAGACAGGTATCCTTGCGTCTTTAATTTCGGCAGATGAGAGCGCATCCTTCAGTCCTTCGCGGGCGCTCTTCATAAGCGGCGAATGGAAGGCACCGCTCACAACAAGCTCCTTGGTCAGTGCAGCGCCCTTGCTTTTGGCAATTCCCATTGCCTTTCGAACCCCGGCCACCGTGCCGCTGATAACGACTTGACCGGGTGAGTTGAAATTGGCGCACTGCACGGTTCCCTCGCTGCTTGCTTCGCGGCATATTTCCTGGAGCAGCGCCGGCTCAAGCCCGACAATCGCCGCCATCGTGCCCTTTTCATTTTCGCCCGCCTGCTGCATCAGCTCCCCTCTGAGGCGAACAAGCTTTAAGCCTTCTTCAAACCTTAACGCTCCGGCATGCACAAGTGCAGAATATTCGCCCAGGGAGTGCCCTGCCACCATGCTGGCTTCGTCACCGCTGATGATCTTTGTAAGGATGATGCTATGCAGGAAGATAGACGGTTGTGTATTTTTTGTTTGCCTCAGTTCCTCCTCCGGTCCCTCAAAACAAATCCTGCTGAGGTGTATTTTTAGTACATCATCAGCCAGCTGGTACAGCTCCCGGGCACGATCACTCCGCTGGAATATGTCCTTACCCATACCCACATACTGCGAACCCTGCCCCGGGAATATGTATGCAGTCTTAGACACCTAATTCCCCCTTGAGCCGACCGGGCTGTCCATCGACCACTTAAGCAGCACAGCGCCCCATGTATATCCCGCCCCGAAGCTCGAGAGCACCAGCGTCTGCCCTTTTTTCAACTTGCCGCAATGCCACCACTCCGACAGGCAGAGAGGTATTGTCGCTGCCGTCGTGTTACCGTACTTTTGTATATTGATCATTACCTTCGCGGGATCAAGTCCCATTCTCTCCCTGCATGCGTCGATTATACGCAGGTTGGCCTGATGGGGAACCAAATAGTCAACGTCGTCTCCTGTAAGGTTGTTGCGCTTCATGATCTCGGTCGAAACATCGGCCATTCCGACAACGGCTACCTTGAAAACCGCTTTGCCGTCCTGGTAAATATAATGCATTCTTTTGTCCACCGTGTCTCGCGTAGGGGGGTTCAGGCTGCCACCGCCTTTCATATGAAGGTACTTCTCTCCTGATCCGTCGCAATACAGCTTCTGGTCAATCAGGCCAAGCTCAGGATCGGCGGAAGGTTCGAGCAGCACGGCACTGCCGGCATCCCCGAAAAGGATACAGTTGTTGCGGTCGGTGTAGTCTGTAATCGAGCTCATCTTATCTGCACCGACAACCAGAACTTTTTCGTGCATCCCTGACTCGATGAATTTCGCGCCGACTACCAGGGCATATAAAAACCCGGAGCAGGCGGCCGAAAGATCGAATCCCCATGCCTTTTTTGCGCCGATTTTTTCCTGGACGATGCACGCTGTAGGCGGGAAGAACATGTCCGGCGTTACGGTGGCAACGATTATCATTTCAATTTCTTCTGCACTGATGCCGCGGTTTTTCAGCACGGCTTCGGCCGCCTTTGCTCCCATGTCTGAAGTGGCCCCACCCTCGAGGATACGCCTTTCGATGATGCCGGTCCTTGTGCGGATCCAGTCATCGGTGGTATCCACCATTTTTTCAAGGTCGGCGTTTGAAAGAATTTTATCCGGAACATAATGCCCTACGGCCGTTATGGCTGCTCTTCTGCCAAGATGGTTTTTCATTATTCTGAGCTAATTGCTTCCTGAATGTGGCGATTAATATTTTTCCGTGCCATCTCTTCTGCCCGAAGTATCATGTTTTTAATTGCCTTGGGGGTCGATTTGCCATGCCCGATTATAGACACACCATTCACGCCCAGCACAGGCACGCCTCCATATTCTTCATAGTCCATGCTCTTGAAAACCGCTCGAAGTGTTTTGCGCATCAAAAGACCTGCAATTTTCATCACAGGGCTGTTTTGCGCCGCCTGACTTATCCGACTTTTAAAAAAAATCGGCACGCTCTCGCCGAATTTAAGGATAACGTTACCGATAAAGCCGTCGCACACCACAACCTGGGCTTTTCCCCGCAAAATGTCCCTGCCTTCCACATTGCCGATGAAATTCAATTTGCTTTGCTTTAGCAGTTTATACGCCTCCTTGACTGCTTCGTTTCCTTTCGATTCCTCTTCGCCGATATTAAGCAGGCCGACTGTCGGCCGTTCGATATTGAAAAGCTCATTTGTATAGACGCTGCCCATTAGGGCAAATTCATAAAGGTGCTGCGGCCTGCAGTCGACATTTACCCCCGCATCCAGCAGTAGACATACTCCATGTTCCGACGGGAAAAAAGTGCCGATGGTCGGCCGGCTTATGCCCTTGATGCGGCCGAGTATCAATGTGGAAGCCGACATAACGGCACCGGAGTGTCCGGCGCTCACGAAGGCATCTGCCTTCCCCTCTTTGTGGAGCGTTACACCCACACTGATTGACGAATCCCGCTTACCCTTGAATGCAGTGGTAGCAGCATCGCTCATCTCTATAACCTGCGAGGCATCGACTACCTGATAAGCGAGTCCGACGCCGGCTGCACTTTGGAGTTCCTTGCGCACTGTCGATTCCGGACCGACAAAAATGATTTCGAAGCGACTGCCGGTTTCCCGCAATGCCTCTAGTGCACCGATGATGACGTTGCGGGGTGCAAAATCGCCCCCCATGGCATCAACAGCAATCCGTATGTTCGACGATCCGGTTTCCAACGGAGTAACAAATACGCTTTTCAAACGTCAGCAGTGAACAGTTTCTCCATGCCAGCGCCGCGCTGTGATAAAAGCAGATGCCCTCGGGTCAGATTATGACTCTTTGGGAATAATAATTGAACGCCCGTGATAGTAACCGCAGTTGGGGCATGCACGGTGCAGGAGTTTTTGTTCGTGGCAATTTGGACACTCGGCAAGGGACGGATTCACGGCTTTATAATGCGTGCGCCGCTTTGCTCCTCGTGATTTTGAATGTCTTCGTTTTGGATTAGGCATAAGTCGTGTTCCTATGAATGTTCATTTGTTAAACAAATCCTGTAATCCGCTGAATCGCGTATCGCTTATACTTTCACCGCACGTGCAGGCTGCCAGGTTTAAGCTTATGCCGCACCGGGGGCACAACCCCTTGCATTCCTCTTTACATAAAAGCTTAAGAGGCACCGAAAGCATTATCGTCTGGCGGATATCTTCGGTCAGATCTATGTAAACCGTATCCTGACTTATGACCTGCAATTCATCGGCATGGTATTCCCCGCCATCAAGCTCAGAATAAACATAAAACATCCTGTAGGTTGTTGAAAAAGGCTGTTCGAACTCGTCAAGACATCTGTCGCACTCAAAAAAACCCGAGGTTTTTATATCCGCCTGAAGATAGATATGGCGCGATGTTTTGTCTATCTCTGCGTTAATTTCTACAGGATGCCTGAAATTTTTTTCCAGGCCGACCTCAGAGGGTTCGGCCGAGAAATGGTATTCGTGAAGCCCATTGGAGAGTCCCGATACACGAACCTTAATTTCGCCAGAACCTTCGTTTGTCCGTTCCATTGAACCTCCAACTCCTTCCGAAAGCCTTCAAAATTAGCATTTTTCGGTGAAAACCTTAACAATATAGAAAATAATCGGCCGATAGTCAAGGCAGTTTCAAGTCGAGTTTACCCACCCCGTTCACGGAAAATCAGGACTTGGGCAAAACCGTAGGCTAATGCGATGGCGCCATTGACCAGGCAGAACAAGATCTTCGCATCAGTATCCAAATCTGCCCCTATCGCAGACCGAAATCCCACATTCTCACTTCTATTATTCTACGGTTCTTTGGTGCTGTATGGTGATAGATACAATGGTATCTGTCGCCCTTACCCGAAAACCGCTGTCACCCTGATAAAGCTATACCCCGGCCCTTTTTCTTTCGAACTCCCGTCTCGTATCCGATCCGGGTATTCAAATGCTTTGCTTCCATCCTTCCTCATACCCCTTCAAATCAAATCTTTGGTATTTCCCTGGATTTTGGGTAAACTCGAAAATTTTCAGTCCACGTACCGCAGGCCAGCAGAACTGTTCTAAACTTTTCAGGGAAGGATTCGCCCCTTATTTTTGTCCGGGGGAATGAAACCGAGCGACAAGGAGTTCACGCAGTGCCGTACGTTTTTCGGTGTAAATCCCTCCCCGGTAAAAATATGCCCCAGGTGCCCCCCGCACCGGGCACAGACAATTTCAGTGCGGCTCCCGTCGGCATCCGGTATCCGCTTGACAGCTCCCGGGATTTCCTGGTCAAAGCTCGGCCAGCCGCAATGGGAATCGAATTTGCTGTCTGAGTCATAAAGCGGCGCGTTGCATCGCCTGCATATGTATGTCCCCTTACCGGTATATTTATAATACTTACCCGTAAATGGCATTTCGGTCGCTTTAGAAACGATTACTTTTTCCTCTTCTGGTGTTAATTTGTTGAATTCCATCCTCTCCTCCGGGGAGATTACCATTAATTATTGCTATTATAAAACCCGCAGCTGAAATTGGTCCCATTCCATAATCCCCAAATCAATGACATCCCGGGGAAGGTATAATTGCGAACAGCAGTTTCATTTCTGTAAAATATATGACCTCCCTCAGTTGGAAAAGTTCCACCGGAAAATGTCACATCCGGCAGCGTGCCTGAGGAAACCACCCCGTATTGCCCCCAGGCAGGTGGGGTCCAGGCGAATAATCGTTTATCACAATCCCAGCTTGTTGAGCAAGTAATTGATTTTGCCCCCCAATCCGAGCTTGTAACCGAATCTGCCAGCCGTTCCGCGGCCTTCGTGGTGGACATATTCCTCAACCGGAAAGTCGATCAGCTTCCATCCGTTTTGCACCGCAGCCTGCATGTTGCTGAGACAGGGCGTTCCATGGCGCCTGAAAGGCGGCAGGTTAAGATATGCTTCCCGCCTCACGAGCATGCAGATCGGGCGGATATACTGAAAAACCCTCCGGCCTGCTTTTGTATCAAAGCCGCGTTTATTCATGAAAACCTGCTTCCCTACTATATAATTTTCTGCCTTTTCTTCTATGATGCCGACCATCAGTTCGAGGAAGCCGCCCCTCAAGATCTCACAATCTGAATCAATGAAGAGCACATAAGGGATCCCCAGAAAGCGGAGAGCCTGGTCCATTGCGGGACCGTGATGGAGGTTCCGATCGTTCAGGACAATTTCAGTATTCTCGGAGGATTGAGCCTGCAGCTCCCGGATCATTGAGGCGCTCTGGTCGCCGGACCCGTTATCTATAAGAAAAAGGTGCAACGCGGGATAATACTGTCGCAGAGAACGTACAGCTCGCTTCAGCAGGTCGGGCGTTCTGAAGTTTATGATGACCGCCGCTATTTGTGGCTCCGTCAACATAGCGCGGTTTGGTGCCTTCAGGTCAGCGAAATGATAATAGGTATGTCAACTGGTGGGCTAAACCTCGACTGGTTTTTCGATCTTGTCAAGCAACTCCTGTTCAACGTGATTAACTGTTTCCGCCAATGCATCGATGAACTTTCTGAAATCCTCTTTATAAAGAAACAGTTTGTGTTTTTCATATTTTTCTTCGCTGATGCGGCGGCTTTCGGTTATGATGACGTAGAAATCCTTCGCCGATTTCGTCGCCTTCACATCGAAAAAGTATGTCCTTTTACCGGCGCGGATTCTGCGGGAAAAAAGGTTTTCTTGGTTTGTATCAATATTTTCCATGAGCACCCTTCCTGATAAAAAATTTATACTTATTATTACTTGCTTGCTTCGTGTTAAAAGAAAAAGACCTCAATCTTCTGTTCATTTTCGGATCACCGCTATCTTACCGGCAGCCACCTGGCTCCCGTCTTCGGAATATGCAATGACAAGATATACCGCTGAGGAGACAAGCTCGCCTTTTTCATTCCTTCCGTCCCAGAACCCGATCCGACCGCCCGGGGTCCGGATTTCCCGGACAAGGCTTCCGTCAACGGATATGATTTTAATTGACGAACCCTCGGCCAGGCCATCTATAGACAGGGGCGTTGCGGCCGGCAGATAATAGGGGTTCGGCGAAAATCGCAGATTATCATATGTGGCGTTAGGCGTCACCGCCGCGGTTGTAAGGCTCGAAAGTCCTTTTTCCGTTCCAAAATACACCGTTCCGCTGTTAACGTCCATTGCTATTGAAGCCACATCGTTGTCGAGCAGTAATCCGTTGGTAGATTCAACCGTGTATCTTTCAAGGATCGAAGTCCCGTCCTGCGATAACAGGAATACCCCCTGCTTTGTGGCGACCCATTTGTTGTTCAGGGGGTCCACAACAATTGCCTGGATAATCTGGTCGCGCAAAGGGTGGTATGCTGCGACGTGACTGCGCGGGTTGGTCGGATCAAATATTATTGTAATACCCTGGTCGGAACCTATCCAGACTCCGCCGCTTCTGTCCACTGCGACGCACCAGACTCTGTTGCTGGTCAGTCCGTCCGTGGTTGTGAGCCGCCCCCAGCCGTTGACCGTCCAGGGGATGTCATACCTCTCATTGAAGTAATAAAATCCGGCAGGAGTGTTTGGTTCAAAGCGCCCTGAGTTTGCAAACCATTTTGTATTATAATTGTCTATAACAACATCATTGAAAACAATTTCAGGATTCCTAACATTGAATCCTGTTACGTAGCTAAGCGATGAGTCTGGATTGAATTTTGTTAAGGCGGTATCTCCCCTGCCAGTCCTGTTGGTGATCCATGCAACCCCGTCGGCATCCACCGCAACACCCCCCACTACAACAAAAGGATCATTACCGACGCTGGGGGGCAGGCCTTTGGAAGTGTTCAAAACCCTCTGAATATTCCCCGCGGCATCGACGAGAGCAACTCCCTTGCCCCAGTTGCTTGCCCACTTCGAATTATCCTTCCCTATGCTGACTTTGTAATAATTATTGTCCCCAAGCCTTGAGTCGAGGTTTGAGTTATAAGGCCTCCAGACCTTTCCGTCGAAGCTCATAAAGCCTTCCCCGTTCCCGCTTCCGGTCCCCGACCAGACAATGCCGCTCGCATCCACAGCTAATCCGACAAATCTGTTGGAGGGAGGACCGGCGGGAATTTTCGCATCCCAGGATGCGCCCTCTTTCACCATCAAACCTGCCGACTCTGTTGCCAGTATCGACTCGGAATATATACGGCTCAGCGTGTAATCAAATTGATATGCAAGTTCGATGTTCCAGTTCTCGTCCAGGAGCCACAGCTGGTTCTTCGCTATGAAATGCGATTTACAGTTAAGGCAGGACGGGTCTTCAGTAAGAAAACCCGTCACACTCATGCCGGCACTCCCGGGAACCGCCACCCAGGTAGTGTCATTAAAATATGACAGTCCCGCGGAGCTTCCCGCGACAATCTTTCCGTTGTGGACCCCGAGAGCGGTGATATCGTTGGAGGGCAGACCCTGGGTTGTCGTATAAACATACCAGGACTCAGGCGCGGAGGGATTCGTGTTCGTGAAAGGAGTCGAGGCTATGCCTCCGCGTGTAGCAAGCCATATTTTGCCGTTAAAAAGCTTTATTCCGGTGACGTTGCCGACAAGCTGAGAGGGCCCGACGCCGTAGCGTGAATAGGTTCCGGCAAATTCCAGACGCGAAATGGAGAACAGGGACAAACCAATGTCAGATAGTATGAAAAGTGTATCTCCAGAAGCCTGCAGACCGTTGATCCGTTTCTGAGGATCGTTGCGTATCGAAATATCGGATATGTACTGCCATTCGTTGGAAGCGGGCTGATAGCCATGCAAAAATCCGCTTGACGCGCCGATCCATAATCTCCCCTGCCGGTCTGATGTTATTGCGGTGAGGTCTATCGATCTCAGCCCTTCTGCGGTCGAATATTCAGCGAACGCGCCATCAGACAGCCGATAGGAGAATAAGCCCCCGCTTGTCACGGCCCAAACCTGTCCCTCTGCGGCCGTCAGATCGCGAACCTGCCGCTTGGCTGTGTATATTTTCCACTGGCCAACCCCCCCATAAGCCGAAGCGACCGTCACACTCATCAACACAATCAGCCACCGCACGCGCACAGCACCCTGTCTTTTAGTAAATGCACTATTTTTTTTTGTTCGGAATTCTCTTCTGCAGATCTGCCAGCTCAATCGCAGCTATCGCAGCGTCCCATCCTTTATTGCCCCCCTTGGCTCCGGCGCGTTCGATCGCCTGCTCGAGCGAATCGGTGGTCAGAACGCCGAAAACCAGGGGCACACCGGTCTCGAGTGCGACCCGGCTTATACCCACACTTACGGTATTTGCGATATATTCAAAATGAGGAGTATCGCCTTTGATAACGCAGCCCAGGCAGATCACAGCATCATATTTTTCGGAGAGAGCAAGTTTCCTTGCGACTTGAGGAATTTCAAAAGCCCCGGGGCAGTGCACCACATCTATTGAATTGTCCGATGCCCCGTGCCTAGAGAGGCAGTCCAGGGCGGCGTCCAGAAGGCGTTTTGATATGAATTCGTTGAACCTGCCAACAACTATGCCAAAAGAAAAAGGGGCAGCAGACAGATTTCCCTGTATGATTTTAACCATATTTCTTCCAAATCCGAAAAAGTTCGGGAAAAGAGATGAATTGCTTATTTAGAGAACAAACGGCGGCGCATGATGTTTACGGTCGAGATGGGTATACCGATTTGTCCCAGTATCTGCTCATCCCCCCTTTGTCCGCCGTGAAAATCCGAGCCGCCGCTTTCAAGCAGACAGTATTCATTCACAATTCCGCGGTAATACCTGATGATTTCAGGAGAATGACTGGGATGAACAACTTCAATTCCGTCAAGTCCAGCCTCGATCAGCCTGAAGAGGAGATCTTCATCGATCGAGTGGCTTGGATGTGCAAGGAAGGACAATCCTCCGGCATCCGATATCAGGCGGACTGTTTCTTCCGGTGAAAAATTATTTTTTCCCTCATATGCCGGCCGGCCGTCCCCGATATATTTGCTGAAAGCCTGATGATATGTTTCCGCATGCCCTTCGCTCACGAGCGCAGTGGCAATGTGCGGCCTGCCTACAGAATCGCCGGTTGTGTTTGCAAGCACAGATTCCATGCTGAGCGGTATATTCATCCGGTTGAGTTTGTTAACAATGCGTTCAGCCCGTTTCAACCGCTCCTCGCGAAAACCGGAGAGTGAGTCCGCCAGATTCTGGTTGTGATAATCCATGAAATAGCCAAGGATGTGAATCTCCGAGCCGTCGAAGGCTGCGCTCAGTTCCATCCCCGGGATAACTTCTACGCCGCATGTCTTGCCTACATCGGAGGCTTCATCAAGGCCTCCTACGCTGTCGTGATCCGTAATACTAATTAAGGTCAGCCCCACAGCCGCGGCTTTCCTGACGAGTTCGCCAGGCGAGAGTGTGCCGTCCGAGTATGTAGTATGTAAATGAAGATCTGCTATGCCGTCCACACAACCCCCCCGGGTTCAATTGTTCTCTTTCTTTGGGTACGCCCCTTAATCATTAAATGAACAAACTCTTAAACTTTTCGTAATCGTTTATAATGAGTTTGTTCCCGCGCAGCTCAAGGTGACCTTTCTTGATAAACATATGAACAACACGGGAGATTGTTTCGCGCGAAGTGCCTGCCATGTTCGCAAGATCCTGCTGAAGCGGCAATTCATCGATTTCGACCCTGCCCTTACGGATTGTACCGATGTCATCGGCAAGCTGGAGTATCACATTAGCCACCCTGCCAGCCGCATCCTTCAGGGATAAGCTCTTAATCTGTGCGTCTGCTTTTCGAAGGCGCATTGTCAGCTCTTTCAGCAGCGAGATCGCAACAGAGGGTACGTCTTGCATTAATTTCAGAAAATCTCTCCGATGGATCATGAACAATTCCGCTTTGGTTATGGCCACCACGCTTGCCGAGCGGGCGAGGCCATCCAGAATGGACATTTCCCCGAAAAAATCATTCTCGCCGAGTATTGATAAAATTACCTCCCGTCCATCGTCATCCGTGCGAACTATTTTTACCTTGCCCGAGATGATTACAAAGAGTGCAGCGCCGGTTTCTTCTTCAAGAAGTATAATGCTCGCTTTTTTATACTTTTTGCGGACTCCAACGCGCACGATTTTTGATAATTCCGCTGCTTCGATATCCGCGAAGAAAGGCACATTGCGAATGAATTCCATCGCCTCGCCGAGATCGGATGACAAGGGTTGCCTGGAAACGCTGGGAAGGTTCATATATGCATCCGTAGTGGTGTCAGCTTCTAGAGAGTTAATCTGTTATTATATAAGAATTTGCAATCAATATAACTTGGATGGAGTTTAAAGTCAAGTAACCGGCCGAGAGAGTTTACACCCCGCATTTTCAGAAATGAGAAGGATGGTACCCTTTTTCGCAATCGCTTGTAAACATTCATAAACGAAAGACTTGCGGCCAATTCACAGATCAAACTGCATTATATCGCTCATTGTAAGTCATTCATTTGAAACAGCATACTACATTTCACTATAGATCGGTCAAACGAAATGGCCCCTATCAGCCTGTTTTAATGGGAAAGCAGCAGATAAGTCAGGAGCGCGAGCCCGATCTCGCTTGCAGCCAATGAAAAGCCGGATAATATGTCGAGCCTGTGCATCCTGTCATACGCCGCCTGGTCTCCTGTTTGTTGATAGTGATTGTAGTACCCATCCGCTTTCGTCTTAAAATATGCCGCAGCCGCACCCGACAGAACGGTGGCGCCAGCTGTGAAATAAACCGGAAGATGGTCTCTTGAATTTTGATAGGAGAGAAACTGGGAGGAGCCTCCAAGCTCAGTCAGGTTAAAAGCCCTGAGAGAGGCGTGAACCTCACCAGCTTCCGCGGGCAGCAAAAGAACAGAATCCTCATACCCTTCTTTTGAAAGCATTACAGGCTCCCGGGATGCTCCCGCAAGCGTCAGCGGGGTCATCCCGGCCGCCGTATCATGGTGGCGCACCACGGCGCCATAAGGATCTGAGGTTATTCGGTAAAGAACCGGAAATACTACCCTCCTGTGCAGGTTTTCCGAGGGCGAAACTTCGACAGTCTCCACTATCACCTCGCGAAACCAGTTCCGGTAATCTGGATGTATGAAGCGCAGTACATATTTGCCCGGCTCAATGTATTTGCGATAGATAGGGAGCTCTCCCATTGAAATCGTATCCAGCATGACCCGGACTCCCGGAACGTTGCTTTCGAGCGTCAGGACCGCTCTCCCGGCAGTATCTTCCCCCGCCCCTGCTGTAAACATCCGCGAGTGCGCAGCCCCGCAGCATGCTGAAAAAAACAATAGCATCATTAGAAATATCCTGTTCACTCCCCCTCCTTGTGCTTGAAGGCAATGACAGATTTGTCCTCTGCAAACAGAAAAAGGCGGCCCTTAAAAATGATGGGTACGGTCTTGATGCGCCCTGATGCCTTGTACTTCCAAATTTCTTTTCCGGAGATTTTATCTAACGCATAGAGCGTTTTATCGATACAGCCGATGTAAACTGTGCTCCCAGAGAGAAGAGGTGCGGCGCTGATGGGACCGCTTGTGGTCGCCTCCCAAATGACATTACCGTCCGCCGCGTTCAGACAGTACACCTTTCTACCGGCAGTCCCCACATACACACGCCCTCCGTCCACAGCCTGCGATGCGTATATTTTTTCGCCCAGCGGCTGTTCCCATAGCCGCCTGCCGTCTGTTGCATCAAATGCATAAAAGGTGCTGTCGAGCGAGCCCGCGAACACCCTGCCCCCGGATATCGAGGGTGTGGCCAGAATGCCCGCCCTGGCTGCGGACTGCCAGCTCAATTTGCCATCTTCGGCCCTGATTGCGAGCATTTGACCGTTATCGCATCCGAAGACAACTATATTACCGTCACTTGCAGGGGATGAATGGATTGAATAGAAACCGGCATGACTGGCGGCGTTATACGCCCAGATTTCGGCCCCGTTCTTTTTGTCAATACAGCAAAGCTTTCCGTTCAGCGTCGTTATATACAGGCGTTCTCCCATCAACAGCGGGGAAGTTTCCATATCCCCTTTTTTCAAGCTCCAGGCAACCGAACCAGTTTTTAAATTGTATGCAATCAGACTGGCTTCGTCGTGTACCAGAGCGATGTACATCATATCGCCTGAGATCGCCGGAGTTCCGGAAACCGCCGATCCAAAATCCCGCACCCCGGCAGACTCACCGGAGGCTATTTTGACTGCATGTATTTCTCCCTGAAGGTTTCCAACGAATAAAAAGCTGTCCCCGGCAGCGGCAGACGAGGAACCGAATCCCGCAGAAGCATCGTATTCCCAGATGGGAGCAAGAGGCGGCTCCACACGAGAAAAGGCCGCGTTACACCGCCCTGCATCCCCGCCATACATACTCCAATCCTCAGCCCCGTGCAACATCTGCCGTTCCAGGCGGAGAGAGCTGCAGCCGTTAAATCCGAGAAACGCCAGAAAAAGAATTACAGGAATATTTTTCCGATTCTTCAAAAGTCCCATCCGAAGAAAAACTGATGAAATAGATCGCGCTGCATGGTTCTGAAGTTGTTTTCGATCCGCTTCCCGAAATCGTAACGTAAAACAATCACACCGCCTAAATTCAGCCGTATTCCGACTCCTGTGCTGCCCAGAGTTTCCTCGTATTCATCATCCCACACGCTGCCGGCATCAAAAAAGAGAGCCCCGCGTATCCCGATAAAAGTCAGTCCCCCGACGGGGAACCTGAGGGCCAGTTGATCTATGAACGGGAACCTGAGCTCATTGCTGCTCAGCCAAAGCCTGTTGCCCCACAGAGTCCAGCGCGGATACCCCCTGAGATCCCAGCTGCCGCCCATGAAAAAGCGCCTTGCCTCCTTGCCACCGTTATAAAACAACCAGGCCCGCGTCGCATATGCAGACCGCTGCGCTATCCGGAAGTAGTGGCGGTAATCCAAAATTATCGAATAATAACTGGCGTTGGAGTACTTTATGTCCGTCGTATATGCAAGTGTCACGTTGAACCTGCTACCGTCCAGCGGACCGCTCGGCCCCCACAGGGAATTATCGTGCGTGAACGAAATGGAATTTGAAAGGAAAAGCGCACGCCTGGAACGATCGATGTTATCCGTGTTATCAGATGTTGTGCTAAATAAATCTGAATTTTCCGCGTCCTTTTCCGAATTGCTGACGCTCGTCATGATTGCAACCCTCCTGAACTTGGAGATAGGATAACTGAGAGTGAAATAGCCCCCGAATACCCTTTCGAAGAAAAACTGATCGGGATCAGTCATATCATAGCGCCGCCCGCTGAACCTGTAAATCCCGTAGGCATAATTGGTCCGCTGATGAAGCGATATCCGCGAGATCGCTATATTGAAGCTGGAAAGGATTTCATCCGAGCTCTGCGCCGTATTGTAAAGCAGGAATTCATACTGCTCGTTCCCTAAAAGGTCGGAGAGACCCAGAAGCGCCCCCCCAGAAGTGCCGAACACCGGATCTGTGGATATCTGGCTCTGGGCGATATCCAGGCTGTACTCTCCCGTATACCTGAGGGACTTAACTTCCGAGGCACCGGCAACCGAGCCCGGCATCCACGTTTTTTCGGCGTAAGGAAAGTTTATTGGGCGGATAAGGGCCGAAGAATCATATAATGCGTAAACATTGCCCGCCGACCGGATCTGGAAGCTGAAGCTTTCAAACGCCACGAACACAAGCTCACTGTCGGCCAGAACCGGATCAAATGCAGCCGTGTTGAACCTCGTGATTTTACGCATTTCCCCTGAATACGAAAGGCTGTCCGTCTTCATCATCCACACATTGCGGGCACCTCCGATATCCGAGGTAAATATGAGAGCGCGGCCGTCGGCTGAATAGCACGGTGTGTAGTAACTTTCGTCGCCGTAGGTCAGGTACCGGATGCCGCCGGTCCTAAGATCATATCTGAAAATATTGTACTTTCCATGAGAACCGAAGGAAGTCCTGTCCGAGCTGAAGACTATGCAGTCGCCTGATGGGGACCACGCCGGGTCACGGTCGTCGTAGATGTCGTTCGTCAGGCGGGTCAGATGCTCCGACTCGGTGTCCCAGACATATAGATCGTTGCTGCCCGACTTGTCGACCGAAGAAAAAACAATACGCTTTCCATCCGGGGCCCACGAGGGAGAACCAAGGACCACAAGGTCTTTGAAGAAGTAGGTTTTTACGATGCGGCCGCTCTTCATCTCGTAAAGGTGCAGCACGTCCTTTTCACCGCTTTTAGTCACGAATGCCAGGATGCCTGATCTCGAGATATCAAGTTTGCTCTGGAAAAGATGGAAGGCCTCAAACTCATCCGTTTTTTCTCCTTCAATGACCAATGAAGGTTTCAGACGGGGGCCATCCTGGGGCTTCTCAAGCGGCACGCGAAAGATGCTTGTATACCCGGTATGATTGCCAATAAAAAATATCTCCCTTTTGCCGCCGCTGCCGAAATAAGCCGGTTTCGAGTTGAATCCTTCCGTCACAATAGGTTCAGACACGCCGCTCGGCTGGTCAGAAGACGACAAGAGCGGATAATATTTTTTCTTCAGCCAATACGTCCATTCCTCATCAAACTCCCTGATATCCTTGCCGATAGTCATCTTGAATACATCTTCAAAGGACGCCGACTTCCAGAAGTTTTCCATCAGGAAGAGAATTTTCCCATCGCCGTACCTCTCTCCGATGTATTGAAGTACATTCTGCCCCTCTTTGTACATCAGAAAGGTTCCGTATATCTGGCCGATTTCGCGGAGCGGGACCAGATAATTGCTGACCACGGCATCGCGCATCACCATCTCGGCCTGAATGTCCCACTCGCTCGACCAGTATTCCGCAAGGCCTTCCACGAACCAGAGGGGAGGAAGGTGGTCCTGGGCCATCCTGTGATCCAAAAGGACCCGGTTTATCTTGCTGTACATAAAGACATGCACCAGCTCATGGCGGATGGTCTGCTTGAAGCGCGGAATGGCGCCGTCGCTGGGAACCACCACGCGTCCTTTGATGAACTCGAAAAATCCGCCCAAGTTGGGCGGTATGAGATAGGGAAAGGTATTGGTTTCCTCGAAATGGAAATGGGAACTGTAAAAAACAAGCGGGATGCGCCTCAAGGGGGTGAAGTTGAACTTGTCCTGAAGGTCCAGGAAACCGCCGAACCCCGACAGGTTCGAGCCGGAATCCTTTACGCCGCAGTCGCGTTTGAGCAGCGACTCGGCGAGGTCACCGACCTGCCCAAGGACACCGAGGAGAGAACCCAGTACAATGAG
>Ga0209048_10002664_pt1 | contig 17596 bp, 19 predicted proteins | sample FrelakmetCRP12CR_FD_187146 | JGI IMG/M metagenome (GOLD analysis project Ga0209048, IMG submission 187146) | Freshwater lake sediment microbial communities from the University of Notre Dame, USA, for methane emissions studies - CRP12 CR (SPAdes)... | ecosystem: Environmental > Aquatic >... | reverse complement strand
CTCGCGGCGGATCCCGAGCGGCGGACGCGGTTCGAGCGCGAGGCGCGCGCGGCGTCGGCCCTGTCGCATCCGAACATCCTGACGATCTACGACATCGGCGCGGCGAACCAGACCGTCTACATCGCGATGGAGCTGATCGAGGGCGGGACGCTCAAGGACCTGACGGCCTCGGGCCCGGTGCCCACGCGCAAGCTGCTCGAACTGGCGACGCAGATCGCGGAGGGGCTGTCGGCGGCGCACGCGGCCGGGATCGTGCACCGGGACCTCAAACCCGCGAACGTGATGGTTTCCAAGCACGGTTACGCGAAGATCCTGGACTTCGGTCTCGCCAAGCTCGTGACGCCCGAGTCGGACGAGGTCTCCGGCCTGCAGACGGCGGCGGGCGACGGGACGCGGCCCGGGATGGTCATGGGGACCGTCGGATACATGTCGCCGGAACAGGCGTCGGGGCGGCCGACGGACTTCCGGTCGGACCAGTTCTCCTTCGGATCGATCCTCTACGAGATGGCCACGGGCAAGCGCGCGTTCGAGCGCGGGACGACCGCGGAGACGCTGACGGCGATCATCCGGGAAGAGCCGGAGCCGGTGTCGCAGCTGAACGCGCGGATCCCGGCGCCGGTGCGGTGGCTGGTGGAGCGGTGCCTGTCGAAGGACCCCGAGGACCGCTTCGGGACGACGAAGGACCTGGCGCGAGACCTCGCGGCGATCCGGGACCATCTTTCGGAGGCGCCGGTCTCGGCGGAAGTTACTGGACAGCGCCTAGCAGCCGGCGTCCCCAAGGGCCGCCGCCGTGCGCTCCTCCCCATCCTTGCCGCGGCCGCCGTCCTCGGCGCCGCCGTCGGAGCTTTCTCGTTTTCGGCCGGCAGGAGGGCGGGCCGGATCGAGCCCCCTTCCTTTCGCGAGCTGACCTTCCAACGCGGCGAGATCTACTCGGCGCGCTTTGCGCCGGATGGCCAGACGATTCTGTACGCCGCGGCGTGGGAGGGCCGGCCGGTCGAAATCTTCGTCTCCCGCCTCGACAGCCCCGAGGCACGCCCGTTCGGCTTGAAGTCGGCCGACCTCTTCGGGGTCTCTTCCTCAGGCGAGATGGCGGTGTCGCTCGACCGGCGCTTCTCCGGACCCTTTCAGCGCACGGGAACACTCGCCCGGATCGGCATCACCGGGGGCGGGACGCCCCGCGAGGTCCTCGAGGACGTGCTGTGGGCCGACTGGGGGCCCGACGGGAAATCCTTCGCCGTCGTCCGCGCCGTCGGACCGCGCAACCGGCTCGAGTACCCGATCGGGAAGGTCCTTTACGAAACGGAAGGCTGGATCAGCAACCCGCGCGTCTCGCCCAAGGGCGACGTCATAGCGTTTCTCGACCATCCGACGATCGGCGACGACGGCGGATCGGTCGCTCTGTTGGATCGTGGAGGGAAGAAGAAGACCCTGGCCGGCGACTTCTCGACGGAGGGAGGCCTCGCCTGGTCGCCGGACGGGAGCGAAGTCTGGTTCACGGCTGCCGAGACCGGAGGCAACCGCGCCCTTTACGCGGTGACCCCGTCCGGGACGCGGCGCGTCCTCGTGCGCGTGACGGGAAACCTCACGCTTCAGGACGTCTCCCGCGACGGCCGCGCCCTGATCGCGCACGACGCCCTCCGATCGGGAATCCTGGGCTCCTCATCCTCGGACAAACAGGAGCGGGACCTGTCCTGGCTCGACTGGTCCTCGGTCCAGGACATCGCCGCCGACGGGACTCTCTTCATCTTCGTCGAGTCGGGCGAGGGAGGCGGACCCGGCTACTCGGCGTATCTGCGGCGGATGGACGGATCTCCCCCGGTGCGGCTCGGAAGCGGGGCCCCGAGAGCGATCTCGCCTGACGGCCGATGGGTGCTGGCCATCACGACGCCCGGATCGAAACCACAGCTGTCGCTGCTCCCGACGGGCGCTGGCGAGGCGAGAGCCATTCCGGCCGGCGGTCTCGCCGCGCAGGGGGCGAACTGGTTCCCCGACGGGAAGAGAATTCTCCTGACCGCGAGCGACGCTCCGGGCGGGCCGACCCGCCTTTACGTTCTCGAGGATCTCGACGCAAAACCCCGCGCGTTGAGCCCGCCGGGGTATCGGGCACTTCAAAGGGCCGTTTCGCCCGACAGCAAGTTCGCCACGGTCGTTGGCCCCGACCGGCGAGGCTATCTCTACCCCCTTTCGGGAGGAGAGCCGGTCCCGATCTCCGGGCTCGAACCCGGTGAAGATCCCGTCGGTTGGACAGGCGACGGGCGCTCGCTCTACGTGTTTCGACGCGGCGAGTATCCGGGCAAGGTGTTTCGCCTCGACCCGGCGACCGGCAAGCGCGAGATCTGGAAAGAGCTGACGCCCCCCGACCCGGCCGGCATCTCCAGCCTTTCGCCGCCGGCCGTGGCGGCGGACGCAAGGACCTACGTCTACTCCTACAACCGCATCCTCTCGGACCTCTTCCTCGCCGAGGGCGTGAAGTAGGGGGCTATTGCCCCGCGGTTTCGAGGTCCATCGCCAACGCGAGCCCCTCTTCGATCTCGCGCATGAGCTCGCGGGGCAATGCGCCCAGCCGCCGCTCGAGCTTCGCCCGGTCGAGAGTGGCGACCTGGTGGCAGAGCGCGAGGCTGCTGCGCGGCAGGCCTCCGGATCCTGAAGGCAGCGGAATCACCGTGGGGCCGCGTCGCGACTGTGCCGAAGACGTGGAGACGGGGACGATGATCGCGGTGCGCCACCCGGCGCTTCGGTTGAAAGCGTCGTGGGAGACTATGATGACCGGGCGCCGGCCCTTTTGCTCCGAGCCGGACCGCGGCGCGAGGTTGGCCCAGTACACTTCGCCCCGGCGCACGCGTCACTTCTCGGAGCTCAGCCAGGACTCGATTCCGGCCCGCTCCAAGTCCGGGTCCAGATCGAATTCGGTCCCGCCGTACTTCTCGGCGTATTCGGCGATGGCTTGCGCGACCTCCTGCCGGCGCATCTGACGGAGCCAGGCCTGGATCGCGCCGCGGGCGACGACGGTGGCTGGACGCCCTCTTCGCTTCGCCTCCTCCTGGAGCTCCCGGTACAGCCGCTCGGGGAGAGGGAGGTGAAAGTTTCTCGTGGCAGATTTCATGGCACTAAATGATGGCACGAAAGGATGGCCGAATCAATGGGCGGTCGGGCAGCCCATAGAATCAGCGACTCCATGGCGACGCCCGTGCCCCGCGACATCATTCTCGTCGGCAACGAGCTCGCCGTCGTCTGGGACGACGGGCACGAGGACTACTTCCCGCTCGAGAAGCTGCGGCGCGACTGCCCGTGCGCGATGTGCAAGGGCGAGAAGGACATCATGGGCAACGTCTACCGCGGACCGGAGCGGCCGCTGACGCCGCGCTCGTTCCAGGCCGTCGCGCACCGGCGCGTGGGCGCGTACGCGCTGCAAATCGACTGGGCCGACGGCCACAACGACGGGATCTACAGCTTCGAGACGCTGCGGCGGCTGGCCGCAGGGTCTGACCCCACAGGGGTCTGACCCCGGGGCAGCCCCGTTCCGGCTAACTCACGGAGCGGATGACGGGCTTGACGAACGCCTCGACCCGGTCGCGGCCGCCTCGCTTGGCCGCGTAGAGCGCGCGGTCGGCCGCCTCGTAGAGCTCCTCGGGCGACTTCATCTCGGGCGAAAGCTCCGCGATCCCGAACGAACAGGTGACATGGAAGACCGTGCCGCCGTAGTCGAAGTCGTGGCTCGCGACACGGCTGCGCAGGCGCTCGCCGAGCTTGCTCGCGCCCTCGATCTTCGCTTCCGGCGTCAGCACCGCGAATTCGTCGCCGCCGACGCGAGCGAAGACCTGCTCCTTGCGGAAGAAATCCGATACGAGCCGCACGACTTCCTTGAGGACGAAGTCGCCGCAGAGGTGTCCGCGCTCGTCGTTGATGGACTTGAAGCGGTCGACGTCGAAGAGCAGCAGCGACAGCGGCCGGCCGTACCGGCGGGCGCGCGCGACCTCGCGCACGGCCTCGTCTTCGAACTTCTTCTTGTTGGAAATCTGCGTGAGGCCGTCGCGAACCATCATCTCGTGGATGGCCTGGAAGTACGCGTTCTCGACGTCGCGCTCCTGGAGGAACTTGAAGTGGACGGCTCCGACCGAGAACCGGTCGCCGCTCTTCAGGACCGCCGGCTGCTCGATGCGGACGTCGTTGACGTAGGTGCCGTTGGTCGAGCCGAGGTCCTCGAGGATGACCGATTCGATCCGGTAGGTCAGCGACGCGTGCTTGCGCGAGATCGCGGTGACCTCGGGCAGGCTGACGTCGACGTTCTTCGACCGGCCGATGACGACCGTCGAGCCCGGACGGAACCGGTAGCGCGTCCCGAGTCCGAGGCCCTTGGGGTGCGCGATCTGGATGATGTTGGCTTCCGGGCCGGGGTCCGTGCTGCGGCGGCGGGGCGTGACGGAGGTGGATTCGCCGTCGAAGCGGTCGGAGCTCTCGAGGGAATCGGAGACGACCTCGAACTGGCCCGTTCGGCGTTCCCCGGCGTCCCGCAGGGCGGGAGGGTCCGGCGTCTTTTGAGTCATGGACGTGTGCCTCGAGTGTCCCACCGTTGGACGCCCGGGGTCGGTGATGGGGCGCACAGGGGACGATGCGCTCGAGACGCTCTTCCCTTGCGGACGGCGCTCGGAGCTACGTGGCGACGCGCCCCTTGCGGTGGCGCTTGCGGAAGGCGCGGACCTTCATGAGGTTGCCGCAGGTGCCCATGGCGCACCACTGGCGGCGATGATTGCGGGTCGTGTCGTAGAAGTAGAGGACGCACTCGGCGTTGCCGCAGCGCTTGACGAGATGAAGGTCCGTGCGCGAGAGCAGGTCGGCGGCGGCCTCGGCGACGCTGCCGAGCAGCGTGATCGAGCTCGTCGGGCGAGCCGCGAACCGGGTCCGGAAGCCGGTCCCCTGCCGTTCGAGCCGCAGGTTGCCGTCGTTCTCGGCGAGGATGAAGTTGATCGCGGCGACACCCTCCGTCGACGCGCCCCGGCCCCTGACGAGGCCGTCGGTCATGTGGCGCAGCGTTTCGCGGAATGCCCGCGCCCGTTCCGTGATTCGCTCGCCCTCCGGACCCTCATTCCAGCGCTTCAATGCGTCGGCCGCCCCGCGCGCGTCGATTCGGCCCGCGCGGGTCAGCCAGCGCAGGAAGTCTTCGAGGCTCGGAAGCAGCTCGATCGTCTGGCCTTTCGCGACGGGGCGGGTGTTGAGGAAGTCGAGGCACGGGTGGCCGGCGAGAAACAGGAAATCGGTCTTCTCAGCCTTGTCAGTCATGACGCAACCGGCGTCCAGTGTAACCCCGGTTCAGAGGTTACGCGTCCAGCTGGCCCGGCCCGATTCGCCTGAGGTAGAGATTCACGTTTGGAGTCGCATGGTCCGATCGCCCAACTCGGGACCCCGGTATTAGGATTCCCCGCCCCCGGAGAGGTGTCCGAGTGGCTTAAGGAGCACGCTTGGAGCCGTCCACCGAAGGCGGCGGGGCCCCGGTGTTACGATTCCCCGCCCCCGGAGAGGTGTCCGAGTGGCTTAAGGAGCACGCTTGGAAAGCGTGTGTGCGGCAACGTACCGGGGGTTCGAATCCCCCCCTCTCCGCCAATTGAAAATGTATCGTCGCAGAGTTGGGGGGATTCGAATCCGGGGTTCGAGCCGACCACCAGAGGCAGACCCTCGGCAGTAGGCCACGTCGGCCGAAGGCCGGCGTGAATCCCCCCCTCTCCGCCATTGACTCGTTTTCTGGTCGAACCGAACTCTTACCGGATGGCGTAATTTCTATGGCGGTGCACGAAGATCAAGACGCCTCGGATCTCGAGCTGGTGCGCCGCATCAAGCGGGGCGACGAGCAGGGGTTTCGAGAGATGGTCGACCGATACAACGCGCGGGTGTATTCGCTCGCTTACGGCGTCCTCCGCAACTCCGAGGACGCGGAAGAGGCGACGCAGGACGCCTTCCTGACGCTCTACCGCAAGATCGACACCTTCGACGAATCGAAGAAGTTCTTCTCCTGGTTCTACCGCGTGGCGCTGAACGCGGCGTACTCGCGCGCGCGGCGCCGCAAGCCCGGCGTCACCGTCTCCCTCGACGACTACCTGCCGCGTTTCGGGGACGACGGGCATGCCGCCTCGCCCGAGTTTGCCGCGTTCATCGAAGGGGCCGAGGACGAGGCGATCGCGAGGGACCTGGCCGAGCGGGCGGAGCAATTCATCGCAGAGCTGCCGGAGACCTACCGCGACGCGATCTGGATGGTGGACGTCGAAGAGATGAAACCGGCCGACGTTGCGGAGGTCCTCGAGATCTCGCTGGCGGCGCTCAAGTCGCGCCTGCATCGTGCCCGCCTGTACGTCCGGCAGCGGCTGCAGGAGGTCTCGGTCGCCGCCGCGCCGGCGCCGGAGACGAGGGTGGCGCCATGACGCACGACGCCGTCACCTGCAAGCGCCTCATCCTCGAGTATCTCGTCGAGTACGAGGACGGCTCGATGCCCGAGGCCGAGAGGGCTCGGTTCGAGGCGCACCTCCATCACTGCCCGCCCTGCGTCGTGTTCCTGAAGAGTTACCAGGCCACCGGTCGGACGCTCCGAATGCTCAAGCCCCGGGACATCCCGAAGAACCTCGCCGACGCGGTCGTCGGCTTCGTTCGCGCCCGATGTCCGAAGAAGGAATAGAGCCGGTTCCTGCGATAGAATCCCTTTCCCGGCGGCCGAGGATGAGTTCGGGCCCTGTGCGACGGAAGTCTCCGAACCTCGTCAGGTCCGGAAGGAAGCAGCGATCAGGAGGCGCCACCGTGCGCCGCAGGTCAACCTGAGCTCATCTTCGGCCGCCGGGATTTGTCGACCCGAAAGCTCACCATGCATGTGGCCCTCGCTCGGAAATGGCGGCCTCGAATCTTCGAAGACCTGGTCGGCCAGGAAGCCGTCGCGCGGACGCTTTCCAACGCCATCGCCGAGGGCCGGGTCGCCCCGGCCTACCTGCTGACGGGCCCGCGCGGGGTCGGCAAGACGTCGACGGCGCGCATGCTCGCCCGCGCCCTGAACTGCGACAAGGGGCCGACCGTCCGGCCGTGCGGCGAGTGCGCGTCCTGCCGCGAAATCCTGGACCGCGGCGACTCGCTCGACGTGCTCGAGATGGACGGCGCGTCCAATCGCAAGATCGAGCACGCCCGCGAGCTCATCGAAACGGTCCGCTACGCCCCGCAGCGCGACCGCTTCCGCATCGCGATCATCGACGAAGTCCACATGCTGACCAACGAGGCCTTCAACGCGCTGCTGAAGACGCTGGAGGAGCCGCCGCCGCACACGCGATTCATTCTCGCCTCGACGGAGCTCCACAAGATCCCGGCCACGATCGTTTCGCGCTGCCAGCGCTTTTCGTTCCGGGCGCTCACGGTCAAGGAGATCGCCGCCCAGCTCCAGAAGGTCGCGAAGGCCGAGAAGATCGCGGCGACACCGGGCGCGCTGCGCCTGCTCGCTGCCGCCGCCGAGGGGAGCCTGCGCGACGGGTTGTCGCTGCTCGACCAGGCGGCCACGATCGCGGGCGGCGCGGTGGACGAAGCGCGCTGCGCCGAGATCCTGGCTCTGGTCGACCGCGAACTGCTCGAGGGGATGTACTGCGCCGTCGCCGGAGGCGATCGCGCCGCGGCGATCGCGCACCTCGGACGGCTCGTCGAGAGCGGCGCCGACCCGCGGCACGTCCTCCGGGAGTTCGTCGTCTTCCTGCGCCGCCTGCTGCTCGTCGCGGCCGGCGCGCCGGCCGACGCGCCCGAGGAGGACCGCGAGCGCGTGGCGGCGATGGCCAAGGCCATGCCCTACGACAACCTGTTGCGCTCGATGTCGCTGGCGATCGAGGCCGATGCTCTGGCGCGGCGCGTGGACGACCCGGCGCTGGCGATCCAGATGCTCGTCCTGAAGCTCGCGGAGCTGCCGCGCCTCTCCGGGATCGAAGAGACCCTGGCCGGCATGCCGGCCGGCGCGGCCAGGCAGCCCGCCGCAAGCCCGGTTCCGGCGCGGGCCGCCGCAGAGGGGCCGCGGATCAAATCGCTCGTCCCGGTCGAGCCCGAGCCCGAGGAGCGGGCGGCGTCCGCAGCCGCGGGCTCGCCCGGGGGCGATCCCCTCGAGCGGTTTCACGAGATTCTGGACTCGCGCCGGCGCGTGACGGCCGCGCAGGCGAGCCTTGCCGAGTCGATCGCGGTGGACCGCGACGACCTCGTGCTGCGCTTTGGCATCGATCGCGCCGCGGCCAAGGAAGCGCTCGAGGACCACGCGGCAAAGAAGCTGCTCGCCGAGGTGGCGCGCGAGGCCTTCGGCCGGCCGATGCGGGTGGTCTTGAAGACCGGGCCGCCGGCCGACGGCGATCTCGGCAAGGCGGCGCGCGAGGTGCCCCGGGCGACGATCTCGCGGGAGCGCGCCAGCACGCGGGCCGAGGCCGATCCCATGGTGCGCTCGGCGATGGAGCTGTTCCACGGAGAGCTGACGGAGATCAAGGAAGAGGAGTAGCCGGCTCGAATGAACATCCAGAAGATGATGGCTCAGGCCCAGGCCATGCAGACGAAGCTGCAGGACGAGCTCTCCGCCATGCGGATCGAGGCCACGGCGGGCGGAGGGATGGTGAAGGTCACGATGTCGGGGACCAAGGAGGTCCTCGCCGTCGCCATCGAGAAGGCCGCGGTCGATCCCGAGGACGTCGAGACGCTGCAGGACCTGGTCCTCGCGGCCTGTCGCGAGGCTTCCCGGCGCGTGGACGAGGCGGTGCAGAAGAAGACGGCCTCGATGCTCGGCGGAATGCTGCCGGGGATGCGGTAGCGCGTTGGCCGGAACGCCCCGTTCCCTCGAGCGATTGACCGCCGAGTTCCAGCGCCTGCCCGGCATCGGGGCAAAGAGCGCGGCGCGGCTGGCGTACTACCTGCTCCGGTCTTCGGGCGAGGAGTCGGAGCGGCTGGCCGGAGCGATCCGCGAGGCGCGGGCGGCGGTACGGCGCTGCTCGGTGTGCAACACGCTCACCGAGGAGGAAACCTGCGAGATCTGCCTCGACCCGCGCCGGGACGCCGGGATCCTGTGCGTCGTCGAGGAGCCCGGCAATCTCGTCGCGATCGAGAAGACGCGGGAGTTCAAGGGCCGGTACCACGTCCTCTGGGGGGCCCTGTCGCCGCTGAAGGGGATCGGGCCCGACGAGATCGACGTCGAGGGCCTCGTGGCCCGCGTCACGCCCGAGGTCAAGGAAGTCGTGATCGCGACCAACCCGAACGTGGAAGGGGAGGCGACCGCCCTCTACCTCGCGCGGCGGCTGAAGGCGACGGGGGTTCGCATCACCCGGATCGCGTTCGGGCTGCCGGTCGGGGGCGACATCGAGTACGCCGACGAAGTGACGATGGCGCGGTCGATGGAGAACCGCCGAGAGCTCTAGAGCGGCGGCGGCGGGAAAGCTGTTAGAATAAGTCGTAACAGGAGAATCAGTTAATACATGACGCTGCCCGACCTCGTCCTCTACGACGACGAGTTCCGCAAGATAAAAGACTCGCTCTCGCGGCTGGCCTCGGACGCCAATGCGAACGTGGTGTTCCTGGTGGACAAGAACGGCCAGCAGATTGCCGCGGTCGGCGACCTGACGACGCTCGACACGACCTCGCTCGCCTCGCTGACGGCCGGCAACGTCGCGGCGACCGACGGCCTCGCGCGCCTGATCGGCGAGAAGGAGTTCTCGATCCTCTTCCACGAGGGGGAGCGGGACAACATCCACATTTCCATCGTCGCCCAGCGGGTGATCCTCGTCGTGATTTTCGACGAACGGACCTCGCTGGGCCTCGTGCGTCTGCGCGTCCGCCGGGCGATGGCGGAGCTCGAGAAGATCTTCGAGGAGATCGCACGCAAGGCCGAGAAGGAGAAGCAGGCGATCACCACCGACTTCGACTCTCCCTTCGCCGAGATCACGGACGAAGACATCGACCGTCTCTTCTCGGAGTAACGTTCTGGGCGCGGCGTTCGGCCTTCCGGTGACGGTGTCTCGATGACGTTCATCAACTATGCGGCGCGAGAGATCAATTGCAAGATCGTCTACTACGGCCCCGGCCTGTGCGGGAAGACGACCAACCTGCAGTACATCTACGACCGCACGAACGCCTCGGCCAAGGGCAAGCTCATCTCGCTCGCGACCGAGACCGACCGCACGCTCTTCTTCGACTTCCTGCCGCTCGATCTCGGCACGGTCAAGGGCTTCAAGACGCGCTTCCACCTGTACACGGTTCCCGGGCAGGTCTTCTACGACGCCTCGCGCAAGCTGATCCTGAAGGGCGTGGACGGCGTCGTCTTCGTGGCCGACTCGCAGGAGGCGCGCCTCGAGGCGAACATCGAGTCCATCCGCAACCTCGACAAGAACCTGAAGGACCAGGGCTACGACATCGCCACGATGCCGTACGTCCTGCAGTTCAACAAGCGGGACCTGCCCACGGCCATGCCGGCCGACGAGCTCTACCGGCGCCTGAACATCAAGCGCGAGCCGACGTTCGAGGGCGTGGCGACGACCGGAGCGGGCGTGTTCGACACGCTCAAAGCCGTGGCGCGGCAGGTGTTGATGGATCTGAAGAAGAAGTGACCGCGCGCCGTACGCGCGCGGTCATCCCGAGGGCCGTGAGGCCCGAGGGATCCCTTGAGAGCCCTGGCATCACCCCCCTGGCGAGGCAGAGCCCCCGCCTCTACGAATCCCCGCCCCTCCCGACCGCCGCCTCGAAGCAGATCCGTTCGTCCGTGCATTCCTCCGGGACCGCGAGGTCTCCGTCCGGCCCGCTCGAGCGCATGGTGCGCAGGCACCAGTACTGCGCGGTCGAGGGAGACTGGCGCGGGTCGCCCTGCCCGAAAGCGTCCGGGGCGAGCCACGTCTTCGTGCGCAGGTGGCGGCAGAGCAACGGGTCCGCTTCCCGCTTCGCGTCGCCTGCGGGCTTCGAGAATCGCCGCATGGGGGCGAGGGGATCATCGGTCATCGGGCTCTCCGCCGTCGGCTCTCCGCTGTCAGCCGAACGCCTGGCGAAGGGCCCGTTCGAGCTCCACCTTCGCGAGCGTCACCTTGTAGACGTTCTGCGCCAGCGGCTTCGCGTCGCGCACGGCGGCCTCCGCCGCGCGGCGGGCGAGGTCCTCTCCGGGCCGCCCGCCCTCGAGCACGGCTTCGGCGGCCTTCGAACGGTAGGGTGTCGGGGCGACGGAGCCGAAGACGACCCGCGCGTTGCGCACGGCGCCGCCCGCGATCGTGAGGGCGACGCAGGTCTCGACGAGGGGCCAGTCGAAGGACTCCTTCTCCTTCAGCTTGCGGTAGACCGAGCGGGACCCGGCCGGCGGCGCCGGGATCGCCACGGCCTCGACGATCTCGCCGGGCTTCAGGGTGTTCTCGCGTGTCGCGTCGTCCACGGGCCGGAAGAAAAACCGGTCGATGGGCAGCGCGTGCCGGCCCTTCGGCCCGACGATGTCGAGCGTCGCGCCGTAGGCGAGCAGGGCCGTGCCGGCGGCCGACGGGTGTACGCAGCAGCACGTCAGGTCCGTGTCGAAAATCGCGTGAAAGCGGTTCTCGCCCTCCCGCGCGAAACATTCGCTGCCGCCCTTCTTGCGGCACTCGAACTCTTCGAGGCGGTAGTACCAGCAGCGCGGCCGCTGGCACAGATTGCCGCCGAGGGTCGCCATGTGGCGGATCTGCGGCGTCGCCGCGCCCGCGGCAGCCTCGGCGAGGGCCGGGTACGCCCGACGGAGGCCAGGGTCGTCGGCGATCCGCGCAAGCGTGGCCAGGGCGCCGATTTTCGCCGGGGGCCCGGCCTCGATCGCGTCGTGGCCCGGGATGGCGAGGATCGAAACGACGGTCTTCGGGCTGTCGAGGCCCTCCTTCATGCGGTCGAGCAAGTCCACGCCGCCCGCCTTCAGCTCGGCGTCGGCCGCGACGCAGAGCCGCGCGGCCTCGGAGAGCGTCGCGGGATGAACCAGGGCGAACGGCTTCATGCCCGGCCTCCCTTCGCGCGGGCCTCTTCGGCCTCTTTCACCGCCGCGAGGACGACCTCCGGCGTGATCGGCAGCTGGCGGATGCGGGCTCCGACGGCGTGCGAGACGGCATTGGCGATCGCCGCGGCGGTCGCCACGGTGGCTGGCTCCCCGATCCCGACCGAGTTCGTGTTGTTGATGCCGTCCCAGACCGAGACGAGAGTCACGTCGATCTCGGGCACGTCCATGGCGCCGGCGATCTTGTACGACTCCACGTTGGGGTTGACCATGCGCCCGGTCTGCCGGTCGAGCACGCGGTCCTCGTAGAGGGCGTAGGAGAGGCCCTGGATGACGCCGCCCTGGATCTGGCTCTCGGTCGCGAGGGGGTTGATGGGCACGCCGCAGTCGTGGACGGCCACGACGCGGTCCACCCGGACCTTGCCGGTCGCGGTGTCTACCTCCACCTCGGCGAACTGGGCGCCCGTCGTGAAGCGCTTCCAGGCGTCCTCGTGGTTGTCCGCCCGCTCGGCGGTGGCCGACACGCCCTGGCCTGGCAGGAGCGTGCAGGCCTCTGCCCAGGGGACGCTGTGCTTCGGATCGCCGGGCGCGGAGACGACCCCGTCCTGCACGGTCACGGAGTCGGCAGGGACCTTCCACTGCCGGGCGATCGCGCGGGCCAGCTCCTTCTTCGCCTGGTAGGCGGCGCGGCGGATCGTCGGCGCGCTCGAAGGCGTCGTCGTCGAGCCCCCGGACTCGGGGCCGTAGGGCATGCGCGTGTCGCCGATCGAGACGGAGACCTTTTCGAGCGGGAGTTGGAGCTCCTCGGCCGCGACGATCGCGACCATCGTGCGCGAGCCGGTCCCGAGGTCCTGGACGCCGTGCTCGACCTCGGCCGACCCATCGCGGTGAATCGTCACGGTCGCCCGCGGTCCCGTGTCGCCGGTGTTGTACCAGACGGCCGCGCCCACACCGACGCCCCTCCGGATCCACGGGTCGGGCGTCTGCCGCCGGGCCTCGCGGGCCTTCCAGCCGATCTTCTCGGCGCCGATGCGGAATTCCTCGCGGCGCACGGCCGAGGGGTCGTTCTTCAGGCGGAACTCGAGCGGGTCCATGCCGAGTGCGCGGGCGAGCTCGTCCATCGTCGCCTCGAGGGCGAAGGCGCCCTGCGGATGCCCGGGCGCGCGCATCGCGGTGGAGGGGCCGGCGTTTGTGAAAACGTCGTACTCGTCCACCTTGAGGTTCTCGCAGGCATAGATGTTCTTGATGGGGCCCGAGGTCCCCGTGCCCCCGTTGGTGCCGCCGTCGCCGTAGACGGTCAGCTGCAGGGCCGTGAGCTTGCCGTCCCTGGTCGCGCCGGCCTTGACGGTCTGGACCGAGGAGGGGCGGTTGCCGGTCGAGAGCTGCTCTTCCTTGCGGTCGAGGAAGAGCTTGACCGGGGCGCCGGCCTCCCTGGCGAGGCGAGCCGCGGTCAGGCCCTCGATCCGCGCGCCGAACTTCGCCCCGAAGCCGCCGCCCATGTGCTCGGTGAGGACGCGGACCTTCGCCACCGGGATCTTCAGCGTCTCGGCGAGCTCGTCGCGCACTCCGAAGACTCCCTGGGTCGAGGCCCAGACCGTCAGCGCGTCGCCGTCCCACTGCGCCACGAGACCGTGGGTCTCGAGGGCCGTGTGCGTCTGCACCTGGGTCACGTAGGTCGCCTCGACGACGGCGTCGGCCTTCTTGAAGCCTTCCTCCACGTTGCCCTTGAGGCTCGAGCGCGGCCCGAGGACGTTGCCGTTGCGCGCGAGTTCCTTGCCGCCCGACTCCACGTCTCCGGCCGAGGTTTTCGTCTCGGCTTTCCCGTCGAAGACGAGGGGAGCGCCCGGCTTGCGGGCCGCCTCGAGGCCGACGACGAAGGGGCGCGGGTCGTACGCCACGCGGATCGCTGCAAGGGCATCGTCGGCCTGCTCGGGTGTTGCGGCGGCCACCGCCGCGACCTCCTGTCCCGCGTACCGGATCTTCTCGCCGGGCTCGGCGATCGCGAGGGCGGCGCCGACGCCCGGCATCTTTCGCGCCGCGGACAGGTCCACGGAGGTGACGGTCGCCGCCGCGAGCGGGCAACGCAGGATCCTGCCGTAGAGCATGCCCGGCAGGCGCATGTCGATCGAGTACTTCGCCTCGCCGGTCACTTTGGGCTTTCCGTCGAGGCGGGGCACGCGGGTGCCGACGATGGAGAACGTGTGGGAGGGGTCCCAGGGAGCAGGGTCCCCGGGGGTGATGGCAATCTCCTTGACCTGGAAGTCGCCTTCGAAGCCGACACGGATCTTGTCGGTCATGCCAGCCCCTCCTCTTCCATGGCTTCCCGGATGGCCTTACCGACGCGCGGATCGTCCTCGATGCGTCGCGAGCCGTCGGGCGGAAGTCCCGAGCGGGCGAGGACGGTCGGACTTGCGCCTTGCGCGGTCTTCAGGCCGGCGGCGCGCTCGACGGCGTCGAAGACGTGGTTGTAGGTGCCGCAGCGGCAGAGATTGCCGGCGACCGCCTCCCGGATCGCCTGGCGGGACGGCTTCGGTTCCCGTTCGAGCAGGGCCTGGCAGGAGAGGATCATTCCCGAGGTGCAGAAGCCGCACTGGAGGGCATCGGCGGCGATGAAGGCTTCCTGGAGCGGCGTCAGCCGGCCGCCCGCGGCCAGTCCCTCGATCGTCGCGATCGACTTGCCGGTGGCTTCATGCGCGAGCATCAGGCAGGAGCAGACCGTCCTGCCGTCGACGAGGACGGTGCAGGCGCCGCACGCGCCCCGGCCGCAGACGACCTTGGTGCCGGTCAGCCCGATACGGTCGCGCAGGGCCTCGACGAGGGTGACGCGCGGCTCGACGGACATCCGGTGCACCGTGCCGTTGACCGTGAGCTCGAGCGGCGCAGCGCCGGGACCGATCGGGCCGGGCTCGGCGGGTCCCGCCTTGGTCCCGACGCCCGCCGCGATCGCACCGACGAGGCTGCCTCGCACCAGATCCCGGCGTGTGAAACCGCCACGCGGTTCGTCACTCATGAGCGCCTCCTCGCCACGGACGATCATACGTCCGCCCGGCGCGCCGTGTTTCCGGGTCGGGTCCCGGTCTGCGGTCAGCGCTTCTTGCGCAGGGCGTGTCGGCTGCCATGCGCCTCGGAGATCGAGAGCGGTGCCGCTCCCCCCGCCCGCAGGAACCGGCGCAGCGCCTCGTGCCGCTCGATCGCGCCTCGCCGGGCGAGGCTCGTGTAGCCGCCGGCCAGAGGCAGCGCCCGCAGGCGCGCGACCTCGGCGCCGAGCGCTGACTCGGCGGCCGCCATGGCCCGGCGTCGCTCGGCGGCCGGGACGGCGTCGAGAAGGGCGATCCGGGAGAGGGTCTCGTCGTTGCCGCGGGGGACCGGGGGCGTCTCCCCGAGCCAGCGGGCGAGCTCCCGCCGGCCGGCGGCGGTCACGCGGTAGAGGTTGCGGCGGGGGCCGTGGCGGGGGCCGAGCACCCGGAGGAGAACCCACCCCCGGCGCCGCAGTCGGGCGAGGGTCGGGTAGATCTGGGAGAAGCCCGCGCTCCAGACCGGGTCCATTTCTTCGCGCAACGCGCGCGCGAGGTCGTAGCCGGTGCGCGGCGTTTCGTGGAGAAGGCCGAGCAGAACGTGGGGGAGGGACACCGCGCAACTATATCAACGGAGATATAGATCGGAGCGGTCCGGGCGGCGGGAAGGCTGGTCTGGCCGTGAAGTCAAGGCACAAAAAAAGGGGGCCCGCAGGCCCCCGAGAAACCGTGTTCGAAGCTGTAAGTCGTTGACTTACTTCTTCTTCTTGGTCGCCTTCTTAGCCTTCTTCGCAGCCTTCTTCTTCGTAGCCATTACGTCACCTCCCTCCCGACAGCCAATTGACAGCCTTCGGGCGAGATGCTAGTTTTTCCGCCCCCGTGAAAGGGCGTATCGCCTTCAGTCTGTCGCTGCCGAACGATTGATGGGTCATACGTTCTGTTTCTTCGCCGGATGGGCCGCAACCCATCCGGCGTTTTCATTCTAGAAGTTTCCCGCGGGCGTGTACAAGAAATTTCCGCGCATTTGCTCTTGACTTCATTGTGGCGTTCCGCGAGGCGCAAGTCAAGTCGAAGGGGGAAGTCGGGGGGAGTTTGGAAGCGGTGGGAGGAGTCCGGAAGAGTCGCGAGCTGCTCCTGGCTCCCCCCCACTCCTCCCGACTCCTCGAGACTCCAACATAGAATCCGCCCGTGACTTCCTCCGACGCCATCACCCTCGCACACAGCCCCGACTCCGACGACGCCTTCATGTTCTACGCTCTCGCCGAGGGCCGCGTCGACACCGAAGGGCTCGAATTCGTCCACGAGCTCTCCGACATCGAGTCGCTCAACCGGCGCGCGATGGCGGGCGAGCTCGCCGTGACCGCCGTGTCTTTCCATGCCTACGCGCGGCTGGCCGACCGCTACCTGCTCCTGCCGCACGGCGCCTCGTTCGGCGACGGCTACGGCCCGGTCGTCGTGGCGCGCTCGGCCGTATCGCGCGACGAGATCGCGTCGGGCGCCGTGCCCGTCGCCTCTCCCGGCGACGCGACGACGGCGGCGCTCGCGCTCAAGCTCTGGGCCCCCGGCGCGGCAACGGCCGTGATGCCTTTCGACCGCATCTCCGACGCCGTGCGGACGGGCTCCTTCCGGGCCGGCGTGCTCATCCACGAAGGCCAGCTCACATTCAAGGAGGAGGGCTTCGTGGAAGTCGTCGACCTCGGCCGCTGGTGGAAGGAGGAGACGGGCCTGCCGCTGCCTCTCGGGGGCAACGTCGTGCGCCGGGACCTCGGGCCGGATCGGATCGCCCGGATCTCCCGCGCCCTGTCCCGGTCGATCGAGTACGGGCTGGCGCACCGGGGGGCGGCGCTCGACCACGCGATGCGCTATGCGCGGGGCCTCGATCGGGACAAGGCGGACCGGTTCGTCGGGATGTACGTCAACGCGTGGACGCGAGAGTATGGGGAGGCCGGGCGGCGCGCCGTCCAGCTGCTCCTCGACCGGGCCCATGCCGCGGGCCTGACGCCGCGGGTCACTGCCGAATATGCTCCCTAGCAGGGCGCCCGTGAAGCGCGATTCCCGGCTCGAGTCCCTCGTCGTGGCGCTCCACCTGGCAGCCCTCGCCATGGCGCTCGCGCCCCCGGTCTTCTTCGGCGCCATCGTCGCTCCGGCGGTCTTTCGGGTGCTTCCGACCCGGGACATGGCTGCGTCCCTCCAGAGCCCGATCCTCTCGAAGCTCTGCGGGCTGTCCGAGGCGAGCTTCCTGGTTCTCTTCGTGACCTCGTGGCTGCTGACGCGCGACGCCGCGAAGGGGTCCCGTGCGCTCCTGACGCGGCTGCCGGTCCTCGGCTTCTTCGCCGCGCTCGTGATCCGCCAGCTCCTCATCCCGCCCATCGACCGGATCCGCGCCGAGGCGCCGGGGCTGATCGACAACCTTCCGGCCTCGGACCCGTCGCGGCTCCTGCTCGCCCGCTACCACCGCATGGCGACCGGACTGTTCTCGCTCGAGATCGGGGCGGCGCTGCTGGTGCTGCTCGTCACCGCGCGTCTTCTTGCCGCGCGCCGCGCCGCTCCGGCGCCGCCGGCCCAGGCGAAGACGGCGCCCAAGATTCTGGACCTTTAGTCAAGGGTCAAGGGGCCTTGG
>Ga0209048_10002662_pt1 | contig 17604 bp, 17 predicted proteins | sample FrelakmetCRP12CR_FD_187146 | JGI IMG/M metagenome (GOLD analysis project Ga0209048, IMG submission 187146) | Freshwater lake sediment microbial communities from the University of Notre Dame, USA, for methane emissions studies - CRP12 CR (SPAdes)... | ecosystem: Environmental > Aquatic >... | reverse complement strand
TGTGGATCGCGACGATTCCGGTGCTCGTCGGAACCGCGCTCGCTTTCGGTCTGCACCAGCGCGTCGACCTCACTGTCGCCGCCATCGCGCTCGTCGCGTCGCTGCTGATGCAGGTCGTCACGAATCTGCAGAACGACGTCGGCTACACCGAGCGCGGCGGCGAGACCGGCGCCCGCGTCGGGTTGCCGCGGGCCACGGCAAATGGCTGGCTGACGATCGCCAGCGTCAAGCGCGCCATCGTCGTGGTGATCGCCGCGGCATGGATCGTCAGCGTGCCGCTGTTCGTGCGGGCAGGCTGGCCGGCCGTGGCGATGGCGCTGGGATCGACGCTCGCCGCCTGGTCGTACATGGGCGGCCCGCGGCCGATCGCCTACACGCCGCTCGGCGAACTCACCGTGTTCCTGTTCTTCGGCATCATCGCCGTCTGCGGAACGTTCTACGTCCAGACGCTGACGCTCGCACCCGCGGTCGGCATAGCCGCCGCCGCGATCGGATTGCTCGCCGCGGACGTGCTGCTCGTCAACAACACGCGCGACATCGACCACGACGCCGCGACCGGAAGGCGCACGCTCGCCGTCGTGCTCGATCGTCGCAACGCGATGCGGCTCCATGCGCTGCTGGTGCTCGCGCCGTTCGCGCTCGCCGCGGTGCTCGCGTGGCGCCAGAGCACCTGGTTCGCGCTGCCGCTGCTCGCGCTGCCCGCGGCGTGGCGGCTCGCCCGCGATGTCGCGGCCACGATGACCGGCGCGGCGATGAACACGCTGCTCTTCCGCACCGTGGCGCTCGAGCTGGCCTTCGGGCTACTGCTGTCGCTGGGCGCGATCGCCTACGGATTGCGCTGACCGGAAACCCGCGCGGTCCGGTCAGAGCCCGAGGCCGACCTCGGTCCCCTGCGCGATCGCCCGCTTCGCGTCGAGCTCGGCCGCGACGTCGGCGCCGCCGATGAGGGTCGTCGGAATCCCGCGCTGAGCGAGCGGCTGCTCGAGGTCGCGCCGCGGCTCCTGGCCCGCGCAGATGACGATCGTGTCGACCGCGAGCGTCTGCGGCGCGCCCGCGACGCGGATGTGCAGGCCGGCGTCGTCGATGCGCTCGTACTCGACGCCCGCGAGCGACTTCACGCCGCGCTTCTTGAGCAGCGTGCGCCGGATCCAGCCGGTGGTCTTGGCGAGACCCTCGCCGACCTTGCTCGACTTGCGCTGCAGCAGCCACACCTCGCGCGGAGGACGGGCTTCGACCGGAGGCTTGAGGCCGCCGCGCCCGCGATAGTCGGCGTCGATCCCCCACTCGTCGCAATACTCGTCGATCGCGTCGCCGCCGCCCTGATGCGTGAGGAATTCGCCGACGTCGAAGCCGATGCCGCCGGCGCCGACGATGGCGACTCGCGGTCCCGCCTCGCGCTTACCTTCGACGATGTCCACGTAGCTCGCGACGCTGGGATGCTCGATGCCGGGGATCGGCGGCCGGCGCGGAAGGACTCCGGTGGCGAGCACCACGTGGTCGAACGACGCGAGATCGTCGGCGGCGACGCGCTGGCCCAGCCTCACCGCGACGCCGGTGCGCTCGAGCATCCGGCCGAAATAGCGCAGCGTCTCTCCGAACTCCTCCTTGCCGGGAATGCGCCGGGCGAGATTGAACTGCCCGCCGATTTCCGCGGCCGCGTCGAAGAGCGTCACCGCGTGGCCCGCCTGCGCCGCCGTCGTCGCGCAGGCCAGGCCCGCAGGTCCGGCGCCGACGACGGCCACCCGCTTCTTCGAAGCCGCCGGCCGCGGCACGATCTTGGTCTCGTGGCAGGCGCGCGGATTGACCAGGCACGACGCGATCCGGCGCTCGAAGATGTGATCGAGGCATGCCTGGTTGCACGCGATGCAGGTGTTGATCTCGTCGGCGCGCCCGGACGCCGCCTTGTTCACGAATTCGGCGTCGGCCAGGAACGGCCGCGCCATCGAGACCATGTCGGCGTCGCCGCGCTCCAGAACCGCCTCGGCGACGGCCGGGTCGTTGATGCGGTTCGTCGCGATCAGCGGAATGCGCACGGCGCCGCGCAGCCTGCCGGTGACCCACGCATACGCCGCGCGCGGAACCATCGTCGCGATCGTCGGGATGCGCGCCTCGTGCCAGCCGATGCCGGTGTTGATGATCGTCGCGCCTGCCGCCTCGACCGCGCGGGCGAGCTCCACCACCTCGTCCCAGCTGCTGCCGCCCTCGACCAGGTCCAGCATCGACAGGCGGAAGATGATGATGAACTTCGGCCCGACGGCCGCACGGCAGGCGCGCACGATCTCCACCGGGAAGCGGATGCGGTTCGCGTACGCGCCGCCCCATTCGTCGTCGCGGTGATTCGTGCGCGCCGCGATGAATTCGTTGATGAGGTAGCCCTCGGACGCCATGACCTCGACGCCGTCGTAACCGGCGCGTTGCGCGAGGCGCGCGCAGCGCGCGTAGGCGGCGATCGTCCGGCGCACGCCCCAGCCCGAAAGCGCGCGCGGCTTGAACGGCGTGATCGGCGAGCGCACCGCGGAAGGCGCCACCGACAGCGGGTGATAGGCGTAGCGTCCGGCGTGAAGGATCTGCAGCGCGATCTTTCCCCCGGCGGCGTGGACCGCGTCGGTGATCGTCCGGTGCCGGCCGACCTGCCAGGGGAACGACAGCTGCGAGGCTCTGGGCTCCAGCCGGCCCGCGAAATTGGGCGCGATGCCGCCGGTGACGATGAGGCCGACGCCGCCGCGCGCGCGCTCGGCGTAGAACTCGGCCATCCTTTCGTAGCCGTCCGACGCCTCCTCGAGTCCGGTGTGCATCGAGCCCATCAGCACGCGATTCGCGAGCGTGGTGAATCCGAGGTCGAGCGGAGCGAGCAGGCGCGGAAAAGGTGAGGACATGATTGCTTTCGAATGGTGGATCGAGCCCGAATTCAAGGCAGCGCGACCAGCGCCTCGCCGGTGACCTTGGCTTCGCCGGCTTCGTTCGCGGCCGTGAGGGCGATGCGGACCAGCCGCAGGCCGTCGCGCTCCAGCTTCTCGACGATCCGTCCGGCGCAGGTGATCCGCTCGCCGGGCAGCGTCATCGCGACGAAGCGCGCGTCGAATTCGCGCAGAGCGCGCGGCGCGATCCAGTCCGTGACGACGCGCCCCAGCCACGCCATCTGCAGCATGCCGTGGACGAACACGTCGCGGGTGCCGGCGGCACGCGCGGCCTCGAGGGAGGTGTGGACCGGGTTCCGGTCGTACGACGCCTCGGCATAGCGCGCGAGCATCTCCCGGGTCACCGGCGGCAATTCGAGCGCCGGCAGCAGGTCGCCGGGATTCACGCTCGTCCAGGCGGGAGTCATCGTCTTCCGGCGCGCGCGATGACGGTGGCGCGGAACTGCATGACGTCCGCGCCGTGCTGGTTGGTCACGTCGGTTTCGCGGACGACGACCGTCAGGGCGCCCTTGCGGCGCACGGTGATGTCGGCTATCCGGGAGATGAACGTGAGCCGGTCGCCCGCGTAAGCCGGCGCGAAATAGCGGAAGCTCTGCGCGCCGTGGAGCGCGCGCGCGAGGTCGACGCCGAGCTCGCGCAGCCATTCGAACGGGTCGGGCCGCTTCATCTCGAGGCAGACGGCGAACGTCGGCGGGACGGCGAGTCCCGGATGGCCCGCCGCGCCGGACCCGGCGGCGTCCGCGTGCGCAGGACTCGTTTCGCCGATGGCCGAGGCGAATCGCCGGATGTCGTCGGCCAGGACATCCGCCGACCAGGGAGCGTACGTGTGGCCGATGCGGCGGGCGTCGACCACCGGCTCATCCGGCACGATAGAGCGTGACGACGCAGGCGCCGCCGAGGCCGAGATTGTGCTGCAGCGCGAGCCGGGCGCCGGCCACCTGCCGGTCCTGCGCCGTTCCGCGCAGCTGGTGCGTGAGTTCGTAGCACTGCGCGAGGCCCGTCGCCCCCAGCGGATGTCCCTTCGACAGCAGGCCTCCCGAAGGGTTGGTCACGACGCGTCCGCCGTACGTGTTGTCGCCGGCGTCGACGAACCGCGCGCCCTCGCCCTCGGCGCACAGGCCGAGCGCCTCGTAGCTGATGAGCTCGTTCTGCGCGAAGCAGTCGTGCAGCTCGACGACGTCGATGTCGTCCGGGGCGACGCCCGCCGCCTCGTAGACCTCGTTCGCCGCCGCCTTCGCCATGTCGTAGCCGACGAGCTGCATCATGTCGTGCGCGGCGAAGGTGCTCGGCGTGTCGGTCGTCATCGCCTGCGCGGCGATGGTGACGCGCGGCGCGATGCCGCGCCGCCGGGCGTAGTCCTCGGACACGACGACCGCCGCCGCCGCGCCGCAGGTCGGCGGACACGCCATCAACCGGGTCATCACGCCCGGCATCAGCACCGGCGAAGCGAGCACCTCGTCGACGCCGACCTCCCTGCGGAACAGCGCGAGCGGATTCTTCGCCGCGTGGCGGCTCGCCTTGGCGCGGATTTTCGCGAACGTTTCCAGCGTCGTCCCGTACTTGCGCATGTGCGACAGGCCGGCCCCGCCGAAATAGCGGATGGCGAGCGGGACGTCGGGCATGCCGACCAGCGCGTCGGTCTCGCGGTCGAAGTCGTCAAACGGCGTCGGCCGGTCGGGGAACTTCGCGGTCAGCGCCCCCGGCGCCATCTGCTCGAAGCCCGCAGCGAGCGCGCAATCGATCGCGCCGGCGGCGACGGCCTGCCGCGCGAGATAGAGCGCCGTCGAGCCGGTCGAGCAATTGTTGTTGACGTTGAAGATCGGGATGCCGGTCATTCCCAGCCGGTAGAGCATCTTCTGCCCGGCCGTCGAGTCGCCGTACACATAGCCCGCATAGGCCTGCTGCACGTCGCCGTAGGCGATTCCCGCGTCGGCGAGCGCCGCTGCCGCCGCGGTGGCGCCCATCACGTCGTAGGTCTCGCTGGCCCCGGGCTTGGCGAACGGGATCATGCCGACCCCTGCGACGATCACTTTGCGCGTCATGGCGCCCTGGCTCTCATTGGGTGATGCGACGGATCATGCGGAATGCATGGTTGATGGAAGGGATTTTAGTCCATTACTCCGCCCCAAACGGACGGCCGACCCTTGTTCCTTCTGTTGGCAGCGCCCGGTCGACCCGTGATACGCTGCCGCGCTTCGCCCTGAACGGCGCCCGGATCGGGACTTCTCGCCCCGCGCTGTCGACGCGCCGCCGCGCGGCACCGTTCGACCGACCTTCCCGAAGGACTTCGCATGCTGCGCAACGTGTCCAGTCTCCTCTCCCTGCTTTGCTTCGTCGCATTCGCGGGCTCCCTGCAGGTCGCGAACGCGCAGGCGCCGACGTATCCGCCGACCGCGAAGGGCGAAGTCGCCGACGACTATCACGGACAAAAGGTCGCGGATCCCTACCGCTGGCTCGAGGACCTGGGCTCGCCGGGCACCCGGGCCTGGATCGAGGCGCAGAACGCCGTGACGCTCCCCTTTCTCGAGAAGCTGCCGCAGCGCGCGGCGCTGATCGAGCGGCTGACGCAGCTCTGGAACTATCCGCGGACCGATCTTCCGCTGCGTGAGGCCGGCCAGATCTTCTACCGCCAGAACACCGGCCTGCAGAAGCAGTCGCCGCTCTACCGCCGCACGTCGCTGACCGCCCCCGCGCAGCTGCTGCTCGACCCCAACACCCTGTCGGCCGACGGCAGCGTGTCGCTCGCACAGTGGATGCCTTCGCCCGACGGACGCTACCTCGCCTACGCGCTGTCGCAGGGCGGCGCCGACTGGGCCGACGTCCACGTTCGCGAGATCGCGACCGGGAAGGACCTCCCCGGCGTAACCCGCTGGTTCCGCTTCTCGGGGATCTCGTGGACGAAGGACAGCAAGGGATTCTTCTATGCGCGCTTTCCCGAGCCGCCCGCGGGCAAGGCGCTCGAAGCCGACCTCAAGGACCACCAAGTCTGGTACCACCGCGCCGGAACCGCGCAGGACCAGGACCGGCTGATCTACTGGCGCAAGGAATTGCCGCGCTATTTCGTCGGCGCCGAGGTCACCGACGACGGCCGCTATCTCATCGTCCAGCTCAACAATGGGACGGACCCGAAGAACCGTCTCCTCTATGCCGATCTCGGCGACCCGAAGCACCCGAACATCGCCGCGCCGGTCGTTGCGATCGTGGACGAAGACATCGCCGAGCTGAGCGTGCTCGGCAACAAGGGGCCCGTTCTGTACGTGCGGACCGACCTCGACGCGCCCAACCGCAGGATCATCGCGATCGACCCGCGCCAGCGCAGCGGTCGCGCCGGCTGGAAGTCCGTGGTGCCCGAAAGCAAGAACGCGCTCGAGTCCGCGACGATGGCGGGCGACCGGCTGTTCTGCCAGTACCTTGTCGACGTGAAGAGCGATGTCCGGATCTTCTCCCTCGCGGGCACGGACGAAGGCGCACTCGATCTGCCCGGCATCTCGAGCGTCCGCGGCATGAGCGGGCGCCAGAGCGTCCCCGAGCTGTTCTACACCGTGACCTCGCCGCTCATCGCGCCGACGGTCTTCCGTTACGACATCGCGACACGGCATTCGGCCTCGTTCGCGGCCAGCAAGCCGGCGTTCGACCCGTCGCCGTATGAAACGCGCCAGGTGTTCTACACGTCGAAGGACGGGACGCGGATTCCGATGTTCATCACCGGCCGCAAGGGCCTCGTGCTGGACGGCTCGAACCCGGCCTGGCTCTACGGCTACGGCGGTTTCGCGGTCAGCATCACGCCCGGGTACCGGCTGTCGCTGCCCGCGTGGCTCGAGATGGGCGGGATCTACGTCCAGCCCGCGCTGCGCGGCGGCGCCGAGTACGGCGAGGACTGGCACGTCGCCGGCAAGTTCGAGAAGAAGCAGAACGTTTTCGACGATTTCATCGCCGCGGCGGAGTACCTCGTCAGGGAAAAATACACGTCACCGGCGAAGCTCGTGATCGAGGGCGGCTCGAACGGGGGGCTGCTCGTCGGCGCGGTGATGACGCAGCGGCCCGAACTGTTTGCGGTCGCGATCCCCGAGGTCGGGGTGCTCGACATGCTCCGCTACGACCTGTACACCGGCGGCTCGGCGTGGGCCGTCGAATTCGGCTCGGCGCAGAAAGCGGACCAGTTTCCGTACCTGATCCGCTATTCGCCGCTGCACAACATCAAGCCCGGAACGTGCTATCCGGCGACTCTCGTCGTCACCGCCGACCACGACGACCGCGTCGTGCCCAGCCACTCGTTCAAGTTCGCGGCGGCGCTGCAGGCGGCGCAGGGGTGCGCCCGGCCCGTGCTGATCCGCGTCGAGACGCAGGCCTCCCACGGCTACAGCCCGACCGACAAGCAGATCGCGGAGCGCGCCGACGTGCTGTCCTTCGCGGCGAGCCAGGTGGGAATCAGGCTGCCGGGCAAGTAGCACGGCTCAAATCGCGCCTCGCTTGGCTCTGCACGTCTCGATGCGACCGGCTGCTGTCGGCCGAGGCTGTGCAAGAACTCTGCGCGAAACACGGTGTCGGGAACGACGACCTCACAGGACGCGCTGCATGCGATCATCGTGGGGTCGGGAGGGGTCTCGATACCCGCGAAATCGGACCTCAATCGAGCCATTGCACAGCCTCGGCCGGAAGCGGACAAGGAATCGCCTACCCCACGCCCCGGGTGGATCGTTCCCGCGGACCGCGCGGGCACCCCTGACATGGAAAGCGCGCAATCTGGCGGAACGGTTGAAATCAGGGTAAGTTACCGACCCGTAAGGGGCCGCCTGAACCAGGCGCAAGCCGGCGAAGAATCCGCTCGGTGGCGGCACATTCATGGGGCCGCACCATTCCAGGGGGATGCGCTGGTACGGCCCAACGAAGCACGATGCGCACACCCTCATTTCAACGCGGGAGGAAAAGCATGAAGATCGAACGGATGAACCTTGGAGGACTGTTCCCCATCGTTGCTGCAAGCATGCTTGTCTATGCCGGCGTTGCCTACGCCCAGACGGAGAAGCAGATAATTGAAAAGCCCGCTGACCCAGGCATCGCACTGCACAGAGTGACCGAAAAATCACCGGCAGTGAATTTGACCGCTGTCGGAAAAGAGGTGTCCCCAGGAGTATTTCAAGTGGATCCCAACGCCATTTATGACAAACGGCTTGTGATAGACGGCAAAGGAAGACGCGTCTGCCTGGGAAAGTGGATCACGACCAAACAAGGTCCGACGTGTGAAGGAAGCTGGGTAGAGGGTATCTAGCGCCCGCGCCCGACAACCGTCCAAGACGGCGAATTTCGACAACACTGCGTCGTCACACCATCAGCGGCTCGCCACACGGCGGGCCGTCTTGGTTTTCGCTTCCTGGAAAGGCCTGATCTTTAGCCCGATCCGGCGGGAACCCGCGCAGGCGCGAAGGGGCATTGCCGTCGCCGCGATCGGGCGTGCCGCGCACCGGTGTTCGCGTCCGCGACCGCACCGCGCCGGCTGATCGCCCTTCGAGGCGACCGCGGCGGCCGTCACGGCCGCGCCAGCGGCTTGACCAGCAGCATCTGCACGTCGCCGATGGCGCGCTCGGCGAACCCGCCCTCGCAGTAGCAGAAGTAGAACTCCCACATGCGGATGAATTCGTCGGGGTAGCCCAGCGCGCGCACCTTTTCCATGTTCGCGAACAGGTTCCCGCGCCAGTGCCTGAGCGTCGTCGCATAGTGCGGCCCGATGTCCTCGAGGTGAAAGACGCGCAGGTCGGTCACGCGTGCGAGCGCATCGGCGATCACCGCCACCGACGGGATGCAGCTCCCGGGAAAGATGTGCCGCTGGATGAAATCGACCGACTTCCTTGCCGCCTCGTAGCGCTGGTCGGCGATCGTGATCGCCTGCAGGAGCATCATGCCGTCCGGCTTCAGCAGGTCGCTGCACTTGCGGAAATAGGCGTCGTAGAACTGATGGCCGACCGCCTCGATCATCTCTATCGACACGAGCTTGTCGTAGCGACCCGCGAGGTCGCGGTAGTCCTCCAGCAGCAGCGTGACGCGGCCCGAGAGACCGGCGGCGGCGATGCGCTCCGAGGCCAGATCGTATTGCCGGCGCGAGATGGTCGTCGTCGTGACGCGGCAGCCGTAGCGTCCCGCCGCGTGCAGCGCGAAGCCGCCCCAGCCGGTGCCTATTTCGAGCACGTGGTCCTCCGGCCCGAGATCGAGCCTGCGGCATATGCGGTCGAGCTTCGCGACCGAGGCCTCCTCGAGCGTCATGTCGGGACGCTCGAACACGGCGCTCGAATACATGAGCGTCGGATCGAGGAACAGCCGGAAGAACTCGTTGCCGAGGTCGTAATGCGCGGCGATGTTGCGCGCGCTGCCGGCGCGCGTGTTGCGCGCCGCCCAGTGCAGCGCCTTCTGCAACGGCACGGTGACGCGCGCCGCGCCGCCTTCCATGCCGTCCAGCACGTCGCGGTTCGCGAGCAGGATGCGGGTGAGCGCAGTCAGGTCGTCGACGCTCCAGTAGCCCTGCATGTAGGCCTCGCCCGCGCCGATCGAGCCGCCGAAGGCGATTTCGCCGTAGAAGCGCGGGTCGTGCACGCGCACGCTGGCGGCCAAAGCGCAGCGCGGGCCGACGTTGCCGTAGCATTCGATCCGGTCGCCGTCGATGAGCGTGAGCGCGCCGTGCCGCAGCCCGGCGAGCCGCTCGCGCAGCGCCCGTCGCGCGACGGCGTCGAGAAAATGCGGCTTCGGCGTCACCTGCGTGCGCAAGGGCACGGGCAAGGCGGTCGATTTCATGCGTTTGCCTCCGGTGCGTCGTGTTCCGCGCGGCGCAGCGTCCGGCGGGCAGCCGCCGTTTCGGGCATTGCGGGATGGGTGTGGACCGGAACGCGTTTCAACCACAGGCGAAGCGCCTGCCAGTGGATCGCGACCATCACCTGAACGGTCATCAGCGGGAAGCGGAGCAACACGCCGGCGAGCCGGGCACCCGTGATCGGCGCCCGTTCCAGTCGCATCGTCGCATCGAAGAGCTTGTCGCCGCCGCCGCGGCTCGCCAGCGCCATGTGGATGCTCAATCGCCCGCCCGGCGCGCCGATGCCCCAGTCATAGCAGAGGTCCATCGGCATGAACGGCGACACGTGCATCGCCTTGTCGCTGCGGTAGCGGTGGTGCCGGCCCGCCACGTCCGCATGCGCCCGGTCGAGGACATAGCAGCAGCGTTCGCCCCAGGGCGTGTTGTTGACCTCGGCGACGACCGTCTCGACCCGGTCGCCGGCGGCGTCGAAGCAGTAATAGAAGCTCACCGGATTGAAGCAGTGGCCGAAATAGCGAAGGTGGGTGAGCAGGCGGATCGGACCCTGGGGACGGCGCCCGATCCGCCGTTCGACGAGATCGCGGACCGCGCGATCCAGCGGCACCGCCGGATCGCCGAAGTGGTCGGCCCGCGCGAATCGCGCCAGCGCCCGTCGCCGGGTCGACCACAGCCAGCGCCCGCGGAACACGTCGTCCAGCTCCGCGAGGTCGAGGTACGCCATGAAAAGGCGATACCGGAACGCGTGCGCCCGCGGCGCGAAGCGCCGGTGCCTAAGCCACCCGTGATAGATCGCGCTGTGCATGGAAGGTCTCTGCGAAATGGCGGAGCGCGGCCTGCGCGCTGACGACGCCGTCCTCGTGAAAGCCGTAGCGCCAGTAGGCGCCGCAGAACCAAGTGCGCCGGCGTCCGTTGATCTCGTGCTGCCGCCCTTGCGCCGCGACGCCGGCGGGCGTGTACAGCGGATGGTGATAGACGAGGCGCTTGATGATCTTCGCGGGTGCGATCCGCGTGTCGTCGTTCAGCGTGACGCAGAACGTCTCGCGCGCCGAGAGGCTCTGCAGGATGTTCATGTTGTACGTCAGCGCGACGCGCGCCCCCGCCTCGGGCCGCACATGGCAATTCCACGCGGCCCACGCGCGCCGCGCCCGCGGCAGCAGCGACGCGTCGGTGTGCAGGACGACCTCGTTCTCCGAATAAGGGATCGCGCCGAGGATTTCGCGCTCCTGGGGCGTCGCGTCGGCGAGGAGCCGCAGCGCCTGATCCGCGTGGCAGGCGACGAACACATGGTCGAAGCGCTCGGGCTCCGCGCCGCGCGCCTTGACGATCACGCGGTCGGGCAGGCGCCGCACGTATTCGACCGGCGTCTCCAGACGGATCCGCGAGCGAAACGGCGCAACGAGCCGCTCCACGTAGCGCGCCGACCCGCCCCGGATCGCGCGCCACTGCGGGCGCCGGTCGACGGACAGCATGCCGTGGTTGTCGAAGAACCGCACGAAATAGCGCGCGGGAAACGCCAGCATCCGCGCCGGGTCGGTCGACCATATCGCCGCGCCCATCGGCACCAGGTAGTCGCCGATGAACTCGCGCGAGTAGCCGTGCCCGGCAAGGTAGTCGCCGAGCGCCGGCTCGGCGTCCGACTCCAGCAGCGTCTTCGCCTCGCGGTTGAACCGCAGGATGTCCCGGAGCATCCGGTGGAACGACGGCCGCAGCAGGTTGCGGCGCTGCGCGAACAGCGAATTCAGCGTCGTTCCGTTGTACTCGAGGCCGGTCGCCTCGTTGCGCACGCTGAAGCTCATCGCGCTCGGCTGCGACGGCACGCCGAGCTCCTCGAGCAGCGCGATGAAGTTCGGGTACGTCCAGTCGTTGAAGACGATGAATCCGGTGTCGATCTCGTGTCTTTCGCCGCCCGCCTCGACCGCGTGCGTATGCGTGTGCCCGCCGGCATGGCTGCCCGCCTCGAAGACCGTGATCTCGTGGTCGGGATGCAGCCGGTGCGCGACGACGTTGCCGGCGATGCCGCTGCCGATGATCGCGATCTTCATGCTCCGGCCCGCGTCTCTCGCCGCGCGGCCAGCACCGCCGGCGGGACTTCCTTCAGGTCCCAGATGACGCCAAGGGCGGCGAGCGCGCGGAGACCGTAATAGGTGAGGTCGATCTCCCACCAGAAGAAGCCCTGGCGCGCCGAACCCGGAAAATGATGGTGGTTGTTGTGCCAGCCTTCGCCGAACGTCAGCAGCGCGAGCAGCGGGTTGTTGCGCGAGTCGTCGCGCGTCGCGTACCGGCGCCACCCGAACCGATGCGCAAGCGAGTTGGTCGTGAAGGTCGCGTGGTAGAGCGCGACGGTGGACACGCAGAAGCCCCAGGCGACGAGCTGCAGGCCGTCGGTCGCGAGCCCCGGCGCCGTCGCGGCGAGCCATTCCCCGGCAATGTAGAGCATCGCGAGAAGCGCGAGCGGCGCCAGCAGGTCGAAGCGATCGAGAAAGCGAAGCTCGGGATAGCGCGCGAGATCGGGCACCAGCGCCTTGCGCGTCGCGAAATTCTCCCGGGTCAGGAACCAGCCGACGTGGCTCCGGAAGAATCCGTGCTGCAGCGCCGAGTGCGCATCGACGGGGGTGTCGGAGTGGGCGTGATGATGCCGATGGTGCGACGCCCACCACAGCGGTCCGCGCTGCACGCTGGTGGCGCCCAGCAGCGCGAACGCGAACTGCGCGCCGCGCGACGTGCGGAACGCGCGGTGGGAAAAGTAGCGGTGGTAGAACCCGGTGATCGCGAACATCCGCAGCGCGTAGAGCGACGCCGCCACCAGAACGGCCGTCACGCTCGTCCCGACGAACACGACCGCGAAGCAGGCGAGATGCATCGCGATGAACGGCACGACCCGTGGCCAGTCGATCCGCCGCTCCCGGCCGCCGTCGGTGATCGCATCGGCGCCGGCCTCGTTGTCGAACCAGCGCGCGACGTCGTGCCACCCCCGGGCCCGGAACGGCCGCTTGCCCGTCATTTCCATTGCTGCGGCACCTTCAGGACCCGCGTGACGTCGTAGCCCTGCGCGCCGACGAACGCGAGCAGGCGCTGGTAGTCGGACTCGGGAATTGCCGGCGTGCGCGCCATGATCCAGACGTAATCGCGCTCCGCGCGGCCGATCACGGTCTGCCCATAGTCGTCGCTCAGGTAGATGATTCGATAGTCGGCCTTGATCGGCCAGATGAATTGCATGCCCCAGAGCGCGTTCGATTTCTCGTCGACGACGAAGCCGCGCGGCGTGTAGCGCTTCTCCTCGCCGTCGAAGCCGCCCGCGCGAAAGGTGAACGTGGTCGCGATCGTGCCGTCGGCGTCCAGCCGGTAGGACTCGACCGCGTTGTGGGCGCCCTTCTCGATGAACGTCGGAATGCTGGCGATCACGTACCATGGGCCCATGAAGCGCGGCAGGTCGACGTGCGGCACCGTCGCCATCGGCGGCGCAACGCTCTGGCACGCGCCCAGCAGCAGCGCCGCCGCGCTTCCCATCCAATGCGATCTGTTCACGCTTCTTCCCCCGTCAATCCAGCCGGTAGCGGAGCCGGCGCCCGCCGGCGACGGTGGATTCGAGCCCGAGCCACTCGTCGCCGGTCGAGTACCAGAGATCAATCGGCTGCCGCGGCCCGGTGATTCGGTATCGCTTCGCATTCACGGGCTCGCCGCGCACGCTGAGCTTCTCCTCGCCGAGCGCGACGATGCGCACCTGCTCGTACTTGCCCGTCTGCGAGTTCAGGAGTTGCGACCGCCCGAGCATCGCCGGATTCCAGTAGGCGAAGCTCATCACGCACCCGTCGATCGTTTCGACGCTCCTGCCGGTCGCGATGGCAAAGCCCGCCCCTTCCCGGGTGCCGGCGACCGTTTGTCGATCCCCGTTCGAGTCGGTGCGCGATGTGAGGCTCTCGAGGCAGTTCCCGCGCCATTGCTCGACCGCGTCGTGCGCGTAGAGGTATACGGTGATGAACATCACCTTCACCTCGAAGCGCGCTTCGCTGCGCAGCTCGGTCCGGGCGCTGTCCTCGCGCAAGGTGAAGCGGTGGTAACCGATCGGGGCGTCGTCGAGGTACGCGCTGAAGTTCCAGGTGCGGGGCGCGATCCCGGTCGAGTAGCCTGCCGCGGTGAAGAGCGCGGCGCCGGCCACGGACGCGACGAGCGCCGCCGGCCGGATCACAGGGCCCCCTTCGGCGGGCGCGGGAAGAATGCGCTCGTCCGCGCCACGTAGTCGCGGTACGCCGGGCGGCGCAGGCCGATGTCCTTTTCGAGCAGCGCCACGCCCGATACCTTCAGCAGCAGCAGCGACATCAGCAGCGGCGACACGATCGTCCAGAACCCACCCGCGGCCAGCGCGACGAGGTAGAAGCCCCACCAGACGCAGAATTCGCCGAAATAGTTCGGATGACGCGTGTAACGCCACAACCCGCCGTCCATCACGCGGCCGCGGTTGGCCGGATCGGCCTTGAAGCGTGCCAGCTGCCAGTCGCCGACCGTCTCGAACAGCAGCCCGAAGACGCAGAGGGCGATGCCCGCCGCGTCGAGACCGTTGACCGGCCGCGCGCTCGCCAGCGCGGCAAGCAGGGGCAGCGACACGATGGCGGCGAGCACACCCTGCAGCCCGAACACCAGCCACAGGCTCTTGAATGCGAAATTCGGCTGGTTGCGGGCGCGGATCGCCTGATAGCGGTGATCCTCGGGCTCGCCCCAGTTGCGCCAGGTGATGTAGCCGGCGAGCCGCGCGGCCCACAGCAACGCGAGCGCAAGCAGCCACGGGGCGCGCGGGCCGACGGCGGCGAGCGTTGCCGCGTAGGTCAGCGCGGCGAGCAGGATCAGCAGCGACCAGACGCTGTCGACGATGCTGACGTCGCGTTTGACGACGCTCAGGATCCACGTCGCGCCGGCAAGCGCGAGAATCGCGCCCGACCCGCACAGCGCCGCATGTCCCATGGTGGACAAGTCGGACATCGAGTTCATCCGCGCGCGACACCGATGCCGTCGAAGCGGCGCGCCGCGGCCAGCAGCAGCGGCGTCATCACCGCCCAGCCGATGGCAAGCGCGAGGAGCGCCGCAACGGGCGCGACCAGTTCGACTGCGCCGAGCCGCGCGCCCGCCCAGTAGGACAGCGGCCCGGCGACGGCGCCCATCAGCGCCGCCACGAGCCAGCGGCCCTTGAGCCAGCCGAGCGAGACATTGAGCGTCGTGGCGAACAGCGCCCACAAACCGAGTATCCACGGCGGCGCGAGGCCCTCGACCAGCATGCCCGACGTGAAGTGGATCCAGCCGAGCGACGCGAGCGCGCTGTCCCAGACGACGCCGATCGCGAGCGCCGCGCAGACCAGCTTGAATTCCTCGGCGGGCCTCGCCGCGCGAAGGACGTGCGCGCCGACGATCACCGCGGCCACGGCCGCGCCGGCCCACGGCCAGCCGCGCGCGGCGCCCGCCACGCAGGCGAACCAGCCGCACTGGAACGCGACGAAATTCAGCAGCATGCCTCCCGGCCGCGGCGCGACGATTTCGCTCCGGCGGGATTCCGCCATGCTCATCCGCGACGCTCGAAGAGGTAATGACTGACGAACCACTCACGGCCGCCGTCGTGTCCGAAGAGCTCGGCACAGGACATGAAGAAGATGCGCCAGCGCATCCACCACTGCGCGGCGTTCCTGTCGCCGTAGGTCGCCTCGAGGATCGGCCAGATCGCCGCGCGGCGCGCGTCCATCCGCTCGAGCCACGCATTGGCGGTGCGCTCGTAGTGCCTGCCGTCCCAGCGCCAGCGCCGCACGATGCGCAGGTCGTCCTGGAATTGCAGCGCGAGATCGTCGCTCGGCATCATGCCGCCGGAGAAGAAGTGGCGGCTCATCCAGTCGCTCTCGTCGCGCTCGATGTAGAGATAGGGCGTCGAGCGATGCGCGAACACGTGCATGAAGAAGCGCCCGCCGGGCGCGAGCCATCCGGCCACGCGCCGGAACAGCTCCGGCCAGTTGCGCATGTGCTCGAACATCTCGACCGACACGACGCGGTCGAAGCGCCGATCGAGTGCGAACGCGTTCATGTCGCAGGTGATGACATGCACGTTGGCGAGGCGTCGGCGCTGCGCCTCGGCCTCGATCCAGGCGCGCTGCGACCGCGAGTTGGACACCGCGGTGATCCGGCTCGCGGGGTACGTCTGCGCCATGTACAGCGTCAGCGAGCCCCAGCCGCAGCCAAGCTCGAGGATGTCCTGCCCGTCCGCGAGTTGCGCGCGCTCGCAGGTCGCGGCCAGTGCCGCCTCCTCGGCGACGTCGAGCGTCGCGACGCCCTCCGGCCACCAGCACGCGCTGTATTTGCGGTGCCGCCCCAGCACCTCGGCGAAGAACGCCGCCGGGACCTCGTAATGCTGTTCGTTGGCCTTCTGGGGGACCACCGCGATCGGCGCCGTCCGGAGGTCCGCGACGAACGCGGCACCGAGCTCCGGCGCGGCCTCCGGATCATCGGCGCGAATTTCGGCCAGCCGTCGCCTCACCAGCCGGCGGATGCCGGCGCGAATCAGCGGATCCGGCACCAGCCCCTGCTCGACCCAGTCGAGCGCGCGGTTTGCGGACGTTGTCATGATTCTAGATACTCCAGACAGGGCGAATTGGATGCGCCGAAGCGATTTGTCGAAGACGTCTCACGACGCGCGGGCGCCCCGCGCGCCCCTAAGGGCGGATTCAGCCGGACGCGGAACGCCCTTCCCACCGCTTCTGCCGAACGGATCGCGGGGTCGAGATGAACTTTCCCGACCCGATTCTCCAGGGGGAGCGTCACACGGCAGGTAATTGTCCAGGTCAACGCTGGGGATAAAGGCCTTTCACAGCCAATTGTCCCACACAAATGGCTTTTTTGTCCAGGTCAAATAAGTCCAACCCGAACCGAGCGACGCGTCCGGCGAAGCTCGCCCAACGGGTCGAACCGTGCCCCGGCTGCGGACGCCCTCGGGCCGATCGACGCCGGCCCGTCAATATGGATGCAGCGATTCCGCCAGGCTTTGGAGGTTCAGGGGTCGGATGTGGATCACGCCGCCCCGCGGAGCGTCGATGTCGGCGATGAGAAGAAACGAAATCGACACGACCAGCGGCATGATGAGCAGCAGGTTGCGCTCCCGCTTGGCGTTGTGCATGCCGTAGCCGACGAGAAAGTTGCAGCAGATCGCGATGGCGACCATCAGGGTCCACGCGGCGCGTGGAATCCGGTTCCACCAGGCGGCCTGCGTGTACCCCTGTGAATTCAGGACGTCGTTCTTTCCCACGACGGCGATCGCGGAGATCGGCGTGGGCTGCGCGACCGCGGGTCCGCGCACGGCCGCCCACAGCTCGTTCTGGAGCGCCGCGGTCTTGCGGTTGACCGCCTCCAGCGCGGCGGCGTCGCCCGCCTCGTAGAACTCGATGCGGTAATCGATGTATCGCCTGAGAAGCTCACGCACCCGAGCCCCGTCCGCGGCGGGGAGCAGGTCGGCGCGCACGTATTCGGTGCCGATCGCGTTGGCTTCCGCTTCCTCGAGATTCTTGCGCTGATCGTAACGGCTGATCGCCATCGAAAAGCTGAAGCCGATGATGAGACCGAGCAGCGTGAGCGCCGCCGCCTGGATGACGCCGAAGTCCGCGCGGTCACTTTCCTCGAGCGGATGCCGCACTGCGGCGATCCGGCCCCCAACGTGTGCGGTGGCCCAGAGGACGACGAGGGTGACGATGCTGAGGATGACGGGCCGATCGACGAGGTGGAACGGAAACATGAGAATGGCTCTTGAAGGGTGGGAGGCATGGATTGCCCGGAAGCGCGACCGAGACTGTAACGGAAAACTCCGGGCGCCGGACGCGCGTCCGACGTTGGCGCAAACAGCCCCGTCGCCGAATCCAGGCCCCC
>Ga0209048_10002661_pt1 | contig 17604 bp, 17 predicted proteins | sample FrelakmetCRP12CR_FD_187146 | JGI IMG/M metagenome (GOLD analysis project Ga0209048, IMG submission 187146) | Freshwater lake sediment microbial communities from the University of Notre Dame, USA, for methane emissions studies - CRP12 CR (SPAdes)... | ecosystem: Environmental > Aquatic >... | reverse complement strand
AGTGACGCACGAGTGGTATGTGATTGACGCCACCGACAAGGTGCTCGGACGTGTTGCCAGCGAAGTGGCACTCCGTTTGCGCGGCAAGCACAAGGCCATTTACACGCCTCACGTCGATACCGGAGATTTCATCGTCGTCGTCAACGCCGACAAGATCCGCGTCACCGGAAACAAGGCGACGGACAAGATCTATTACCGGCATTCGGGCTACCCTGGCGGCATCCGCGCGACGAACTTCAAGGACATGCAGGCCAGGCATCCCGGCCGCGCGCTCGAGAAGGCTGTCAAGGGCATGCTGCCCAAGGGGCCGCTCGGCTTTGCGATGGTCAAGAAGCTGAAGGTGTACGCCGGTGCCACGCATCCGCACACCGCCCAGCAACCCAAAGTGCTGGAACTCTGAGGAGCGCGGTGATGATCGGAAATTGGAACTACGGAACCGGCCGCCGCAAGTCTTCGGTGGCGCGCGTATTCATGAAGAAGGGCACTGGCCAGATCCTGGTCAACGGCAAGGCTGTCGACGAGTACTTTGGCCGCCAGACCTCGATCATGATCGTCAAGCAGCCGCTGATGCTCACGCACAACGACGGAGCGTTCGACGTCAAGGTCAACGTCCACGGCGGCGGCGAATCGGGCCAGGCTGGCGCGGTGCGCCACGGCATCACCCGCGCGCTGATCGACTACGACGCGGCGCTCAAACCCGACCTGAGCCGCGCCGGCTTTGTGACGCGCGACGCGCGTGAAGTCGAGCGCAAGAAGGTTGGCCTGCACGGCGCACGACGCAGGAAGCAGTTCAGCAAGCGCTGACCTGCCCAATGCTCTGCACCCCGGGGCAGCGATAAGCGGCCCCGGTGGTGGACGCTGAGCCGCTTCGGATCTTCTGCTCCTCGCGCTGGCGTTGTTGCGCGCGACGATGCGGCGGTGCAATGCGTCCACGTGCCGCCCATGACCTTGTTCGTCCGCTCGACGTCGCATGACTGGCCGACAGAGCCGGATGTAGGGCGCTGGCGCTGCCAGCAGTTCGGCGGTTCCGAGGCGACGGCAGCGCCGCGGCCGCAGGCGCCTTCCTGGACAAGCACGCCGATGCCACCACCGCCGACAGGGACGCTGCGAGCGAAGTCCGGGCTATCCTGGGATAATTCGAGCAGTGCCAGGACAGCGAAGGAGTTGACATGAATGCAGTCTTTGAGAATCAAGGCGTGCTCGACGATGCGCCGCCGATGCCGCTCATCTTCACCGACAGCGCTGCGATGAAGGTCAGGGAACTGGTCGAGGAAGAGGGCAACCCGGAGCTCAAGCTGCGGGTGTTCGTGCAGGGCGGGGGTTGCTCCGGCTTCCAGTACGGTTTCACCTTCGACGAGGTCGTCAACGAGGACGATACGCAGATGGCCAAGAACGGCGTCACGCTGCTGATCGACGCGATGAGCCTGCAGTATTTGGTCGGCGCCGAGATCGACTACAAGGAAGACCTCCAAGGCGCGCAGTTCGTGATCAAGAATCCGAACGCGACGACGACCTGCGGCTGCGGGTCGAGCTTCTCGGCCTGAGCCCGAGCCCGGTTCGCGCCGCGGCTTTGTCGCGTCGCATCGGCTCGACGTAACGCCACGAGCCGGCAGGTAACCCCGGCGCTCGAATCTTGCGCAGCGCGCGCGGTGATCAGCCAGCAGGGAAGAGGGCACCGAGCACTCTATACCCGGCTGCACCCGTGACCGAAGGCAGGTTGCCCGAGCGCCGCTCGCAATGCGCGCTTGCGAGCCATGCGAAGGCGGCAGCCTCGACCTGCGAGGCTGGCAGTGCGCAAGCGTCGGTCGGACGAACGTCGCATCCGGGCAGAAGCGACGCGATCCGGCGCATCAGGTGGTCGTTGCGTGCGCCGCCACCGCACACCAGCAATTCGCGCCCCGCCCCGGCGTGGCGCCGCACGGCGTCGGCGCAGGTGCGCGCAGTCAGCTCGGCAAGTGTGGCTTGCACGTCCTGGGGTTGCGCACCCGCTTGGTCGCCGACGTGCGTCGTCAGCCACGTCGGGTTGAACCTGTCGCGCCCGGTGCTCTTTGGCGGCGGCAGCGCAAAGTAGGGCTCATTCAGCATCGATGCCAGCAGTGCCGGCAAGACCCGCCCTGCGGCGGCCCATGAGCCCGCGTCGTCGTACGGGCGGCCGGTGTGCTGCTGGCACCAGTGGTCCAGCAGCACGTTGGCGGGACCGCAGTCGAAGCCCAGGGTCGTGTCGTCGCCGGTCAGCACCGTGAGGTTGGCGATTCCGCCCAGGTTGAGCACGGCGACCGTCTTGCCCGAGCGCGCGAACATGGCGCGGTGAAACGCCGGCACCAAGGGCGCGCCCTGACCACCCGCGGCGACGTCGCGGCTGCGAAAGTCGGCCACCACGTCGATGCCGCACAGCTCGGCGAGTAGTGCGGGGTTGAGGAGCTGCAGCGTGTAGCCGCAGGTGTCGAACTCGCCCGGACGATGGCGTACCGTCTGCCCATGCGCGCCCAGCGCGCGCACCTCGGACGCAGCGATGCCGCTTTGCGCCAGCAGCCGCGCAACGGCTTCGGCGTAGAGCCGCGACAGCGCGTTCGCGGCAAGCGCGGCGCGATGCAGCTCGTTGTCGCCGGGCGTGTTCAGCGCCAGCAGTTCGGCACGCAGCTCGGCGGGAAGGTCGAGACAGCAGTGCGCAAGCACCTTCAGGCTGCGCGCCGAGTCAACGTCGGCGAGCACGGCGTCCACTCCGTCGAGCGAGGTGCCCGACATCAGTCCGATGTAGAGCATTCGGATGCCTCGATCGTGCGACGCTACGGCCAGGTGCAACGAAGAAACGGACCGCGGGATCAGTCCCGTCGGCGCGAGTCAGGGCGTGCGTTCTACTCGCTGACGCTCGTTCGCCCGACCATCGATGCGGCCACCTGCAGCTGTTCGCGGGTCTGCTGCGCGAGCAGCGCGAACTGCGCCTTTGCGGACGGCGCAATGGTCAGCGCCTCGGACGCCTTGGCCATCGCTACCGGGTTCTGCTGTGTGCCCTTGACCCGGAACTCGAAGTGCAGGTGCGGCCCTGTGGCCCATCCCGTGGCGCCGACAGCTCCAACTTGCGCGCCCTGTTCGACGCGCTGGCCCTTGCGCACATCGATGCGGCTGAGGTGCGCATAGACGGTAGTCCGGTCGTTACTGTGCTTGATCTGCACCAGGTTGCCGTAGCCGTTCTGCCAGCCGGCCATTTCGACCATGCCGTCGCCCACGCTGCGCACCGGCGTGCCCGTTGGCGCCCCGTAGTCGATACCCTGGTGCTTGCGCATCGTTTGCAGGATCGGGTCGAAGCGCATCGCGAAACTCGATGTGATGCGCGAGAAGGCCAGCGGGCTGCCAAGAAATGCATGGCGCTTGCTCTGGCCATCGAGCCCGAAGTAAGCGCCCTTGCCGCCGGCGGACAGGTCGGCGAACCACAGCGCGGAGTGGACTTGCCCCTTGTTGACGAACTCAGCGCCCAGCACGCGGCCTGTCATTTCATTGCCGCTGGCCCAGGTGATTGGTTCGCCGTCCGCGGTCAGCGCCTCGTAGATGACGGTAAAACTGTCACCCTTGCGCAGTTCGCGGCGGAAATCGATCTCGGCCGAGAATATCTCGGCCAGCTGGCTCGCGACGGCATCCGGGATCCGCGCGTCGTCGGTCGCCGCGAAGAACGAGCTGTTGATCGTTCCGCTGCCAAGCCGAACCTGCGACTCCAGTGGCACCGTCTCGGTGCTTGCCTGGAGCGCTCCTCCGGCGCGGCTGACCCGCAGGCGCGTGAAGTGGGTATTGAACTGCTGGCCCGCTTCGGCGGGGTAGCGGGCGACGAGTTCCTCAATCCGGCCCTGCGAATCGGTGCGCAGCTGCACCATCTTGCCGGGTCGGCCGTCGAGCAGCTTGCGCGCAGTGGAGTCGCGGCGCAGGAAAAGCGCGACGTCGGCATCGTCGGCACTCAGTCGGCGCAGCAGGCTATCGGCGGTGTCGCTGCGGCGGGTGAGGTCGCTTCGATAAAGCGAAAGCTCAAGCTCGGCCAGCAATTCGAGCTGTGAGTCGAGGCCCGACGGGTGCACGGCTTCGCTCACCAGTCTCTGCGGCAGGTCGGCCGGATCCGGGACCAGCGGGGCGATGCCGAATGCCGCTGCGGCAAACCCGCCCAGCGCCACCACCGCCGCGGTCGTGATGCCGCGCGAATGCACTTTCACAAAGCCGCCGATTCTTGCCAGGCCAGTGGCTCTCGTGCGAGCGAGAAGTTCCAGTGAAGTCAATTGATTTGCGGGCGCATCGGCGCCTTCTTTCGCAGTGTGAGGGTAGAACCGCGCTGGCCGGCCTTCTCGAACTGACCGTCCACTAGAATTAAAGACTCGGTGACCTACCGCTATCGGCAATTGGCCACCTAAGTTAATACTTAGCCGCCGACGGCAGCGAGGCCGCAGTATATCCGCCCTCTGCAAGCCCCCGTTCTGCGGGAAAGCCCGTAGGCGACGATGCGAATCGAACCACGGGCGCCAGCCCCTTGCGCCAACCGCCCATGCCCGAATCTGTCGCTCGTTCCAGTTTGAAACATACTGTCACCAACCGTGTCCGCGAGGCGATGGCCGTGTCGCTGCGCGGATGCGAAGAATTGCTGCCCGAGGCCGACTGGCTCGCCAAGCTTGCGCGCGCCGACGCCACGGGCGTTCCGCTGCGGATCAAGCTTGGCCTCGACCCCACTGCGCCGGACATTCACCTCGGGCACACGGTGGTGCTCAACAAGATGCGCCAGCTCCAGGACCTCGGCCACACGGTGATCTTCCTGATCGGCGATTTCACGTCGATGATCGGCGACCCGTCCGGCCGCAACAACACCCGCCCGCCGTTGACGCGCGAGCAGATCGAGGCCAACGCGCAGACCTACTACCGGCAGGCCAGCCTGGTGCTCGACCCGGCCCGGACCGAGATCCGCTACAACTCCGAGTGGAGCGATCCGCTGGGCGCGCGCGGAATGATCCAGCTCGCCTCGCGCTATACGGTGGCGCGAATGATGGAACGCAACGACTTCGCCGAGCGCTTCCGCGCCGGCACGCCGATCTCGGTGCACGAGTTCCTCTACCCTTTGATGCAGGGCTACGACTCGGTGGCGCTCAAGTCCGACCTCGAACTCGGCGGCACCGACCAGAAGTTCAACCTGCTCGTCGGTCGAGCCTTGCAGGCTGAGTACGGGCAGGAACCGCAGTGCATCCTGACCATGCCGCTGCTCGAGGGGCTGGACGGTGTCGAGAAGATGTCCAAGAGCAAGGGCAACTACATCGGCATCACCGAGCCCGCGAACACGATGTTCGCCAAGCTGCTGAGCATCAACGACACGCTGATGTGGCGTTACTTCACGCTGCTGAGCTTGCGCTCCGAGCGCGAGATCGAGCTGCTCAGGAACGAGGTCGACTCGGGGCGCAACCCGAAGGAGGCCAAGGTGCTGCTGGCAAGGGAGATCTGCACCCGCTTTCACAGCGCGGCGGCGGCAGACGCTGCAGAGCGCGATTTCGAGCTGCGAGCCCGCGGCGGCGTACCCGACGAGATCGCTACCGTCGCGCTTGGCGGCGCGCCGCTCGGAATCGGGGCCTTGCTCAAGCGTGCCGGTCTCGCACCGTCGAGCAGCGAGGCCCTGCGGCTTGTCGACGCGGGCGGCGTGAAGATCGACGGCGCCGTGGTCAGCGACAGGGCGCTGAGGCTGGCGGCCGGAACCTTTGTCGTCCAAGTCGGCAAGCGCCGCTTTGCGCGCGTGACACTGAGTGCCTGATGCACCGCGGCATTCGAGCCGTCGCCGCGCCGATTACGGCCGCCTTGCAGGCGCAGGTCGAAGCAGCTGAACTCGCCGCGGAGCGTACAGAGTGACCGATCCATCCGCGGCGAAGCGAGCGCCGATGCAGGTCAAGACTCTGCTGAAGTTGTCGGCCGGGGCGGCGGTCGTCACCATCGCGATGAAGACGCTCGCGTGGTGGATCACCGATTCGGTGGGGCTGCTGTCGGACGCGATGGAGTCGTTCGTCAACCTCGCCTCGGCGCTCTTTGCGATCGCGATGGTGACCGTCGCCGAGCGCCCGGCGGACGACGACCACCCCTTCGGACACACCAAGGCGGAGTACTTTTCCAGCGGCTTCGAAGGGCTGCTGATCGTTGGTGCCGCAGCGGGAATCATCTGGGCCGCTGCGCACCGCTTCGTCGAGCCGCAGCGGCCCGAGTCGCTGGCTTGGGGTCTGGCTCTGGCGGCGGTCAGCTCGGCGCTGAACGGCTTGCTCGCATGGCGGATGATGGTCGCGTCGCGCGAGCACCGGTCGATCGTGCTCGAAGCAGACGCCCGCCACCTGTTCACCGACGTCTGGACTTCGGTCGGCGTCATCGGCGGCTTGCTGCTCGTGCCGCTGACGGACTGGCTCTGGCTCGACCCGGTGCTCGCGATCGGCGTCGCGCTGAATATCCTTTGGGAAGGGGGGCACCTCGCGCTGCGCTCGATCGATGGCCTGATGGACAGCGCGGTCGAGCCTCGGGTGCGCACGCAGATCGACCAGACGCTGGCGCAGTTCGACCACAACGCGATCCGCTTCGATCATCTGGTCACGCGCCGCGCCGGCCAACGCCACTTCGTCGACGTTCATATGCACATGCCGTCGGGATGGACGCTGGGGCGCGCGGCCGCGCTGCGCACCAGCGTCGAGCAGGCCTTGATGAGCGAGGTGCCGGGGCTGAGGGCGTCGATCCAGTTGCTGCCGCTTGACGTCGAAGCGCACTTCAGCGACACCAAGGATCCGCTTTGATCGCGCTCGTGCAGCGCGTCGCCCGGGCGCACGTAGACGTTGGGGGAGCAATCGTCGGTGCGATCGGGCGCGGCCTGCTCGTGCTGGTCTGTGCCGAGCCGGCCGACGACGAGGCACTCGCCGACCGACTCGTCGTCAAGCTGCTCAAGCTGCGCATCTTCGCCGACGCCCTCGGGAAGTTGAACCTCAGCGTCGTCGACGTGAAAGGCGGCCTGCTCGTCGTCAGCCAGTTCACTCTCGCGGCGGACGTGTCGGGTGGCAACCGTCCCAGCTTCACCGGCGCGGCTTCGCCCGAGCTCGGGCGTCGCCTCTACGAGCGCGTGCTCGCATCGGCGCGCGCTCTCCACGCGGATGTGGCCTGCGGAGAGTTCGGTGCCGACATGCAGGTGCATCTCGTCAATGACGGGCCGGTGACGATCCCGATCACGATGCGTGCCTGATGTGGGCGACCGTGCCCGAACGCAGCCAGCCGCCCGCGTCGTGCAAGCGTGCCTGCACGGGCGTCCCTTCGAAGATCGACCTGGGTCGCCGATGCGCGCCAAGCAGCGTGGGCATAATGCCCGTAAGTGCAATGCTGCCGGCAAGCGCGGGCGGCATCACTTGGGACACGCCATGCTTGGACTCCACAACCTCTTCAGCCACGACGGCTTCTATGCGACTGCCGAGTCCAGCCGGGCGCGCGCGCTCGCCGCGACGACGCTGCTGTTGCTTGGGTTCGGCGGCTGCGCGCAGGACGCGTGGCGAGCGAACCCGAATTTCAGCGCGTTCCTCAATAGGGTGGAGAGCAACTGCGGTACCGCGCGCATCGGCGAACTGACGGTGAGCCAACTGATGAACCCGGGATCGCCGCAGTCGAGCGCGTACTTTCTCGACCTGACCTCGCGCCTCGACAGCGGCCAGGTTTCGGTGGACGAGTACGTCCTGGGCGTAGCGGGCACGTTCAATACCGAGCGCGATTCGGCCGGCATCCGCTGCATCGTGGCACAGAAGACGCAGTAGCTGCGCCGGCAGGGCTCCGCCTCAGGGCAACTCGGCAAGCGCCTCGGGCCCGATCAGTTCAGCTTGCGACAGTCTTCGATCACCTTGCCGTCGTTGGGCAGGCTGCCTTGCGCGCAAAGCTCGACTTCGCCGCGCAGCTTGGTCACGTCGCGAATGCTGTCGGCGACGCGCTGCTGAAGACCTTCGCACGCTCCACCTGCTTCGGCACGCAGCGTCATGCGGTCGTTCGCCATCTCGCCGCTGACGACCAGACGAGCCTTCGTGAGTTCCGGGTGGCGGCGCACGATCTCGGCCACCTGGCTGGCGTGAACGAACATGCCGCGCACCTTGGCCGTCTGGTCGGCGCGGCCGAGCCAGCCGCGGATGCGCATGTTGGTGCGCCCGGTCGGGCAGGCGCCGGGGAGCACCGACGACAGGTCGCCGGTGCCGAAGCGGATCAGCGGATATTCGGGATGGAGCACGGTGACGACGACCTCGCCGACCTCGGGTGCCTGGCCCGCCATAGGCTCGGGCACCGGTTCGCCCGTCCCCGGCCGCACGATCTCCACGATCACGCCCTCGTCGATCACGAGGCCCTCGCGGGCGCTGGTTTCATAGGCCACGAGTCCGACGTCGGCGGTGCCGTAGCTCTGGTAGGCGGCGATTCCGCGCGCCAGCAAGGCGTCGCGCAATGGCGGCGGGAATGCTTCGCCTCCGACCGAAGCCGTGGCGAGGCTGGGCAGCGCGATGCCGAGCGCGTCGGCCTTCTCGAGCAGGATGCGCAGAAAGCTCGGCGTGCCCACGTACGCCTGCGGCCGCAACTCCGCCATCGCCTGCAGTTGCAGTTCCGTGTTGCCCACGCCGCCGGGAAAGACCGTGCAGCCTATCGCGTGCGCGCCGGTTTCCATCATCGAGCCGGCGGGCGTCAGGTGGTAGCTGAAGCTGTTGTGCACCAGGTTGCCGGCGCGAAAGCCGGCGGCGAAGAGCGCGCGGCCGAAGCGCCAGTAGTCCGGGCTCTGCCCCTCGGGCTCGTAGATCGGTCCTGGCGACTGGAATACGCGTCGCGCGCCTCGCGCGTTGCGCATCCCTTGCCAGCCGATGGTCGCGAAGCCGCCGAACGGATCGCCGCCGTCGGCGCGCGCGGCCTGCTGGCGTTCGAGCAATTCGTGCTTGCGCGTCACCGGCAGCCTGGCCAGCGTGGCGCGGCTGTCGACGGCGCGAGCATCGACACCGCGCAGGATCTCGCCGAACGCGGCGCTGCCCTGCTGCGCTGTGGCAACCTGCTGCGGCAGGCGCGCCATCTGCGCGGCTTCGCGCTCGGCCGGGTCGCGCGTCTCCAGGGCGTCGAAGTAGAGGATCTCGGGCATGGCTGGGGTTCAGTCTTCGTCGCTGTGGCCGGCGCGCCGCCTGGCGTCGTCGACGAGCTTGCGCTGGCCGGCCGGCGTGTCGAGCGGGTAGCGGTCGAAGCCGCTGCCGCCGCCCTTCTTCAGCTCGGCGTGGAGGATCGCGCCATCGCTGTGCAGCTGGATGAAGGCCACGCCGCGGCAGTGGAAGATCCCGGGCCGGACTTCGCGCAGGCCCTTGATGTCGCGCAGCTGCCGCAGCAGCGGCAACAGGCTTTGCAGTTCGGCTTCGCTGGCGTGTGTCATGGCGCTTTGGCGCAAGATCCTCAAGCGAGCCAGCGCTTGCGCCGCTTGTAGCTCTTCACGTCGCGGAAGCTCTTGCGGTCGCCGCCGCCGACACCGAGGTAGAACTCCTTCACGTCCTCGTTCTCGCGCAAATCCTTCGCCGCGCCGTCCATCACGATGCGGCCGTTCTCCAGGATGTAGCCGTAGTCGGCGTAGCGCAGCGCCATGTTCGTGTTCTGCTCGGCGAGCAGGAACGTGACCCGCTCCTTGGCGTTGAGATCCTTCACGATCTCGAACACCTCTTCGACGATCTGCGGCGCCAGGCCCATCGACGGTTCGTCGAGCAGCACCATCTTCGGGTTCGCCATCAATGCGCGTCCGATCGCGCACATCTGCTGCTCGCCGCCCGAGGTGTACGCCGCCTGCGACGTGCGGCGCGTCTTCAGGCGCGGGAAATAGGTGTAGACCTTGTCCAGCGTCTGCGCGACGGCAGCCTTGCCGTCCCGGCGCGTGTAGGCTCCGGTCATCAAGTTGTCCTCGATCGACAGATGGGCGAAGCAGTGTCGGCCCTCCATCACCTGGATCACGCCCCGGTTGACCATCTCGGAGGTCGACAGCGCCTCGATGCGCTCGCCGCGCAATTCGATCGAGCCCTTGGTCACCTCGCCGCGCTCGCCGGCGAGCAGGTTGCTGACCGCGCGCAGCGTCGTCGTCTTGCCGGCGCCGTTGCCGCCGAGCAGCGCCACGACCTTGCCTTCGGGCACCTGCAGCGAGACGCCCTTGAGCACCAGGATCACGTGGTTGTAGATGACCTCGATGCCGTTGACGTTGAGGAGGATGTTGCTCATCGTTTGCCCTTGGACTCTTCGAAGCGCCGCTCGCGGCGCTTCGAAGAGGACCCCCGGTGGGGTCCCCCGGACAGTTCAGCCGATCAAGCCTGGCAGTCCTCTGACGTACGGCGCGTCAGCTTCTTCTCGGCCGCGTACTTGTCTGCGGCGGCCTTTATCATCGGCTTCAAGATCTGCTCGTCGGCCTGGTACCAGTCGGACGAGAAGGCCCATTTCGTGCCGTCCCAGGTCTGGATGCGCGCGTAGGTCGAGCCCATGTGGTCGGCACACGAGGTACTGACCGGGCGCATCACGCCGGCAAAGCCGAGCGCGTCGAGCTTCTTCTGGTCCAGGTTCAGGTTCTCCAGGCCCCAGCGCACCTGCTCGGCGGTCATCACCTTGCCCTTGCCGAAGCGTTCCTGCGCGCGGCGCACGGCCTCGACGCCGAGCATCTGGATGATCAGGCCGCGCATGTAGAGCACCTGGCCCACTTCGTCCTTCGGTCCGGTGCCCTGGCCCTTGTCGTGCACGTACTTGAGGATGTCCTGCACGACCTTGGCGTTGCGGTCGGCACCGTGCTGCAGCGCGAGCGCGTTGTAGCCCTTGGCGGCTTCGCCGACGTCCTTCACGTCGGGCTCGGCACCCGACCACCACACGCCGTACATCTTGTCGCGCGGGTAGCCCGTGGCCACGGCTTCTTTCAGCGCGGTCGAATTCATCACGCCCCAGCCCCACAGCAGCACGTAGTCGGGCTTGCTCTGGCGGACCTGCAGCCAGGTCGATTTCTGCTCGACGCCGGGCGCGGTCACCGGCAGCAGCTGCAGTTCGAAGCCGTGCATCTTCGCCCGCTCCTGCAGCAGCGGGATCGGCTCCTTGCCGAACGGACTGTCGTGGTAGACGAGCGCGATCTTCTTGCCCTTGAGCTTGTCGAAGCCACCTTCCTTCTTCGCAATGTGCTGTATCAGCACGTCGGCGCCGGTCCAGTAACTACCGAGGATCGGGAAGTTCCACTTGAAGACCATGCCGTCCTGCGACGCCGCCAGGCCGTACCCGACCGTGATCAGCGGCATCTTGTCGCCCGGCGCCTTGTCGGTCAGCGCGAAAGTGATGCCGGTGGATTGCGGATCGAACAGCGTGTTCGTCTTGCCCTTGAGGCGCTCGTAGCACTCGACGCCCTTGTCGGTGGCGTACATCGTCTCGCATTCCTCGTAGGTGATCTTCACGCCGTTGATGCCGCCGTCGCGGGCGTTGACCATCTTGATGTAGTCCTGCTTGCCGTTGGCCCACGGCGTGCCGTTGGGCGCGTACGCACCGGTGCGATAGACCAGCAGCGGGAAGAACTGCTCCTTGGCCTGCGCGTAGGCGGTGGGTGCAGTGAGTGTGGCGCTCAATGCCGCCGCCAAGAAGGCGGTAGCCAGCGCAAGGGACTTCAGTTTCATGTCTGCCTCCAGAGGTGGGACTGTCAACGTTGCACTCGTCAGTGCGGCTTGCTCGAGCGGGCCCGTCGACCCGCCTCCATTTCAATCGATAGCGTCAATGTGGGAATGGCCAAAGCCTGAGCTTCTCCTTCGCCGTCGACCACAGTCGGGCGATGCCGTGCGGCTCGACGATGAGGAAGAACACGATCAGCGCGCCGAAGATCATGAAGACGACGTGCGAGACGATTGCGGTGTCGAAGTGCATGCCGACCAGTGCGCCCAGCGCCGGCAGCAGCCGGTCGAGCACGATCGGCAGCAAGACGATGAACGCGGCGCCGAAGAAGCTGCCCATGATCGAGCCCAGGCCGCCGATGATGACCATGAACAGCAGCTGGAACGAGCGGTCGATCGAGAACGCCGCCGGCTCCCACGAACCGAGGTAGACGAAGCCCCACAGCGCGCCGGCGACGCCGACGATGAACGAGCTGACCGCGAACGCCGTGAGCTTGGCGTAGACCGGGCGGATGCCGATCACCGCCGCGGCGACGTCCATGTCGCGGATCGCCATCCACTCGCGGCCGATGGCGCCGCGCACGAGGTTCTTCGCGAGCAGCGCGAAGACCGTGAGGAAACTCAGGCAGAAGAGGTACCGCGCGACCGGCGTTTCGATCGACACGCCGAAGACCCTGAGGTCGGCGACGCTCACCGAACCCGACGACGAGTCGTTGGTGAACCACTTGACCCGCAGGAACGCCCAGTCGACAAAGAACTGCGCCGCCAGCGTAGCCACCGCGAGGTACAGGCCCTTGATGCGCAGCGACGGGATGCCGAACACGACGCCGACCGCCGTGGCGCAGACGCCGCCGAGCAGCATCGACACGAGCAGCGGCATGCCGGTGATGCGTACCTCGAAGTTGTACGCAGCGTATGCGCCGACGGCCATGAAGGCGCCGGTGCCGAGCGAGATCTGGCCGCAGTAGCCGACGAGGATGTTCAGCCCGAGCGCCGCCAGCGCGAGGATCAGGAACGGCACGAGAATCGCGCGGAAGAGGTACTCGTTGCCGACCAACGGCACGACGACGAAGGCGAAGGCGAGCAGCAGCGCGATCGCGACGCGATCCTGCAGGATCGGAAAGATCTGCTGGTCGGCGACATACGACGTCTTGAACTGGCCATTCTCGCGATAGAGCATGGCTATTTCCCTGGTCGCTCAAACGCGGTCAATGATCTTCTCCCCGAAGAGGCCCTGCGGGCGCACGAGCAGGAACACCAGCGCCAGCACGTAGGCGAACCAGATCTCGATGCCGCCGCCGAAATAGGAACCGATGAACACCTCGGACAGCTTCTCGCCGACGCCGATGATCAGCCCGCCGACGATCGCGCCGGGCACCGACGTCAGGCCGCCGAGTATGACCACCGGCAGCGCCTTGAGTGCCACCAGCGAGAGCGAGAACTGAACACCGAGCTTGCTGCCCCAGATGATGCCGGCCACCAGCGCGACGAAGCCGGCGACGCTCCAGACGATGACCCAGATCCGTGAGAGCGGGATGCCTATCGACTGCGCCGCCTGGTGGTCGTCGGCCACCGCGCGCAATGCGCGCCCGGTGCCCGTGTACTGGAAGAAGGCCGCAAGCGCAGCCACCAGCGCGGCGGCGATCACGGCCGCGGCGAGGTCCTCCTGGTTGATCAGCACACCGCCCTGGAAAGCCTTCTCGAACAGGAAGATCGGGTCCTTGGGCAGGCCAACGTCGATCTTGTAGATGTCGTTGCCGAAGGCCGTTTGTCCGAGGCCGTCGAGGAAGTAGGCGATCCCTAGCGTCGCCATCAGCAGCGTGATGCCCTCCTGGTTGACGAGCTTGCCCAGCACCAGACGCTCGATCAACCAGGCCGCGGCGACCATCACCAGCATCGCCACGCCGAAGGCGAGCAGGTTGACGAGCAGCTTGCCCGACAGGCCGGTCCACTGCGGGATCCACTCGGCAAAGCGTGCCATCGTCAGCGCCGCGAACAGCACCATCGCTCCTTGCGCGAAGTTGAACACTCCCGAGGCCTTGTAGATCAGCACAAAGCCGAGCGCGATGAGTGAATACAGCATGCCCGTCATCAGGCCGCCGATCAGGGTTTCGAGGAACGGTCCCATGGTGTTACGCCCTCTCCCCTTTGGGGAGAGGGCAGGGGTGAGCGGTGGGTGGGGCGATGTGATCCCTCACCCCGGCCCTTTCCCGCAGGCGGGAGAGGGGGAAATTCCATGAGGTCAGCATCGCCATGTCAGTGTGTGGTCCCGAGGTACGCGCTGATCACGTCCGGATTGGCGCGCACCTCGCCCGGCGTGCCGTCGCCGATCTTCTTGCCGTAGTCGAGCACGACGACGCGGTCGCTGATGTCCATCACGACGCCCATGTCGTGTTCGATCAGCACGATCGTCGTCCCGAATTCGTCGTTGACGTCGAGGACGAAGCGGCACATGTCCTGCTTTTCCTCGACATTCATTCCCGCCATCGGCTCGTCGAGCAGAAGCACCTGCGGCTCCATCGCCAGCGCGCGCCCGAGGTCGACCCTTTTCTGCAGCCCGTACGGCAACTTGCCGACCGGCGTCTTGCGGTAGGGCTGGATCTCGAGGAAGTCGATGATGTGCTCGACGAACTCGCGCTGCGCCGACTCCTCGCGCCGCGACGGCCCCCAGTGCAGCGCCTGCTGGAACAGGTTGCACTTCATCTTCAGGTTGCGCCCGGTCATGATGTTGTCGATCACACTCATGCCCTTGAACAGCGCCAGGCTCTGGAAGGTGCGCGCCACCCCCATCTCGGCGACCTGGCGCGAGTTCATGTGCCTGAAGGTCTTCCCCCTCAGCGCGATCGTGCCCTGCTGCGGCTGATAGACGCCGTTGATGCAGTTGAGCATTGAACTCTTGCCGGCGCCGTTGGGGCCGATGATGGCGCGGACCTCGCGCTCGCGAACGTCGAAACTGATGTCGGTCAGCGCCTTTACGCCGCCGAACGACAGGCTGATGTTGGCGACCTCGAGGATGATGTCGCCGACGGTGCGCGCCTTGGCGCTGGGCGCGCCGCCGGCGCCGCGATGTGACGTCAAGGTGTCGGCCGTGGCGGTGGCGCCGGTCATCACGCCGCCCGCTTCATGGCCGGAAACACCTTGGCGTCGACGATCTTCAGGTCCGCAGCGACCATGCCGGTGCGCCCGTCCTCGAACTTCACCTGCGTCTCGATGTACTGGTTCGCCTTGCCGGCGTAGAGCGCATCGACGAGCACCTGATAGCGCTCGGCGATGAATCCGCGGCGCACCTTGCGCGTTCGCGTCAGTTCGCCGTCGTCGGCGTCGAGTTCCTTGTGCAGCACGAGGAAGCGGCTGATCTGGCTGCCGGCGAGCATCGCGTCCGCGGCGAGGTCGGCGTTGACCTTCTCGACGCAGTCGCGAACGAGCTCGTAGACCTCGCCCTTTTGCGCCAGGTCGGTGTAGCCGCCATAGGGCAGGTTGCGCTTCTCGGCCCAGTTGCCCACCGCCTCGATGTCGATGTTGATAAACGCGCAGACTTTCTCGCGCTTGTCGCCGAAGGCGACCGCCTCCTTGATGTAGGGGAAGAACTTGAGCTTGTTTTCGACGTACTTGGGCGCGAACATCGCGCCGTCGTTGGCGCCGCCGGCGATGCGCCCGACGTCCTTGGCGCGGTCGATGATCTTCAGATGCCCGCCGGCGTCGATGAAACCCGCGTCGCCGGTGTGGTACCAGCCGGCGGCATCTAGCACTTCGGCGGTGGCGTCCGGGTTCTTGTAGTACTCCTTGAGTAGCCCGGGCGACTTGACGAGGATCTCGCCGCTGTCCGTCACCCTTATCTCGACGCCGTCGATCGGCACTCCCACGGTATCGGCCTTGGCTTCGTGGTCGGGCTGCAGGCACACGAACACCGCCGTCTCGGTCGAGCCGTAGAGCTGCTTGAGGTTGATGCCGATCGAGCGGTAGAACGTGAACAGGTCGGGCCCGATCGCCTCGCCCGCGGTGTAGGCGACGCGAACGCGGCTGAAGCCGAGCGTATTGCGCAGCGGGCCGTAGATGAAGAGGTTGCCGAGGTGGTAGTGCAGCCGGTCCAGCGCAGCCACCTGCTTGCCGTCCATCAGCGCCGGGCCGACGCGCCGTGCCAGCGCCATGAAGTGGTCGAACAGCCACTTCTTGAAGCTCCCGGCGTCTTCCATGCGGATCATCACCGTGGTCAACAGCCCTTCGAAGATGCGCGGCGGGGCGAAGTAGTATGTCGGGCCGATCTCCTTCAGGTCGATCGTCACCGTCGCCGCCGACTCAGGGCAGTTCACGATGTAGCCGCAGGCCAGCCACTGCGCATAGCTGAAGATGTTCTGCCCAATCCATGCCGGCGGCAGGTAGGCCAGAACGTCCTCTGTCGCGGTCAGCTTGTCGAAGCACTTGCCGGCGTTGGCGCGATCGAGCAGAGAGAAGTGCGTGTGCACGACGCCCTTGGGGTTGCCGGTCGTGCCCGAGGTGAAGAACATCGCCGCGATGTCGTGCGCATCGGCCTTGGCGACTTCGGCGTCGAAGTGCCCCGGGTGTTGCCTGGCGTGCTCGCGGCCGGTATCGATCAGCGCCTGCAGCGACGCGAGCCCCGGCTCGCTGTACTTGCGCAGGCCGCGCGGGTCGTCGTACCAAATGCGCGCAAGTCCCGGGCACTGCTCGCGCAGCTCGAGCATCTTGTCGACCTGCTCCTGGTCTTCGACGACCGCGAAAGCGACGTCAGCGTTGTTGATCGGAAACACGAACTCGGCGGCGACGGCGTCCTGGTAGAGCGGGATCGGTACCGCACCGAGCGCCTGCGCGGCCAGCATGCAGGCCGAGAGCCGCGGACGATTCGATCCCACGACGACGAGGTGCTGCCCGCGCTGCAGGCCCGCCACGGCGAGCCCGCCGGCGAGGTCGCGCACCAACTGCGCCAGCTCGCCCCAGCTGAGCGTCTGCCAGATGCCGTATTCCTTCTCGCGCAACGCCGGCGCACTCGCCCGCTCGGCGGCGTGTTGCAGCATCAGGCGGGGGAACGTCGTCAGCAACGCTTGTCTCCGGAGGTCTTCGGGTGCGGCGCTCGGCCCGCGGGCGATGGCCCTTCAGCAACGAGCAGGTTCGGCCTTGACCTGTGGCGCGATGCTAGGGCGTTGTTTGACGCCATGTTGTCGTTGTGCTGACAATCTCAGGGTCAATCCCCTGGGTGTTTTCCCTAGGAAGCTAGGATGAATCTTCCCGTCGCATCGCAGCCCATGCCACTGCTCAAGCGGGCCCGCGCGCCGACGGCTGCCGAGTTGCGCGGCGTTGCCTGGTTGCCCGCGCTGCGCCCTAACGAGCAGGAGCGAGTCGTCGACGATCTGCGAGTAGCGCAGGTCGGCGCCGGCGAGTTGCTGTGCCGCGTCGGCAGGCCCGCGACGCTCTGGTTCGGTGTCATCGACGGCCTGCTCAAGATGAACAGCGACACGGCAGCGGGCATGCCGATCACGTTCACGGGCATGCCGCCCGGCGGCTGGTTCGGCGAGGGCACGTTGATCAAGCGCGAGGTCTACCGCTACAACATCCAGGCCCTGCGCAGGAGCGTTGTCGCCGGCCTCGGGGTCGAGACCTTCCACTGGTTGCTCGAGCGCAGCATTCCGTTCAACCGCTTCGTGATGCGCCAGCTCAACGAGCGTCTGGGCCAGTTCATCGGCGCGCGCGAGATCGACCGCATGAACGACCCGGATGTGCGCGTCGCGCGCAGCCTGGCCGCGTTGTTCCACCCGATCCTGTATCCCGGCGTCGGCAGTCTGCTGCGGATCACGCAGCAGGAACTCGGCTATCTCGTCGGTCTGTCGCGCCAGCGCGTGAACGCAGCGCTGAGCGCGCTGCAGCGGCGCGGCTGCATCCGTGTCGAATACGGAGGCGTGCGCGTGCTCGATCTGCAGGCGCTGCGCGAGCACTTGCCGCGCTAGCC
>Ga0209048_10002660_pt1 | contig 17604 bp, 12 predicted proteins | sample FrelakmetCRP12CR_FD_187146 | JGI IMG/M metagenome (GOLD analysis project Ga0209048, IMG submission 187146) | Freshwater lake sediment microbial communities from the University of Notre Dame, USA, for methane emissions studies - CRP12 CR (SPAdes)... | ecosystem: Environmental > Aquatic >... | reverse complement strand
AATGAAAACCAGTTTATCAATATCCAGGGGATCATTCGTCCTTTCGATATTACCTCAAATAATATTGTTCTTTCCACCGCAGTTGCCGACGCCCGGATTGAATTGACCGGCCAGGGAGTTGTGAGCGACAAACAGCGGGTTGGTTGGCTGACCCGAGTTTTGGATTGGGTGTGGCCCTTTTAATTCAAGCCATAGACCACCAAAGCCCTTTTCGGAAATTCTTGGGGAGGATACGAGTGAGAAAAACCGGTCTGTATTTGGCTATTTTGTGGGGGATTATTTTCCTGCCGATTTCTATGGATGCCTGGGGAGCTCGGCTGAAAGATATAGCCGCCTTTAAGGGCATCCGAAGCAATCAATTGGTTGGTTATGGCCTGGTATTTGGGTTGAATGGAACGGGAGACGGACCCACCACCGAGTTTCCCATTCGCACGATCCTCAATACTCTGGAGAGAATGGGGGTCCACATTCCTCCGGAAAGATTCACGCAAATAAAAGTAAAAAATGTCGCGGCGGTTATTGTGACGGCCAACCTTCCGCCATTTGCCCGCAACGGAAGCCGGATCGATGTCCATATCTCTTCCATGGGGGATTCCACAAGCTTGGCAGGAGGAACCCTGATGTTGACCCCTCTGAAGGGGGTGGATGAACAAGTTTATGCCTTGGCTCAAGGCCCGATCGTCACCGGCGGGTTTGCCGTCAGTGGGGCATCCGGATCCTCTGTGCAAAAAAATCACCCCACGGTAGGTATCATTTCAAAGGGGGCACTCATTGAAAAAGAAATTCCCTTATCCCTGGATGGCAAAAAAGAACTGGCCCTTACCCTTTTCAACCCCGATTTTACGACGGCGGAAAAAACCCAGGAAACCATCAACCGATTTATGGGAGGGAAGTATTCCCGGTGCGTGGATTCCGGAACCGTCCTGATTCAAATTCCGGAAAATTATCAACAAAAGGTGGCGGAATGGATTGCTTCCTTGGAAAAACTCGAGGTTACTCCCGACACGATTGCCAAAGTGATTCTAAATGAACGGACGGGAACGGTCGTTATAGGTGAAAATGTCCGAATTTCGACCGTCGCCATAGCCCATGGCAACTTGAGCATTCAGATCAAGGAGAAATTGAATGTGTCCCAGCCGCTGCCATTTGCGCCCAGTGCTCCCGAGGGAACGCCACCCATGGTTGTTCCTCCAAAGACCGGGACCGGCGCGATCATCGCTCCCGGAGGAGCCACCGTCATTACGCCGGAGTCGAGCATTACGGTAAAAGAAGAAGGGGGGGCCTTGATGATAGTTTCCAGCGGAGTGAACCTGGGAGATGTTATCCGGGCGCTGAATGCGATCGGGGCAACCCCGCGAGATTTAATTGTTATTTTGCAAAGCATCAAAGCCGCAGGGGCCTTACAGGCGGAACTCGAAATCTTTTAGGGCTCAAGAACATGGAAAAAATGCCGAGTATTAATAATATACGGGGAGGTGTAAATCCCCCATCCGAACCAAAATCCGCAACTGCGGGAATTGATAAGGAAAAATTAAAAAAGGCCTGCACGGAGTTCGAAGCTGTTTTTACCAATCAGCTTCTGCAATTCATGCGGCGGACCGTTCCTTCCTCAAGCCCGGGAATTTTGGGATCGGGAAAAGATGTATATCAATCCCTTTTCGATCAAGAGCTGAGCAAAAGCATGGCGAAGAGGGGAGGATTGAAGATCGGAGAAATGGTCTACAAGCAGATGATGCGCAGGGAGGAGAAAAAATCGCTTTCTGCCGGCACGATGAATCCCCTTCCACCGAAGGCGTTCGGATCCGGAGAGAAATGAGATTGAGGTAAAGGATGGAATCCCAAGGGCAAGTACTTTTGCGGATGATGGAAGAAGAGATTTCTCATTATGAGGAGTTGGTGAAGAAGTTAAAAAAGGAGGCGGATTATCTACGGCAGGGATCACCTGAAGACTTGCTGGAGGAGGTGAAGGCAGTAGCCCAGCACGTCGAAGCGATTCAGCAAATCCACCAATCCATACGAAAAACGATTGCGGAAGTATTGAACACCACGGGGCAAGAGAAGACGTTGGTTGAGCTTATGGCCCTTCTGCCGCCGCGCGATTCTCAGAAGCTGAGAAAATATCAGGGGACTCTGGATAAACTGAAAGAATGGGTGATGCAGATCAATAGCCAGAACAAAGCTTTTATCCAGGATTCTCTGGCGTACGGGAGAGATCTTTTTTCATTATTGACCCCATCGACCGCGGCATCGCCGGTTTATGTGCAAAATGGGAAAAAGAGGCCCTCCGCCCAACAGCCTCTTTCCGTAGATCGAAAGGTTTAGCTATGTCAGGAATTAATAGTGTCATGAATATTGGTCGAGACGCTTTACTGACCTATGAGCTGGCGATGCAGGTTACGAGCCACAATATCGCCAACGCGATGACTCCAGGTTACACGCGCCAGAGCATCGACTTGGAGGCTCAGACTCCTTTGTCCTTGGGAGGGCTGCAGCTGGGAATGGGGGTTAAGGCGAATTCGGTTAGCCAGGCTTTCGATCAATATACGTCTCGAAGCATTCAACAAAATACTTCCACCCTGGCCGAAAACGATGCCAAAGCTACTGCCCTCTCCTATTTGGAAAACATTTTCAATGAAGCCACGGGTCAGGGATTGAACCAAGCCATGGCGGATTTCTGGAACGCCTGGCAGGATCTGGCTAACAACCCAGGCGGGGTCACGGAACGCACCGCCTTGTTGGATAAAGCCGCAGCCCTGACTACTCAATTTCGTTCCATGAGTGCGGACCTAAATCAAGTCAAGCAAAGCATGAATACGAATCTTACGGCTTCCATCACGGAATTGAATCAAACGGCCCAGCAAATTGCCTCCTTGAATGAGAAAATCGTGGCGTCTGAAAGCAATGGAACCAAGGCCAATGATCTGCGCGACCAGAGAAACAATTTGGTAGAGAAACTGGGTTCTTTGATTGGGACGAACTATTACGAAAACGATAATGGGTCTCTGACGATTCTTTCCAAGGACGGAAGTCTTTTGGTAAATGGCAATCAATCTTGGAAATTAAGTCAGGTTGGGGAACAGGTTTATTGGAATGGAATTCCAACCGATCTAAGCGCCAAACTTACCGGTGGAAAAATCGGGGCCTGGCTGGATATTCGGGATGAAATTGTCCCGCAATATCTTGCAAATCTCGATGAATTGGCGGGGACCTTGATCCAGAATGTAAATGCTATCCACTCCTTCGGTTTTTCCCTTTCCGGTACCACAGGGCTCAATTTCTTCGAACCGCTCACAAACCCGGTGCCAGGAGATTTTTCCGGTGCGTCCGCTCTTATCCAGTTGTCTTCGGATGTGAGGGGGAATCCGGCAAACATTGCCGCCGGAGGATTGTCCGGTAACCCGGGCGACAATGAAAATGCCTTAGGGATTTTGAACCTGCAAACGGACAACAGCATTCAGGTTCGGAAATGGACGTACGCTGGGCGAGGGACGAATATATCAAGCGCTCTCCAGACCACGACTATGGAAGATTATTATCGTTCTCTGGTCGGGGATATGGGGATTTTGACCAGTGGCGTAACCCAGAATCGAGACTTCACCCAGACCATGATCGACCGCATGAACGAAGTGCGTGATTCGGTGTCTGGCGTGAACCTGGACGAGGAGATGACGGAGCTTATGAAGATCCAACGGGGTTATGAGGCTGCGGCCAAATTGATTTCCATCAGCGATGAAATGCTGAAGTCTCTTATGCAGGTTTAATAGGAGAAGTCTATGCGTATTTCGACCCAATCATTATATCGCGGAATCGAGCAAAGAATTCTTTCGATTACGGATCAATTAAAGCGAGCCGAAGAAAAGGTGGCAACGGGCAAGAATATGAACCGTCCATCTGACAATCCTGTTGGGTTGGTAAATGCCTTGGGACTCCGGAATGGTCTGTCGCGAATGGAGCAGTACCAGCGCAACATGGATATGGGAAAGAGTTGGCTGGATTTAAGCGGCACAGTGGTCGAACAGGCCTCCAATGTAGCCCAGCAGGCTCAGGCGATTGCATTGAATTTGCAGGATGGGACGCAAACCCCTGAGATGCGGAGCGCCTTGGCGACGCAAGTGGGGCTTCTCTTAGACCAAGCCGTTAGTTTAGGCAATACCCAACTATCAGGGAAATATATATTCGCCGGCTATAGAACCAATACCCAGCCTTTTACGAAAAGCACCTCGGGGGGCGTGGAGACAGTTCAGTACAACGGAGACATGAATGATTTTCAAATTCAGGTTGGACCCCAGGAATCTCTGGAGATTGGCAAAAATGGGCAGGGGCTATTCATGGACTCGGGTTTCTTTGATTCTCTGATCAGGCTGAAGCAGGCCATTGGAAACAACGACACGGCAGCCATCCAGCAGGAGGCCACAAATCTTCAAAAGGTAGAGGATCTCTTCAATGCCCAGGTATCGGATATCGGCATCCGTCAGGGCCGAATTTCAGATAAACAGGAAATCCTAAAGGGATTGAAGCTCAATTTCCAAAACCAAATTGCTAATATTGAAAATATTGATCAGACCCAAGCCATTTTGGAAATGAAAGAAAAGCAGAACGCCTATGAGGTCGCCCTGGCGGCGTCGGGGAAGATCATGCAAGTAAGTTTGCTTGACTATCTTAAGTAAGTCTAAGAAATACTCATAGGGTTTCCCAAATACAAAAAGCCGGCCAAGGCCGGCTTTTTCTTTGAGACTTGCTTGAATTGTTATTATTCTTTATTCGACTCCATGATGATCTCCTTGACCATCTTGGCAGCGATATCTTCGGCGCTGACCTGATATCGGCCCCCCTCAATCGCCTTTTTGAGCGCGGCAACCTTTTCCGAACGGATATCCGGAGTTTGTCCCAAAATATCGTAGATTTTTTTCAGATCACGCGACTGGGAAGAAATCTCAACTTTATCGGCAAGAACATTGGCTTTCTGGGATTCCTGCAATCCCGGCGCCCTGTCGACCGGTTTGGCCTTGTTTCCTTGATTGATGTATTGAACTGTTTGGTCATTTTTAAGATCGGAAATTTTCATTTCGATTCCCCCTTTTGATTACAGCCCTAATTCTTAGTCAAAGAATTGACAGCCTCCTGAGTCCCCTTTGCTGCCGCGAGCTGCCTTTTACCCTCCGTGGAAATTGCAATCACGTCTCGCGGGACAAGATCTTTAGCCTTGCCCGCATAAGCATGAGATTTTATGCTCGATTGCTGGTTATAAGCCTGGATGATTTTTTGAGTGTAAAAATAGGTTATAACCATACTTCACTCATCATAACTCTTTTCGTCGGGGTAGAAATAAAACTTAAAGGGTTTTTCTAAATCTGGCAAATTATTAACTACTTGTTTTTATGCATATTTCAATGACTTTTTGCTGCAAAAAGAATAAAAAAACAAGGGGATAAAAAATTGACACCGTAGTTTGGCCTCTCCAGCGATTCGATAAAGAAAGAATGAAAAGGAGATGGATTTCCAGACGTTTTGCCGGTGATAGGTGCATCACGAGTTGACGCTTCATAAAATTGGACTTCCATGCGAAAAAGGAATGTTTCATCAGGCGACTAAAATTGTGGCACAATCTGTGCAAAAAAATATGCGATCCTTTTCTAAAATTTTACATATAAAGGCAGCCTTTGGCCATGACCCAAAATGCAATATTACCTAAGAATCGAGCCCCCAATACCCTTTCTGTTTGTATGATCGTCAAGGACGAAGAAAATCATCTTGGGGATTGTCTGAAAAGTGTGCAAAGCTTTGCAGATCAAATTGTTGTTGTGGATACAGGGTCGACGGATGGCACCGTAAAAATTGCCGACAGCTATGGGGCCACGGTTGTCCAATCTGATTGGCGCAATGATTTCAGCTATTCACGCAATATTTCCTTGGACCATGCCACCTCCCGCTGGATTCTGTGGCTCGATGCCGACGATCGGGTTCCCCCTGCCGAAGTAGAGAAATTCAAGAAATTGAAAACGGCACCGCCAGACCGGGCCTTCTATATGAAAATTCGCAACGTACGCCCAGGGGGCTTTGGGGAGCAATGGTTTCAATTGCGGATGTTTCCGAACCATCCCAAGGTTCGCTTTGAAAGAAAGGTCCATGAGCAAATCGGCTTTGCGGTCAAACGGCTGGGACTCACGATTTTCAAAGTGGATGTAAGAATAGATCACGTGGGCTATGAACATCCAGAAATGCACAGGAAAAAGGCTCTGCGCAATCGGGAGATTCTTCTTACCGATCTTTCTCATTACCGAGATGACCCTACCTATGTTAGTTCGTTGGGTGACTCTTATTTCATTACCGAAGAATTTGATGAAGCGATCAAGTGGTACAAAGAGGTACTAAACATCCCCCAGAGCCAGCACAAACAACCCGATATTTACCGGCAAATTCCCACATCGATTGCTTTAAGCTATCAACGTATGGATGATTTCCCCAATGCACTGGATTGGGTAGAAAAGTCCCTGGCAACTCAACCAGAAAAGCTTGATAGCATGTTCATTGGAGCTGAAATAAAGGAGAAAATGGGTGATCTCCTTGGGGCTATTGAATTCTATGAGCGGATTGTCCAAGCGCCCAGAATTCACACAACCTACGCCACTAACCACGAGGGTCTCAAGGCTAAGGCACTTGTCTGTTTGGGGAAAATATACAAAGAACTAAACCGAACCGACCAGGCAGAGCGCGTTTACCGAAGTTGTATGAAAAAATATCCCTCTGTCCTCAATGCCTATTCCGAATTGGGAGAGTTGCTATTAAAGCAAGGGAAATTCCAGGAGGCTATCGAGCTTTTTAATCGCTCGTTAGAATTCTTTCGCGGGGGCGACATTAAAACTTATCTCGGTTTGGCAAGGGGCTTAATTTCAATGGGCAAATTTCAGGAGGCGGTTAAAGTGCTGGAGGAGGGGCGCCAATTTTTTCCGAATCAACTGGCTGGCAAGACCATCAATCAAACCGGCAAAATAGGGACTATTTAGCAAACCCCTTAGACGATTTTGGAAATTCCACTGTACTCATTTGCAGAAGGGCTCATCTTATTGCCATAGGCGTCTTTCCCATAAAATTTGAATACAATGTGGGAGGGATCGATAGTCCCATTCCCGGAAGCATTTTGTGTAATGGTAAAGATGACCATAGCAGTGGAACTTTTTGGATTATAAATTACCTGTTTAGGAAATAATGGGATATTTTCTTCGGTGGAGGAAATGGGCAGTCCCCAATTATATGGGCCGCCTTTGATTTGCCTTGAAGCTCGCGAAATGGCCCAGTTATAGGGATTTTCAACAGTGGAAATATCCATTTTCTTGTTGAAAATAAACTTCATTGTGAATTCTCTGGAGGCATTGGGAGAAGAAAGGTTTGAATTCAGGGTACTAAGGGGCGTTCTCGGACCGAGAGTTGTGTTGAAACCAGTATCGCTGTAAGCGATGAGGAATTCGGGTTTCGAAGTTTGATAAATGTAGTTGCTAAGGGTAACAGCCAAGGAAGGGTCCTTATCTTGCAAAATGTTTTCCTGTTCATAAGCTTCGTCGACTCGACCAAGGTCGGCAAGCGCATATCCTAAATCCACACGGGCATATAAAAAATCTTCTTTGGATGCAATGACTTTTTCAAACTGATCGATCGCTTTTTCGTATTGCCCCGCCCGATAATAGGTTTGTCCCAGCCCATAGTACCCTCCATAATACTGGGGAGCAAGATTGATAATCTTCTCAAATTGAGCCCTTGCATCCTCGAGGGAACCCTTGGCCAAGTAAGCCTGTCCAAGGCTATATAAATACGCCGTGGAATTTGGAGCAATTTGGAGAGCGGCTTTGTATTCCTTTATGGCTTGATCCGTGTCTCCCTGGTCATGAAGAATATTCCCCAGCTTGTTATGAAGATCGTCGCGATTCGGAGAAAGACGAAGGGCCAATTGGTAGGCTTTAACGGCTTCGTTCTTATTTCCAATTTGGAGATAAGTTGTCGCCAGGAAATCGTAGGCATTCACAGAGTTGTCAGATTGAGGCGATAAACTAACGGCCCTTTTAAATTCCCGGACCGCGGCGTCGTAATTCCCGTCTTGATAAAAGCGGATCCCGTTGGAAAGGGCGATATTGGCAAGAGTATCCATTTGGGCAGGTTGCTGGGTCATCACAGAGAACACTTTTTCAGCACCGGTACCTATCACGGTCATTTTTTATCTACCCACCCTTTTGAAGCATTTATCTAAAAGGACCTTTCTCGTTAAACTCACCAATATCTTTATCGGAAGAAAATTGAATAAATTTAGAATCCTCTGTAAATTTTCTCTCATTCCTTCATTTATCTTGTGTGCCGATTCCAGACATTATTTTGACATCTCTCAGGGCGGCTTATTCCCTTGAGGGTTTGTTTATAACCTGCCTGTTTTCAAATATCTATTTATTCCTCTTGGTTAGGAAGAAACCCCGAGCGTTTAAATTCACAACTTTCCTGGCATTGATGTTGCATAATTTCCTTGAAATTACGGAGGATTAGGAGCTGAAGCACTTATTCAGATTCTCGGTGAGCCAAGAGGGCAAAAATTATTTAGGTGAAAAAGATGACAACTTGTGACAAATCCAACTACGGGGTGGTCGTGGAGCATGGAAAATGCTCCATTTGCGGAAAAGAGGTAGATTTCAAAATAAAAGAGAATAACAGTCTACGAGAGGCATTTTGCCCAATCTGTAAAGGTTCAAAAAGGAATCGAGACCTGGCCGAGGCGATTTTAAAGACCTTTGGTAAGAAAGAGGAACTTTCTCTTGAGGAAGCTTTTCATTCCTTAAAACATCTTGCCATTTTTGAAGCCCAGGGGAGCGGCCCTATCCATCAAGTATTGTGCCAACTTCCCCATTACTCATGTTCGGAGTATTTTGATGATATTTCCGCCGGAATTACGAACAGGGAAGGTGTTCGCTGTGAAAATATCGAGAAACTTACATTTCCGAATAACAGTTTCGATCTGGTGATAACCCAAGATGTTCTGGAACATGTGCGAAACCCAGGAGAAGCATTCCTGGAGATAAACAGAGTTCTGAAACCAGGCGGTTTTCATATCTTCACCGTGCCGATTCATGAGGGCCGTCCAACAGTCAAGAGGGTCATGGATAAAGATGGCGGGGCAGTGTTTCCTCTTCCGCCAGTCCATCACGGAGATCCCCTCCGAGGAGATGGAAGTCTCGTTTGCACGGATTTTGGAGAGGACTTAATTGATTATCTGAAATCCATAAACCTACCAACCGAAATCGTATCCTGCAACCGGTTTTATAATATAGAACAAATTCCGCATCTCAGCGAAGAAAGGGTTTACAAAAAATATCTTGAATATAAAGATAAAAGGGATTTGCTGAGTATACTACTCTACAACTCTATCGTGTTTCGGTCGAAAAAAGAGATTGGGGATACAGCCTTGACATGGACCGGCGAACGGTTCGTTCCTTGGGTGGAGGATCCCATCATTGCCTATGAGCACCTTCACCGATATGCCTTTGCCAAAGAATTCGTTCATGGGAAAAAGGTAGTTGATCTTGCATGCGGAGAAGGATATGGAAGTGTAATACTCGCTGAAGTTGCTGCTTCTGTAACCGGCATTGATATTGATAACCTCACCATCCAGCACGCTTCTCAGAAATATCGAAAAACTAACCTGAAATTTATCAAAGGATCGATTACGGATGTCCCGATTAAAGGCCAAGAGATCTTTGATGTGGCCGTCTGTTTTGAGGCCCTCGAGCACCTTACCGATCATACCCGACTTTTGAACGAGGCTAAGCGTCTCCTCAAGAAAGACGGTGCCCTCATCATTTCTACTCCTAATAAGAAAATATATACTGATGAGGCAAAATATCAAAATCCCTTCCATATAAAAGAACTATATTTTGACGAGTTTAAAAAGCAGCTATCTGATTTGTTTCAAAATGTTGTCTTTTTTGGCCAAAAGGTTTTTCCTTCTTCAAATATCTTTCCCCTTTGGGGAGACCAAATATCTTCAAAATCCTTCGCGATCGAAAAACGAGAAGATGCCTTTGCGTTTGTTTCTCCTGAACAAAAGCCGGCAAGGTATTTCATTGCTGTGGCCAAAGATCACAGGTCAGCCGAAGACTCCCTTCCTGGAGAATCCTATCTTGTGGACCTGTCCGATTCCTGCACGATTTCTTCAACCGCGACCCGTCACCTCGTTCCTCCCCGCCTTGAAAATCCTGGCCAGATGTATCGAAAGGTCCAGGAGCTGATATGTCAGGGGAAGGAGGAAGAGGCAATTCAAGGCTTAGAGAAAATTATTGCACAATTTCCTCAGGTCGGATTAGCGCACAATGATCTTGCCGTTCTTGTCTTAGGTAAGGGCGAAATGGAAAAAGCTCTTGGCCATTATGAGAAGGCCGTGGAACTGGAGCCGGAAAATATTACCTTCAAGAAAAATTTAAGTGAGTTTTATTTTGTTGTTCGGAAGGAGACTACCAAAGCCGTGCGGATTCTTCTCGAAATCCTTAAAAAACATCCCGCCGACGTGGAAACTCTCAATATGCTTGGGGATATATGTGCGCGATCCGAACGACAGGAGGAAGCCGAAAGTTTCTTCCGCCGGGCAACCGAGATAGATCCCTCAAATGAGGCGGCCCGCAACTTTCTCCTGACGATAGGCAAGAAAAAGAATTCTGGGAAAGAGGCATTACCCTCACAAGGAAAAGAAAGTGGAGTAGGGCTAAAAGAAAAAAAGGGGGATGGGACCCCATTCAACCGAATGAAGGAAGACTGGAATAGAAGAGCACGGGAAGATGTTCGATATTACATCCATTCCACCTGCCGTGGCCAAACAGAAGAGGAATTCGACCGATCAGGGAAGGACAGCGTAGAGAAGCTGATCATGAAGGATCTTGAGGTAATTTTGTCAGGAAAGTCCGGCCCCGATATGCGTGTTTTAGAGATCGGTTGCGGGATAGGCCGGATGACGAAATATCTTGCCGAGATCTTCGGGGAGGTCCACGGCGTCGACGTATCGGGAGAAATGATCCGAGTGGCCAAAGAACGACTGGGTCATTTGAAGAATGCCTTTTTCTATGAGGGTAGCGGCTGGGACCTTTCGATGTTCCCGAATGAATTCTTTGACTTTGCTTTTTCATTTATCGTTTTTCAGCACATTCCCGACAAGGCGGTCGTTCTCAATTACATCCGCGAGGCCTGCAGAGTGTTAAAAACAACGGGGGTTTTTAAGTTTCAAGTCCAAGGATGCACGGACCCCCAGTGGCTTCAGGTGAAGAAGAATACCTGGCAAGGAGAGACGGTGACGGAAGCGGATATCCGCTCAATTTCAAGGGAACTTGGATTCGAGATCCTCGATATGGAGGGACAAGGGACTCAATATTCCTACTATATCTTGAGAAAGAGGGAGATGGGAAAAATAGATTTCCAAAGGACATCCCCGACCCGGCTCCTGCCGAAACGATGCTCAATCGTGATTCCGGTATTCAACAAAGTCGAATACACGACAAAATGCATCGAGGCTATCCGTAGGAATACGCCGACTGAACTCTACGAACTAGTCATTGTCGACAATGCGTCCACGGACGGGACCAAAAATTTTCTATCCCAGCTTAAAGAATCTATTCGGATCATTTTCAATTCTGCCAATGTAGGGTTCACGCAAGCCTGCAACCAGGGAGCACGAGAGGCATCAGGAGAATTCGTCCTTTTTTTGAATAATGATACGGAACCTCAGCCAGGATGGCTCGACGCCCTTTTGGAAACAATGCAAGGATATCCTGAGGCAGGAATCGTAGGATCGAAACTCATTTACCCGGATGGTCGGCTCCAGGAAGCCGGAGGGATCATTTTTCGCGACGGGACCGGTTGGAACTATGGCAGGTTCGATTCACCTGAACACCCTCGTTATAATTACGTAAGGGAAGTGGATTACGTATCCGGCGCCTCGTTATTGATCCGAAGACTCCTACTGGAAACGCTCGGTTTTTTTGATGAACAATACTCCCCCGGCTACTACGAAGATACCGATATTTGTTTCGGGGTCCGGTCAGTCGGTTACAAGGTGCTCTATTCTCCTTTTTCCGCGGTGATCCATCACGAAGGGATATCCAGCGGTACGGATCTCGCCAAAGGGATGAAACAATATCAGGTGAGAAATCGGGAAAGATTTGTGAAGAAATGGGAAAATGCCCTGAAACAACAGCCTCCCCTGGACTCCTCAAATATCGCCCCGGCGAGTGAGCGAAATGTGTCGGATAACATCCTTGTCATCGATCCATTTTTACCCATGTTCGATAGAGCCTCCGGTTCTTTACGCCTTTTTTCCGTGGTCAAGATTCTTCGAGAACTTAAATATCACGTTACCTTTATCGCCCGAAATGGCGCGGGGCAGGAACGCTATATCGACATTCTCAGGAAAATGGGGGTAGAAGTCTATGCTACGGATCCGACTGTCCTTCGTATGATGGGTTATAAAGTAGATGCGCCCAAGATTGATCTGAAAAAAATCCTGGCGGAAAGGTTTTACCGGTTTGCTTATTTATCCTTTTTCCCGATAGCGGAACAATATCTGCCTGCCGTCCGAACCTTCTCTCCTCAGACGATAATTCTCGTTGACAGCGTGGATATCCATTTCCTGAGAGAAAAAAGGATGGCGGAGAGAAAGAAAGATCCAAAATTACTCGAACGGGCAGAAATCATAAAAAGGAATGAACTTTTTGCCTATCGCATGGCCGATGCGGTCGTCACCGTTACAGAAGAAGACTGGAAAAGCGTCGCCGGCGAACTGGAAGGGAAGATAAATTATGTAATTCCGAACATTCATTTGGTTGATGACAAGCCGATCGAGATCGAAAATCGAACCGGCCTCCTGTTTGTGGGGAATTTCAGCCACCCTCCCAATGAAGATGGGGTCAGATTCTTCATCGAGACAATCTTTCCCCTTGTAAAAAATGACCTTCCAAACCTTCAGGTTACGATTGTGGGGAATAACCCAACGCCATACGTTCAGGGTCTTCAGGGGGCTGACATTAAAATTACAGGGTATGTCCCGTCTACAGAGCCTTACCTCCGAAATGCCCGTGTGTCCGTAGCCCCGCTAACTTTTGGAGCGGGGATGAAAGGGAAGATCGGAGAAGCGATGGCTCATGGATTACCGGTCGTCACCACTTCGATCGGTGCGGAAGGGATCGGCCTTGCCACGGGGGAAAATGCGATTATTGCTGATACGCCCGAAGAATTCGCCTCGGGGATCATCAAACTATGCCGGGATGACGTCCTCTGGATGAAAATGGCTCGCGAGGGGAAGGAGTTTATTCGTGGAAATTATTCGTATCCCGCAGTGCGAGAGATCATCCAAAAAATCCTTGAAGATGGCAAGAAGATTCACCCCCAGGGCCTTTCAGCAGGAGAGTTGCGGAGATTTCGAGAAAGAAATTTCCTTCAAACCGATAAGGTTTCCGGGTTGGTAAGCATTATAATTCTTACCTGGAACCAGTTGGAGTACACCAAAGCGTGCCTTGCAAGCATCCGGAATAATACCCCGGAGTCTCACGAGATCATTTTCGTAGACAATGGTTCGACGGATGGAACGGTGAAATGGCTGAGAAAATTGGTAAGGGCTAATCCGCAATACATCCTTATTGAAAATAAGAGCAATTTGGGCTTTGCGAAAGGATGTAATCAAGGAATAAAAGCTTCAAAGGGAGAATTCCTCCTTCTTCTGAACAACGATGTGTTAGTGACGCCAAAATGGCTTGCCGGTATGCTCGAAACTCTCTGCCAGAAACCGGATATCGGTATCGTCGGGCCGATGACCAACCAGATCAGCGGGATTCAGAAAGTTCCAGGGGTTCCCTATAAATCTGTTGATAGACTGGATGAATTTGCATTTTCTTTCCGAGAAAGAAACCGACACCGCCGGATTCCCGCTCGAAGAATCGTTGGTTTTTGCATGCTATTCCGGCGAGAACTGGTGGACCGCATTGGATTTCTCGATGAAAATTTCGGAACTGGGAATTTCGAAGACGATGATTTCTGTCTGCGGGCGGAGTTGGAAGGCTATTCGAACATGATCGCCGGAGATGTTTTTATCCACCATCATGGCAGTCGGAGTTTCATCGGCAATCAGATCGATTACCGCTCTTCCATGAGCGGAAACAAAAAGATCTTCTTCGAAAAATGGAATGGCATCGATTATAAGTTACCTCTGGGCAGAAAGCTTCTATCGTTACAGGAAAAAGAGGGGGCATGGAAATTGTATCATCAAGACCAGATAGAAAAATCGGCAGAGAAGTTTCTGACCGCATTGAAAATTTCTCCGCAGGACGAAGATATTTATCTATCCTTTAGCGAAATGTGTATTGATGCAAAAAGATATCAGGAGGCCTTTGATCTTTTGAAGCAGATGCCTCAAGAGAAAGAAAATGCTCTAAAATATGCCCTTATGGGATTTTGTCAGGAAAACTTGGGAAAGATATTGGAAGCGGATGAATTGGCAGAGAAAGCCCTTTCCCTGGACCCGGGTAATCATTTTGCTTTGAATTTAAAAGGGATTCTAGCCTATCGGCGAGGAAAAATGCAAAAGGCGACCGGATTTTTTCAGAAAGCAATTCATGCGGCCTCGGGGTACGGTGAACCCTACACAAATCTGGGAGTCATGAAGTGGGAAGCTGGAGAAAAGGAAGAAGCCCTGGATTGGATGGAACGGGGGTTTATTCTTTCGCCCACAAGTACGGATAACCTTCAGCTTTATCACTCGGCTGTAAGTGAACTGGGTGCCTTTGAACGGGCAGAGAAATCTTTCCTAGAAGCGGAGGCGCTTTATCCGTCTCATAAGAAAATTCAATATTTGCTGATGGATGTTTTGCTGCGGCAGGGAAAAAATGAGGCGGCGATGGAGAGGATCGAAAAGGCCATTGCTGAGTTTGGAATGGACGAAGGGATGATGAAAGCCGCCCTGGAGGTTCGAAAGAAGATTGGGCCAAAAGAAATCCCCGAAAGAATGGAAAGAAGAGCAATCTCCCTGTGCATGATCGTGAAGAATGAACAAGAGCATCTGGCAAGATGCCTGCAGACTGTCAAAACAATAGTCGACGAGATGATTGTCGTAGATACAGGATCTTTGGACAGAACCAAGGAGCTGGCAACCATCTTTGGAGCGAAAGTTTTTGACTTTGTTTGGGTAAACGATTTTTCTTCTGCCAGAAACTATTCGCTCTCTAAGGCCTCTGGAGATTGGATCTTTGTTCTGGATGGGGACGAGACGATCTCTCCGGGGGATTATCCTGTGATTCGTGAGCTGACCTCAAAAATGAGGAAGCCCCCCCTTGCTTACTCCTTTGTGACCCGGAATTACGTCACCGGAGTGGATTATGTAAAGTGGACCCCGAACGATGGGTCCTACGGGGAAGAGAAAGGGTCCGGGTGGTTTCCAAGCGAGAAGGTTCGTCTTTTCCCGAGAACCCCTCATACCTGCTTCGAGAACCCCGTTCATGAATTTGTAGAACCTACGTTGATTAGGCATAGAATTTCAATTTTAAAATGCCCGGTCCCAATTCATCATTTCGGCAAGCTGGACGAGGAAAAAACCCTGCGGAAAGGAGAAGAATACTTTGCCCTGGGAAAATTGAAACTCGAAGAGAAAGGATCGGACCTTCAGAGTTTGAAAGAGTTTGCCATCCAGGCAGGAAATTTGGGCAGACATGAAGAAGCCGTTGATTTGTGGCACCGGATCATCCACCTTTTCCCTCAGTTCACGGAGGCTTATATCAATCTGAGTTCAAATTTTATTAAGCTGAATCAATATGGAAATGCGGCAGATGCTTCAAAAAGGGCGATAGAGTTGGATCCTTCCAGCAAAGAAGCGATGATTAATTACGCATTATCCCAATATTTTTTGGGAAATTTCCAAGAAATGAAATCTAACTTGGAGCCTCTCGCAGCTGACGAGTCGGTAAATCCTTTAGCCCTCGGCCTTCTCTCTATGGGGTATATTTTGAATGGAGAAAAAGAAAAGTACCTTCCGTTAGTGCCGAAGATCAAAAATATGGGATATGATTTTAATGAATATCTTGAAAAATCAGCGAAGGAACTCATTTCCTGCGGGCAAGAGGAGGCAGCGAAACTTCTTCTAGATTTTGTTGATGACAACTCGTTACCTACGCGAAAAAAATCCCGTGTGACTGCCGCACCAATTTAAAGGCGATGGACGACACCCGGTTTGGCAGTCAAATCTCGCTCGCATTCTCAATTTCAGCGTTTTAACCCAATACAGCTAATCCATGGAGAAATTAAAGAATATTCCCGTGTCGTTGCGAAAAAGATGAGATTTCTTTTCAGGCAGGCGACCCCTTTAGACCGGCAGCGATATTTAGATTGATATTAATGATCGCGTTCAATTTTTCCGGTGAGGGGAAGGACATAATCTCAAAGATCCGTTTGTCGATAAAAGCGCTCAAACTGAGAAGATCTTCTTTCAATTTTTGGGGGAGGGGATTTTCATCTTTGGCAAGTTCAGACTGAAATAACGTCCAGATTTTCTGATTGTATTTCAAAGCCTCATCCAACATTTCCTCGCGTTCAGGATCATCCCAGTTGTTCTGGCAATATTTCAGCTTATAGGCTGCCTTCGAGAGAACCTCGGCTTCCAAATCCCTTCCGGAAAGGGTAGCTTTTTGCATATTTCTATAGGTTTCCAGTTGAGCGGCGTGCATGCCTTACAGCCTCCTCCTCATACTCAATCAATTTTTTGGCCAACTTTAATGCTTGGTAAAATTTGCTACTCAAAATGAGGTCATTCATCCGATCGATGATGGGCAAAGTGCTGGGAGCGGCTTCGATTACTTCCTTTACCAGAGTCCAGTAGGTGTTGTGGTGGTTCGCCAGATTCGCCACATCAATATACATGAGCTGAATGACGAAATAGATTCGGCGACAAGGTGTCCTGGCCTGTTCTTCCGCCATGATATCCTTCTCACGGAGAATCGGGACGCTATTTTCAATCATTAATTTCGTATTAGTCTCACCGTTGGTTATAACCGCCCCGCCGACTATAAGTTTTTCCCCGGGCTTCAAAGTTATCTTAAGGGCCATTAGTCCACCTTCTCCAAGAGGCATTGGTCACTGATGAGGCTTTCTTTTCTTACTGATAAATCCTTCACGATTTCTTTACTTTTTCCTTCGAAAATCTCTTCGTTAGAATTTCCAGGGCCGTTGGTCATACAGATAGATTTAAATTTTCTCCTCTTTTGGGTATCATATTTATCATAAAGGATTTTGGAATGATATATTATTTTTTTTCGGGTCTCTCGAAGCTCTTCCTGGAGTTTAAACAGAGCCCCCCTGGCCGCCTCAATTTCTTCATCTGTAGCCGTTTCCGGTAAATATGGGATTTTTAAATGTTTCTGAAAAGGCTTCAAGATGATATTTGGATCTCAATCGGATGATTTGGATTTGGGGGCTGGTTAGAAACAATTTTTCCCCCTCCAGCTGAGGTCTCGCAAGTGCTGATCAATTTACTCATCGCGCTAACTTGGGCTTCATCGGGAGGTGGGATTGTGAGCTGGTCAATCAAATTGCGGAAATAAGCATAAG
>Ga0209048_10002659_pt1 | contig 17605 bp, 17 predicted proteins | sample FrelakmetCRP12CR_FD_187146 | JGI IMG/M metagenome (GOLD analysis project Ga0209048, IMG submission 187146) | Freshwater lake sediment microbial communities from the University of Notre Dame, USA, for methane emissions studies - CRP12 CR (SPAdes)... | ecosystem: Environmental > Aquatic >... | reverse complement strand
CTCGGCTATGCCCGACGGGTGGTTGTGAGCGACGATCACAGCGGCGCAATTGCGCTGCAGCGCCAGCTTGACGATCTCGCGCGGATGCACGCTGGCGCCGTCGATCGTGCCGCGGAACAGCTCTTCGAATTGAATCAGGCGATGGCGGTTATCGAGATACAGGCAGCAAAAGACCTCGTGCTCGAGGTCGCGCAGCTTGGCGCGCAAGTATTCACCGGTCGCCCGGGGGCTTGCCATCGAGGGGCCGGCGCGCAGGGTCTCCGCCAACTGCCTTCGTGAGATCTCGGCCGCGGCCTGCAGCTCCGCGTAGCGGGCGGGCCCCAAGCCCGGATGGGCGCAAAAGCGCGCCCGGTCCGCGGCGATCAGTGTGCGCAGCGAGCGAAAGCTTCCGAGTATTTCGCGGGCAAGATCCACGGCGGACCGTCCGGCCGTGCCGGTGCGCAGCAAAATCGCGAGCAGTTCCGCGTCCGACAATGCCGCGGCGCCTTTCTCGAGCAGCTTCTCGCGCGGGCGCTCTGCGCTCGGCCAATCCCGGATCGTCATGAACCCGAGGATGTCGCGCAGGCTCGAGAATCACCAGCGTCATTTCGCGCGTGAGCGCGCAGATTGACCCGCCGGCGCGCTAATCGTGTCCGGAGCTGCCGAAACCGCCGCCGCCGCGCTCGCTCGCGGTGAAGTCCTCGACCACTTTGAACTCGACGTGCACGACCGGCACGATCAGCATCTGCGCGATGCGATCGCCGGGGTTCACGGTGAAGGGCGCCGATCCGCGATTCCAGCACGACACCATCAGCGGCCCTTGATAATCGGAATCGATCAGGCCAACCAGATTGCCGAGTACGATGCCGCTCTTGTGGCCGAGTCCGGAGCGCGGCAGCAACATCGCCGCGAGACCGGGATCCTCGAGGTAAATCGAGATGCCGGTGGAGATGAGTTCCGCGGCGCCCGGCGGCAGGGTCAGCGGCGCCGCCAGGCAGGCGCGCAAATCCACGCCGGCGGAACCGGCGGTGGCGGGCGAGGGCAGCGGAAATTCGCGCCCGATGCGCGGATCCAGAATCTTGAGCTTGACGGCCGGCCGCATCGAATCAGCGGCGAATGCGGCGGCTGCGCAGGCGGGTGCGCGGGTCCGTCACTGCGGCGCGGACGGCCTGCGCACGACGTTTGCGTGCACCGCGCCGCGGGGAGCCGTCGGCGGGAGGCAGGCGCTTGGCGATCAGGGCAATGAGTTCGCGCGCGACGTCGAGCTTCGGTGCGCGCGCGATCTCGAGTTTTCCGCCGGGCCAGAGGACCGTCAGGGCGTTGTCCTCGCAATCGAATGCGATCCCATCGCCGACCTGGTTGGCGGCGATCAGGTCGAGCTTCTTGCGCTTGAGCTTGCTGCGCGCGTTTTCCTCGACGTCGTTGGTCTCGGCGGCGAAACCGACGACGAACGGGCGCTTCGCCATGTCGGCGACCGACTTGACGATGTCGGGCGCGGCTTCCAGGTCGATCTTGACCGTGCCGCCCTGCTTCTTTATCTTCTGCTTGGCAACCTGCACCGGCCGAAAATCGGCGACGGCCGCGGCGGCGATGAACACGTCCGTCTCGGCCACATGGCGGTGAACGGCCGCATACATGTCGCGCGCGCTCTCGACGTCGATGCGCGTGATTCCCGCGGGCGTCGGCAACTGCACCGGGCCCGCGACCAGGGTGACGTGCGCGCCGGCCTCGCGCGCGGCCGCGGCCACGGCGAATCCCATTTTCCCCGAGCTGCGGTTGGTCAAATAGCGTACCGGGTCCAGCCGCTCGCGGGTCGGTCCCGCGGTGATCAGCACGTTGAGGCCGGCAAGCAGACCGGCATTGATCGGAGGCTCGAGCAGGGTCTCGGCGAGCTGTGCGGGTTCCCACATGCGCCCCGCGCCGACTTCGCCGCAGGCCTGATCGCCGCTCGCGGGACCCAACATGCGTACGCCGCGCGATATCAGGGTTTCGACGTTCGCCTGGGTCGCCTTGTTGGCCCACATGAGGCGGTTCATGGCGGGCGCGAGCACCAGAGGCGCATCGGTGGCGATGCACAGCGCCGCCAACAAGTCATCCGCGCGGCCGCCCGCCAAGCGTGCGATGAAATCCGCGCTCGCCGGGGCGATCAACACGAGCTCGGCCCACCGGGCGAGTTCGATGTGACCCATGGCGGCCTCGGCGGTGCTGTCCCACAGGTCGCTTCGCACCGGGCGGCCCGAAACCGCCTGCAAGCTCATCGGAGTGATGAAATTGCGCGCCCCCGCGGTCATCACCACCTGTACTTCCGCCCCCCGTTCGATCAGACGGCGCACCAGGTCCGGGCTCTTGTAGGCGGCGATGCCACCGGTCACGCCCAACAGGATTCGGGTCTTGGGTCTCAATGGATGCCCTTGAGTTCTTTGAAGCGCGATATATCGCTGTCGAACTGTTCGCGCATGTTTGCGGCCTCGGTGCGCTTCTGCTCAAGATTCGCCTCCTGGGTGCGGATATCGTAGCTCACGCGGACCAAATCCTCGGCGACCTGATCCGACATGGGCGGCGCATTCGGATTAGGGCTGTAGGGTTTGAAATTCATGCTGGCCGCGCGCAGCTTCTTCAATTTGCCGTCCAGGGTCTCGAGGAACTGATTCGTGACTTTGACTTGATCGGACAGCAGGGCGAGGCGCTGATCGCGAAGGCGCTCGATTTCCTGCACCGAGCCATAGGTATTGAGAAGATTCCTGTCGCGGCTCGCACTGTGTTCGGCGTCGAGTCTCTTTCGCTCTTCCTCCGCCAGCTGCTCGGGGGTCTTTTGCGCATCCAGGCGGCCGACCTCGATTCCCTGCTTGTTCACCACGGCGCGTTCCTGCGAGGCATATTCCGGCGGGATTTGGTCTCCGTAGTGGGTGATGCCCTGCGCATCCACCCATTTGTACAATTTGCGCCCCGAGGAATCGGTGCTGCCGGCAAAGGACAGCGAGATCAGCAGCACCGCAGCGCCCAGGATCAATGCCAGGTGTTTCAAGAACATGCCCCCGAGGAAACCGGCGCCATTGTGAGCCGCGGGCAGGGGGTTTTCCAGGGCGTAATCCTCAATCTGCGCTGCCATAGCGGTCCCGATAGGCTTGCATGCTCGCCAGATCGGCCGTACGTCCTTCCCTGCGCATGTGGTGCATGAGGTCCGACAAATTGATCACGGAAATTACCGGAATTCCAAATTGCTCGCGCACCTCCTGAACCGCGGATAGCGGGCTGACCGAACCGCGCTCTTCGCGGTCCAGAGCGAGCAGCACGCCGCCCGGATGCGCCCCCGCGGCTCGTATGATCTCGATCGACTCACGGATTGCCGTGCCGGCGGTGATGACATCGTCGACGATCAGCACGCTGCCCTGAAGCGGACTGCCGACGATCAGCCCACCCTCGCCGTGATCCTTCGATTCCTTGCGGTTGAATGCGAACGGCGCGTCCAGCCCATGCCGGTCGGCAAGCGCGGCGGCGGCGGCGGTCACCAGCGGGATGCCTTTGTACGCCGGCCCGAACAGCATGTCGAAGGTCAGGTTCGATGCGATGGCGGCATCGCTATAGGCGCGGCCGAGCGCCGCAATCGCCGCTCCGGTGCCGAATAATCCGGCATTGAAAAAATACGGGCTTTCGCGCCCGGACTTCAGCTTGAAGCTGCCGAATTTCAGCACGCCCAATTCCACGCACAATTCGATGAACTCGTTTTTATATGACCGTGTCATAGGAGCGTCAGTCTCGCAAGGGAAATGACGGCGCGCAAGCGCAGCGCGCGGGCCGGCGTGCTGCTATCATCGCGCGCCATGCACGATGCGAGTTCGAGCGTTTGACGACGGCCGCAAAGCCCACTCTGTTGCAGGCATTGAGCGACAAGCGCATGGCGGCCGTCCTCCTGATGAGCTTCGCCTCCGGGTTGCCGTTCAACTTGACCGGATTCACCGTGCAGGCATGGCTGGCGTCCGAGGGCCTCGACATCAAGACCATCGGCATTTTTACGCTGGTCAGTCTGCCCTATTTTTTCAAGTTCATGTGGGCGCCGCTGCTCGACCGGTATCTGCCCCCGGTACTGGGCCGCCGCCGGGGCTGGATCTTGATTTATCAGATTTGTCTCGCGGCCGCCATTGCGGTCATGGGCTTCTGCTCCCCCACCAAGGAACTGTACGTGCTCGGCGCCTTGGCGGTGCTGGTGGCATTTCTCTCCGCCTCCCAGGACATCGTGATCGATGCGTATCGCGTGGATGCGATTCCGGTCAGCGAGCGTGGCTTGGCCGCCGCCGCCCAATCGTTCGGCTACCGTTCAGGGGCCATGCTGGCGGGCGCGGTACTGGTGCTGATCGCCGCGCACCTCGGCTGGCGCCCGGCGTTTCTGATGGTGGCCTGCCTGATGGCGGCGACCACCTTGGGGACGCTTTGGGCGCCGGAGCCGCAAGTCCCCGGCCTGCCGCCGCGCACCCTGGCCGACGCGGTATGGCACCCGCTGCGCGCGTTGTTCAGCCAGAGGGGCGCGTGGGGATTTGTGCTGCTGGTGCTGCTCTACAAGATCGGCGATGCGTTCGCCTTGAGTTTGTACAGCGCCTTCATGATCAAGGGGATGGGGTTTTCGCTGGATGAACTCAGCATCGCCGGCAAGGTGAACATGACGGTGTCGAGCATGATCGGCGTGGCCTTCGGCGGCTGGGTCTACATGCGCTGGGGCACGTTTAAATCGCTGTTGATATTCGGCATCGGCCAGGCTCTGACCAACCTCCTCTACGTATGGCTGGCGCTGGCGGGCAAGAAAATATGGCTGCTGGTTCTCGCCACGTCCCTGGACACCGGAGTCGGCGGAATGGGGCTGGCGGCATTCACCGCCTACCTGGTGTCGTTGTGCAGCGCCAATTTCAGCGCCACTCAGTACGCATTGCTGTCCGCAATTGCGAGTCTGCCAAGAATCAGCATGGGATCCATCGCCGGATTCCTCGTCGCCAGGATCGGCTGGGCGAATTTCTTCGTCGTGACCTTCTTGACCGCGATGCCGGGGCTTTTGCTGCTGGTGATTCTGCGCAAACCGATGAACGCGCTCGCCGCCCGCGACGCCGCGGCGATCCAGCGCTGATGTCCGTTCGGCGCCGAGCCGGTTAGCGCCGCATCGATCGATCCTGGGGATTCGACCAGGCGCTGCGCACGTTGTCCTCGAATTCTCGATCCAAGTCCTCGGCTTCCATATCGACCGCCCCCGACCAGTCCTCAGGAGCATCCGCGGCATCGATGAGCTCGTCGAGCAGCTGCTCGTTCCACGCGTCGAAGTCAACCTCCGCGACCGTGCCGTCGAAGTATTGAATCTCTATGGTCTGGTCGTCGTCGTCGATGGCGACCACTTCAAAGAGCTCGTTTGTACCGCCGCGATACCACTGGCCTACGATCGGCTTGATGACGTTCATCGCGCACTCTCCTCATTGCCGCAATCCATTCAACTCCCAATGAGCGATCCGCGCAATCGAAAATTTTTGCGCGAAGCAACATGGTTTCAGCGCCGCTCGTAGGCCAAGTCCCACACGCCGTGTCCCAAGCGGCTGCCGCGCCGCTCGAATCGGGTCGGCAGGCGAAACTCCGGGCGCGGCACATAGGTTGCGTCGCCGCTCAGGGTGGCGAGCCGCGCGCAGGCATTGCATGAGCTCAACATCTGTTCGGCATATGCCTGCCAGTCGGTCGCAAGGCGCAGCATGCCGTGCGGCCGCAATTTGTCGGCGAGGGTTTCGACAAAGGACGCGTCGATCAGGCGGCGCTTGTGATGGCGTTTCTTGTGCCAGGGGTCGGGGAAGAAGATCAGAATTTCGTCGAACGACCGGTCGGGCAGCGCACCGGCCAGGGCTTCCACGGCGTCGTGGCAGATCACCCGCAGATTGGCGAGTTTCGCCTGCTCGGCGTGCAGCAGCAGCCGGCCGACGCCCGGACGGTGCACCTCGATTCCGAGGTAGTCGATGTGTGGATTGGCCTGCGCCAGCGCCCCGATGACTTCGCCGGTGCCGAATCCGATTTCGAGGCAGCGCCGCGCCGACCGACCGAAGGCGGCGTCAAGGTCGATGGCCGCGGCCGCGACCTTCAAGCCGAATGACGGCAGCAAATCCTTGAGCGCGCGCTCCTGCGCCACCGTCACGCGGCCGGCGCGCAAAACGAAGCTGCGAATAGGGCGTCGGGCGTCCATTGGCCCGAAGTGTGCCTGATATCATCTTCCCATGCGAAAAACCGGGTTAGCCTGCGCCCTACTGCTGCTCGCGGGTTGCGTGGGCCTGCCACAGCACGTCATCAAGTATCGGAGCGAGGCTTTGCGCTCACCGCAAACGACCACATTGGGCCGCATCGCCGAGGAGAGTGCCGCAGGCATTGCGCCCAACCTGTCGGGCATCCGTTTGCTGACGTCGGGTGAGGAGGCCTTCGACAGCTGGATCGCGCTCGCCGATCGCGCCGAGCGTACGCTCGACATCCAGTACTACATCATTCATCAGGACGAATCCTCCCGCGTCCTGCTGCGGCACGTGCGCGCCGCGGCCGACCGGGGCGTGCGCGTACGGGTGCTGGTGGATGACCTCAACACCGCAGGCGAGGATCGGCGCTTCATGCATCTGGAGCAGCACGCCAACATCTCGGTCCGGGTCTTCAATCCGTTTCCCGGCGGGCGCTCAGCGACCTGGAGCCGCATCCTCACTTCGATATCGGACATACCGCGCATCAATCACCGCATGCACAACAAACTGTTCGTGGCCGACAACGCGCTGGCCATCACCGGCGGGCGCAATATCGGCAACGAATATTTCACGCGCGACAAGCGCAGTAATTTCATCGATCTCGACGTGGTGACGGCGGGACTCATCGTGCCGCAGCTGTCGGCATCCTTCGATGCTTTTTGGAACAGCAAGTATGCCTACCCGATTTCATCGCTGGCCGCGCCGGTGACGGCCGAGACGCCGCCGCCGCCCCTCGATGAGGGCGTGTCCGCCGACGAGGGCAATTGGCTGGCGCGCGAGCTCGATGCGCACCAACTCAAGCTGACCTGGGTGGCGGCTACCGTGCTTGCCGACCGGCCCGCGAAAATCGCGAGCGAAAGCTCACCCGAGCAAGAGGTGACGATCGCCAACAACATCGCCGCGCTGATCCGCTCCGCGCAGCAGGAAGTCGTGGTGATCTCCCCGTATTTCGTGCCGGGAAGGGCGGGAGTCGAGTTGATCCGGACGCTCCGCGAGCGCGGCGTGACTATCCGCATTCTCACCAATTCGCTGGCCTCCACCGACTCCCCCCTGGTGCACAACGGCTATGCGCGCTACCGGGTGGCGCTTCTGAAGCTCGGTGTCGAATTGAGCGAGGTGCGCCCGCAACTCGGGCGGAAGCGTCCGCGCTTCCACCCGTTTCGCGGCTCCCATGCGAGCCTGCACGCCAAGGCGCTGGTGATCGATCAGAAGACCGTGTTCGTCGGCTCTCTGAATATGGATGAGCGATCGGCGCGCCTCAACAGCGAACTCGGTCTGGTGATCCGCAGCCCCGAGATCGCCCGCCAGGTAACCAGCCTACTGGATGACCTCAGCGCGGACGGCGGCTACCGGCTGGCGCTGGACCCCCACGGTCGCATCGTCTGGTCGAGCGGCGAACCGGGAGCCGAACGGATCTGGCACGAGGATCCGGAGACGACGCTCCTGCAGCGCTTTACCCTCGACCTGCTCGCGCCGTTCGCACCCGAGGAGATGCTGTGACCGCCGCGGCTCAAGGCGGCAGGCGCATCGTGCTCAGGTAGTCCTTGACCTTGCCGCGAAACCCTTCGCTGCTGGTGACGGTCGCGCCCCCGGCCAGCACCAGGATGAAGTCGCCGCGCAGCGTGCGATTCACCTCGCGCACGTAATTCATATTGACGAGACAGGAGCGGCTGATGCGCAGCATGGGCTGCGAGCGCAAGGCGAGCTCCGCCTGACTCAAGGTGCTGCGCGCGTGATAGTTGTCGCGGCCCACGCGTATGACGACATAGTTCCGGTCCGCCTCGATCAGCTCCACCTGCGCGACGTCGATCACGTGCAGGCGGCCGTCGAATTCCGCGAGCAGCCGCGGGCGATCCTCGGGCGCGGAGCGAGCGCCGCGCTCTAGCTGTGCGAGCAGGCCGGCGAGCAGCGCCTGGCGGTCCGCCGCCGCGCTCGCCACATGGCGCGGGCGCACGCGAGCCAGCGTCTTGCGGAAGCGCTCCTGATCGAACGGCTTCAAGAGGTAATCGACGGCGCACACCTCGAACGCCTCGAGCGCGTAGGTGTCGTAGGCGGTCACGAACACCAGGGAGGGCAGCTCGTCCGGGGCCAGCGCGCGCGCGATATCGATGCCGTTCAACGGATCCATCTGGATGTCGAGAAACAAGAGCTGCGGCCGCATGGATCGAATTTGTGCGAGCGCCTCGGTGCCGTCGCCGTATTCGCCGATCACGCGCAGGTCGCCCTCCGCCTCGCACAATTCGCGCAGCGTGCGGCGCCCGGCCTGCTCGTCGTCGACGATGATGACGTTCATCGTGAGGCGGCTATGGGCGCCGAGCTGCTCGCGGCTTGCCGGTCCGGCGAGTCCTGAATTTCAGGCAGCGTGATCTCGCTGCTCCATTGCGCGCCCTGGTTTGTGCCCTGGGGCCCCGCCGTGAGGCGGGCGCGCGCCTCGAATTGCACGGCCAAACGCTCGCGCACGTTGTTGAGCCCGATGCCGTCGGCGCCCCGCGGCTTGTCCTTGGCGATGGTGTTGGTTACGCAGAGGACGAGGCCTTCGGCCGAGCGGCGCACCGCAACCTCAACCACCACCGGGCCCTGATGACCGGCCAACCCATGCACCACGGCGTTTTCGACCAGGGGCTGAAGAATCAAGCTCGGTACCCAGACCGCGGCAATGTCCTCGGGTGGCGGCAGGACCACGCGGAGCCGGTCCGCAAAGCGCTTTTGCTGCAGTTCCAGGTACACGCGGACGAATTGCAATTCGTCGCTCAATCGCACCAGGTCATGCTCTCCGGCATTCAACAGGCGGCGCAGCAGATCCGCGAGCTGCACCACCATGGCTTGCGCGCCCTTCGGATCCCATTCGATGTGGCCGCGGATGGTGTGCAGCAAATTGAACAGCGTGTGCGGCGACAGCTGCATGCGCAGCGCCGCGAGGCGCGCCGCGCTCCACTCGCGTTCGAGCGATGCTCGCTTGAGCTCGGAATTCCGGAACCGGGTGTAGAGCGCCAGGCCGGTCACGAGCGCGAGACCAAAGCCGTAGGTCGGGAGGAACGTCACGAAGCTCGCGACCCAAAGCGACAAGAACTGCGGATCCAGATACGACATGTGAGTCGCGGCGATATGCTGAAGGCTCCAATCGCCGCACGCCACTTCGGCGATCCACATCGCCGGATAGGCGAGAGCGGCGAACACTGTCGCCAGCGCGACTTGCAGCGGTATCGCCACGAGCAGCGGGCGCCACTCGACGCGCAGGGACGCCCAATAGGAGACCAGCAGACAGGGCAGCAACACGAGGTGCTGCAGTACGCGCGCCTCCCAGGGCGCGAACAAGGGCACATCGGTCATGTGGCCGATGCCGGTGCGCATGCTATAGGCGTACAGGACATTCGACAGCGTGACGTAAAGCCAGAACACACAGACCATCGCGACGAACTGCCGGCGGGTCAATTCGCCGGCGAAGCGCGGCGCCGGCGCGTATACGTTTCCGTTCATGGGGCGAGAGACTAGCGCATATACCCTGCGCTTGTGACCGCCGCCGCGCCGCCCGGGGGACGAATTCGTGGATGGCGGGGACGAGCTCGATTGAGGGGCAGAGACGCGGGCCTGGCCAAGGGAGTCTCATAGCCCCGTCGTCAATCCACTCGAATCAGGAGTTTTCACATGACTAGGCATGACACCCGTCAGATCCAGGTATCTCCCCGGCTAATCACGATGGTGATGATCGTCTGCGGCGTGGCCGGCGCCGCCTTCACCGGCGCCGCGAGCGCCGCCACCGATGATGAGGGCGCCGCGGCCGTTACCGTCCGCTACAGCCGCCAAAGTCTCGGTACGGATAGCGGGGCACGCGAGCTTTACAGCCGGCTTGTCAAGGCGGCGGCCGAGGTGTGCCCACAGGGCTCCGACAGCCCCCGTTGGATCAGTGATGCGGTCCGTGAGTGCCGCGAGCAATCCGTCGCTCGAGCGGTGTTGCGGGTGAATAACCCGAGGCTGGCGGCGGTTTACGCGAGCAGCGCGAAGAACGGGTGAGTTCCGAAGCGTTGGCGGCGACCAGCCCAAGGCCGGACGGGTGCCCGGCATCCACCCCCTGCGGTTGGTCGCCGCTACCGGAGCTGCCATTGATCGAGGAGTCCTAATCGATGGCGATCCATCGCGGTCGGCTCCCGGTACCGAACGGCGAGCCCGCAACCGCGCCGAGCGCGCCGGTGATGGTGTCGATGGAATACACCGCCAGCGTATCGGAGCTTTCGTTGGCGAGATAGGCGAGCTTGCCCGAAGGATCGACCACGACGTTCACCGGAAAAAGTCCAGCGGGGACGGTCGACGCCCGCGTCAACTCACCGCTGCTCGGGGTGATAGAATAGCTGCTGACTTCATTCTTGGCGGTGATGTTCGCGGCGAATAGATATCTTCCCGAGGGGTCGACGGTCACCGATTCGGGGTTCGAGCCCAGGGAGAGCGGTGATCCCGACAGTGCCCCCAGAGCGCCCGAGTTGGGATTGATCGCATACGCGGAAATCGTCGCCGCGGTTTCATTGGCGACGTAGGCATAGGTTCCGGTGGGATCGACCGCCACCGACAACGCGCCTGCGCCCGAGGCGAACGGCGATCCGACGATGGTGGTCAAAGATCCCGCGCCGGCGGTGATGGAGAATGCCGCGACCTGGCCGTCGGCGTAGTTGGTGACGTAGAGATAATTGCCGCCGGGGTCGGTCTTCAACGAGGTGGGCTGATTCCCAACGCTGTACGGCGAACCGCTGATCGGCGTCGCCAGTCCCGTGCCGCCGTCGATCACGAACACCGAAACCGTATTGTCCCCCATGTTGGCCACATAGAGGAATTGATCGGCGGGGTCGACCAATACTGCGAAGGGTCCCGCGCCGGCGGCTATCGGATTCCCCGCGGAGCTGAGCGTGCCGGTGGCGCCGATGGCAAACACCGACACGTCATTGGAGGCATGATTGGTCACGTACAAGTATTTGCCGTTCGGATCCACGACCGCGGAAACCGGCGTGGTGCCCGTCGATGCAAAGGGCGAACCCGCGATCGGGGTGAGGGCGCCGGTGGCGGCATTGATCGAGAACGCCGATATGCTGTTCCCGCCCTGATTGACGACATAGGCGAAGCGTCCCGGTTCGGTGCAGGTCACCACCACGGTGGTGACGTCCGCCGTTCCGATCGTTCCCGAGCCATTGTAGACCGAGCAGGTTTGCGCAGGGTTGGTCGGCTGCGACTTGATGGTGACCGAATACGGTCCACCCTGGTCGATCGCGTTCGAAAAGCCGAACGAGCCGTTCGACTTCGGGTTCACATCGTTACCGGAGTTGTTCTGCAGCACCAACCCGGAGCCCTTGAGGCCGGTCACCGTGCCGCCGACCGTGTAGCCGCCGCCGCTGTGGCAGGCAATGACGCCAAGGCCGACCGCGGCCGCCAGAATTCCCAACCTCGCCAATATTTTCACATGGTGCTCCTGTCGACGGATGCTGGCGGTATCACGGGTGGGTGCGCGAGATGCGGCCGCGATGATTTCAGCGCCTTGATGACGCTGCCGTAAAAGACCGCCGCTTCTTCGGCATTGGCATCGACCCAAGCCCCGGGCCACGCGCTCCATTGAACGATGACGAGGTGCGCCGCCGGATTGATGTAAATGTATTGCCCAAATATGCCCTCGGCCATGAAGGCGCCGCGGTGCGGCGCCTGGAGCGGCAGCACCCACCATTGATAGCCGTAACCGGTGGGATCGTCGGGCTCGAGTTTGCCGAAGTCGACTTGCGGTGAATCGGCGCGCGGCCGGGTGGCCTCGGCGATCCAGCCGGGCGGCAGCACGCGCTCGCCGCCTGCGCTGCCGCCGGTGCGGATGAACTCGCCGAATCGGCCGTAGTCGCGCAGCGTCATCGACAGGCTGCCGGCGGCCATTTCTGCGCCATTCTGCGATTCGAGCAGCCAATAGCCGTCGCTTTCCATGCCGAAGCGCGACCAGATCTTCTCCGACAGATAACCGGCCAAATGCTTGTGGGTCGCCGCGCTCACGATCAAGCCGAGCAAGTGGGTTTCGCCGCTGTTGTAATTGAACACGGTTCCCGGCGGCGCGGCGCGCGGCAGCTTGGCCATGAAATCGATGATGCAGCCCGGCTTCTTGTCCGCGGTGCACTTCAGCATCCTGCCGACGTCGGAGCCGGGCTGGGTGTAGTCCTCGTTCCACTTCACGCCCGAGGACATCTGCAGGAGATTGCGCACCGTGGTGCCCTCATAGGCCGAACCGCGCAGCTGCGGCAGATAGTGGGTGACTTGATCCTCGATGCTCGCGATGGCCCCGTCGTTGACGGCGGCCCCCACTAAGGTCGAGACGATCGATTTGCCGACCGAGAACGAGGTCCAGCGGCTCGTGCCGGTATTGCCGAGCGCATAGCGTTCCAATCGCACATGCCCGTCCTCGATCACCAGCAGCCCGCCGACGCGGTTGCGCTGCATAAAATCGTCGAGACCGAGAGATTTTCCCGCGAATCGATATGGCACCGCCGTGAGCGGGTCACCCGCCGGCAGCGGATAAGCCGTCTCACCGCGTTTGAAGGTGCGGGTCGCGAACAGCCTGTCGATGTTGCGATAGGTCGGCGGCTGCTCCTCCGGCGCCAGCATCAAGAAGTGCGCGGCATCGCCGATCTTTTCCCCGGCCGCAGCCTGCGGCGCCGGATTATCACCGAACGCCGCGGCATTGCAAAAGAGCAGCGCCGCGACGCACGCCAGACCAATGGAGCGGAAAATCCCCGGCATTCGCACGACCCTCAACGCAATATCGTTTGATTGTATGCTGGCACTTCAGGGTTCAACAATCGCTATACGCATCGGGGGGAAGGAGATCGGCATGCGCTACCGCGCCTGCAGGGCCAATATCGCAGCAAGCCGCCGGTCAACGTCTAGCGGCCGGGTGCGTTCCCTAGTCATGCGACTCTGTCTGCGGAAAACGACAGTCGATGCCTGAACTAAACTCCTGACAACCGCTCTAATTTCCTCAATGAAAGGGACCCGTATGCCGCGATTTGCACTCAAGAGTTGGATGCTGCCGGGTGCGGCTGCGATCGCCGTGCTGCTGCCGTGCCTCGCATCCGCGGCCCTGGGTGAGCCGGAATCATCGGTGCTCACCGACGCCGCGCAGCTGCAAGGTTCGGTCAAACAAACGAACCAGGGCAGCTACCGGCTGCATGAGATTCAATTGGCATCGGGCACTTTGGTTCGGGAGTACGCGGGATTGGACGGCAACGTGTTTGCGATCACCTGGCACGGACCCTATGTGCCGAATTTGAAACAAATTCTCGGCCCCTATTTCGACGCCTATGTGGCGGCGGCGAGGGCGCCGCACGCCGACCACCATCACCTGAAGGTCAGCCAAGGCGATCTGGTGGTGGAGGCCAGCGGCCACATGCGCGCGTTCAACGGCCGCGCCTACCTGCCGCGGGCGATTCCGGCCGGGCTGGCCGTGGGAGAACTGCCGTGAGGGCGGTGCTGAAGCGGGCGCTGCGTCATGGCTGCGGCCTGGCGATGTGCCTTGCCGCGATATCCTGCGGCGGCGGCAGCTCGTTGGGCGCTCCGCCTCCGCCGGTGATCACGCCGGGCTCGAACGTCGTTGGCGTGGTGGTCGGCGCCGGTCCCACCGGCAACAGCGTCAATGCCCTTTACACCACGGTCACGGTTTGTGTGCCGGGCAGCGCCACGCAGTGCCAGACCATCGACAACATTTTGGTCGATACCGGCTCTTACGGGCTGCGCCTGCTGGCGCCGCCGCTCACCTTGAGCCTGGGGGTGCTGGCCGCGCCCGACGGCAACGCGCTGGTGGAATGCACGGTGTTCGCCGATGGCTTTAGTTGGGGTCCCGTGGCCGCGATGGACATCCAGATTGCCGGCGAGTCGGCGAGCTCGGTGCCGGTGCAGCTCATCGGTGACAGCCGATTTACCACGGTGCCATCCGATTGTTCGAGTACGGGCGGTACGGCGCATAACACGGTCGCGACCTTCAGCGCCAACGGCGTTCTGGGCATTGGAGCCTTCGTGACGGATTGTCCGGACTGCTCGGTCAGCGCGATCCCGGCGTTTTATTATTCCTGCACCGCGACGGCCTGCGTAAACAGCGTGGCGCCACTGACGAGCCAGGTGCAAAATCCGGTTCCCTTTTTCGTCGCCGACAACAACGGAACCATCATCGAGCTGCCGGCAGTGCCGGCCGGCGGAGCGGCGGGCGTGACGGGGTCGCTGATATTCGGCATCGACACCCAATCGAACAATCAATCGGGCACGCCGACCGTGCTCGCGCTTCAGACGAGCGGTAAGAACGTCGGAGGCGTGACCACGATCTACAACGGTCAGATGTTGAGCGCGAGCTTCATCGACTCGGGCTCGAACGCTCTTTATTTCAACGATTCGAGCATCACGCCGTGCGCCAGCAGCTCGTTCGCGGGATTTTACTGCCCCGTGACGACCGGAAGTTATAGCGCGACCATTCAAGGCGCCAATGCCCTCAGCGCTGCGGTGACCTTCGAGGTGGGCGATGCGGAGACGCTGCCGCAGTCATTCGCGGCATTCCCCGCGCTGGCGGGCACGAGTTCGCTTAGCGGCAGTTTCGACTGGGGATTGCCTTTCTTTTACAACAATCGGGTGGCCACGGCGATCGCGGGATTTTCAACCTCGGCGGGCACCGGTCCTTACGTCGCCTTCTGATCGGCGCCGAACCAGCGAGCCACTCGGCCGGCCCACTCATAGAGGGCGACGTGGGATCGGTAGAGCGCCAGCACCGTCGGCACGAACGCCACTGCACCGCGCTCGTCGTGAGTCCACATCTCGGCGGGCGCGGCCGTCACTTCCAAGCCCGCCGCGGTGAATTCCGCGACCGCGCGCACCATGTGCGTGCTGGAAGTGACCAGGATGACCCGCTCGATCCCTTCGCGGCGCAGCAGCCGCGCCGAATACAGCGCGTTTTCATGGGTATTGGTGGACGCCGTCTCGCTCCAGCGCACCGGGATTTGCAGATTTTCCTCCACGAACCGGCGCATGGCGGCCGCCTCACGCGCACTTCCCGACACCAGGATGGGGAGCTGGGTCGCACGCGCGATCTTGGCGCCCTCGATCAAGCGCAAATCGGCATAGGTGCTCGGCGCATCGCCGCCGACTTCGGGCGCGCCGCGGCGTACGCCTCCGCCGAGAATCACGATGGCCTGAGCGCGCGCCTGGGTCTCCGTGAGGTGCGTCGGATCGAGGGCGGGGTACCCTTCCGTCGCGCGCGTCAAGGCATCGGAGACGATGGGCATGGAGAGCAGCCAAAGGCTGCCGATCGAGACGGCGCACAGCGCCAGACCAAGGCGCGGGCGGCGCGCCCATATCAGCAGGCCCGCCACGCCGATCAGCAGCGGGCCGCCCGGAGGCAGCAGCAGTGCCTTCAAAAAAATCCGCAATTCCAGCGCACTCAAGTTCGAATTCCCCTTGGGGGCGCGCCCCGCATGTCATACCCGATGCTTGCGCCGAGCTTAGCATCCCGCGCCGTCAGAGGCGTCGGCGGCGCCTGCGGTGTACGATTAGCCCCGGCGTCAAGCTTATGGCGTCAAGGTGGGGGGGGTTCGTGCGGCATACCCGGCGTGACGTCATCAAGAGCCTCGCGGCATTGCCGCTGATGGGCCTGAATCGCTTAGAACCCGATCTTGTGCTGTACAACGGCCTACTTTCGACCGTGTATCCGGGACAGCCTGAGGCCACGGCGGTGGCGATCGGCGCCGGCCGGTTTATCGCGATCGGGTCGGATCATGAAGTCCTCGCTCTTGCCGGCAAGCGAACCCGGCGCACCGATCTCGCGCGGCGGCGCGTATTTCCCGGCTTCAACGATGCGCATGCGCATCCCTGGGCCAGCGGTGTCGAAGCGCTCAAGAAAGTCGCCTGCGACAAAGGTTCGATCGAGGAGATCCTGGCGGCGTTGCGCGCGCGCGCGGCCGAAACCGCGACGGGCGACTGGGTGCAAGGGTATCTGTACGACGACGGCAAGACGGTGCGCGCGCTGACTCGCGCCGATCTCGATGCCGCGGTGCCGGACCATCCGGTCATCGTGACCCATCGCGGTGGCCACACCGGTTACGTCAACTCGCTCGCTCTGGCGCGGGCCGGCGTGACGGCGGACACGGCCGACCCGCCGGGCGGGCGCTTCGAGCGCGATGCGAGCGGTGAATTCAACGGCCGAGTGGCGGACAAGGCGCTCGAGGCCGTCAACGCGGGGATTCCCGTCGAACTGACGCGCGACGATCACCGGCGCGGCGTCGCGCTCATTTCGAAGCTGTATGCGAGCCAAGGGATCACCTCGGCCTGCGAGGCCGACACCAGCCCCGCCGGCCTGCAGGCGTATCAAGATGCGCGAGATGCCGGCGAGCTGCGCTACCGCGCCTACTGTCTGATGAACGTGGAGTATCTGGATCGCTACATCGAGGCGGGGTTGCATACGGGTTTCGGCGACTCGATGGTGCGCATCGGGGGGGTCAAGCAATACGCCGACGGATCGATCTCCGAACGCACGGCGTGGCTGGCCGAGCCCTATATCGGCATCCCAAACTACTCCGGTCTCGAACTCGGATCGCGCGAAAGCCTGTATCGGAACTCGCGCAGGGCCTGGCTCGCCGGCTTTCAGCTCGCCACCCATGCCAACGGCGAGCGCGCCATCGATCGCATGCTCGGCATATACGAGCAGCTCCAGCGAGAGTTTCCGCGTCGAGATCCGCGCTTTCGCCTCGAGCATTGTACGGTCGTGACGCCGGAACTCATCGCGCGAATCCGCGCGGTGGGGGCCATACCGGTGCCCTTCGCCGGCTACGTGAATTTCCACGGCGACGTTCTGCATTACTACGGGGATGAGCGCGCCAACCGGATGTTCGCGTACCGATCCTTCATCGATGCCGGCCTGCGCCCGCCCGCCGCCTCGGACTACACGGCGAGCCCGGCCGCGCCGATGCTGTGGCTTTATTCTGAAACGACGCGCCGCGACCCGAGCGGGCATGTCTGGGGCGAACGCGAGCGCATTACCCTGCCCGAAGCCTTGCGCTCCGCCACCCTCGACGGCGCCTATGCCTCGTTCGAGGAGCACGACAAGGGCTCGATCGAGCCGGGCAAGCTTGCCGATCTCGTGGTGTTCGCGCAGGACCCGTTGGCCGTACCGCCCGAGCGCTGGCTCGGCATCAAAGTCGAGCGAACCATGCTCGGAGGCATTTGGGTGTACGAGTCATGAGCGGCGCCCGCCACCGCCTTCGCCGCCATGATGCCAAATTGTCACGGTTCTTTCATCACCGTGACGTCAGGCATTCGTACTTTGGGAGGCGATGTACTGGGCTGCATGGCGAGCGGCACCGATCAATAGGGGAGCGGACATGGCCAAGATGGCG
>Ga0209048_10002658_pt1 | contig 17624 bp, 17 predicted proteins | sample FrelakmetCRP12CR_FD_187146 | JGI IMG/M metagenome (GOLD analysis project Ga0209048, IMG submission 187146) | Freshwater lake sediment microbial communities from the University of Notre Dame, USA, for methane emissions studies - CRP12 CR (SPAdes)... | ecosystem: Environmental > Aquatic >... | reverse complement strand
CACCTTGCAGGGCATTGAACTCATGCACATGATCAAGAAAGGCCAAATGGTATCTGATGACAGACAAAGTCTGTCCGCCGCAGAACAATTTTATTCGTTGGCCGCGTAAGAACGGGTGAGGGGATCGGCATCGCGCCAAGATGGATTAACGCAACAGAGCCGCGCGGTTTCCTGCCCCACCGTCGAAACTACCGCTGGAGCTAACCCGGCGAAGGGTCCTTCGCGTCAGAAGGTGCAAGCGTCGATGTCTTCGAGCAGTGCGGTCGATAGCGTGGTCACGCCATCTTTTGTTTCCGTCGCATCTGGCAAGTGCCTGATGCGCGGAAGACGGCAGACTCTCCGAGACGCGTGACTCGAGCCTGTCGTGTGAACCACATAGCTCAGAAGGCACCTGGTGTTGTCGCACCAGAACCTGTCGAATTTGACGTCTGCCACATTGCCGCGCCCGCACCAGCGTTCCCCGCAGGCTTCGTTGATCGCCCTCAAAATCGGAGATCTTTTGTCGTGAATTCGGGTTCTCGCGTCGGCGCCCGAAGCGGCGAGGCATAGACACATGACAATGGCGCCCAAGAGGCTGAACGTTCTTTGCATGAAGACTCCTCGCCTTTGCCGGGCAATGATAGGAGGCGCAGGATGTCGCGCCTTCTGCGCTCAAGCCACTTATAGCCCAAGTTTGCGTTGACTGAGCAAAAACAGAGCGGCTGGCTCTTAATCAGCGGGTCCAAGGTTCGAGCCCTTGTGCGCCCACCAATAAAATCAAGACGTTAGACGGACAATAGCGGCGAGATGCTTCCCAGAAATCCCGATTGGGAAGCATATAGGAAGCAACAGCGGGATTTTTTCTGGCACTGCATCGATGCGGCTCACTATGTCCGCAGCCGTGCGGTCAAACGGCGAACGCAGGGATATAGCGCTCACAACAAGTCTGCCGAGGATGCTGAGCCAAGCCCAGCGTGACCAACAGGGACCATAGCAGGCGCCACACTCCCATCAGGGCCGCACTACCGATCCAACCTTGTGTTGGCTGACAGGCATCGTAGGCAGCGGCTTTTATCCTCCCATAGCTCGCGGGCAGAACAGGATAGCCAGAACGATCGCCCAGACAATACCCCAGCCGATCCTGCATCACGGGCCGGCCCAGGGCCTCGCGTCTGCGCATCGGCGAATTGTCGCTGGGATTTCGCGCAACAATCGATGTGCGCTTAAAGCAGCGATAAACGGTCTTTCGCTGCTTTGAAGCAGCGTAGCTTGCCGATGACGAATTTCTCGTTTATGCTGCTTTGAAGCGGCAAAAAGAGGATTTGCGCTGCTTTGAGGTAGCGATGACCCGTCGAAACGCCCTGATGACAGCGGTTCCGTTCCCAGTCGAGCAAAGCCTGCACCGGTTGGGCGCGAGCCTGAGAACAGCCCGACTACGCCGGAACCTGTCGCTCGAATCCGTCGCCGCGAAGATCGGGACGAACCGGCGCGTCATCGCCGACGCAGAGAACGGCAAGCCCTCCACCGGCATTGCGGTCTATGCCGCGCTGCTGTGGGCTTACGGGCATCTGTCGCAGCTCGATGAGGTCGCGGCCCAGGAGCGTGACCATGAGGGCCTGACATTATCGAGCCTGCGGGGGCGCACCCGCGCTCGCGCGGGCAAGGGTTTGGACGATGATTTCTAAGACGCCCCCGACCGAGTGCTTCGTTTACATCACGCTGCCGGGGAAAACAGAAGCCGTCACGGCCGGCCGCTTTCAACTGACGACCGACCGCAGCGGCGCGCCCGTCGGTCGGTTCGTCTATGGACGCAGCTATCTCCATCGCCGCGAAGCCGTGGAAATCGATCCGGTCGAACTCAGGCTGGCGCGTGGCGCCACTTATCAAACCACCGGCCTGAAAGGCGTATTCGGCGCGCTACGCGACGCCGGGCCTGACTATTGGGGCCGCGCCGTGATCGAACGCCATGTCGGCAAGGCGCCCTTGGGCGAACTCGACTACCTTCTCGAATCGCCCGACGATCGCGCCGGCGCGCTTGGCTTTGGTCTTGGTGTGGAGCCGCCCGCTCCGCGCCGGAATTTCAACCAGACGATTGAGCTCGAGAAGCTCCAGGCGATTGCCGATGAGCTGATCCGGAACGAGGAAAGAAGCAAGCATGCCGATGAAAGGACGGCGCAGGTTCACGAGTTGCTGCTCATCGGCACGTCGATGGGCGGCGCGCGACCCAAGGCCGTCGTCGAGGATTCAGACGGGCTGTGGCTGGCCAAATTCAACACCCCATATGACCGCTGGAACATGGCGCGCGTCGAACATACCATGCTGGCATTGGCGCGTGCTTGCGGCCTCAATATCGCGGACAGCCGTGTTATCGATGTTGGCGGGCGTGACGTCCTCCTGGTGAAGCGCTTCGACCGCGTGAAGACCGAGGTAGGCTATCTGCGCGGTCGGATGGTAAGCGCGCTCACGCTCTTGCGAGCCGACGATACGCACAATACGCGAGATCGCTGGTCCTATGTGCTCCTCGCTGAAGAATTGCGGCGTGTGATGGCGGACCCGAAGCGGAACGCGCATGAGCTTTTCCGTCGGATGGTATTCAACGGCCTGATCTCGAACACCGACGATCACCCACGAAACCACGCGGCGCTCGCCATGAACGACACATGGTCGCTTTCTCCGGCCTACGATCTGACGCCTGCCAATCCGATCAGCCTGGAGCGCCGCGACCTGGCGCTGATCTGCGGCAATGCCGGACGCTACGCCAACGCCGCCAACATGCTCTCGCAATGTGCCCGTTTTCTGCTGTCGCCGGATGAAGCGACGACCATCATTGAGGACATGAAGGAACGCGTACGCGCGAACTGGTACGCGACAGCCCGCGGACAAGGCGTTTCTGAGCGTGATTGCGAACTGATCTCCGGTGCCTTCGGCTACGCCGGATTCGACCTGATCGCTGGGTGAATGCGTCGCCCGATTCAGTCGCGCAGTTCAAATGAACGCTCCGTGCGAGATATGCCCAGCGCCAGTGAAATTTGCTGGCTCGTCATTCATGTTGCGGCGAGCATTATCGGCGAAACGGAACCGCGATTGTCAACGACGGCCACAAGGGCCGCCGCTAAAGCGGTCGCAAGCGATCGTTGACAAGGTAGCCCGCTCGCCAAAGCTCGCCGCCATGCATTGAATGACGAAGCCTGACAATGTCCGTCACGTGAAGTCCAAATTTTTACACTTCAAAGGGCATCATATCGAACCCTAAAAATATAGCAGCTTCGTATGTTGATCTGATTATGACCCCGACGGTTTTCGCGCGCATTATAGCGGCCAACTCTCCATCGCTCAAAACATATATTGAATTGAACCAAGCACCCTCGACCATCTTGATAGCGGGTTCAATTGGCTGATCTTTGTCCGGTGTCGGAGCGGTTTTCGCCAACGCATCCCGTTCAACGCCTTTATCAAGCTTTGTGCCGATGACTTCGGTAAGTTACAAAATAGCCGCCCCCCGATGATGGCCGCGGTCGATAGCCGTCACTGCCTTCGATTCAACTCTGTTAAGCGCTCCTCGCAGAGCCTCAACTCGGGTGCGCTTGCGGACCAGTAAGACAACTCGCACAGCGCTTGGTAACGGCTCTCGACATAAAGAGACCATACGCCATAGCCACACAGCACGAGTGCGACAATAAAAAGAATAGCTCTGCGGCTCATGGCATTCCTTGCATGATTTCGATGGCGTGAAACTGCCCTCCGGTCTCTGAGCGGCAGATAAGCCAATGCTTGAACACCTTCAAAATATCTCGCCTTCATCGAAGCGCGACGCGTGCGCCTGGAGCTTGCAATGACGCAATATGCGCCGGGTTCGACGCCTCGCGCCTATGGGGCTGTTTCGCCTTCAAAAGCATGGGATGGTCGAGTGGGCTCACCCTTATCGCGCCGCCAAATGCCGAGGGAGACAAAGCATAAGACTAATAATATCATGGCGAATAAAATGTATCGCTCCGTTGTTTCGCCGACCGAGAAGTAATATTGTCCAACATACTCTCTTGCTCCATCATCAGTGGTGGCTTTCACGAGAGCTATATAATTTCCGTCCACTTTGAAATAATGCTCAAAATTTAATGTTCCAGTTTTCGATATATACTTATTTGGCGCAATGAAAAAATCAGTGTTGGCGTCCAGATTTTCCCTCCAGTCTTGCTGGCCGACATCGCGCAGGATGCGGATTTCCAGCGTCATGCTACGCAATTCGCCTTGCCGGGCATCCAGAATGATCAAAGTTGGACCGAGGTCAGGAACGTGTCGGCAAAATGGTTCCAGGGTCTTTTGCTGCTGGAAAGCAGAGAACATCATCTGAACCGGCCCTACATTCATGACGCATTCACGGGGCTCGGGGCCGACTCTGGCGAGCGCTTTACCTTCGGCTCCGGTTGTCGCGATAAGAATGGCGAGCAGGATTGCCTTGGTCATTGGTGTTTCCCGCGGCGACGCCGGCCGGTAGCTTTCGTCAGACTCGAACCTTAGCGTGCCATAGTCGCCGCAAAAAAAACCCGGCTGGGCTAGCCGGGCTAGTTAACTCCCTGGGATTGGGTTGCCCGGACAAAAAAATTAGCGCGTCGGCGGAAAAATGGGAGTTCGCCATTCGCCAATTGGGGGGCGATCTTCGCCAAGGCATCCCGTTCGACTCGATCTGTGCGAGGGTCGGACCGACGCCGAATTGAAAAGCCCTGCTCGATGCGGTGTGAACCGGTGGGCTTTGACAACGAACGGCCCTCGCCTGTTCGAGCACCGGTTCCAGCTCGCCCGCCCGGACGGCACCGATCAGCACGTCGATGACCTCCGGCAACTTGTCCATCGACCCGGCGACGACTCCGGCCTTGCCCTTCTCGAACTCGATCGGCTTCCAGCCGAGGCGGACGAAGAACACGACCTGGCCCTTCTCTTCCGTCCGCCACCACGGATGAACCGGCAGTCTCCCTTCGACCAGCGTATTATGCTGCAACCATTTCTCGGCGGATTACAGCATAAGTACATTCGGATTTGATTTCCGACAGGGACGGGACGGACAGAAGCAAAGCGCAACTGAAGAGGATCAAAATGGGAGTGTTCATCGACGCACACTGCCATAACTGTGGGCGTGACTGGTTCGTGATGGTAGGCAGCAATATGTCCAACGACATGACCTTCGCAGCACGGCCTGTTGCCTGTCGTTCTTGCAAGGCCGTGACCACTGCTAACTTCAAAGAATCGCCCCTGAAATGTCTCGACTGTGGAAGCGAGCAAGTGGAAGACTTTCACGATAAAGGCAACTGGAAGGGCGACGGTGAAAAGATCGTTTTTTGGGACGGCATGTCGCTTACCGACGGGCATTATCGGTGCCCGCATTGTGGCGAGTTCGAGCTTCGGTTTGGGACCGGCTAGGCCGAGCAGGTAATTCTGGCGGTGGACTGAGCCGTAGGTCTCGTCGAGACCCATCCGAGGGCGATTATGCGGAACTTGACACGCTACCGCTCCTCAACAGGGGGAGGGGGCCAGTTGAGCCAGTCCAATCGCGAATACATGCTTTTTATGGGCGTTTTGCCAGCTTTCTGGAAGCGCTCATCAAGCATCGAGTTATAGGCATTTGTGTCTCGCTCGCACTCGCGATCTGCGCAGTTCCAATAACGACAAACGTCCACGCGGCCGGTGGCAACATCAACCATAAAGCAAAACTTGGTTATATGCCGTTCGCTCTTGGGGAATATGTCATTATAGACGACAGCGCCAAAGATAGCGGCTTTGGTAAAGCGGCTGTTTGCGGGACTTTTCAAGTGAGATTTTGGAACTGTTATGATCGCATCAGGAAGCGTGGACTGAGGGCCGACAATGGCGTAACTCAGGCTTTTATCGAACCCGGAATAAAACCATTGTGCCGGGTCATGAGGGATATTCGGCAACTTGAGGCCATTCATTTCGATCTCGTCGTCCTCGAAGAATTGTATGGCGTCTGGGAAAAGATAGGAGAGGTTTCTGGTTGGAGTCGTCCCGCTGTTTTTTATAGTGACCTTGAACCGATAATCAGTCGCATCCTCCTCAAAACCCTGGATGGTTGGATTCTCTGCAACCATAAAAGCACGCTGCACATCAGTGAGCGCTCTCCATGCAGCATCGGCCTGCCTCTGAGCTTCTTTGAAGGCTCCATAGGAAAAACGAGCGCTAGCGGCGGCGGCGACAAGCGCCAAGAACGCTACAAGTGCAATGGTCCCTTGAGCCCAGTTTTGGACAGTCCAATGCCATTCTTCTTTGACTCTATGATTTTTATCGTCGGACTGGCCGTCGCACTTCATGGTTTGCGCCCAGGACGGGAGTGGCTTGGCGCACTTGGCTTTTTCATTGCGTTTTGGAGCGGTGTTCCCGCTCTCATGTTTATTATCGCCCATGCTGAGCACGCTTCCGCCTCCCACGGCTCTTACGGCGTCTCAGCATCTTGCTATGGCCGCGCCGAAAATGTCGGGGTTGTTCCGGTTGTTATAACGCCGTTCAAATTCCGCAACATACAGCGGGAGATATTTCCGGCTGACCATCAGAAATCGTCATTTCTCCAGCGCCCGGGTTGATGCCCTTAACCACGGTGCAAGGAAGATCACGTCTGTCGGAGGGTCTCTTCGGGACGTCCAAAATCTGGCGGGACATTCGACCCTCGGAATGGCTCAGAGATACATCGACCATTCCCCGGATGCGCAGAGAAAGGTCATCCAACTGAACTGACATGAAGAGACAATCGGATGAAGTGGAGTCTCAAAAAGGCAGCAATTTTTGGGAATTATATAGATGACTCCCTTGCTGCGGTTTTTTGGGCGTCAATGTCTGGCGCCTATGGCGATAGATACTTCGTCCTCCGGGTGCTTTTCGTCCGGGTATCCCAAGATATCAATATTGATTGATTTGAAGCATTTTTGGATGGTCACGGCGTGCATCGGTGCGTTTTCTAGCCGAGTTAATATCATAAAAGTCCCAGGAATAGACCATGAAATAGAATCTTGTGGAAATTGCTTGATATCAAAATTTGCTTCATTGAAAATATCCCTCAATACGTCTCCCCATTGTTTTGCCTCAGCATCAAACATTGCTGGTCTGACATATACCGGGCCTCTAACGCCGCCGCGCAAACATTCAATAACAGATAAGCGCTTGTCTGCGCTTATCGACCTAGGAAGATGAGAAATGCGTTCGTTCTCAAGCGCGGCTTGGGTATCTCGCAAGGTAGTGGCTAGCGTCGCGCCTTTCATTGCAGCTATTCTGTCTCTTGCAATCCCTATTGGCACTTCAAGCACGAGCGCTATGACAAGCGCCCATGTTGACACCTTCGCAATTTCATCAATGCGTTCCTTCGAACGTATTGAGGCGGGAAGCCATTTGACTGGAACTATGTGGCTTATGGATTCGCCAAATACTGAGATTGCGACCAAGGCGGTCATGACTTGGGATGCCAAATCCCACCACGATTCCGTCTCGGGAGAAGCAATCCAAGATATTGAACCCATGTTTCGCTCCCGCGCAGACGCTGATCTTCTAGATCTGAAAATCTATTTTACGGTTATCCTTGCTGGGGTCCCGCTTCGGAGCAATTTCACACTCACAGACGCCGGCGACGCTCAAATCCCCATAGCTCGCGGCAGCGCATTGCTGGCGGCGGCCAAGGGCGAATTCCCCGGCGACGTGCCCTCCGGTGGCGCTCCCCACGACAGCGCGGCCTTGTCAGAAACTTCGAACGATCCAGGTAAGCTCACATCCGAACCGGGGCCATAGGAAGAAGAATCCCGGCTCAAGGATGCATCGGAGGAAACAGGATGCAATGTGAATGGAAGCGTTCTCTCTTGGCGGCGGTCGCCGCCATGACGATTGGTGGAATGGCTCCCGCGTGGGCCGAAGGCGCGGCCCGCCCCAATCAGTTTTGGTGGCCTGAGCAGCTCGATCTTTCGCCGCTGCGCAGGAATGCGGCCGAGTCGAACCCTCTCGGCGCAGGCTTTGACTACGCCAAGGAGTTCCAGACCTTGGACCTCGCCGCCGTCAAGAACGACATTAAGGCGGTGTTGACGTCGTCGCAGGATTGGTGGCCCGCCGACTTCGGAAATTACGGGCCGTTCTTCATTCGCATGGCCTGGCACGGCGCGGGCACCTACCGCATTGCCGACGGACGCGGCGGCGCGAGCGGCGCGCAACAACGCTTCGAGCCGCTCAACAGCTGGCCGGACAACGCAAATCTCGACAAGGCGCGCCGGCTACTCTGGCCGGTCAAGAAAAAATACGGCCAGAAGCTCTCCTGGGGCGACCTGATGGTTCTGACCGGCAACGTGGCCCTGGAGACCATGGGCTTCAAGACCTTCGGCTTCGCCGGCGGGCGCAGCGACGATTGGGAGCCCGACCTCGTCTACTGGGGCTCGGCTAAGTTTCTCGCCAGCAATCGCGACAAGAGCGGCGTGCTCGAAAAGCCGCTCGGCGCCACTCAAATGGGCCTGATCTACGTCAATCCTGAAGGTCCGAACGGCAATGCCGACCCCGTCTCGGCCGTCAAGGACATCCGCGAGACCTTCGGAAACATGGCGATGAACGACGAAGAAACCGTCGCGCTCATCGTCGGCGGCCACACCTTCGGCAAGGCGCATGGCGCGCACCCGCCAGCGAAATGCGTGGGCCCGGCGCCTGCGGGCGAGGGCGTCGAACGCCAGGGATTGGGCTGGATCAGCCATTGCGGCTCGGGCAAAGGCGACGACGCGGTCACCAGCGGCCTGGAAGGCGCTTGGACGACCGATCCGGTTCACTTCACGACCCAATATCTGGACAATCTGTTCGGTCACGAATGGGTCAAGACGAAGAGCCCGGGCGGCGCGACGCAATGGAAGCCCAAGGACGCCGAGGACGTCGTGCCGGATGCGCAAGACCCGTCGAAGGCGCATCCCTTGATGATGTTCACGACCGATCTCTCGCTGAAGTTCGATCCAGAATACAGCAAGATCGCCAAGCGCTTCCATGACGATCCGGAAGCGTTCAAACTGGCCTTCGCGAAAGCCTGGTTCAAGCTGACGCACAGGGATATGGGGCCCCGCTCCCGCTATCTCGGCGCGGAGGCTCCCAAGGAAGACCTGGTCTGGCAGGACCCGGTGCCCGCGCTGGACTACAAACTGATCGAGGGGGCGGACGCCGCCGCGCTCAAGTCGAAAATCCTCGCGTCGGGCCTCACGGACGCCGAACTCGTTCGCACGGCTTGGGCGTCGGCCGCATCCTTCCGCTCCACCGACAAACGCGGCGGAGCCAACGGCGCCCGCATTCGTCTCGCGCCCGAAAAGGATTGGGCGGTCAACGATCCGGCCGAACTTGCGAAAGTTCTGACGGCGCTGGACCCGATCAAGGACGGCTTCAACAAGGGCCGCGCCGATGGCAAGAAAGTATCGCTCGCCGATCTGATCGTGCTCGGCGGCAATGCGGCCATCGAAGACGCGGCCAAGAAGGGCGGATATGAGGTGAAGGTTCCGTTCTCGCCTGGGCGCGCTGACGCCACGCAAGAACAGACTGACGTCAAATCCTTTGCGGTGCTGGAGGTGACTGCCGATGGCTTCCGCAACTACTACGCCAAGTCCTCCGAGCGTTCGCCCGCCGACGCCTTGGTCGAGCGCGCGAGCATGTTGTCGCTCACGGTTCCCGAAACCACGGCGCTCATTGGCGGCCTACGAGTCTTGGGCGCGAATGAAGGCAACTCCTCGCTCGGCGTCTTCACGAGTCGTCCGGGGACCCTGACCAATGACTTCTTCGTCAATCTGCTCGATATGTCCGTCGAGTGGCGCAAGTCGTCGAAGTCGGAGGGCCTTTACGAGGGATATGACCGCAAGACGGGGCAGATCAAATGGACGGCCAGCCCCGTGGACCTGCTCTTCGGCTCGAATTCCGAGTTGAGAGCGGTGTCCGAAGTCTATGCGTCTGACGACGCGAAGGAGAAGTTCGTGCGCGACTTTGTCGCCGCATGGACGAAGGTCATTAACCTCGACCGCTTCGATCTGAAAGGGTCCTAAGAACCGCACGAAAGGCGGGCCGGGGAAAAGCGCCCCGGTCCGCGACCCGCTCTCTGCGATTGCGCTGGTTTATTGCTGCTTTTGCATGGTCGCGGCGGCGCGAACGACGACTTCCGAAATATCCAATATCTGCGCTAGGAACGCTCCCTACTGCGAACCGGGCTGTTGAACGTCGCTTCAGGGTCTTGGTTGTGTGAAAACTCAGCAGAGATTGCACGGCTGAAAAAGGTCAATGAGTTTTCGAGACCTCAGGCCGATCAGAAGGAAGAAAATCGCAAAAGTTGAGGCTGAGAGCGGCCACAAGCAGAGCCGTCCTCCAGTGTCACAAAGCTCAGGGAAGTGAATTCCCGTCCGCGCTCCACGCCTCCGCGCGCAGAAATTCCGATTCAGGTCAGGGCTTGGCGCGACACGTTGCGATGGCTTCCTGCCAAGACTTGCCATTGTTGTTAACCTGCATCTGGAAGCAATTGACCGTAGCGTAAGGATCGGTCGTGCATGCGCAGAGGTCGTCGAGGTTCTTCTGCTGCCAGTGTTTCGAGGCAGAATCATTCGGCTTGTCTATTTTCCAAAGGATGTTGTCCTGCACCAGCGCTTCACAGCTGTGCTTCATTGCCAAGTCGCAAGCCGCCTGCGAGGAAGGCGCGCTCGGCGAGGAGTCGAGTGCAAGAATGGTCGACCGAAATTTCTTAGCACCCATCTGCGAGACCAATTCGGCAGCCTCGGATTTCGGAACCACTCGGCCGTCGATTGCTCCGTAGGGATCCGGTTGTGCGCTCGCGAAACCGTACGGCATGATCGTTGCCGCAAACATTGCGGCAAACACGAAGGGAACCCGCTTGGGTCCATGGAATGTAAACATGTATCGCGCTGGGTCGGTCATCAGACATCCTCCGATCATGAATCGAGTTTTGGGCTTCAACGCGTCCAACGGCGCATGCTCAACCAACTTCGCCGGGCGGTCGGACACTCCCCTCTGGATGACCCGCCACTGATGGGGACGGATATCGCACGATATGGACAGACCCGAGCATCGCGGCCTCCCTGCGCGAAACACGTAAACCGACATTCCCCAGGTAACCCCCGGTTTTGACGACAACTTGCTCCGGTTTCTCGCTCGCGGCAAGGGGGAACCAGTTCGGGGCTTCCGATCCGTGGGTTGGTGCAGGCTCGACGAGCGCGAGACTGCCGAGATCGCCTGTTTTTTCCCTCATCAAGGCTCACTTCTCCCGCAAGTTTGTTCGAACGCGCGACGAAGGAACGCCTTACGCGGCCGAAGTGACCGGCGGTAGTCGCAGCTCCGCGATCATCCGCAAGATGTCGGCGAACAGGTTCCGAGGGATGGCCACCTGCAAACCTATCTTGTCGCCGTCAGAATCGCTTTGTGTTCGGTGTTCGCTGCGCCACTATTCTTTTCTTGAAGAGGTTGGCGGCAGGGGTACTGTCTATGTCAGAGAGCGTCACGGGCATGGTCGCGCACTGGATCGTTCAGACAATTTCTGCAACCGGATACCTTGGCGTGAGTTGGTTGATGGCACTGGAATCCGCATGCATTCCTCTGCCATCAGAAATCATCATGCCATTTGCAGGGTATCTTGTTTCCATAGGACGCTTCAATCTCTTCTGGATCGCAACCGCAGCAGCGCTCGGCTGCAATGTCGGCTCGACAGTCGCCTATCTAATCGCCGCAAGCGGAGGAAGGACGGCGGTCAAAAAATGGGGCTCACTCGTGTTGATGGGCCCGCACGAGCTTCAACGCGTTGAACGCTATTTTGCGAAATATGGGAGCGCGACCGTCTTCTTCGGTCGTCTTCTTCCGGTTGTCAGGACTTTTATCGCCGTTCCGGCGGGACTCGCTCGCATGCCACTGGTAAAATTTCAAGTATATACATTCCTTGGCTCGTGGCCGTGGTGCTTCGGGCTTGCTTTCGTCGGCGAGCAACTCGGGGAACAGTGGAACAAGGATCCCTGGCTACAATCGATTTTACATGAGGCCGATCTGCTGATAGGCGCTGGCCTTGTGCTGTGGGCGGTCTGGTGGTTTTGGCGACGCAAAATAAGCTGACATTAGCGATCATCGTCACTGCAATACGGCGCTCCTAACCATGAAATTGCCAACGAAGTAGGCTTCTATGGCGGCGCTCGTGTGATCAGATAGGAAATAGCGCGATGAATTGCGTCAGACGAACGAATATATTGGCTGCTTTACGCACTCTGCGCCCGACTGCCCGGATGCACGCCCGCCCGTTGCGGCACGATGCGGATGAGAGCGACAATGATCGCTGCGAGAATGCCTGAGGCGACAAAGCGGCTGATCTCGAGCCCGCCTTGATCGTGCGGCTTGTCCAGCAGGTCCCCGAGTGTTGCGCCAAGCGGTCGCGTTAGAATGAACGCCGCCCAAAATAGCAATGTGTGCGAGATTTTCGTGTAAAAATACGCGGCGGCAACGATCGCCAAACCTATGGCGAAGACAACCGCGCCACCCTCGTAGCCGAGCCCATTGATGTCGGCCATCCAGTCGCCCAGCGCCGTGCCGAGCGTCTGCGAAAAAAGGATCGCTATCCAGTAGAAAATCTCGACTCTGGGCGTGGCGACGGTGTTGACTGAGATGGAGCCCTCCGACCAGCGCCATACGGCGAGGGAGGCAATCAGCCCGAGGAAAAGGATCGACGATCCCCCGAAATAACCGATGCCGATCGAACGATCGACGAAATCCGCCAACGTTGTGCCCAACGTTGTCGTCGCGACGATCGTGACCCAATACAGAAATGGATGGAACGCCTTCGCGTAAATTTGCGCGGCGACGGCGGCGGCGAAAATGCCGATAAAGATGAAACTGCCAATCGCATAGCCCAGATTCATCGACATTGTGACGGCGTCGCCGCCGGTCTCTCCCAATGTCGTCGCAAGCACCTTGATGACCCAAAACCCAAGAGTGACTTCGGGCACTTTGCTTAAAGCGCCAGCCGGGGGTTTCATCACGCAGCAATCCGTTGTGTGGTGCAGAATCGGATCGGTTCGTTTCAAAGAATCGTGCCGATCGGATTCTGCGTTGGATCGATCAATCTTTAGTCGGGATTCTTGCCTTCCTTGACGTTCTCCAGTACACGCCCGGTCTTGGCGTCAACGCCGACTTCTTGTGTAATGTCACCGCTCTTGATGTCGAATGAATACCGAAGGCCTGTTCCGCCGGTTTCGCGTTCCAGTTCCTCGTCCGTGATCTTGCCCGGATGCGCCTTCAGAGCGATCGCGCGCGCCTGGGCGATGCTGATCTTCGCGTCCTTAGCGAGCTTTTCACCCGTGTACGCCATGCCAGGCAAAGCGAACAGAAGAGCAAGACTCAAGACCCCGCAACCGATGCCGCTATTGCGCGGGAGTTTCATGTTGATGTGCTTCATAAGCGCGCTCCAAATGCCCCGTTGCCTCTTAGCCTCAACCGTATGTCACGAAATCGCGTAGTGATCACGCAGGCGATAACAATGTCCCCCTCCCGGGGCGACAGCGAGCCCATCGCGCACTCTTGCGTATGATTATTACCATCAGTCGTCGTCATGCCAATGACGGCGACCGCGATGCTCCCATTCCTCGCCCCGATGGTCGTAGCCATGGCCCCAGCCCCAACCACGATCGTAATCGTCGTAACGTGGCTGGACCCAGACCTGGCGGCACTGCTGGCGCGGGCCCCAAGGAGAGTCGACCCACCAACATCTTTGGACCCAATCAGTTCGTTCGATCGCCGCGTCAGTCTCGGCGGGCGGGGCGGGGAAAGCAGGCGAGGCGCTCGCCGCGCCGGCCGCAATCACGCCGGCAAACACGAGTTGCGAGAAGAATTGGTGAGAACGACGCATCATCTGGTCTCCCATGGTTTGCCGACGACGAGAAGATGCTCGCACCGTCATGAACGACAACTGAACCGGCACTCGCCAGATAGCCCCGCTCATCCAACCCAAAATCGCGGTGTTTCGGAGTTTTAAGCCTTCGGTTGCCTTCCAGCTCTCTTCCGTCGCGCACGCTAGGTCCGCTCAGGGTCAATCGCGCCGCTTCGACGGCCTTCGCGATATGGCCAGTTAGCTTGCAATAGCGGAAACGCCGGTTCGCTTCGGACTGATGATAGAATAGCCATGTCTCCCCAGGCCCCTGACTTCCTTCGGCTTTCCAAAAACAAGCGGTGTGCTCCAGCGCCGAACTGGTTATAATAAGGCTCCAGACCGACAAATTATCATCAGTCTGGAGGCCGCCGTGGGACTCGGCAAGCAAGCGAAGATTCTGACGAAGACCCAGGTCGAGGCGACTCTCGGGTACCTGTCCAACTCCCGTTACCCCCTTCGAAACCGTGTGACCCTGCTGCTGTCCGTCAAGGCGGGGCTCAGGGCGAAGGAGATCGCCAATCTCACCTGGGACATGGTGATGACCTCGGACGGCGAGAAACCCTACATCCACCTCACCAATGAGGCGAGTAAGGGAAAGACGGGCGGCCGAGTCGTTCCCCTCAGTAGAGAACTCAGGTCGGCCCTGTCAGACCTGCGTCATGTCTCCTCCGGCGGTCGTCCGTCACCCTTCGTGATTACGACGGAACGATCTGCCCGAACGACTCCGCAGGCCATCGTGAACCTGTTCTCCCGTTGGTATGAAGAACTCGGCTTCCACAGCGGGCGGCACAATTTGATGCCGCCGGCCTTGCCGCGCGCGCCGGCGTGAATCTGTGCCTTCACGACCCAGTGGGAGCCGCCGAGTTCGGTCGCCGCATAAACGGCCTGGTCAGGGCTGAACGCGACAGTGCCCGGCGGCACCGCGACGCCGTGGCTGGCGAGCAGCTCCTTGGCTTGATACTCGTGGACGTCCATGTTGTCCTCCCGTTTTTTACTGGGCGCAGGCGCGCAAACGTCTATGATCCAACTTTCGTTCTGATGGTCTTACAGACTCATTCTGTGTCCCCGCGGCCTTCGTCAGCAACGCATTGACTTCGGCGAAACGCTTATCCGCAAAATCGCGATCCTTGATCGCCTTGGCGTTGATGAAAACCTTGAGCGCCGAAGCGCGCAGCCCCGCATTGCCGATGTCACATCGTGACGGCGGCAAGGCAATCGAGTCTCACCGCAGGATTGCGTTGCTCGGCGCTCATTCCGCCGCGTCGATAGAGGTCGCGATGCGCCGACTCTGCTCCGACAATTCGCGATATTTGTTTTGCCACTCGCTCGGGCCGTTGGAGGTCGACACCTGCACCGCCGTCACCTTGTATTCGGGACAATTGGTCGCCCAGTCCGAATTGTCAGTGGTGACAACATTGGCCTGAGTCATCGGATGATGGAAAGTAGTGTAAACGACGCCCGGCGCCACTCTGTCGGTGATCTTGGCGTGCAAGGTCGTTTCGCCCGCCCGGCTCTGCACCTTCACCCAATCCCCATCTCGCACGCCGCGATCTTCGGCGTCATGCGGATGGATTTCGAGCACGTCCTCTTCATGCCAGCGACTGTTCTCGGTGCGACGCGTCTGTGCGCCGACATTGTATTGCGACAGGATGCGGCCGGTGGTGAGCAGCAGCGGGAAGCGCGGCCCCGTCTTCTCATCGGTCGGCACATATTCGGTGATGACGAATTTGCCCTTGCCGCGCGTGAAGCCGTTGACGTGCATGATCGGCATGCCGTCCGGTGAGGCGTCGTTGCAGGGCCACTGCACCGAACCGTCCTTGTCCAGCTTGTCGTAGGACACATTGGCGAAGCGTGGCGTCAATCGCGCGACCTCGTCCATGATCTCGCTTGGATGCGAATAGGTCCAGCCTAGGCCCAACGCATTGGCGATCAACTGGGTGATCTCCCAGTCGCCATAGCCGTTCTTCGGACTCATCACCTTGCGCACGCGCTGAATACGGCGTTCGGCATTGGTGAAGGTGCCGTCCTTCTCAAGGAAGGTCGCCCCCGGCAGAAAGACATGCGCATAATTCGCCGTCTCGACCAGGAACAGGTCCTGCACGACCACAAGTTCCATCGCAGCGAGGCCGGCCGAGACATGCTTGGTGTCGGGATCGGACTGGAGAATGTCCTCGCCCTGCACGTAAAGTCCCTTGAACGTCCCGTCCATGGCCGCGTCGAACATGTTGGGGATGCGTAGGCCTGGTTCCTTGTCGAGCAGCACGCCCCAGTCTGCCTCGAACGCCGTGCGCGCCGGATCACCGGAAATATGCTGATAGCCCGGCAATTCGTGTGGGAACGAGCCCATGTCGCAGGAGCCTTGCACATTGTTCTGGCCGCGCAGCGGGTTCACTCCGACGCCGCGCCGGCCGAGATTCCCGGTCGCCATGGCGAGATTGGCGATGCCCATGACAGTGGTGGAGCCTTGCGAATGCTCAGTCACGCCGAGCCCGTAATAGATCGCCGCATTGCCGCCAGTGGCGTAGAGACGCGCGGCGGCGCGCAGATCTGCCGCCTCGACGCCCGTGAATCTCTCAGTCGCCTCCGGGCTGTTGCGTTCTTCCGAAACGAAGGCCGCCCAATCCTGGAACTCGTCCCAATCGCAGCGTTCGCGCACGAAGGTCTCGTCGACGAGGCCTTCGGTGACGATCACATGCGCCAGTGCCGTGACCACCGCGACGTTTGTGCCCGGCCTCAGCGGCAGATGATAATTGGCCTGAACGTGCGGGGTGCGCACGAGATCGATCCGGCGCGGATCAACAATGATCAGCTTGGCGCCTTCGCGCAGCCGTTTTTTCATACGGGAAGCGAATACCGGATGCGCGTCGGTCGGATTGCAGCCGATGATGAGAATCACGTCGGCCTCGTCGACCGAATCGAAATCCTGCGTGCCGGCCGAGGTGCCGAAGGCCTGGTGGAGGCCGTAGCCGGTCGGCGAGTGACAGACGCGCGCGCAGGTGTCGACGTTATTGTTGCCAAAGCCAGAGCGAATTAGCTTCTGGACCAAATAGCTCTCTTCATTGGTACAGCGCGAGGAGGTGATGCCGCCGACCGAGCTGCGGCCGTATTTCGTCTGAATTTCCTTGAAACGCTTGGCCGTAAAGGAAATCGCCTCTTCCCACGATACGACGCGCCAGGGGTCCGAGATCTTGTCGCGGATCATCGGATTGAGGACGCGGTCGCCGTGGTTGGCGTAGCCATAGGCGAAGCGGCCCTTGATGCAAGAATGGCCGTGGTTGGCTTTACCGTCCTTCCAGGGAACCATGCGCACGACTTCCTCGCCGCGCATTTCCGCTTTGAACGTGCAACCGACGCCGCAATAGGCGCAGGTGGTCACCGCCGAATGTTCCGGCAGGCCGATTTCGATGACCGACTTCTCCTGAAGCGTCGCCGTCGGACAGGCCTGCACGCAGGCGCCGCAGGACACGCATTCGGATTCAAAAAAGGCCTCGCTCATGCCGGCCGCGACCCGGCTATCGAAGCCGCGGCCGCTGATAGTCAGCGCGAAAGTGCCCTGCACTTCCTCACAGGCGCGCACGCAGCGATTGCAGACGATGCATTTCGCCGGATCAAATGTGAAATAGGGGTTGGATTCGTCCTTTGGCCTCCAGTCGAAATTAACGGAGCCATTGTTGCGCGCGAAAACATGGTTAGAGCCCTGATAGCCGTAGCGCACATCGCGCAGGCCGACCGCGCCCGCCAT
>Ga0209048_10002657_pt1 | contig 17640 bp, 12 predicted proteins | sample FrelakmetCRP12CR_FD_187146 | JGI IMG/M metagenome (GOLD analysis project Ga0209048, IMG submission 187146) | Freshwater lake sediment microbial communities from the University of Notre Dame, USA, for methane emissions studies - CRP12 CR (SPAdes)... | ecosystem: Environmental > Aquatic >... | reverse complement strand
CCAGCCGGCTATAGGAGGGGATCCGGCCCTTAAAAATTCAGTTCCAGTGGAGTACGCCGTCGCCGAGCGGGGGAGTCTATCCGTGACAAAAACCTATTCTGGAACTCTTGAAGGGGAAGAACAGGCGAACATAGTTGCAAAGATATCGGAACGGATCACCGGCATCAAGGTCAGTGTGGGCGAGCCGGTCACTGCGGGACAGGTCACTGTTACTCTGGATAAGAGCGGCGCCTCCTCGCAGTATTACCAGGCGGAGGCAAACTGGAAAAATTCAGAAAAGACTCTTGAGCGCATGAAATCGCTGTACGATGAAGGGGCCATCTCACTTCAGGCGCTGGACGGCACTCAAACCTCCTACGACGTGGCCAAAGCTAACTTTGACGCAGCCAGGAGCGCGGTCGAGCTGACTACGCCCATTTCGGGGGTTGTAACCGCCGTTAACGCAAGCATCGGAGATCTGACGGTTCCGGGAGCGGTGCTTGCGACCATAGCAAAAATCGGACGGATGAAGGTCGCTCTCAACATCAACGAAGCGGACGTTATAAACCTGTCGCTGGGGCAGAAGGTCCGGGTATACTCTGAATCCAAGCCGGACACCAAGGTAACAGGCGAAATAATCCAGCTTTCAAAGTCTGCGGATGTGCGCTCGCGCTCATTCGAGATAAAGGCACTCTTTCCGAACACGGGCGACAAGTGGTTTAAACCGGGTATGTTCTGCAAGGTTGATGTCCGTATATCGGAGGGCGGGAAAAACCTTGTTATCCCTGCAGCGGCAATTCAGAGTGACGGCTCAGTGAGCCGGGTGTACGCGATTCGCGGCGGCCGCGCATTCGGGCAAACAGTGCTGGCCGGGATCTCCGACGGTGAAAACAGTGAAATTTTGCAGGGACTCGCACCCGGTGATACCGTGGCAACGATCGGCCTGAATAATCTGCGGGACAGCAGCTTTGTAAGTCTGGCAAAACGGTCAAAATAATCCCGTATTGAATTAATTGTCTGATAGAGCGAAGGAGCTTACGACCTTATGAAACTTGCCGATGTATCAATTGATAGACCAGTCTTTGCAACGATGATGATTCTGGCGCTGATAGTCCTCGGGCTGTTTTCATACCTGAAGCTTAACATCGACCAGTTTCCCGATATCGATATCCCGTATGTGACGGCTACGACGGTTCTTCCCGGCGCCGGGCCCGAGCAGATCGAGACCGATGTTACGAAAAAAATTGAGGACGCGGTTAACACAATAGGCGGCATAGACCACATCCAGTCGGTCTCGCAGGAGGGTGTTTCGGTTGTAATCATACAGTTCAAGCTGGAGGTAGAGGGAAAGCAGGCGGCTCAGGATGTGCGCGAAAAGATCGCGGCGATCCGCGCTAACCTTCCGGATGACATCCAAGATCCCGTGATCCAGCGCATCGATCCCGCCAGCCAACCCATCTTCACGCTGACAGTCTCGGGAGAAAGATCCGAAAAAGATATTACAACTTACACCAAGAACGTCATCAAGAAAAGGCTGGAGAATGTCCCGGGTGTGGGAAGGGTTGACCTGGTCGGAGGAGCGGAGAGGGAAATCCAGATCGAGGTCGACGCCGAAAGGCTCCAGGCTTATAACCTTTCAATTCAGGATATCATTCAGAATGTCTCCTCCGCCAACGTCGAAGTCCCCGCTGGCAACCTCATCCGGGGGCCCCGCCAGCTGCTTCTGCGCACGATGGGCAAGTACACCGACGTGGAGGATTTCGCCAAAGTTGTGGTGGCAACCCCCGGAGGGAAGGTCGTGCACCTTTCGGATGTCGCAAATGTCATAGACGGCGTTAAAGAGCGGGTGAGCCTCTCGAAAGTAAACGGCAAAAACGCCGCCGGACTTAACATATTGAGGCAATCCGGAAGCAACACCGTCCGGGTGGCGGATGCCATCAACAGGCAGCTGGAGCGCATCAAGAAAGAGCTGCCAGCGGATATCCATATTACCGTCGCACGCGACAACAGCACCTTCATCCGCGACTCCGTGAACGATGTCATTTTCGATATCTTATACGGGGGTCTGCTGGCGGTAATAGTCGTTTACCTGTTCCTGGCGAACCTGAGGTCCACAATAATAAGCGCGATAGCCCTGCCGACCTCGATCATCGCGAGTTTCATCATCATGTACGCCCTGAACTTCACGCTGAACATCATGTCTCTTCTGGCTCTTTCTCTTGCGGTCGGGCTGCTTATCGATGACGCGATCGTGGTCATCGAAAACATTTACCGGCACATGCAGCAGGGGGAAACGCCGATGGAAGCCGCCAAGGCCGCCGCAAGCGAAATCGGGCTTGCGGTCATGGCAACCACGTTCACAATCGTTGCGGTGTTCGTGCCCGTTGCTTTCATCCCGGGCATCGTGGGAAGGTTCTTTTATCAGTTCGGGATAACGGTATCCGTCAGTGTGCTGGTGTCTCTGTTTGTTGCTTTTACTCTCACGCCGATGCTTTCGTCCCGGTGGCTCAGGAAGGAGGACGAGGAACTCACCCTGGAGGGGAATATCCTCAGAAAGGCACTTTACTATTTCAATCATTTCTTCGGGCTTCTGAGCCGGAATTACCAGATGGCGATCACATGGTCGCTCGCTCACCGCAAGAGCGTCCTGTTCGGGGCGCTGGCTGTCTTTCTCCTCTCCTTTTTCCTGATGAGGTTTTTGGGGTCTTCGTTTTTCCCCTCCAGCGACCAGAGCGAATTCCAAGTCGGGGTCAACGCTTCCCCGGGGAGCTCCCTTGAACGTACCAGCGAAGTCTGTTCGGCTATCGAAGAAATTGTACACAGGCGTCCTGAGGTTATGATGACGCTGACAACTATCGGGGCGGGCACAGACCCTGTCACGAAGGGAAGCGTGCTCGTCAAGCTTGTCAAGAAGAACGAGCGCAAAAAAGGTGAGGAGCAAATCATCGATGAAGTGCGGGGGGAACTCAGGCATATCCCGGGCGCGAACCTGAGCCTCCAGATCCAGCAGGGGCCGGGCGGCAACACCAAACCTGTCATAATGAGCGTGAGGGGTGATGATATGGCCACACTGCAGAAGCTCGCCAACCAGGTCGAACGCATCGTGCGGGCCACCCCGGGCTCGGCGGATGTGGAAAACAGCCTCGAGATCTCAAAACCTGAGGTGCGCATCCGGATTGACCGCGAGAAAGCCTCAGACCTCGGCATTAACGTGGGACTTATAGCGACCACTGCCCGCTCGATGGTTGACGGATATGTCGCCACCAAATACCAGGAGGGGGATGAGCAGTTCGACGTTAGGGTCCGCCTGAACAAGAATGACCGTACGACCCTGGAAGACATCAACAATCTTACGATCAAGAGCAACAAAGATCTCCCGAACAACCAGAAGCTGCTCATACCGGTCGGATATGTTGCCGAAATCCGTGAGGGTTCGGGCCCGTCAAAAATTAACCGCTTTGACCGTCAGCGCGAGATTCGCATAGATGCGAATCTCTCTGAAAGGCTGCTGGGTGAGGTGCTGGGAGACATCCAGAAGCAGACCCGGACCTTGGGTCTCCCGCCAGGATATACCGTGGGTGTGACGGGGCAGGGGGAGATGCAGGCCGAGTCTTTTGCTAATATATTTCTTTCCCTGGGGCTGGCGATAGTTTTCGTCTACATAGTTCTCGCGGCCCAGTTCGAAAGTTTTGCTTATCCCTTTGCCATCATGCTGGCACTCCCGATGTCGCTTATCGGAGCAGTCATCGCCCTGATTGTTTTCAGGAGCGCACTATCCGTGATGTCGCTCATCGGAATCATCATGCTGATGGGGCTGGTGACTAAGAACGGAATTCTGCTTGTGGATTACGCGAACGTGCTTCGCGACAGGGGTCTTAACAGAACTGACGCGCTTGTCAAAGCAGGCGCGACACGTTTAAGGCCCATTCTGATGACGACCTTCGCCATGATATTCGGAATGATCCCGGTCGCGTTTGCATTCGGCGAGGGGAGCGAGTTCCGGTCTCCGATGGGACAGGCGGTCATCGGGGGTCTTATAACCTCAACTCTATTGACTCTGTTTGTAGTGCCGGTTGTTTATTCGATCCTTGACGATTTTTCGATAAGAAAGGCATTTTCGATTTTTTCGCGCATCCCAGGAGTCGGCAGAGCCAAGATTAAAAAGGTTAAGAGTGCGGAAGTTTACACCCAGGGCATCATCGAGCAGAAGTGAAAGGATTGAAAACCCCGGAGGGGGGGCGGGGACTTTTTGGAATATTTACAAAGGTGGGCGCATGAAAATTGTTTTTGTCGTTTTTAACGAAGTGTATGCCCCGCGTGTTATGGAGCTTCTCACAAATGCCGGGGTTGATTATTACACGCGCTGGGAGCAGGTGAAGGGGAAAGGGCACGGCACGGAGCCGCACCTCGGCACGCGCAGCTTTCCGGGCCTGAACTCTGTTCTCATGATCGCGTTTCAGGAGGAAGCCGCGCTTGAGAAGCTTATCAGGGAAATCGAGGAGATTAACACGCAAATCACGCGTCCCGATGACCGGGTACGGCTCTTCCTCCTTCCCCTGGAGCGGATTGTTTAACGGACTGATCCGTAGGCAAAATTCATTCCTCTGGTCAAGCGGCTCCGCGAGGAACATTTGTATTAAGACCAGCAGCCACGAGCAACTCAGTGGGGGGGGGAGCGGTGCGATTCAGCCCGGGAATATGCCGGTTCTCGATATCTTTTTATTAGCGGATTCGCCTCGGGGGGAGAGCCTGTTTGTTGAAATTACCTGATTTTATCTATACATTTCAACCGATCATGAACCGCCAGGAGATTTTGAAAATGATACTAAAGCAGATCCCATTTTTTTTAACAGTTCTCGTACTTTGCTTCCTTTGCCACCCGGGCTGCACAAAACCAACGGATGAGGAGGCCGTCAAAAAGGCGCTGGCCGGTTTTAACCGCTGCTATGAATCAAAAGATATAGACAAATGGTCGGCCTTTTTCTCGGAAAGGTATATTTCCGCGATGGAAGCCAGTCAGCCGGGAGGCTTTGAGAAGTGGAGGGATCTTGTTCGTAAGAGGATCTTCGATCGATTCGACAAAATTACGGTCACTTCGGCGGTCAGCTCAGTGGAAAAGATTCCGCGGGGTTATCTTGTAATGGAAAAATATACAATGGTTGGAGTCGACTTATCAGGCGCTGAAGCCGTCATCGCAAAAAATATAAAGCGTTCGCTGGCATTCGTTAAACAGGACGAAAAATGGGAAATCGCCAGTATCCAGGAATTGATCGTCCCGGCCGCATACGACAGCATTACCAGCGCTTATCCGGAGCCCGGCAAGCCCGGCCTTGCTTACGTCAGCCATGTGACGCTCAATTATGTCTCTGTGCTGGATACGAAAATCAACAAGCTGATCGGGATAATCCCCTGCGATCAGGGAGCGGCTTCCATTGCGTTTGCTCACACGAGTAATCTCGGATACATCGCGAATTCCACATCGAATACGGTAACCGTCTTCGACATCAAGCTGAACAGGAAGACCGCCGCCATACCTGTCGGAGGGATGCCCGTGGATGTCATGGTCGATCCGCGCGAAGAATTCCTGTTCGTTTCGCACCAGTCAACTGACGGCCTCTGGGTAATAAGCAGAAAAACCAACGGGATCATCAGAAAACTTACAACCGAGACGGGAATTCCGTACTGGAACTCAAAAGAAGGCAAGCTGTACCAGCCCCAGATATTTACCCCGTTCGTGGATGTGATTGATCCCGCCGAAAATTTTTCGATCAAGAAAATCGAGATCGGGGGCAGGCCGATGGCGCTTGCACTCACGCCCGACGAAAGATATGCCTATGTCACAAATTTCGACCTTAACGAAGTCGATAAAATTGATACGCACACAAAATCGGTGATCAAAAGAATCCCCGGAGTGACGAGTCCACGGGGAATATGCATTACATCCGACGGAAAGTATGCCGTCATAACCAATGTTGTTTCGGGAAAGGTAACCGTTCTTGATCTTCTCAAAGACCAGGTGGCGGATTCCGTGGAAATCGGCCGGATGCCGACCGATGCCTCCTTCGATATGGAGAGCGGGCGCGTGTACGTGTCAAACCAGGGCTCCAGCACGGTTGCGGTATTCGACCCGAAAAACCGCAAGCTTGAGCAGACAATCGATGTTGCAGACAACCCGATCAGTATAATTGTCGATAACGGGAAAGCATTCAAGAACTTTTAGAAATGGTGAAGAAAAATGACCGATGTTAATTCCTCTGGAGCTCAAAAACCCAACCGGCAGGACGGTTCGCTTATTATAGGGCTGATAATAATCCTGATAGGCCTGATTTTCCTGCTGCGTAATTTTGATATCCTGGATCTCGGCCACAGGTGGTGGGCTCTGTTTTTTCTGATCCCGGTTTCATATCTTTTTGCAGAGGTCTGGAGGTCGTGGAGAACCAGTGGGGGAAAATTCCCCCAACAGGCGCGTGGATCACTGATCGGCCTGGTCACTCTTCTGGTCCTGATGTTCATATTTCTGCTGGGTCTAAACTGGGGACTCGTCTGGCCGGTCTTTATCATCATCGGGGGCCTTTCACTGTTACTGACCGGCTGGCGGTAGGAAGGCCTGAATCCGGTTGCTAACAGGAGTATTTTCAATAACAACGGGATAGCTCCGCTTCTTATTTCTATTGTGGTAAATGCGGGCTCTGCTGGATATAATCATCTGATCCAGAGCATGGGCCCAGTTTAAAAGACGAGACTCTTTCCCCTGATCGTACGCTTTTCCGGCATCAATTTCAGTGTGTAACAGACATCTCCTGTGCCATTTACTGTTATGAAATCGGGAGAAGCTCCAAAATGATAATTTTGCGGGGTATCATGACAAATTATTTACCAGGTGGGGCAATACTGAGAAAAGAATTTGCGGTGCTTGCCGACTGATACCGGCAGCCCGGACGTCTTGGTGCATTACCGCCGGATGCAGACTAATGGAAATTATAGCGCGCGCAGACCGTTCCTGATAAAATAAGAGAGGTCTGATGAATGTGGATTATCGCAGGATAAAACCCGGTACGCGGCACTCGGGGATAAGCAAAATCGGCGGATGAGTGTACGCATATCCCGCGGGGATCGGCTAGCCCAGAGCGCGGTTGAATTCGGCAACGGAAGTCATGCCTGCCGAAACCTTCTTTAATCCGTCCTGGAAAATATTTTCGAAACCGGTGGACCGCGCAGCCTCTTTCAACTGCAGGAGTGATGCTTTCTGGTAGATCAGGTCTCTCATCTGGTCGTCTATCGTAAGTATCTCATGGAGAGCAGTCCGCCCAAAGTAGCCGGTGCCGTCGCATTTTTCACACCCTTTTCCCCGGAAAAATTTTGACTGGCCCGCAAGCAGGTTCACCAATGTCCCCCCCTTTTCCTGGGGTTCCTCATATTGTTCCTTGCATGCGGGGCATATCGTCCTGACAAGCTGCTGGTACAATACGCCGATGAGGGTAGAAGCCAGCCAGTAGGGCTGAACACCCAGGTTGAGCAGGCGGAAAATTGCGCCGACCGCGTCGCTTGAAAGTATAGTGCTGAGCACCAGGTTGCCCGTAAGTGCGGCTTCCGCTGCGACTATTCCGGTTTCGGCATCCCTGATCTCTCCCACCATTATTATGTTCGGGTTCTGCCTCAGTATGGCCTTCAGCGCGTCAACGAAAGTGAAGCTCTTATCCGATGATGTCGGCACCTGTGAGGCAAACTCAAGCTTGTACTCGATCGGGTTTTCCACCGTTATTATGTTTTTTTCAGGCGACTGAATATCGTTGACCGCCGCGTAAACGGTTGTGCTCTTTCCCGAACTTGAAGGTCCTGAGACAAGAAACAGCCCTGAAGGTCTCTTCAGCAGCTTTCTGATTTTCTCCAGGTTTTCCTGGGAAAAGCCCAGCTCTTCGATATGGGCAACACGTGCATTTTTCTGAAGGATTCTGAGAGCTACGCGCTCTCCGTACATCACGGGGACGGTACTGATGCGGATGTCATACTGCAAGGGGCCGATGTTCGCTGAAAATCTCCCTTCCTGGGGTTTCTTCCTTTCGAATGCGTTCAGACCGCCCCTTGTCTTGAAGACGCTTGCAAGATTATCCGCGATATCTTTGGGCAGGGAGATCAGCCTTTTCATGACGCCTTCAAAGCCCAGGCGTATCCTTAGCTCTGCCTCCTGGGGTTCGATGTGAAGGTCCGTTGCGCCCTCTTTCACGGCGCGAAGCAGGATTTCTTCCGCCATCGCATCTGCCGTGGGGACCTTTCCCATCTTGAACAGGTCGCGGATTTTTTCCTTGGAAAAATTGCCGAGATCGAATTGTTCGAGACTGACTTTGCTGGGGATATTTTTTAATTCTTCGATCACGAAAGAACCTTTCGTGTAGTGACAGAAAGTATCTTGGTTCTGTGCGTAGTTATTCCTTCAGAATACGTTCGATTGTAGATAATATATCATCAAGCTTGTACGGTTTGCCGATAAAATCGCAGGCGCCGAATTCCTTAGCTTCCATTGCATTTTTCAGGTCCGCATAGCCGGTCAGCATGATGGCTTTTGTGGTCGGGGAGTGCTGCTTGATGAATTTCAGGACCTGGATGCCGTTCACGTTGGGCATCTGAATGTCGAGGAGCGTAAGGTCAAATTTATACTTTGAGAGCATGCTGATTGCTTCTTCTCCGTCGGAGGCCGATTTGATTTCATAGCCGGCGTTGGTGAGCACATGGCTCAGAAGTGTCCTCAGATCGTTTTCGTCATCGACTATAAGAATTTGGCGTTTTGGCATGATTGTAATATTTTCCTTGGGACTTTGTTTAAATTTATGTCTGGAATTTATACACTCTTCTATTGAAAATGATACCAGCTTTTAAACGATGTTAAGTTAAAGAAATCATGCAATAAAAGCAAAAACCCTGAATATGCATGTTAAAGAAACCGCTTAATCATGTGAATTTTTAATCACTTACGGTACTAGGAATGTGAGAGAGATCACCCCAATATAAGTGATTATCTAAATTTTCTCCTTTACGGGTATAATTCCCTTTTTATTTAAAAAACAGCAATATGGAATTTTTCAAATAATCTTATATAATAAAAATCTCTGGAAATCTGGAAAAAGGGGAAAGTTTCTAAACGAATCCGCTTACCGGCCATTTACTGAAATAACGGCCCTCTTAAATTTGAAAGTTGCATTCTTTATGCATAACTTCATGAATTCGACCACCATTCCTTCTGACCTTATATATGCAGACGATTGAAAAACCCTTATCATTAAAAAACAGTCTCGGCATAATTATCGGCTTCGCACTCATCAAGCTCATCATCCATCTGGTCACAAATCTTTTAGGGGGCTATGGTATATTCCGTGACGAGCTTTATTACGTGGCATGCAGTAATCATCTGGATCTCGGTTATGTCGATCAGCCCCCGCTTTCGTTGTATATTTTGGCATTCAGCAGGCTGCTTTTCGGCGATTCTGCCTTTGCCCTCAGGCTTTTACCGGCTCTTGCGGGAGCGGTAACCGTTTTTCTCACCGGCCTCCTCACTCGGGGGATGGGGGGTAAATTTTTTGCACAGGCTGCCGCTTGCACCGCATCGATTGTCTCATGTATCTTCCTGGCTTACAATACAGTATACTCGATGAATGCTTTTGACGTGCTCTTTTGGACGCTGGCGGCTTACATAGCCGTCAGGCTTGTCGAAACTGGCGATCCGAAATATTGGCTCCAGTTGGGCCTGGTAATAGGCCTCGGTGCCTTCAACAAGATTGATATGCTCTGGTGCGGTGCCGGGCTCGCCGCAGGTTTCATCCTCACACCCATGCGTAGCTGGCTTAAAACAAGGTGGCCTTGGCTTGCCGCTGTTATTGCATTTTTGCTCTTCCTTCCGTATGTCATTTGGAACATTACGCACGATTTTGCGCACCTGGAGTTCATCAGAAACGCGGTAGGGGGAAAGTACTCGGGTCTTACCCCGGGTGCTTTCCTCGCAGGTCAGATATTTATTCAGAATCCGGTGACTCTGCCGCTCTGGCTGGCGGGACTTTTCTACTTGCTTTTTACACGGAACGGTAGAGCGTACCGGCCGCTCGGGATTGCCTATATATTCGTATTGGTTATTTTGCTAGCAAACGGGCACAGCAAACCCGAATACCTCGCGCCGGCATACGGAGTGTTATTTGCAGCCGGCGGCGTTGCCTTTGAGCGGTGGTTTTCGCGCGATCGGCTCAGATGGCTGAAGCCCGTCTTATTCTTTCTGACGGCAGCGGGGATTGTGTTCGCGCCCGCAGTCCTTCCGGTACTTCCCGTTGAGACATACATCAGCTACTCGGAAACACTCGGGATAAAACCGTCAACGCCTGAGGGAAATACCCTTGGTAAACTGCCCCAGTTCTATGCCGACATGTTCGGTTGGGAAGAGAAGGCGCAGGCCGCTGCAAAAGCATTCCACCGCCTTTCAGCCGAAGAGCAGGCGAAATGCGCGATTTTCGGGGACAATTACGGCCGCTCGGGAGCGGTCGACTACTGGGCCGAGAAGTACAATTTGCCCCGGTCAATCGGCAAGCACAACAATTACTGGATATGGGGCCCAAGAGACTATACTGGCGAGGTCATGATAATTATCGGAGGCGATCTGAACGATAAAAAAGATAACTTCGAAAGCGTGGAGGTCGTGGATACTTTGCACAGCGAATACTGCATGCCTTATGAAAACAACCTGAGGATATACCTCTGCAGGAAATTAAAAGTGCCCCTCAAGGATTTATGGCCCCGGATCAAGGTCTTTGACTGAGCGAGCAGTGGGGGGAGTTTATATACTGTATTTAACGTTTGCAAATTTGGATGCAGTTGCAGCGTTCGAGGATGTTTTATTACGGTGAGCCTTGCAAAGCGTTTTTTATTGGAATTGAAGCTCTCCACCCGTTAAAAATTTGCGGATCACTCGACTAATAGGAGGAATTGTCTATGACTGAGAGATTTTTATCAATTAATATCGTAATGGCAATGATGTGTCTCACGGTGTCTCTTTCCCAGACCTCCAAGCTCAGCGGCCAGAAGTTAAATGTCGAGAACGGCACAATATATTATGAAACAATGGGCAAAGGCCCCCCTGTGGTTTTCATCCATGGGGGACAGATGGACAGGCGGATGTGGGATCCGCAGGTTGAACTTTTCTCGGCCGCTTATACAGTAATCCGTTATGATGTCCGGGGTTACGGCAAATCGAGCCTGCCGGTGAAACCGTATTCTCACGTTGGAGATCTATATGCTCTCATGAAGCAATTGAAGGTTGAGAAGGCTGCGATTGTGGGTCTTTCTCTGGGCGGGCTGATCGGAATCGATTTCACGCTGACGCATCCCGAGATGGTAAGCAAATTGATCCTGGCCGGGCCAGGATTGAGCGGGTTCAGGGAATCTGATGAAATTGGAGTTAGATTTTGGAAGATCGTGGAAGCGGCCCGTGATTCCGGATTCTCCAAGGCGGCCGAGCTCTGGATGCAGGATCCGTACATGATACCGGCTATGGAAAACGAGGCGTGCAGGAAAAAAATCAAAAAGATAGTTGAGGATAACGCTCATTGCTGGCTGAATAATCCAATGGTCGAACGGGGTGTAAAGCCGCCTGCAATTGAAAGGCTTTCAGAGATAAAAGCGCCCACACTCCTTATCCTGGGTGAGAGGGACGTGCCGGATATTAAAAGCATTGTGGATACAATTGCCGCGAAGGCACCTGGGGCAATAAAAAAAGTCATCCCTGGTGCAGGTCATATCGTAAACATGGAGAAGCCGGATGAGTTTGACAGGATTCTGGCGGAATTCCTGAATGACCTTAAGAAAAAATAGTAAACCGGGTATAAGATTAGGCAGTCGACCGTGGGCTGATGGAAGCCGGTCTGATTCTATGTTTTTTGAAAACACATAAGCGTCGGATAATTACAAGACTAATTGTCGTCAACAATTATGGCTGGCATTAAAGATAAGATAACAAAGCGAGCACTCTACTTCCGCTATCTCAGCCTGATTTTGCTGACTACCTATCTCGCGCTTATGTGCATTGTCATCATCTGGTTGGGGACTCTCTGGACTGGTTCAACCGGCATGAAAACAGATGCGGATACGCTCTCTCTTTACCGGGCACGATATTTTGTCAGGCAAAATGCCGGCATTACTATAATCAAGGTCGATTCGGGGGGTGCTGCTGCAAAGGCAGGTTTAAGAGTCGGGGACAGGATCACCGCCGTTAATGGCTTAAAGCTGAGTGAAAGGCCGGAGGCATACTCGCAGGCCGAAGCAGGGAGCCGGATGGAGGTCCAATTGGCGAGAGGCAGTCGCGTCGAAAACATTACCCTCTATCTGGATGAGGATACGTTCGGGCTTGAATCAATTCTTTTCATCGTTTTCTTTGTTGTCGGGGGATTGATCGGTTGGCTGCGGCCTCGTGAATCGATCGCATTCGAATGTTCAATTTTTTTCCTGTGCATAGGTGCCGCCTTCTGCGACGGCTTGTTTCAGTATTTGCCCGGGTGGGCACTGGCCGTGGGCATCGCCTTTTCAGTGGTCACTGAAGCGCTGGTCTGGCCGATGGGATTGCGGGTTTTTGCCGTTTTCCCGAACCCATCCCGTTTCGGGAGAATTCTGTGGAAACGGCAGTGGGTATTTTTTCTGATATCCGGTCTTCTGGCCTTATTCGATTACAGTAAAAATCTCGCCCAGCTGTACGGGTGGCAGGAACTCCAGCGTTACATTCAGCCGTTGGGACGCGTTTACAAGATCGGGTACATAATCATGGTGCTCGGGTGTTTCGTTGGCATGATTGGCCTCTATTTTTCCCAGAGGAGAGAGACCCGCGATCGCCCCCAAATGAGGGTGAAAGTGATAGAGTTTGGAGTGCTCTGCTCGATCATATCCTCCATAATTATTATTATTATTGCTCTGATTAACACCTTTTTGAATCTACCCTCGCACTACAAGGGCCCCTTGGCTGGCGTTTTGTTCATCCTCTTAGTAACGGGGGCGATATTTTCGGTGCCGCTTTCTTTTGCATATGCAGTCGTTGCGAAAAAATTGTTCGGCATCCGCTTCATTATCAGGAAGGGTCTCCAGCATCTGTTGCTCTCAAAGGGGGCGCTGATAGTTGAAGGGATAATTATTTTCTTTATAGTTTACCAGGCTGTCACACAGGGCGGGTCGCAAATCGTAAATTCGCCGTTCGCAGTCAGCGGCTTGTCTGTGGGGAGTACCCTGATAGTAATGTATACACTCAGCAGGGTTAACCGTAAGCTTATGCCGGCGATTGACCGCCGGTTCTTCAGGGAAGCGTTGGATGTTAAAAGATTGCTCATGGAGTTGAACGAAAAACTGTCCGAATTGAGGGAGCGCGAAAGTATATTCCAGCAGACCGGATTAACGATCCTAGAGGCTCTGCATCCTGAAAGAGTTGTTTTTCTCCTGAGGGAAGGGATATCCGGGGAATTCAAATCCGTTTTTGCAGTTGAGAACAAAACAAAGAAAGCTGAAGCGTCTCTTGATTCTCCGAAGGTTCCGGAATCTTTAAGATCAGATGATGCGGTTGTTAAACAGCTGGACGAAAAGAAAACTTATGTAGTTGTCCACCCTGATGCGCTTGACAAGGGAAATGAAGAACATAAACGGCTGCTTTCGCTCGGCTCTGAATTGTTGATGGGCATCCGGGGGAGCGCCGGACTTGTCGGAGTGATGGGGCTCGGGGAGAAACTTTCGGAGGAGCCGTACAGTAAGGAGGACAGGGAGCTTCTTCTGACGGTTGCGCGCGAGATGGGGCTTGCCCTGGAAAACGCCGATCTGCTGGCGGTTGCGAAGCGGGAAGCGGAAATGTCCCGTGACCTGGAGATTGCGCGCCAGGTTCAGCAGAATCTTTTTCCAAAGAAGCTCCCCAATCCCGAGGGCTGGGAATTTTCAGGCATCTGCCGGCCGGCGAAAGCTGTGGGGGGTGATTATTATGATATCTTTGAAGCTGCCCCCGGCAAGGTGGTTATCGCTCTGGGAGATGTTTCAGGAAAAGGCTTGGGTGCATCTTTTGTAATGTCGGCTGTTCATAGTGCAATAAGAACCAGGGTGGAATCGGCATTAGACGCTCCGGTCAAAGTAATCGAGGAAGTGAATAAATATCTGCTTTCCTCCACATCAAGAAATACGTTCGTAACCCTTTTCTTTGGTGTCATAGAGCTTAAGGGGGGGAAGATTAAATATGTAAATTGCGGTCACCCCCCTGCGCTAATACTCCGTCGGTCTGATAATCATCTGGATAGGCTTACACGCTCGGGCCCCGGTCTGGGTATGCTGGCTGGTGCTTGTTATACACAGGGAGAATGTATTTTAGGGGAGGGTGAAGCCTTGATTATTTACAGCGACGGGGTGACTGAGGCAAGGAACCTTAAAGAGGAGATGTACGAAGAAGACCGGCTGGCGCAGAGAGTCCTTGCGGTGGAAGGATTGGAAGCCGAGGCTGTGATGTCGAAAATATTGAAATCGGTTGATGATTTTGTCGCGGGAGCCGAGCAGGCGGATGATATTTCGCTTATAGTAATACGGCGAAGATAAAAATTCGCATAAAACATGTTAACTTGACATAATCATGACAATTCCGTGACGATCTCTTTCACAAATCTTCACACCTTGTTATTGTGCAGAATGAGAATGTCTTAGCATGAAAATTACTATTGAGGAATAGCCTTGAGAACACCTGTTTGCGCTTCTGTCATGATTCTCTTGATCGGAATTCTGCTTCCGGCCGATGCGTCGTCCCAGAATCGGCATCTTGTAGTAGTGAGTCCTCGCGTCGGCGTTGTCATCGATTCGCTGGAAGTAACAACATTCGGGCTTTTTCGAACCATCAAAAACTTCCACTCCGCCTCGTTCTATCAGGCGCCGGACAGCACCTTGGTGGTGGTGGCCCAGCTGAAGTCCGCTGAAGGGATCCTCCTTGATTCAGCTTTTGCAATCTCTTTCGGGGTTCTAAGTGCGTATGCTGAACGTATCGATCATTGGGATGAACTGTTGCAAGGGACATATCAGATGGGCACGTCGCAACCACATATTCTATATGACGATGGAACTCCGTTGAAACCTCCGCCGGTCGCATCCGCGAAGATTGTCGATTCTCCTCGTCATTTTCCCACTGATGCCCTTCCCCTCGCACCAGACACATCACGACTTTTGCGTCCGAAATTTGAGACGATCTGCTTCGATTTCGCGATAGGCATAACGCTCAGCGATTTTTCCGAATTGGCGCAACTCACTGGAAGCGAGACCAACACCTACGTCCCACTGTCGTTCTATGTCCAGGTTCCGGTCATGGAAGATCCGACAATTATTTTGATCGGCGGATGGGGCTTTGCACTCGGAGGTGGAGGTGGAGGGGGTATTACGTCGTTCTCATCCTTTCTTGTGTATCGGCCAAGCAGCTTTTCTTTTCTCAGGCCGATCATTGGGTTGGGGGCGGGGTATACAAACTACAATTATTCTACCAAGTCGTTCATTATCGATGCTTCCGAGTCGTATCCAACGCTTATCTTCGGGCTGAACATTGCTCCTAATACTCTGGCCATTCTGCTCACATACCCACTGGCCACAGGACTGAATACAACGTTCGAGTCGAAATCGTATACGATTAAGCCTGCAAACTTTGGATTAAGCCTGCTTTTGTCCCCCTGATGATTGCACTCTTTAGAAACGAGGCCGCGTCACTGCGGAGAAAATCTATGAGGCCCGATATGAAATATGCGATCTGTTTTCTTGGCCTTTTCATACTTGTTGCCGCCCTAATTGGAAGTGGCTGCTTTGCCACCTATGAGCTGAAGACCAAAGCCGACTTGCAGCAACGGGAGGGGCAGGGGCCGATCCGGGCGCTCACCGTCGATTCAATTCTGTACACGCTGGAGACATTCTCGTTTACAGACTCACTTCTGAGCGGACGTGGTACTCAGAAGCAGAACGGGCTGACTGCTCAGTTCCAGGGATCAATCCCGTTCAGTCATATTGTCTTCATTGAGGGGCTTGAAACGAGCTTTTGGAAAACGGTCTGGGTGGTTCCGATGGTGGCGGGAGTTATAGGCGGTTTGCTCACTGTAATGACCGAACACCCCCAGTTCACAATCTCTCGTCCGAGTGGTTCGTCCTGCCCCTATGTGTACGCTTTCGACGGTACGCAGTTTAAACTGGAGGCAGAGGCATTCGGTACATCAATCTCAAAGGCGCTCGAAGCACAAACATTCAGCCTCCTTCCCTCCCTTGTTCCGGTTGATGGACACCCCACAGTCCGTATCAGTAATGAACGACCCGAGACTCATCTACTTAACAGTGTGAACCTTCTAGTCGCCGATGCTCGAGGAGCATCGACGGTCGTCCTGGACATCGATAATGTCCTGTGGCCGCTACCTCACGCCGTTCCGCCGGCAGCAGCCCGCGACCACTCAGGAAAGGATATCCTTTCCGACCTCGTAAAGAAGGATAATCGCTATTGGAAGTCAGATCTGGCTCGGGCAGCGCCCTTCTCGGGATTCCGGGACAAACTGGAGGTTCAGTTCGATATTCCGCAAGGTACATCGGAGGCGACGCTTGTGGTCCAGGCTATCAATACTGAACTGATTACTGAAGTGTATCGCACCGTGGGTGCTGTTCTGGGAGATGCAACGCTGTCGTTCTACCAGGCGCTGGAGAGGGACCCGGAACTCCAAAGGATCATTCGGGAGTGGATTCGTGAGTGCAACCTTCGAATTGAAGTGGCAAATGACACAAACTGGAAAGAGGTTGGCATGATGCTGCCAGAGGCGAATGTGGTTCCATTCTCTCGTGCAATTCGGATCGGAAACCTGGGTGGCCTCCAAGGCCCGCTTCGCGTGAGGCTATCCTCTCTCACAGAGGTGTGGCGCATAGATGCTGTGTCCGTGGATTTCTCCATAGTGCAGCCTCTCCCCCTGCACCCACTGGAGATGGTCTCGGTGAGCGCCTCCGACAAAATGAACTGGGAAAGCGCCATTAAGTCCAGCGATTCATCATATGCGGTCATTCTCCCTCCCAATTATCTCGACATAACTTTCGATTCGGCCCCGACACTCGGCATGCAAAGGCCGGTTTACGTTTTCGCAGCGCAGGGTTACTTGTATGAGTGGTTGCCGACGCAAACGGAACCCTTCTCGTCTGTCTTCTCAGAAGCAACGACAGGCGGTGATCGGGTTGCGATGTTCAAACTTCTTATCGAGCGAAGGGATCTTTTCCTCCCTCCGATATATGCAGGGTGGCGGAAAGCCGCTGAGCAGGATAACGGCAGGTGACACGATGCGGAAAGGACGTGCGGCGTAAATGACAACTGGCCCCTGCAGTTGCACCGTTCTTCAATTGCAGGGGGTAAGGCGATCAGAACCTATGATTGAAAGAGAATAAATAAAAAAATGTAAAAGTCAGATGATGCCTGAATAAATCTCAATGCAGGCAACAATCAGCTCAGGGAGTTGAGGCTTTGTTTTTGTGTGCGCCGCCTGGCGTAGATATAATAAACCCCAGCCTGAGCGGACAGGCTGAGGTTATTATTCAAGTGAAACCTATTTGAGTAGGACCATCTTTTTCAGGGCGGTAAAACTTCCCCCTGAAATTCCGTTCTCATCCGGTATCCCCTCAACA
>Ga0209048_10002656_pt1 | contig 17648 bp, 13 predicted proteins | sample FrelakmetCRP12CR_FD_187146 | JGI IMG/M metagenome (GOLD analysis project Ga0209048, IMG submission 187146) | Freshwater lake sediment microbial communities from the University of Notre Dame, USA, for methane emissions studies - CRP12 CR (SPAdes)... | ecosystem: Environmental > Aquatic >... | reverse complement strand
CGGCACGTCGAGAACGGAACGGCCTCGGCGACGGCGCTGGTTCCGGCCATCGGCTATGCGCGCGCGGAAGCACTGGGCGCCCTCGCCCGAGCGCAGGGGACTGGGCTGAAGGACACCGCGGTGGGCGGGGGCTTCGTGACCGCCGCGCAGTTCGACGCGTGCACGTCGGCCGAAGCGGTGTCGCGGCTCGGATTCACCGTGCCGCGCGCGCCAGGCGGGAGGGAAACGCGCTGATGCAGGCGGCACCGAAGGCGCTCCGGCTGCACATCGGCCTGTTCGGCCGGCGCAACGTCGGCAAGTCCTCGCTGCTGAATGCCATCACGCGCCAGCAGGTCTCCATTGTCTCGGCCGTCGCCGGCACCACGACCGACCCCGTCGAGAAGCCCATGGAGCTGCTCCCGCTCGGGCCGGTGCTGTTTGTCGACACGGCCGGCATCGACGATGAGGGGGCGCTCGGTGAACTGCGGCTCCAGCGCACGCGGGCGATTCTCGACCGCGTCGACCTGGGCGTCATCGTCACCGAAGCCGGCGCGTGGGGCCGGTTCGAAGACAGCCTCGCCGCCGAGCTCGCGCGGCGCAAGGTGCCGGCGATCATCGCGGTGAACAAGATTGACGTGCGCCCGCTCGCGGACGGCGAGCGGGAACGCCTGGGGCGCGCCGGCAGTGCGCTGGTCGCGCTGTCGGCGGCGACCGGGGAGGGCGTGGGCGGCCTGCGCGAAGCGCTGCTGCGGATGGCCCCCGCGGACCATTTCGACAGCCGCCGGATCGTGGCCGACCTCGTGCCGCCGGGCGAGGTGGCCGTCCTGGTCGTGCCCATCGACAAGGAGGCGCCGAAAGGGCGCCTCATCCTGCCCCAGGTGATGGCGATCCGCGACCTGCTCGATGGAGAGAGCCTCGCGCTGGTCACGCAGGATCGTGAACTTCGCCGCGCGCTCGGGTCGCTCGGCCGGCCGCCGGCGCTTGTCGTGACCGACTCGCAGGCGTTTCTGAAAGTGGCGGCGGACGTGCCGCCGGCCGTGCCGATGACGTCGTTCTCGATCCTGATGGCACGGTTCCAGGGGGACCTCGCGGAGCAGGTGAGAGGCACGCTGGCCGTCGAACGCCTGGCCCGCGGAGATCGCGTGCTCGTGGCCGAGACGTGCACGCACCATCCCATCGGCGACGACATCGGGCGCGTGAAGATCCCGCGGTGGCTCGAGCAGTACACGGGCGCGACGCTCGAGTTCAGCCACGTCCAGGGCCACGACTTCCCCGACGACCTCTCCCCGTACCGCCTCGTCGTCCACTGCGGGAACTGCACGGGAAACCGCCGGGAGATGCTGGCGCGGATTCACCGCTGCCGCGAGGCGGGCGTTCCCATCACCAACTACGGGCTGACCATCGCGTACTCGCTCGGCATCTTCGAACGGGCGCTTGGCCCGTTCCCGTCCGCCCTGGAGGTCTACCGTGCCGACCACCCTTGATCTGCTCGATCGCCGCGTCGTCCGCGGCTGGCTGACCGAGCACGACGGCGCCGCCCTCGACCGGCTGTGGCGGCGGGCCGACGAGGTCCGGCGGGCGCACGTCGGCAACGAGGTGCACCTGCGCGGCCTCATCGAGATCACCAATCACTGCGTGCGGCACTGCACGTATTGCGGCATCGCCGCGTGCGCCGGGCCCATCCCGCGCTACCGCATGACGCACGACGAGATCCTCGCGTGCGCGCGGCAGGGACGGGACTTCGGCTTCGGCACCATCGTGCTCCAGGGCGGCGAAGACCCGGGCGTGACCGGCCGGTTCGTGGCCGACGTGGTGCGCGCCATCAAGCGTGAGACCGGTGCGGCGGTCACGCTCTCGCTGGGCGAGCGGGGCGACGACGAGTTGCTCGCGTGGCGCGACGCCGGAGCGGACCGCTACCTGCTGCGGTTCGAAACGAGCGACCTCGCGCTCTATCGCCGGATCCACCCGGGCCTTCCCGGTCTGGTGTCCGACCGGTTCGAACGCCTGCTCCGCATGCGCGATCTGGGCTACGAGATCGGCACGGGCGTCATGATCGGCCTGCCGGGCCAGACGTGGGACACCCTCGCCGATGACATCTGGGCGTTCCGGGACTACGGCATCGACATGATCGGGATCGGGCCGTACCTGCCGAGTCCGGGCACGCAGCTGGCCGGGGCGCTGGGCCGGGAGCTGGCCGCAGGGCCGGACGATCAGGTGCCGAACGACGAGCTGACGACGCTGAAGGCCATGGCGCTGACGCGGCTCGTGTGCCCGGACACGAACATCCCGAGCACGACGGCGCTCTCGATCCTCGACCCCTCGGCGGGCCGAGCCAACGGCCTGTGCCGGGGCGCCAACGTCATCATGCCCAACCTCACGCCGCCGCAGTACCGCGTGCTGTACACGATCTACCCGGGGAAGGCCAGCCTGCACGAAACCGCCGACGTGGTGACGGACAGGATCATCGCGATCATCGACGGCCTCGGCCGCACCGTCGGCAAAGGGCCTGGCGGCCGCAGGGGCCGGAACGAGTGACGGGCCGACAGCTCGTGCGCCGGCGGTTCTGTATTACTCTGTGAACATGCGCGCGGTGTTGGGCCGCGGCATGCTCAGCCGGCTGGACCTTCGTGCTCACGCGACTCGTCTCGTGAGGTCGTGACGCCACATGGACGGACCCGCTCCCATCGCACTTCCCGCGCGATTCGAGCTCGACCGCGAAATAGGCCGCGGGGGCATGGCGGTCGTCTATCGCGCGCATGACCACCACCTTGGCCGGGACGTCGCCATCAAGGTGCTCTCCGCCGATCTGTCACACACCGTCGATACCGGGCGCTTCCAGCGCGAGATCGCGCTCATGGCGAGGCTCGTTCATCCGGGAATTGTCGCGTTGTTCGATTCAGGGCAGTCGGACGGGCGGCTGTACTACGTCATGCCGTTCGTGGCTGGCGAGACGCTTCGCGCGCGGTTGGCCCGGGAACGACGCCTGACGCCGCAGGCCGCCGCCGCACTCGGTGCCGACATCGCCGAGGCGTTGGCGTACGCGCACGGGATGGGTATCGTCCACCGAGACGTCAAGCCGGAGAATGTCTTCTCGGTGGATGGGCGAGCGATGCTGGCGGACTTCGGGATTGCCCGCCTCGTCGGTGAATCGCCGGGCAACGGCCCTGAGCAGACCACCAGCGGAATGGTGCTCGGCACGGTCTCGTACATGAGTCCCGAGCAGGCGCGCGGTGAGCCGCGGATCGACGGCCGATCGGATCTCTACAGCCTCGGCTGCGTGCTCTACGAGCTCCTCGCTGGAGCTCCTCCGTTTGTCGCGCCGACGGCGCTGGGCATTCTCGCCAAGCACATGACCGAGGCGCCGCGGCCGCTCGGTGAGTGCGGTGTGGCGGCGCCCGCTGGTCTGGGGGCGATCGTCCTGCAGTTGCTGGCGAAGGACCCCGGCGATCGGCCGGCCGGCGCGGGCGACGTCGCACGACGGCTTCGGGGGGCAGCGCACGGGGTCACGCCCGCGTCGGAGCCGGTGGCGGACCCGCAGCCGTTGAGGGAGGCCGTCGCAGTCGGCCCCATCGACCACCCGGATAGCGACGCTGAATGCGGGCCCGTCGCACAGGCGATTGGACGCGCGGTGGCGTCGTCGTTGAGCACCGTGCCCGGCATCATCGTGGTGACCGATCGACTGCGGATCGGCGACGCAGGCGCCCACGGGGAGGTGCCGGCGACAGCGGCCACCACCGTCATCGAGGGTAGCGTGCGCCGCTCCCGCAACCGGATGCGGGTGACCATGCGCGTGACAGGCTCCGACGGCGCGGTGCGATGGTCCCAGCACGTCGACGGCACGGTCGATGACGTATTCACGCTCGAAGACGCGGTGTCGGACATCGTGGTTCGCCATTTCAGCACGCGCGCCGACGACTCCCCGACGGCCCAGTCGCCGCGGCCCCTGAGCGCCGCCGCCACCGGTTACAGTCGAGCGCACACGCCGGTCACGATGAGCGAGGCGGACCAGCTCGTCGTGCAGGCCCGCAAGGCGTTCAGCCAGTTCGGGGCGAGCGGCACCACCGCATCGAGAGGGTACCTCGATGAAGCGCGGGCGTACCTGACGCGTGCGCTGACGCTCGAGCCGGCGAACGCCCGGGGGCTGTGCGCCATGGGCAATCTGCTCTCCGTCGAGGGCGGCTACGGCCTCGCGCCCGCGGAGGAGTCGGTCAAGCGGGGACGTGAACTGATCTACGCCGCGCTCGCGGCTGACGACCGCTGCGCCGAGGTGCACTGCTCGATGGGCAAGATCGCCCTGTACCACGACGACGATTTCCACGCGGCGGTGCGCCATGTCCGCCGCGCCGTCGAGCTTGATCCGGCCGATCCCGAGGCGATGCGTCTGCTGAGCATCGTCTGCAAGATCCTCGGCCGGGCCGACGACGCGGTGGACGCCGCGCGAGCGGCAACGGCTCTGGCGCCGGATGTCGCGCCGCTGTGGAACGCGCTCGGTGATGCGCTCCTGGCCGCCGGGCGTAACGCGGAGGCCGTCGACGTGCTGAAGCGCGCGATCGGCCTCCTGCCGGGGTACGGTCCGGCACTCGAGCGGATCGAGCGGGCGCACGCCGCGCTCGGCGAGTTCGACCGCGCGCTCGAGATTCGATGCTCGAGGATGCGCCTCGCGGGTCAGCGGGAGCGCGCGGATCTCCTCGAGGCGGACGCCGGCGACCTGGGCCCCGCAGGCGCGATTCGCAAGGACGTCCGTCGAGAGTTGGAGGGGCTGCTGCGTCAGGCGGCGACGCTCGATCCGTTTCTCGACAACGTGCGGCGCAACGTGGCGGACCGCATCGCCAGCACGCACGCCGAGCTCGGTGACTGGCGCGAAGCCATGGACTGGGTGGAGCGCGCGTATGAACGTCGTCCGGGACGATTGCGGCGCATGCTGACGGACATGCCCGTCGACTACCGTGGGCTCGCGGTTGATCCGCGGTATGCGCGCCTGATGCGCGTGGCGGGGCTGGAGGACGCCATCTAGGCGCGTCAGTCATCCTCGGGCTCACCGCACGCATGAGGCCGAGCCGGCCAGCCGGCCGCCGGCGTCACGACGACCGCAGCGCGTCCCAGTCCCGCTTCGAGTCCGTGACCCTGCGCAGGATCACGAAGCTCACGATGATCATCATCAGCAGTACGAGGATCGCCCAGGCCTGGCCGGTCAATTCGGAGGCGCCGCCCCGCTGGACGGCCACGTAGGTCGTCGCGGCCCAGAGTACGGGGCCCGTGACGGCCGAGAAGCGTCCCACCATGCCGTAGAGACCGTAGAACTCGCCGACGCGGTCGGGCGGCGTGAGGCGCAGCATGTAGGGGCGGTCCGCGCTCCAGGTCCCTCCCAGGCCGATGCCCGCCAGCGCCGCGACGACGTAGAGGAACGCGATCGGCAGGTGGAGGAAACCGATCGCCGCCGCGAGCCCGAACACCGTCATCCAGAGCACCAGCACGACGTCGAGTGTCCGCTTCGGCCCGATGCGGTCCACCACCCGTCCCCACACGAACCCGCCGACGATGGCGAAGCTGATCGCCGAGAGCATGACGAACTCGGCCCGGCTCCGGCCGGCGTCCGCGGTGAGCCCGGTCGAGATCGCGACGTTGGTGGTGTACAGCGACATGAACGCCACGACCGTATTGACCGCGTCGGTGTAGAAGACGCGGCCGATGAGAAACCGCAGCAGGCCGGGGTAATGCTGTCCCTGGCGCAGCGTGTCGTACGTCTGCCGCGTACTCTCCCTGAGCACGGCAAGTCCGAAGATGCGCCGGGGGTGCGGGTTGCCGCGTTCCCGGACGAAGACCACGCAGGGCACCGCAAACAGCAGGAAGGCGAGGGCCACCAGGCTGAAGTACCGCGCGTAGTCGAAGGGACGGAGCAGCAGGCCGATCCCGAGCGCGATGAACGAGCCGAAGTACCCGACTCCCACGCCGATGCCCCCGATGCGCCCGCGGTTCGCCTCGGTGGTCACCTCCGGCAGCATCGCGTCGTAGAACTGCGTGCCGGCCTGGTACGCGGCGTTCGCCGCGATGAAGAGGATGGCCGAGAGCGCGAACGGGCCCCGCGCGAACAGCGCCGTGCACGCGCAGCAGGCGAGCGTGCTCCCCGCCAGGAACGGCATGCGCCGCGGGGCCCGATCCGTCATCGCGCCGAGCAGCGGCGAGACCAGGAAAATGAGGCCCATCGACACGGCCGTGATGAGGCCGTAGACGCTGTCGGCCCGCTGCGCGCCAACCGCGTCCCGGACGTAGAGGGAGAAATAGACCGACGTCACGCCCATCGAGAAGATGGTGTTGGCGAGATCGTACAGGACCCAGCTGACCACCGCCCGCTTCGTGATCATGGGAGCCTCTTCACGCGCAAGCAGCCGGCCGGCCCGCCGGTTCGACCGTGCCGCTGCAGCCTGCGCTTCTCCAACCGGTATGATTGTCGCGTGGGAGCATTGCGCTGATCTCCGTCCGTCCCGACCGCCTCAGCCCGAGCATCCGGACGCGCGTGCCGGCGGCGCCGGAGGCGCCCGCGCAGTCGCGCTCAATCCCGGCGACGGCGGTCTGGGTGATGCTCGCGCTGGCCGCGGCGGCGTGCTCGGCCACGAGTTTCCTCGATCCGGAGGGGCCACGGTACTACGAGTCGACTCGATCCGGGAAGCCGGACGACACGGCCGGTGCTCCCGGACGGCCGCTTCGCCTCGTGACCTTCAACCTCGAGTTCGGCCGTGAAACCGAGCGCGCGATTCAACTCATCCGGACCAACGACGCGCTGAGGGACCCGGACATCCTGCTGCTGCAGGAGATGTCGGGCTCCGGGGTAACCCGCGTGGCCGCCGGGCTGGACCTCAACTACCTGTACTACCCCAGCGGCATTCATCCGCAGGCGCACCAGGAATTCGGCACGGCGATCCTGTCGCCGCTCCGGATCGGCGAACCGTCGAAGCTCGTCCTGCCGTTCGGTGCGGCCGTCACCGGGTTGCGCCGCGCCGTCACGGTGGCCACGATCCGGTGGCGCGGGGTCCCGATTCGCGTCTTCTCCGTGCACCTGCCCGGGCCCCTGTCCATCGCGATCGAGGAGCGGCAGGCCCAGGTGCGGGTCATCCTCGATGCCGCGCGCGCGCAGCCCGGCCCGGTCATCGTGGCCGGCGACTTCAACAGCCGATCCATCGGCCCGTGGTTCGAGCGGGGCGGGTTCACGTGGGTGACGAAGCACCTCCCGGGGACGTCCCGCGGCCCGGGGTTCTGGCTGTCGTACGACCACGTGTTCGCCAGAGGGTTCCCTGCGACCGGAGGGACGTGGGCGGCAGGCTGCGTGGATGCCCCCGGCACCAGCGATCATCGGGCCGTGTGGGTGACACTCGGGCCGGGCGCCCCGTCAGCCGGCCCGAAACGGTCCGGATGAACTACGATCGCCGACACCATGCTCTATCTCGCCAAGATCCTGCCGGCCATCGTGCTTCCGTGCGGCCTCACCATCCTGCTGCTCATCCTGGGCGTGACCTTGCGAAAACGCGCGCTGTCGGTCGCCGCGTTGATGCTGCTCTGGCTCTCGAGCATGTCGCTCGTGAGCGACCCGTTGATGCGCGCCGCTGAAGGATGGGCGGTCGGCCGGCCGGCTGCATCCGCGCCGAATGCCGCGGCGATCGTCGTGCTGTCGGGCATGCTGCACCCGGCGCCCAGCCCCGCAGGCCACGACGAGTGGTCCGACGGCGTCGACCGCTTCGAGGCCGGCATCGCGCTCGCGAAAGCCGGGAAAGCGCCGCTCCTGGTGTTCACCGGTGGCTGGCTGCCGTGGCACGCCGACGCGAGGCCGGAAGGCGAAGTGTTGCGTGAGCGCGCGATCGAGCGGGGCGTCGAGGCCGGCCGGATCGCGGTGACGGGAAGCGTGCGCAACACCGAGGAGGAAGCCCGCGCCGTCGCCGCGCTGCTCCGGGGGCACGACGCCGCCGGCAGCCGGCCTCTGATCCTGCTGGTGACGTCGGCCTTTCACATGCGGCGCGCCGGGCTGCTCTTCACGAGGGCCGGCCTGTCCGTGACCCCGTTCCCGGTGGACTTCCAGACGTCCGCCGCGCCGTTCTCGTTCATGAAGGTGCTGCCCGGGGCGGACGCCCTCCAGAACACGGAGACGGCGGTGCGCGAGTTCTACGGTTATCTCTATTACCGGCTGATCAAGCGGAACTGAACGGCCCTACGCGTCGTCGCCGCGCACGCGGCTGCGCTGCGCCTTGATGCGGCCGCGCTGCCCCTTCGCGTCGAGCCGATCCTCGCGTGCGGCCCGGGTGGGCCTGGTGGCCTTGCGCGTCCGCGGCCGCCGGAATGCCTGGCGAATGAGGTCGGCGAGGCGCGCGCGGGCCGCCTCCCGGTTGCGCGCCTGCGTGCGATGCTCGCGGCTTTCGATCTGGAGCATGCCGTCGGCGCTGATGCGGCGGCCCGCGAGGCGTGCGAGCCGCGCCTTCACGTCATCGGGCAGCGACGAGGCGGCCACGTCGAACCGCAGTTCGACGGCCGTGGCGACCTTGTTGACGTTCTGGCCGCCGGGGCCCGACGCGCGAACGAAGCGCTCGCCGATCTCGTCTTCGGGCACGGCGTACGCTGGCGTGACAGGCAGCATGGCGGGCGCGTTCCGCGTGATGGCCGGCGCGACTCAGCGCGGCTGGGCGGGGCTGCACGTGCTGGTGCCCGAGTCGCGGAAGCTCTGGCCGGCGATGGGGATGAAGGCCCAGTCGTACCCGCCGGTCTTGAGGGTCAGCTTCAGCACGCCCCACGTGCGGTTCTCGAACACTTCGGAGTTGGGTTGGACCCTCGCCCGGTCATAGAGGGTGTATCCGCCCGTGCCGACGATGAACTCTCGCATCCCGGCGGGCGTGGCGCGCCCGTCGGCGTCCTGCGGCGCGAACCGCTCGTAGATGTGATCGTGCCCGTTCAGCACGAGCTCCGCGCCGGACTGCTGCAGCAGCCGCCAGGCGTCCCGCATGCCGGCCGAGTTGCCATTGGGCCCCGAGCTGAACAGCGGCTGATGCCACAACGCGATGGTGCAGGAGGCGGGCGATTGGGCGAGGTCCCCCTTCAGCCACTCGTACTGCGCCGAGCCCTGGCCCGCGGCAACCTGGCTGTTGAGCGACACCACGTGCCACGCGCCGAGGTCGTAACTGTAGTACCCGAGGCCCCTCGGGCCCGCGTTCACTCCGAAGTAGTCGAAGTACGGTCCGCCGCCCGTCGCGTCCCAATCATGGTTGCCGACTGTCGGAAACGTCCGCCACCTGTGCCGGCCCCACGTGGGGTCGTAACAGTTGGCGTACTCCCCGGCCGTTCCACTGCCCTGGACGTTGTCGCCGGTTGTGAACACCGTGCCCGGGATGAGATCGAGCAGGTTCGCCGTGGCGTCGGGATGGCCGACGCCGCACTGTGCGATGTCGCCCGCGCCGACGAACACTTCGTCGGGATGGACGATCGTGGGGCCGGGGCTCCCGGTGCCAGTTGGCGTTCCCGCCTGCGTCGGAGCGGTCGGACTGATGGGCTGGCTTCCTCCGCACGCGCCGAACAGCGCGGACGATAGAAGATAGGCGGCGGCCGCGAGGCCGATTGCAGAGTACCTTGACCTCATCGACACCCCGGCGAGCAGATCCCCCCTATTTTAGCGCAGACGGTCCGCCGGCTGCCAGCGTGCAACCGCGGGTGGGAAACCTCGGCTCCCGCTACTTCCCGATGCCCTCCATGGTGCGAAGCACCGGGTAGAACTCAGGAGCGGGTGTCGCGCCGAGCACCGGATCCAGGATGTTCCATGCCATCAGGCCGTCGTCGGACCGGGGGTCGAACAGGATGAACGCCAGGCGGGCCAGGGGTTGGTCCATCGGGATGACGAGCGACCCGGCAGGGACGGTCTGTTCCACGGATTCCCACGCGCCGGTGATTGTCCGAAGCCTGTGCGAGCCCTGGTATTCGGCCTGCGCCAGTTCCGACGAGGCAATCCTGAAGCGCTCGCCCTTCACGGCCGTGTCGCCGGCGGTCCTGAAGTACTTGACCCCGTGCGCCTCGAGCCGGTCCACGACGCTGGCGATCATGCGGACAGTGGGATTGCCCGTGGGCCGGCCGAAGGGACCGCCCTGTCCGCCGCGCCCGCCCGGGCCCGGGGCACCCGGGGGCGGCCCAGTCGGCGTCGCCGCGGCGGACTGCGCGCCTGCGGCGGCGGCCATCGGCGCCGCGGAGATCACGTATGCCCGCGGCGCGATGCTCGTCTCAGTGCCCTCGACGATGCCCAGGTGCGGCATCACCTCGATGCGCTCGCTGCCGTTCACGCGCCGTCGCATCGGGCGATCCGGCACGTACGGATTGCGCTCGTCCACGACGTCGGCGAGGACGACCGAGACCGGCTCCTTCGCCTTCACGAGGCGGCCTCGAACGGCCTGCGGCGTACCGACGATGGACTCGGCGTCGGCCGCGGCGGTCGCGCTCCGGATGGCCTCGGCGTTCGTCACCGCGTAGTTGACGATTTCCTCGACGAACCAGTAGTCGGCCTTGATGCGATCCTCGAAACTCGCATAGGAATAGGTCTCCGACAGGATGCCGACCCGGTTGCGGATCCCGAAATACGTCTGCGTGTAGCGCGGCTTGTAGAGGTCGAGGTCGCCCGCCCACACCCGCTCGCCCTGGCGGCTCGGCCCGCCGTAGTAGAAGTAGTCCCACCCGTGCTTCGCCTTGACCGCCTTCGTCACCGCCGGCAGCAGGCCGCCGCGCACGAGGCTCGAGAGGCCGGCGGAGGTGTTCGGGCTCACCGAGGTCTCGTACGTCAGGAAGAAGCCGTGATCGGTGCCGTCAGTCGTGTGCAGGTCGATGGCGATGTGCGGGTCGTATTGCGTCAGGAGGCGCGCGAGCGACCGCGCCTCGGCGGTCTCCAACTTCGTGTTGTCGCGATTGAGATCGAGGGACTGCGCGTTCTCCCGCTGTCCCATTCCTCCGATGGGCCCGAACTGGCTGCCCCGGTTCCGCACGTTCACCCGCTCGTTGCCGTCGGCGTTGTAGATCGGGTTGACGAGCAGGACGACGTGCTGCAGCCACGCGGCGCGCTCGCCCTTCGCGATCGACCGCAGCAGCCAGAGCGCGGCTTCCTTGCCCTCGACCTCGCCCGCGTGGATGTTGCCCTGGATGTAGATGCGCAGCTTCCCGGTGGCCAGCACCTGCTCCGGCGACGCCCCCGGCGCGCCGATCACCGCGAGGGGCATCGGCCGGCCCTCGAACGTGTAGCCGTAGGTCGTCAGGTGAATCCGCGGCGACGCGGCGGCCATCGCCTTCATGAAGCCGATGACATCGTCGTAGCGGCTGGTTTCGGTGTAGTTGGTCGCCTCGGGCCGCGTCAGGGGCCACGCCCGTGCCGCGGCAGCCGGCGGCGCCGGCTGCGCTGACTTCTGCTGCGCGGGAGCCTCGCGGTTCGTCAGCAGCAGGAGAGCGGCGGCCGCGAAGACGCCGGACAGTATCGAGCGGTGTCGTGGGTCGAGCATCTGAGGAATCTCCAGTGGCCCGCGCGGCGCGCCGGCAGTGCGGGGGAGTGTACCAGAAGCAGACCCGCGCGAGGCGGGCGTGGGTGGCCGGCGGCCCGCGAATCCCGCCCGGGTTCCTATCCCTTCAGCGTCACCGTGAACGTGCTGCCGGCGCCGGGTTCGCCCTCGACCGACACGTCGCCGCCGTAGAGCAGCGCCAGTTTCTTCACGATGGACAAGCCGAGCCCGGTGCCTGGAATCGTCCGGGTCTGCTCGTTCTTGATCCGCACGAAGTCCTGGAAGAGCCGCTGCGCGTCTCCGGGCGCGAGGCCGATGCCCGTGTCGGCCACACTGAGGCGCCAGCAGGTGTCTGTCCGGTCGATGGTGACGGCCACGCGCCCCTGGTCGCGGTTGTACTTCACGGCGTTGCTGACCAGGTTGTTGAGGATGATGTCGAGTTCTCCGCGGTCGGCGACGATTGGCGCGCGCTCCGGGGCCTCGAGCCGGATCGTGATGCCCCGGGCGGCGGCTGCGGCGCTCACCGTCTCGATGGCGGCCGACGCCGCATCGCGCAGGTCGGCGGATGCCAGTTCGCGGCGCTTCTGCCCCGACTCGATCCGCGTCATGTTGAGCAGGTCGACGATGAGCTTCCGCATGCCCTCCGTGCGGACGAGCGCCCGATCGATGACGCGCGCCACGACGGCAGGATCGCTGCCCGCCGATCCGTCCTTGAGAATCTGCAGGTAGCCCTCGACGGCGGCGAGCGGTGCCTTCAGCTCGTGCCCGAGCACCGAGATGAACTGGAAGCGGACCTGCCGTTTCTCCTCGGCCAGGCGGCGGGCTTCCCGCTGCACCGCGAGGTGGCGGACGACGCGCCGGATGGCCACGCGCAGGTCCTCGGGCGTGAACGGCTTCGGCAGGAAGTCGTGGGCGCCGCGCTTGGTGGCCTCGATCGCCGTCTCGAGCGTGGCGTAGGCCGTGATCATCACCGTCAGCGTTTCGTGCCGACGCTCCCGGATCTCGCGCAGCACGTCGAGTCCCGACATGCCCGGCAGCTTCATGTCGAGCAGCAGGATGTCGGGCACCGACGCGGCCATCATCTCGAGGGCGGCTTCGCCGCTTTCGGCGGTCTCGACGCTGAAGCCGACCGCGTGCTCGTCGGTCTCGTCCGGCCTGGCGGTGTAGGTGTTGAGGACGCGCGCCACGGCCAGGCGCATCCCCGTCTCATCGTCGACGACCAGTACTTTCAGCGTGTCCACTGGTGGCTAGCCCCTTGCCCCTTGCCCCTTGTGCCTGCCTTGGAGCAGCCGCTCCACTTCCCGCCTCAGCTGCTCGAACCGGATGGGCTTCGCGAGGAACGCGTCGGCGCCAACCCAGGCGCGTTCGGCGCCGGAGGTCGGCGTGAAGCTGATGCCCGTTTCCGCGGTCACCGCCGTGACCAGGATGACCGGCAGGCCCGGCATCTTCTTCCTCAGATGGTGCGAGAGCACGAACCCGTCGTCGTGCTGTTCCATCATGAGGTCCAGGATCGCGAGGTCGGGCGCCGCCTCGTCGGCGAGCGCCTCCGCTTCGGCCCTGCTCGTGGCCGTCGTCACGCGGTAGCCCGCGTGCTCGAGCTGGATGCGGTGCTGGTACAGGAAGTCCTCGTCATCGTCCACGAGCAGGATGTGCGCCAACGTCGATGCGGGTGTCATGGTGCCGGTTCCTCGGGCGTCAATGGACGGTTCCGCCAACCTGGGCTCCAGGGAGTGCCGCGGCCGCCTGCGGTGCGTCCGGGCGGCGGCGCGGCAGGTTCACGGTGAAGGTGGTGCCAGTCGCTCCCTTCGCCGGGTCGGCGTTCGACACGACGGCGATGTCGCCGCGGTGCATCTTCACGATGCCGTAGGTGACGGCGAGGCCGAGTCCGGTGCCCTGGCCGACCTTCTTCGTAGTGAAGAAGGGCTCGTACAGTTTGGGGATGTGCTCCGGCGGGATGCCCACGCCCGTGTCGGCGACGATCAGGCGGCACCGCTCGCCGGCCTCGCCATCGTCAGCGGCCGCGACGCGGAGCGTGCCGCCGTCCGGCATCGCGGCGTAGGCGTTGCTCACGAGGTTCACCAGCACCTGGGTGAGCTGGTCGGCGTCGAGTTCGGCCATCGGGTCCGCCATCCGGTTCTCGAACTCGAGCGTGACGTTGACCGGCGGCGGAACGCTCCGGAGCGCCTTCTGCACCAGCTCGACGAGGCTGACTCGCCCGTGCTCCACCTTGTTCTGGCGGGCGAAGTTGAGCAGCCCCGACACGATCTTTTTGCACCGGTCCGCCTGCTCAACCACCATCGTCAGGTCTTCGCGCAGTTCCGGCCGGTTGCCGATCTGCTCCATGAGGAAGTGGGCGTACATGATCACGACGCCGAGGGGGTTGTTCACCTCGTGGGCGATGCCGGCGGCGAGCTGGCCCATGCTCGCGAGCTTCTCCGACCTGACGAGGGCTTCCTGAGTGTTCGCCAGCTCCTCGTTCGAGCGGGCGAGCTCGCCGACCGTGCTGCGGAGCTGCTCGATGCTGTGGGGCAGGCACATCGCGGGTTCGGCGAGCTTGACGTAGATGGCGCCGGCCAGGTCGCGGCACGACGAGTAGCCGCACGCGCCGCAGTTCAGCTCGTGGCGGGGATCCGACTTGCCCAGCGCCGCGAGCAGCCGCACGAGTTCCTCGGGTGACGGCACCGGCATGCGCAGGTCGAGCTTGGAGTACGTCCGCGAAAGATCCAGGCCCGCCCAGCGCCGGTGCTCGTCGGCCCACGCGCCGGCGTCGACGGTGGCGATGCGGTGGCGCACGAACTGGCTGACCCGGGCGCGGCGCCCGAAGTGCGGCAGATCGGAGCTCATCCCCGGCCCCATCGTGCAGCCCTTGCAGAAGAGCAGCTCGAGCAGGCGCGTTTCCATGATGCCGGTCCCGGCCTCCTTGATCGCCTGGGCGAACTCGGCGGGGCCCTCGCCGACCATAACGTGCCCCGTCACCAGGTCCTCCTGGATGCCGGCCACCTGCAGCATGCCGCCGCTGATGGGAAACAGGCCGCCGCCCCTGGCGTGGGGCGGGTCGAAGTCGGCCGGCGCCGCCGCGTCCACGTCGATGCCGCGCGCGGCCATCATCCGCCGGAGCTCGGTGAAGGTGAGCGCCTCGTCGACCTCGCCGCGGAGATCGGCCGAGAGCGCCTCCCGCTTCTTGGCGATGCACGGCCCGACGAACACGACGCGGATGCTGTCGCCGTGACGCGAGCGGAGCAGTCTGGCCATGGCGATCATCGGCGAAACCACCGGCGCGAGCGCGTCCGTCAGATCGGGGTGATAACGGCGGACGTAGCCGACCACCGCGGGACAGGTGGTCGCAATCCAGAACCTGTCGGCGTCCTCGGCCACGAGGCGCCGGTACTGCGCCGCGACCAGTTCGGCGCCGAAGGCCACCTCGTGCACCGCGGCGAATCCCAGCGCCCGCAGCGCGCCCACCACGCCGGTGTAGTCATAGCGGATGAACTCGGCGGCGAAGCTCGGCGCGACGATGGCCGCGACCGGCACCGGACCGGCGAGCAGGGCCTCGACCGCCTCGACGGCCGAGAGAATCCGCTTGGCGTCCTGCGTGCACACCTTGTAGCACACGCCGCAGCCGATGCACCGTTCGGGCAGCACCTGCGCCCGGTGATCGGCGATGCGGATGGCCTTCGCCGGGCACTCGCGCACGCACTGGTAGCAGACGCGGCAGCGCTCGCCGATGGTCGAGACAAGCGGTTCCTGGGAGAGTGGTGTCACGCGGACCTCACATCACCGGTTCGCGCCGTTCGTAGCGCGTGTGCAGGAGCTCGTGGCTCCGGTGCGACGACGGCTTCTCGAGGACCTCCGCGTAGAGCCGCTGCACCGCCGGATTCAGGTGCGACGCGCGCACGGCCGCGTCGCGGTCGATCAGGTAGAGCGCCTGCATCCGGGCGCGGATCGCGTCGGGCGAGGCGCCGCGCGGCTGCCCGCCGCCGGCCACGCATCCGCCCGCGCAGGTCATCACTTCGATGAACTGCAGGTCGGCCCGGCCGGCCCGGATCTGATCGAGGAGCGTCCGCGCGTTGCCGAGGCCGGAGACCGCCGCGACGCCGATCTCGCGGCCGCCAATCGTGGCGCGGAACTGCTTGACCCGGTCCGGCCCGCGCAGCGCCTGGATCTTGAGCTCATCGGGCGCGCGCCCGGTGAGCAGATAGTGCGCCGTGCGGACCGCCGCCTCCGCGACACCGCCCGAGGCGCCGAAGAGCTTGCCGGCGGAGGTCCGCTCGCCGAACGGCGTGTCGGCCGCATCCGGCGGGAGCGCGGCGAGGTCGAGGCCGTGCATCCGGATGAGTTCCGCCAGCTCCCGCGTCGTGAGCACGGCGTCGATGTCCGGCCGGCCGTCGCGCCCCATCTCGGGCCTTCCGGCCTCGAATTTCTTCGCGGTGCACGGCATGACGGCCACGCTGTAGAGGCGCGAAGGATCAACGTTCAGCCGATCCGAGAGGACCGTCTTCACGACCGCCCCCAGCATCTGCTGCGGGCTCTTGCAGGTGGAGAGGTTCGGCAGGAAGTCCGGGTAGAACTGTTCCACGAGCTTGATCCAGCCCGGCGAGCAGCTCGTCATCATCGGCAGGCGGTCGCCGGACACGATGCGCCCGGCCAGCTCCGACGCCTCTTCCATGATGGTGAGGTCGGCCGCGAAGGCCGTGTCGAACACCCACGCGAAGCCGAGGCGCCGCAGCGCCGTCACGAGCGGGCCGTCGACGTCGGTGCCGGGCTTGATGCCGAACTCCTCCGCGAGGCTCACCGACACCGACGGGGCGTGCTGCACGACGACGATCCGCCCGGGGTCCGCGAGCGCGTCCCGCACCTCGTCGATCGCCCGCGTTTCAGCCAGCGCGCCCGTGGGGCAGACCAGCACGCACTGGCCGCAGTTGATGCAGCTGCTGATGTTCAGGCCCTCGTCGAACGCCGGGCCGACGCGGGTCCTGCTGCCGCGCCCGATGAAATCGATGGCGCCGACCCCCTGGATCTCCTCGCAGACACGCACGCACTTGCCGCACAGGAGGCACTTGGACGGGTCGCGGACAATCGACGGGCTGGCCGTGTCGAGGCGCGCGGGCGTCCGCCCGCCGAAGTAGTGCCGGCGCCGGACGCCGAGCTCCGCGGCGAGATCCTGGAGCTGGCAGGTCCCGTTGCGCACGCAGTAGAGGCAGTCGTCCGGGTGGTTGGCGAGGAGCAGTTCCACCAGCGTCCGCCGCGCCTCGACCGCCCGCGCGGTGTGCGTGCGCACCTTCATGCCCCGGGCAGCCGGGAACGCGCAGCTCGGCACGAGCCCCCGCTGGCCCTCGACCTCGACCACGCACATCCGGCACGCGCCGCTCGGCGGCAGGCCTTCGTAGTGGCAGAGCGTGGGAATCGTGATGCCGGCCCGCCGCGCCGCGGCCAGCAGCGTGTCCCCGTCCTGCGCCTCCACTGTCCGCCCGTTGATTTCGAGTGTCATCATCTCTTCCGAATCCCGAGCCCCGAGTCCCGAGCCCCGAGTTAATGCACCACCACCGCATCCAGATTGCACGTGTCGACGCACGCCCCGCAGGCCACGCAGCGCTCGGGGATGATGTGATGCGGGCTCTTCGGCGTTCCGACGATCGCGTCCGACGGGCACTGCTTGAGGCAGAGGCCGCATCCTTTGCAGCGCGCCGCGTCGATCTCGTAGGCGAGCAGTTCCCGGCAGGCCATAGACGCGCACCGGCGATCGAAGACGTGCGCCTCGTACTCGTCCCTGAACCACCGCAGCGTGCTCAGCACGGGGTTCGGCGCCGACTGGCCGAGGCCGCACAGGCTCGTGTCCTGGATCACCCGGGCCAGGTGCTCGAGGTTCATCACCGAGCGGAACCGCTCGAGGGCCTCGAACTGCTGCTCCTGGCGGCGGCTCCGCGTCAGGCTCTCCAGGATCTCGAGCATGCGCCGCGTCCCCTCGCGGCAGGGGATGCACTTGCCGCAGCTTTCCTTCTGGATGAAGTCCATGAAGAACTTCGCGACGTCCACCATGCAGTTCCCGTCGTCCATCACGACGAGGCCGCCCGATCCCATCATGGCGCCGGCCGACTTCAGCGACTCGTAGTCGATCGCGATGTCGAGCTGCGACGTCGGGATGCAGCCGCCCGACGGCCCGCCAATCTG